>Ga0326728_10009019_pt1 | contig 24276 bp, 21 predicted proteins | sample MB3enrmetagenome_FD_207602 | JGI IMG/M metagenome (GOLD analysis project Ga0326728, IMG submission 207602) | Lab enriched peat soil microbial communities from McLean, Ithaca, NY, United States - MB31MN | ecosystem: Environmental > Terrestrial > Soil > Wetlands > Peat | place: USA: New York... | reverse complement strand
GTTAAATCATGTGCTAAACTGCTTAACATGTGCTAAACTGTTTATATAGAACTATATCAGTTTACATAGAGAACAGTGTTGTGTCTTCAATTGCTTGAATATACTGGTATACATTGCTTGGCGCACATCCTATGGCTATTTGTTTGCAACGTATACCAGATATGCTTAATTTTTCAAGCTCTATTTTAAGTTCTCTATTTTGAATTACTAGTGTTGCAGTCACTATTCCAATTTAATGGAAATAGAAATCCTACAATTTTTGATTTACTTTACAATTGGTGATGTTTTCCCGTTTACTTATAGCTGTTTGAATCCGAATCTAGTGTTTCTGTAGGTTCATAAGATTCACTACAATACCCATTAGGTTCCCTACCATGCAGGAATGGTATTTATCATCGTAGCAGGAACTACAGGGACTACAGCACTGCCATAATCGCCATTATCAGGTCCACTCTTCCAGGCTTTCAATCTATCTTTTCAATGCGAGTGTTTTGGTGGTAATGTCACAGCTTTAAACCAAAAGTCTTGTATGGAACCAATTACTGTCATAAATTCGCCAAAGTCAAGGGGTTTAACTATATAGGCATTGGCATGAAGATCATAAGCTCTGACCATATCCTTTTCAGCGCTGGACGTAGTTAGAATGATTACGGGTATGCTTTTAAGATTAGTATTCTCTTTTATTTCTTTAAGAACTTCACTTCCATCCTTTTTTGGCAAATTCCAATCCAAAATAATTATATATGGGATTGGGGAAGCTAAGTACTGATCCTTACCATATAAAAAACGCATTGCTTCTTCTCCATCTTCGGCAACATGAATATTATTCCTAATTTCTGAATCAATGAAAAATTCTGTTATTAATCCAACGTCTCCTTTATTGTCTTCGACTAAAAGAATCTCCAAAGGCCTAGTTGACATTCTCATTTATAAAACCTTTATAAACAGTATTAAAAGAGTTTATTGAACAGTTGGTCTGAATTTAGGATTATTAGTTATTTATACTGTTTTCATTTGATATACTTAAATATTTCTTTTTTATCTTTAGAAAATTATATAATAACTTTCAATCGCTACCTTAACGCAATATCTCATAAGAATCGAATCAAAATGGAAAAGATCCTAAACATAGAAGATGCTTAAGATTCAGTTTCAAATTCAGAGATGATGCTAAATTAAAAATAATTAAATTATGAATATGTATCTAGAATCTACACCGATGTAAATCTGTAGAATACTGTTTAAAGCGAAATTGGAGATTCATGATTACAGAAGAGTTTAGAAATGAGTGTTTGCCTACAATGACTACAAAATTGAGACATTCCGGCATTGATATTATTGATGATGCTCCATGGGGCACACATTTCTGTCAGTTTTACCAAACCAAGGAAGATTTGATCGACATACTTGTTCCTTATTTCAAAACAGGACTAGAAAATAATGAATTTTGCATGTGGGTCACATCACAACCTTTGGAAGTAGATGATGCAAAAGAAGCTCTTAGAAAGGTATTTCCTGAAATTGATTTTTATCTAGAGAAGGGACAACTTGAAATTGTTTCTTATTCCCATTGGTATGTAAAAGACGATATTTTCGATTCAGATAGAGTATTGAATGGGTGGGTTGAAAAACTCAATCAGGCTCTAGCTAATGGCTATGATGGCTTAAGGTTAACTGGAAATACTTTATGGTTGGAAAAAGAAGATTGGAACGATTTTGTTGATTATGAGAAAAAAGTAGATAATGTCATAGGTAACTACCAGATGATAGCTCTGTGCACTTATAATCTAGATAGGTGCAACGCAAATGAAATTATCGATGTAGTAGTCAACCACCAATTTGCTTTGATTAAAAAGAACGGAAAATGGGAACGGATAGAAAGTTCCAAACGTAAAGAAGCAGAAAAAACAGCAATTTTACAATCTTCTCTTCTGCTAGAGAGTCAGACTAAGCTGAAGACTGCTTTTGAGAACATGATCGATGCAGTGTTCATATCCGATGCACATGGTAATTTAATCGACTTCAATGATGCATTTGTGACTTACCACAGGTTCGAGAATAGAGAAGAATGTTCAAAAATCATTTTTGACTGTTCTAACATCCTGGATGTATTCATGGCTGACGGGACACCAGTACCTTTGGACATGTGGGCGGTGCCTAGGGCTTTACGGGGAGAGATCGGCACTGAAGTCGAGTATACCCTACGACGCAAAAATACGGGAGAGACATGGATCGGTAGCTACAATTTCTCTCCTATCCGTGATAATAACGGCGTGGTTGTCGGGTCAGTCGTGGTAGCTCGCGACATCACAGAGCGCAAGCAGGAACGGCTTCGTCTAAAGACCGATCTAAAAGCTTTGACCAGAATTCATGAGTTGAGTAGGAAACTCCTAGGAACTGGTGATATCCAGCCGCTGTTGGATGAAATAATGTATTCTGCTGTTGCCATTGTGGATGCAAAGTTTGGTACCCTACAACTTTTAGAAGATGATTCGCTGCGAATTGTCTCCCATTATGGACACAAACAACCTTTCCTAGATTTTTTTACATCTGCTGAGAATGTTGCTTCGGTATGTTGAGAAGCGATGCAGCGATGGGAGCGTGTGGTAATTACAGACGTTGAGACAAGTCCTTTGTTCGTCGGAACTCCTTCTCTGTCTGTGATACGAAATGCTGGTGTGCGAGCGGTCCAGTCCACACCGATAGTAAGCCGCACTGGCGAGCTGCTTGGCATTCTAACGACTCAATGGGATGTTCCATATTCTCCCGACGAGCACGATCTACGGCGGATCGACTTGCTGGCTAGGCAGGCGGCTGACATGATAGAGCTGGTCAAGACAGAAAAAGAGCTCAAGAGTAGTGAAAAACGTTTCCGTACTATGGCTAATACGATCCCACAGTTGGCTTGGATAGCTTATCCAGATGGCTATAGATACTGGTATAACGAACGCTGGTATTCTTATACCGGTACTACACCTGAGCAAGTGGAAGGTTGGGGTTGGCAGAGTCTTCATGATCTTGTAACGTTACCAAAAATAATGGAGCAAATGAATGCTTCGATCGCTACAGGGCAGATATTTGATATGGAGTTTCCTTTACGCGGCGCCGATGGTATTTACCGTCAGTTCCTAACGCGCATGGTGCCCTTGAAAGACGCTGCAGGGAACGTCCTTCAGTGGTTTGGAACGAATACCGATATCTCAGATCGAAAAAAAGTAGAGCAAGAACGTGAGCTGACGGTAGATTTCTTACAACTCATGAATAAGAGAAAGGGGACAGTGGACCTAGTCCATTCAGTTATCAATTTTTTCAAAGAGTGCTCCGGCTTCGAAGCCGTTGGCATCCGGCTCAAGGATGGTGACGACTATCCATACTTCGAAACAAGCGGGTTCCCAGCAGAATTTGTGAAGATGGAGAATAGCTTATGTGTGAAAGATGCTTTTGGGCAAATCATCCGCGATAGTGATGGCTATCCCATTCAAGAGTGTATGTGTGGCAACGTTATTTGTGGAAGGTTTGATTCATCTAAGCCATTCTTCACGACACGGGGAAGTTTTTGTACAAATTGCACCACAGAACTGCTGGCTAATACTACCGATGCTGACCGTCAAGCTCGTACACGTAACCGATGTAATGGAGAAGGTTATGAATCCGTTGCTCTGATATCTCTACAAGTGAATGGGGATACATTAGGTCTTCTCCAGTTGAATGATAGACGTAAAGGGCTATTCACTCCGGAAACGATCTTGATGTGGGAACGTCTGGCTGACTATCTGGCCGTGGCCCTGGCTAAAGTACAGGCTGAAGAATTCTTGCGGAAAGCTCATGATAGTCTCCAAATTCAATCCGAAGAGTTACAGACTCAATCTGAAGAGATCCAGTCACAAAACGAAGAGTTACAGGCTCAGTCAGAAGAACTTAGAAAAATATATAAAAATCTGCAGGAGAGCGAAGAGCGATTCCGTACTATGGCTAATGCGATTCCACAGTTAGCTTGGATAGCCCAACCAGATGGCTATATCTACTGGTATAACGAACGCTGGTACTCTTATACCGGTACTACACCTGAGCAAATGGAAGGCTGGGGCTGGCAGAGTGTTCACGACCCTGAAATGCTACCAAAAGTACTGGAACAGTGGAAGGCTTCGCTTGCTATGGAGCAGGTATTTGATATGGAGTTTCCTTTGCGCGGCGCTGATGGTATTTTCCGCCAGTTCCTAACGCGTGGTTTTCCCTTGAAAGATGCTGCAGGAAATGTCCTTCAGTGGTTTGGGACAAATACAGACATTTCAGACCACAAGAAGGCAGAGCAGGCGCTGCTAGAAAGCGAAGCACAGCGTATGGTTGCCAAAGCTATAGGGGCTGAACGGCAGCAGCTCTTCGATATCCTAGAGACGCTGCCGATAATGGTATGTCTACTGAGACCGGATTATCATGTTGCCTTTTCCAACCGCAGCTTCCGCGAAAAGTTCGGTGAATCTGGTGGAAGATGCTGTTATGATTATTGTTTTGGCCGCAAAAAGCCTTGTGATTTCTGCGAATCATATAAAGTCCTTGAAACTGGCCAACCCCACTTTTGGGAAGTCCATGGCCCGGATGGAAGTGCGATTGAAGCCCATGACTTTCCATTTACCGATATTGATGGTTCGCCTATGATCCTTGAGATGGATATTGACGTTACTGAGAGCAGAAAAGCTGAAGAGAAAATTAGGTTATCAAATCTTTATAATCGTAGTTTAATCGAAGCTAGCTTGGATCCTTTAGTAACAATTGGGTATGATGGCAAAATTACTGATGTAAATGAAGCTACAGAACTGGTCACTGGTTATTTCCGAGATGAACTTATTGGTACCGATTTTACGGACTATTTCACTGAGCCTGAGAAAGCAAAGGAAGGATATCAAGAAGTGTTCAAAGAAGGACTTATATCGGACTATGAGCTTGCAATTCAACATAAGGATGGAAGCATAATACCTGTTTTATACAACGCTTCAGTTTATAAAAATGAATCAGGTACGGTTATTGGTATTTTTGCCGCTGCACGTGATGTTACTACGCTTAAAAAAGTAGAAAAAGTGTTAAAGTTGAAAATAGGAGAGCTTCAACGCTCAAATGAAGAATTGGAACAATTTGCTTACATTTCATCGCATGATTTGCAAGAACCCTTACGGATGATAACAAGTTATTTGCAGCTTTTACAAAAGAAGTATCAGGGTCATCTTGACGAAAAGGCTGATCAATACATCCATTTCGCTGTTGACGGTGCTTCCCGTATGCAAAATCTAATTCAGGATCTTCTAGATTACTCGCGAGTGGGTGCAGGAAACAATGAACTTGAGAGTGTAGATTGTGAGTTCATTTTGAATACGGTATTATCAAATTTAAAAACGGTTATTAAAGAAAATAATGCTACTGTATCTCATGGTCCTTTACCTGAAGTAATGGCAGATTCTATCCAGATTGTGCAGGTATTTCAGAATCTGATACTCAATGGAATAAAATTCCATGGTGAACAAGTACCCAAAATTCACATCGCCGCAGAGAAAAAAATGAGTGAATGGATATTTTCAGTGCAGGACAATGGAATTGGAATTGATCCACAATATTCAGAAAGAATCTTTGAAATATTTAAACGATTAAATAGCAGGGAAAGATATCCTGGAACAGGAATAGGGCTTGCAATCTGTAAGAAAATTGTAGAAAGACATGGTGGACGTATTTGGGTAGAATCTGAATTGGGCAAAGGTTCAACTTTCTATTTCACTTTACCTATCAACCCTGCATAATTTTAAAAACTAACTTCTAACACATAAGGAATACAATTTTTCAAATTTTGTTAATGTCAAAATGAAGTCGAATCTAATTTTACAGTCCTTTTTAACGTTATATCATACACAGTTTATACTAATATCAATGTGTTTTCATACATTCAAGTAACAAATGTCCTATAATTTCGGCTAAAAATGGCACAAATACAGAGCTTTTGTTACAAAAACTATGTATTTATATTTCAAAATTTGATGTGTTTCAACTTCGAAAAAGAATTTTTTGCAACTGAACTATATTGTGTCTGCCAATTGCCTATTTAGAAAGCTTTTGAGCTATTTTGAGGGAAGTAAAATATCACAACTACATAAAACTCATATAATTATATCACTCATTCACTTTGTTCTATTCTGAATCTTGTTGAAGATTCTTCATTTAATATTTTATCTATAAACTCGAATGAACTTTCTCTTAAACTTCCTGAAACAAAATACTTATATTCCATACATAAATATACAAATAACTCTGACTTTTGTTTTTTCAAATTATCTAATTCAGATTTTGGAATTGGAATAACATATGTCATGGACTCATTTGGCGCTAACATTTCAGAGGCTTTGCCAATTAGTTTTTTTAGAAAGATGTCACCAGAATTAGATATGTTTTCTGGGATATGGTTAAAATATTCGGAATAAATATTGATTGAACTTGCTGGAGATTGTCCATAATTTTTCAAAATATAAGTTACCAAAAAGTGCTCACGGGAAGAGATCTTATTAAACTCAACGGATTGTACGCCAATCCAAGGCCGGCGATAGATATTCAAGTTGTAGGATTCTTCCTTTGTTTTCTCAATAATTACGTTTGTTTGCTTTATTTGCACATATACAAGAGCCAATATAAGCAGCGATCCAAATCCCTGTGCAACTGTTGCAATATCTGTTAACTTTTGAGGTAAAAAAGCTTCTGGTAAATATATAAGCATAGAACAAATTGATATCTTGTTGAAATATATAATTTGCTATAAATTATTAATAATTTGCATTATACAGTTAAACTAGAAAAAAACCAAAAAATCATTATGAAAAAAAATTACATGAATAATGACACTATTAATTAAATATAATGATTGTGCCAAAATATTTATGTCGTTTAAGGATTTTCTAATTATAGACAAACTTATTTATTGAACGTAAAACATATTAAATTATTACTTTATTAGATAAACGAGAATATGTTGTTCACGAGGTGTATAAATGGTAACTATAGGGATTGTAGGTGCTGGGTCTTTTGGTACAGCTCTAGCAATAGTCTTAGAGAGAATGGGTCATCGATTGAATTTGTACGTTAGAGACACTGATACATTGTGGTGCATTGAAGCATGTCAAGAAAATTCTAACTATCTACAAGGCCATAAACTTAATCCCAAGACTATTCATCTCAAAGATAGTATGTCAGAGACCGTAAAAGATGCAGATTACGTTTTTGTTACGGTACCATCTCCTAAAATTCACGAAGTTATGAATGAGCTCAAACAATTACTGTGCAAAGAAACTGTTATTGTCTTAACTTCAAAAGGAATGGTGGAAAGAGGTTCTTCATCTTCAGTATCTGATGTCACAAAAGATTCTTTTCCCACAAATAAAATAGCTGGACTTTATGGAATTACCTTTGCAGATTTAATCGCTGGAGGTGACGGATTTTCTTCTATGTGCATAGCTTCTGAAGATGAAAATATTGCTGATAGGGTAGCTAACCTTCTAACAGAGACTGGTGAAAAACAAAGCAACTTTCGAATTTATATTTCAACCGATTTAAAAGGAGCCGAATTTGGTGGGGCAATGAAGAATATTTATGCCATAGCAATGGGATTGTATGATGGTTACTTAGATTTAAAAAAGCCACAATCTCGTTTATCAAGCGGTTCATTGCTAAGTCTTTGCATCTTGGAATTTATTGAATTTGGACTTGCCTACGAAGCTGAATTGTGTACCCTTCTTGGTCCCTCAGGCGTTGGAGATATTGTAGCTTGCGTTTCTGATAGTTCTAGAAATTACACATACGGTAAATGGAGAGCAAAATTGGAATTTGATAAAAAAGCAATAAAAGAGGAACGTCCACCCCGTTTACATGAGGGCTATGATACAGTTAAATCTGCAAAAAAAATTGCTGAAGCATTTGACATTGACACTCCTATACTTGACGCTGTTCACTCTATTTTTTACAACGAAGATGAGAATAAGAAAGAACAGATAGTTAAAGAGACAATTTCTAACATGATAAAAGAACTTTCTAAAAATATTATACTAAATGAAGATAGCCTTTGTAAAATACTACATCATATTAATCCTAATCATAAAGATAGCACAGAACGTTCTCAGCGTTCTGGGTTCTCTAGTAGGTAATTATAATGGTCTTTTATCTATGAGCTAATGATCATACAGCAACTTGGTTCCGTTGCAAAAATAATTTTACTGCTTTTTTAGGCTATAACTATTGCTTTTTGTATCATTATTGATCTGTTTATAATATATAAATATCCCACTTGTGATATTTTCCATTGTTTTTGTAAAATAGCCAGATTTTTTGCAACAGAATCCATAATCTATTTCCTTTCTCATGAACATTTAGTTCTGTATCAACTACCTAGGATGAAATTCTCATATTAGAAAAATATTTTCTGTAGCGGTGTACCTAAGTTTTGCAAAATCTTTCCTTTTTACGCATTTCTAGTGCTTGTTGTTCTTTCCTAAGTTCTTTTAATGTTGTTGGGACTATACATATACTCTCAAGTTTTTTACTATCCGCAATGCACATAGGCTTTTTTGCAACGGAACCGCCTTTCCCTATACTCAATAGTATTTTCATTATCATAATTCATTTTGCCACGAAACCTTATCCATCAATACTATTTTTTTGTGCACAAGTATGCCATGAAATTATTATTGTCAGCAATAGCACTATAGCTAAATCCAGCGCGCTCAAATATTCCTTCCATTATCCAGGAAAAAGTTGAGTGTTCTTTCTTAACATGATTAATTGCTCCCAAATAAGGATCGTCACCGATATCCTTTAGATAATTTATCCAGTTGTCGATTCTCGTTTCTATTTCATCAACACCACATGAAAAAATAATGTCCCCTAAGAAAAATTTTCCTTGGCTTTTGAGTGATCTATAAATATTGCTTACTGCGATCATTTTCCAGAAATCTGAAAGGTGGTGAAGCGCCATGTTGGAAACGGCGCAGTCAAATTGCATGCCGGGAAAATCAAATGAAAGGAAGCCATAATTGAACCATTCAATATTTGTAATATTTTCTTTTTCTGCCTTCAACTTTGCATAATTCAACATTGTTTGTGAAACATCAATAGCATAGACTTTTTTGCATATCTTTGCCGCTTCAATAGCAAAGTGTCCTGTGCCTGTTCCGATTTCCAGCAATGTAGCGTTTGAATCAATATTAAGAGTTTTGAATATCAATTCAACTTCTTGTTTGTAATTTCTGAATTTTAGCATCATGTCGTCATAGGTTTCTACTTTTTTGATATCGGTAAAATCTGTTCCGATTTGAACAAATTCGTTGTATGTCCATATACTTTCCATTATTTGTTCCCTTCTGTAATTTATTTTTGGTAATTATAGGATTTTGGGTTCGGTTGCGTTAATCAATTATTTGGAATAGTTCTGCAATAATTATATATTTTTTTGAATATTTTGATTTTTATTAATTTATTACCATTCCATAACTATATGCTTATTTACTGTGATCCTTTCCACATTTATATTGGTGAGTATCGCCTATATTTTAGATAGTTTGATGACTTTATAGTTTATAGGAATATATTTTTTTTTTGATCACATGCCATCAAATGTGAAAACTAGTTACTGACTCCGTGAGACAGTGAATGACAAAATATAGATATTGGATGACAACTGTGTGACATAATGGGATTAACGTGAGACATTAGAATATAAACAGAAGATATGTGATCAATATGCGTGAGACATTTTTTATAGTTATAGCACGTAATCTAAACACATGACAGATGAAACAAAGCGAATTGGTGCGAGAATCCGTGTTTCTCTGTTGGATGAATTGCAGAAAGCTGGATATGACAGTCCAACCGAAGCAATCCAGAAGGGGCTTGAGTTACTAGTTCATGAGACATCGTCTAGTGTACCATGTGAGACAACTAATGATAAATGTGAGACAACAAATGACAGTTGTGAGACATCAGATGACCGATGTGGGACATCTGAATACAAAAAAGAATTTGAGTCAATACATGCTGAAAACAGACTTCTAAATGATCACATTACAACATTAAAAAAAGAACTTGAAGATATCAAGAACATGCACACGAATTATATGATGCAGGTTCAAACACTTATAAATCAAAAAGCAATTGAAGCACCCGGAACAAAAAAACCCTGGTGGAGATTTTGGTAACTCCAGCCAAAATTCTACTACATAATAAGATAAACATGGAAGGAAATTCTATTAGGAAGACGTCAACTCTGGATTAAAAATTTTAATTAGTTGATAACTCATGACTTTCTCAAACCCCATCAAACTTCGCTAAAATTTGTTTTCTAAGTATATCTGCTTCCATGATTGTTATCTCAACATTTTCGTTTTTGTTCTCTGAAACTGCATTCGTTTTCCTATATACCCGTCTGCCGAATTCTTCCGGAAATCTCCTTTCCAATATAAACATGCAAACTTGACAGTTTCCTGCTTTTGCCGCATCGTTCAGCTTTTCGAGTAGTATTCTAGCCCCTTCGGCATTGCATTTTTTGATATGTTGTGCAAACTGATAGTATTTCCCAGATTTCTCTTTCTGACCCTTTTGATTCCATTCGTTGAATGTTTTATAAGTGACACCAACTAACTCGGCAGCTAATCTATATGTCAAACCAAGTGCAATATTATCCCCGATTCTTTTTTGCATTTCTGGAGTTAATTTGCAAGGTCTTGCCATTTTTACACCGTTTTTACTTTACAAATTAATATAAGTGGATCTTATATATAATATTTAGTTAGTTTTGTTTTGTACGCGGTCGGGGTTTATACACATTAAACCAGAGCCATTCTCAGGCACGGTGAGCCATTACTTGAATATGGTAATGATTTACTATAGACTTCGGATAAAAATCTAACCAATAAGCTCAGAATACGTGGTTTTTCAACAAAATCAATTCCCCATGATTTGACTTCATTTGAACGGTAAGTACCTTCATCATATTTTCCATATGTTTTTATTACTTTAAAAATATAAAAATTAAGTTTAGAACGTTAGCCACTTAGATTTTTGATAAGAATCCGTGTATTTGGATAAGATTTAGTTATAATATTACTATTTAGAATATATACATAAAACATATAATGTATTAAATCTAGTTATAATCAAAGGGTATTCCGGTACCCAGTAGTCTACCTTCTATAGGGCTGCAGGAAGTCCACACCTGCAGTTCACAAAACTAATTTTTTGGTATTTTAGATAGCTTGGTCACCTAAGCTATTTAAATAAAATAGAAGAGAGCCGGCGGGGAGACTATTTAAGGCGTTTTCTTGAACAGATTAGGGTTTATTGAAACTAATTATAATTATACTGTAGGGGGCTAGCTGAAGTCCTTAATTGTTTGTCGGGAAAGGGCTGCATTCGGTTATAATTCCCGAGATTAGGATCACATAATGCTAATACTAATTAGTTCAATGGAGTACTGTATAGAATATATTCAAAAGTTATATAACAGATTAAATTAAATTACAATTGGATTTTAGAACCTATAAACCAATTATTTAGCGGACTGCAGGCAACGACCCCCTGCAGTTCACAAAATCAACTTTTTTGATACTTCAGATTAATGAGATTCCTAAGTCAATTAAATAAAGGAACTATTGTTTTGGAATTTAAGCATATAATTGATCAATATTTATCTCTTTTGTTTATATAACCCTACAAAAGTTAGCTGCAGATGCTGATTCAGGGATATTAGGCAGCCCAAAGATCAGGAATACGTAATTTAAATACTAATTAGTTTTAGCTAGCAATATTTAGAATGTTTGCAAAAACTATATATTATACTAAATCTAGTTATTATTTAAAGGTATTCAAGTACCTTCGAACAGACCTTATATGAACTGCAGGCATGGACTCACTTGTGGTTCATATCAACTTTTGATTCTCAGATTAAACAAGTCACATAAGCTAATTAAATAAAAATAATTTCAATAAATTATTTCATGATAATGAATGTCTTTGTATACATATCCATAGCAACTTTTGCCGACTTCTAAAAAACAAAAAAAATAATACTAATCTATTATATACCAAATTTCAAATGTTCAGCAGCTTTTTTTTACTTGTAGTATTTTGTATCATCAATTTCAAAAGTATAATTATTGTATAGTTCGATAAACTTAACAACATAACATATTATAATTTGGACATTGAGAGTTAGATTTGAAAAAAGGATTTCAAATGAGATTTTAGAATTTTTGATCTCGATCGGGAAAAGTGTTCAAATACCGGAGCAAAAGAGATAAAACAATATTTTGAGTTCACTAACAAGTAAATAAGATTAAGAAGACTAGATTTTAAAAACATCGAGAGGGTGTGGAACTATATGAGAGATTTATTACTTTTTTTAATGACTGGTCTTGTTGCAGGCATTACAAGTGGATTATTTGGAATTGGTGGTGGAGTTGTAATCATTCCTGCATTAATGTATTTCGTTGGATTTGATCAATTAAAAGCCCAGGGGACTTCTATAATAGCATTGCTTCCCCCTGTAGGCATGCTTGCATTCATCGAATACCAAAAAAAAGGCAATGCTGACTTATATGCGGGGCTAATTATTTGTATTGCTATGCTTATTGGTGCAAAGTTTGGAGCGCAAATTGCAAATCGGACATCATTAGATATAATGAAAAAGGCTCTTGGCCTATTTTTTGCGTTAGTAGGGGCTAAAATTTATTTGGGGAAATAATTGTGCAGATTTGGGAAAACGACTAGAAGAAGCGCAAAACCAGATTGAAGAGCTTAAAAAAGATAAAGAGAGCTTGCTTAATCTGTATAACAATTATATGCTACAAATGCAGACGCTAATAACTCAAAAGGCAATAGAAGTGGCCGGAGCAAAGAAGCCGTGGTGTAGATTTTGGTAACTCCAGCCAAAATTCTACTACATAATAAGATAAACATGGAAGGAAATTCTATTAGGAAGACGTCAACTCTGGATTAAAAATTTTAATTAGTTGATAACTCATGACTTTCTCAAACCCCATCAAACTTCGCTAAAATTTGTTTTCTAAGTATATCTGCTTCCATGATTGTTATCTCAACATTTTCGTTTTTGTTCTCTGAAACTGCATTCGTTTTCCTATATACCCGTCTGCCGAATTCTTCCGGAAATCTCCTTTCCAATATAAGCATGCAAACTTGACAGTTTCCTGCTTTTGCCGCATCATTCAATTTTTCGAGTAGCATTCTAGCCCCGTCAGCATTGCATTTTTTAATATGTTGTGCAAAATGGTAATATTTCCCAGATTTTTCTGTCTGTCCCTTTTGATTCCATTCGTTGAATGTCTTATATGTGATTCCTGCAGCTTCGGCAGCCAAAGAATATGTGAGTCCTAAAGCAATATTATCGCCAATTCTCTGTTGTATTTCATCGGTTAGCTTGCAAGGTCTTGCCATGGTCACACCGTTTTTTATTCCTTAGAATTAATATAAGTGGATCTTGTATATAATATTTAGTTAGTTTCGTTTTGTACACGGTCGGGGTTTATATACATCGAATCTGAGCCATTCTCAGGCGCTGTGAGCTATTTTTGACTATGTAATAGTTTATTGTAGGACTTTCAATTAAAATGTCATCAGTAAGCTCTGAATAAGTCGTTTTTCCGACCAATTTAATTCCCCATAAAATAAAATCATGTATACCGGGGTAGCTCTGAGACATTTCCCATACACTTTTATCACTTTAATATAATATAAATTAAGTTTGTGAGTAGTTCTTTATCTTTAGACAGGAGTTGGTATCTTTTAACTCTTAATTTTAAAGTAGTGAAATGTATTATAGAATAAAGAAATAGGCGAAGCAATGATAGATCTGTTGTCGTGATAAACATAGAGCAAAAATTGAGTGATTGTGAAGCGATCTGAGACATTTTCTATAGTAGATTAGGGTATACACCTAGGGTAAATTATAAGCATGTTGTAAGGCTCGAGAGTCAATAGGATATTGTGCTAATATATGAAAAAAATAGGGGGTATCAAAAGTAAAAAAGTAATGAATAATGTATTCAAACAGCCTTAGTAGAAGAATCTGTTTTTATACAGTCTGCTTTTACGACTGATTCAGCTTTCCTTTCTGCATTAATGTTATTATCTTTAGGTGATACTTTTGAATCTGAATTCATCATACTATATATCTCCATATATTTCATTATATTTAATGCAGGTTTGTATTTAGAGATTGCCTGTAAGATATAGATGGATTACAACCTATAAGTATTGATGTATTTTAAAATTTCTTTAGATAGTTTAGCTACTTTGCCGGTGTCTAGGGTTCTTACCTAGATATCCTAAATATTCATGTTTATATCCCAACAAAAGTTTGCTAGTGAAGCTGATACACGAAAATTAGGTTACCTGATAGCTATTTAATCACTTATTAACTTTTTATATACAGTCAGCTCACTGGATTGTTACAGTTAATTGTATTTCTTTAAACAATATAAATATACATTATAAGTAATTGTTTAGGTAATGGTTTAGGTATATTAGGCAGGAAACTATCTTTTAAGCTACTGAGATTGAAGTATTCTAAGGTAAGAGCTAGAGTTTTAAAAGTTTGGTTAATATATTTACAAGATAATAATAAAAATTTCTTTTTTGTTATTATATTAAGCCATCAAATAGATAGTTCAAGTAAAAAAATTACACAAATTATGCATTTCATAGACAAAAAATACACACGATTTCAAAAGAAATAAAGATGCTGAGACATTAAATTACCAAAATTACACAAATTACACATTTTTTAGATAACATACATCTTTTCTATAGAAACTAAAATTAAGATATTGCTATATAGGTATTAGATTTAATTTGTGTAATTTGTGTAATTTTTTAGTTAAATTAATTCATTAGATACTGAAAAAATAGTTTTATAATTGTGTAATTCCTGTTTAATTCCTGTGTAATTCTGTGTAATTTAAAGAAACTCATTATACTACTATTTCTGGAAAAAATATTTAGCAGATAATCATGATCAGCGACTTTTGTAATCTGCCTAAGCCGCATTTAAGTTTATCCTGTTATGTTAGTCAGAAACCCAATCGTTTACATGATTGACTTTATTTTTGCCTACTTGAAGATCCTTGTCTTCATCAATACTTTCGTAATTAAGGCCAGTAAGTTTTTCTGCAATTGATCGCTTAATCCTAATTCCTGCGAAAGTCTTCCTGTCTCTCGTAATCCTGTGAGTACCAGGTCTTTCTTTATCTTTTGACAATATTATTCCGCGATCAAACCATTCCTGTTTTATTTTTGATGGTGAAAATCCTTCGTCTTTCATCTTTTTAGTGAATTCAGTTCCTATGATATCAATAAAATCTCGATCTACATACCCATATCTTCTACTTCTATCCCCTATCGTAACACCATTATACTCAAGGTCAACTTCTCCAAATCTACCATATTCAGAATGTACCCAATCCAAAATTAACCTAAGAGCTCGGATGTACTCAAGTTCTACGGGATTATTCAGGATACACTGTTGGTAGTATTTATTCACTATTTCAACAGGATCTTCATTTGGAATCCCGATGTCCTTGAAAACCAATTCGAGAATCTTTCCAGCAACCATAATACAAGCAAAAATATTTCGGGATCTACCTTCAATATTGGAAGTGTTTTCTGGCAACGAATCCAAACATTCATCATACATCGTATGGAGAGAACCAGTTTCACAAAGTTCAAATATTTTTTTTATATATAATTCGATGATATGCCCATGATGATCTCGAATCACCCTTTTTACTTTATTGATCTCTTTTGTTGGAATATCAGGAAGCGTGCCATATAACTCCGTAACTCTATATTGCTGCCCGGAGTTCATAAGGCAGTCTCTGATAGGTCTTTCCCCTGTAAACATAACAGTAGTATGATACTCTTCCCCACCATCCCTTGCACCCGTTACAGTACTTTTAACTCTGCCTTTGTTGCTAGTCAGGGTGTATACAAGATCCGCAAGGTTATCGCCAGCGTCAGATGATTCATCGATAAGAATAGGCAAATCCGAAAAGTCCCTTCCATGTACAAGAATACCTTTTTGTGTACTCTTTGCTCCTATAGTCAGCTGCTCTGCATCTCCAATCATAGATAGAGCAATCTGTGAAGTGAGTGTTTTTCCACAAGAAGTGTTACTGTAATGATCTGTGCAATGCGATTCTACACCAAGTACAGATTTCAAAGGTGCTGTCATCGCATCATACATTTTGAACCTAAGGATCTTAGTGTTATCATATTTAGAAAACGATATTATTCCATCTATCCATCCCTGGATATTTCCTTTCGCATCAAGTTCGGGAAACCCCTTTCCATCTGCTAAAGCTAACACTGGCTGAGTGCCTTTTGCAGTAATCCCCCGGTTTCCAAGTACAAAAATAGATTTGTCGGCATTCCATCCGTTCCTTTTTGCCGAAAATTCTTTTTTGAATCTTGGCCCAAATTCAGCTATACATCTGCTAATATGATCCAGCGTTTCTATTAAAAGTGAGTTTTCTGGGCAGTTGATTCCTTTTGAAAGAAAAAACGTTTTAAGTTCCTTCTTTGACAAAAGAGTGCTTTGGCTCGCCCAAAATTCCTTTACGTCTCCGTTATATGTTGCATACCGAATTTTGTAATACACCAAATCATCGTTTAAAGGCTCACTGATCCCACATAGTACAAACGGAGTCCTACAAACATCCTTTGTAACTGGTGAATTTTGCTTTTTTCCTTCATTAACAGTCTCAATGACTCTAAAAATACCCGGTTCCCTTATTTGATATTCTCCATTTTCTACAGCGGGAACTTCATAATCTTTCCACTCACGGACGAGATTATTGATATACGATTGTTCTCTCTGGAAAGACTCTCTTGATTCTGTTATTATCGTGTCTATATTTTCTGTGTTCCATGTGTCTTCTTTATAACTATCTATAATTTTTGCAATATTATCTTCAGAGAATATATATTTGATTTGAATATTTTCTTTTTCATCAACAGGCTGAATCACTTCTTTCAAACTAGCCAAAGTAGAAACAAGTCTTTCACAAGATCGCTGCTCACTAAAAAATGCATCATTCAATTCTGGACGGCCAAGTGACCACTCTTTCAGATCCCGATCAAAAGCAGGGCATTTATTAAATTTATCTCCAGGAAGAACCATCATAATCCCTTCTGCCAAATGGAACAAATACCCCTTACAGGTCGTTTTCCCTGCATATTCTCTGTTCCGATTGCTTCTATAGAATCCTGTTCTTTCTCTTCTTGGATAGCTATAGTTTTTTGAATAAGTTCTCGTTTTTTGGCTGGATCTAATGAATCCCAAAATTTACTGGGTTTATAATCTGCAATCAATGTCTCAATATCCTGAAATTCAAATATACACAGTTTTATAATAAGCTGTGCATAAGTTGAAGATGGATTTATACATCGATTGATATCTGTTTCAATTAGACGACATAGCTCTTTATCACCTTGAATCATGTAGATCAGTTCATCATCAAGGCTCGTGTTGCCATTGATGCTGAATTCTGGATGTTTATTGAACCCAGTTTTGCGTGATTCACATGGTAAAGTAGATAACAAAGTTGAAGCCACCTGCTCGCCAGTACTCTGAATGAGCTTAGGACTCATGTTTTGTCCCTCGTGAACATGGCAAAGCCTTCATACGGTTAGAACAAAACGCCATCAAATAGCACTTTCTACAACTTGAAGCTCTTGGTATGCATTTGCAAACAAAAGAATCATATCGTGGAAATATACTTACTAAAAAATTAACTGGAGCCATTTTTCAGGCATCCCCATCAAGAAACATTTCGTAGTTTTTTACGCTTTCTGTGCTCAGAATCCACAACTTTAACTCGCATTCTGCTAGCAAAAGAAGTGTTCGATACAATTCCGGTTCAAATAATGGATCTACCTGGGCCATTTCCATTTTGATCAGCTTCAATTGAAACCGACTAGATTCACTAATATGCCGATAAAGTGCATACGGTTCATCAATTGAATCGTAATCATCTGCGTATTTAGAATCACTTTTCATCAAATCGTCTATAATATGTCCTTTAAAATTTTCAATGTTCAAACTATGAATTCTGAAATTCTTTTGATGCATGTAATTGACCGTCCTTTGTTATTTTTACAAAGAGTAAAGTAGCCTCGGACACTGTAAACCACAACTTGCACTAATTTAACTAGTCAAATACTCCCCAAAGGGAAATGTATAAGTTCAATGAAAAACAGAAGTAGGTATGTCTTATACCATCTTCGTTATCATTAAATTTGTTGTGGTAACGATGTCACCGACAGGTTGTTCTTACCAATCTGTCGGCTTACTCCTTTCATGCTTTTAACCAGTTTCTTTCATTTTAGCTTCTTGCGTTTATTTTCTCACTCAACTTTGATATAGGTAGGACCTAATTTTCCATTAACTATCTCATCCAACACTGTTTTTATATGAGTGTTTCGATTAAATGCTTCTGTTCTCAGTGTCTGCCATGTTTGCAGACTTGTTCGAATCAATTTATCTGTCATTAAAGTCACCTATCAATAATTTGCATGTAGATATATAAATGTTTGCATTGTATACATTAAGTTAGAATTTAATAATGATTTACTGATTACTATTATTGAGTTACTTACATATTTATCTAAGAGAATATGTTTATATACTCACACGCGATATATATGATATATGCCTCAGAAACAAGGCGACCACTTGAATATCGGTGAAATAAAATCTAGTATAATAATGTTCATTTTGGAAACGATCGGACCTGTCGGAGAGCCAGCTATTAGAGATTTTTTATTAAAAACATACGATGTAATAAATCAAGGTACCATCAATCGGCATCTTCATGACCTGCAAAAATTAGATTGTATAGAATTAATACCACCACAAAAAAAAGGGCTACGTAATTATTGGGACATCACAAAAATCAAAAATTTAAAAAAAATAAGAAAAGAATTCCCTGAACTTCGATTAAATACTCACGAAAAAGCTATTCGCCTAATTCTTCGGGGAATTTGGTCTGCTAGATATAAAGAAGATAGTACTATAACTTATCTGGAAATTTCGTATTCCACATCTGTTCTCGACTGGTTGAAACTTTACATTCAACTTCTGATGTCAACTTCTTTTTTCAATGCTTGCATAGAAGTGGGCATTATAAAATTATACGAAAGAATTTTTAAAATTTACTTAAATAGTAACGGATCTTCCAGATCTCAACGCATCAATGAGCTTTTAATAGTATGCTACAAAGCTTGTGTCAAATACTATCCTGATTTTAAAATATCTGAAAAAGAGTTTTCAGATGCCATGAACGCGGAAGCACATCGTTGGGAAATTATCCAATTTTTGACCAAAGGATATTTCTCAAAATTTATTAAAAATTCTTTCCCTGGGTTACCAGAAGAAATGTTTATATTAATTTCCAAGACAAAGTTCTCCGAAATTGAAAAGATACCCGAAAAAATACCAGGCGAAATAAATGACAAAGATCTAGTAAACTACATGCTCAACACAATAAGCTTGATAATAGATCAAGAGTGGCATTATATGTTTTCAAAGAATAATTTGCTTTTAGAGCACTTCTTAAATCAAGATATGTTATTTGGAGTCGATTCTGACGACGAACACGACTTTGTAAAGAAAATCATCAAAAATCATACCTTACCCAGCAAATTTACAAAACCAAATCATCTGATTATACAACAATCTGCTTTAGCTGACTCGAAACCAATCAGTGATATTATATATAAATACAAACAGCCAGCACAATTTAGTGATGGTTCTAATAATCCAGATGAAGTAAACCAAAAAGTGCTAAAATATTATTTCGACCTAATTGGAAATGACTTGTTGGAAAATAACTGACACAAACAGCTTGAGAATTGTGTTATATATTTAATTCAAAGATCGACTCAGCGTCCTTCCCCCCTTTTTAAAACATTTCTAAAGTTAATCCGTCGGCTTACAAAACCTGTATTTTGATGCAGAGATTTTGCTATAAAAACTGTGCATCTGTGAGAATGATAAAATATTTATAAATAATATTAATATTAAATTGTTGTTAAATGTTAAAATATTTTATGTGGAAACAAATTTTATTCAGAAACTGTTTTTTTTATGATTAATTAAAATAATTAGTTCAGATCATTAAGTATTGTAGCTCATCGAAATTTTTGGTGTAATAAAAACAGATATTAATCACCCAATTTTGAATAGCTTCTATAGCTACAAAGAACGAATTCCATTATATTGTTTGTTTTAGTCGTAAGGGAGTGAATAAATGTCGAAACAATCATCTAGTAGAATGAAAAAGGTACTGACTATTTTGTTGGTAGTCCTTTTCTTAGTATCATTGACAGCATTGGCAGCAAGTGCAGTTGGGGCTGACGACTCTAAACCACTAAAGAACAGGGACGGCACACCCAACATTTTTCGAGCACATATCGATATAAAACAACCAAGCCCTGTGCCGGAGGAAGTTGTGAAAGAGAATGCTCGATCCGCACTCACGGCAAAAGCCATGGCTTTTATTGATCAGATCAATAATAGCCCTGTCCCCGGCCCAACTATCTCTTTCGTTGACATCCTCGATTCTTCAATCGATCTGTCAAATGTTCAGTTCACAACGCACGTGGGAGTATTAGGAGATAGGCACTCAGAAGCACAGGGTGATGTAACGGGACAGGCGTTAGTGCATGGCCTCTAATTGATACTTGAGGGCCGAGAAGAAACCTCCAGCCGATTGTTCCTGGCGGCTTCCTTCCGTTCAGACTTTCCTTCATGAAATCTATAGGAATAAAATGCAATTTTGCTGGATGTTCCCATTCCAACTCAGCAAGTCGATGAAGCTTAAATTCTTGTGTGGCAGGATGATCAACTTCAAACACTTCCAAGTATTCCATCATTTCAGGTTTCCTGAACGCAAAGGTATACAGCCCTGCCCCAAGAATCACATACTGTTTTATTGCCTGTTTGATAGCTTTTTTTTAGGGAGTCTTCCGCATACCGTGCACAGCTGAAAGGTTGTGTTGTCCATTTTTGTTCATTAATCAACGCTTGGCCTTGGAGTAAGAACGACGACAATCATAATAATATCAATTTTGATCAAAGCAAATTTGAACGCTTAATTCACGATGGACAGTTTTCCATTCAGGCGGGGAATATTAATTCTGCACTGAAATCTTACAATGAAGTAGCAAAAATGAAACCAACTGGACAAAACTTGCAACGACTAGCTTATAATATTGGAATGTTATCTGAGCAAGCTGGAGATTATAATACTTCACTGAAACTCTATAGCACGTCTATTGCAGCAGACCCAAATTCAAATACAGTAAATTTTATCTTTCAGCATAAATGTCAATGCAGTTTTGCAATTTATATAATTTAGTGAAAAGATTATAAATAAGCTGACAGCAGGCTGAAGACCAAGCTTATACTTAATTTAAATGACAAAAAGAGATGATTACATATACCAAAACTACATTTAGTAATTGAAAAAAAGATAATTTGAAAGGTCTAGGGGGCCTAACCCTGGACCTTGTTCCCAAAAGGAGAAAAAATATGTTTAAAAATATCGTACCTAGTAGATACTATGCAATCTTAGATTTTAAATGTTTCGTTCGTGACATGAACACTCGATCCATCCATGAGCTCACAGCCAAGGAAGTGGTTTAATGAGCATTGGATCGACTGTCGGGTCTTCTAAAACTGAAAAAATCAATCAGTTTCGAATGCTAATAAAGGATCCAGATATCCAACCTATTTTCCGGAATTATATAGAAAATATAATCGAAAATGTGCTTGCTACTTCTGATTTACAAGTTTTAAAAAGGATTGCCACCATCGAAACTGTATTGGAACTAAACGATTATCCGATTGAAGATGACGAAACTGTGAGTACAATTCCCAGACAAATTTCATTACTGTCTGATCAAATAAAAGCAGTTATAAAAACGAATAATAAACAGTCAATTACAGAACCATTTTCCGAATCGGTCCATATTGGAATGAGCAAAACAACTGCCAGAGCGATATTATTGTATAAAGATGTAATCGAAGTCGCAATTGAAGGGAAGGATCAAATAGTAATTGGTTCACGTGAAATAAAAGATTATCTCACAAATAAGATCCATAATGAATATAAAGTTGGTGATGTGAGTAATTTTCGAAAGGTTAAAAGAGACGTATTAACGAAACTTAAAAAACTATTACCAGATAACGTTTTATTAGATAAAAAGAAGTATGGACGACGGGAAATTAGACTTGTGTATGGAACGTAACCGATGTGTAACCATGTTACGGACAAGCTGGAAATGATTGTAATAGAAATTATCTGGATCTCATGCTTATCCAGTTCATAAAACACAATTCTTTACAATAAAGAAGAAAGTCTGACGTTACAATGACTGTACTTCTTTGAATATTCAAATAAGCTAAACATGATTAGCGGTGAATATATAAAATCAATTGTATATCATTATCAAAAATATATATTCTTGTTCTGAATTTTTGTTTGACCGTATGTAACTTGGTTACATCATGGTTACAGTTGTTTATTAAAATAATAATCGAATTTATTTGATTCTCATCTCTAAATTAAGTAATGTAGTTGTGATATTACAGTATAGGCCACTAATAGGTTCTTGGTAGGTTTCTCATCCGATGATCAATGGGATACGCTAACCCCCACAAAGTTGATCCTATATTCTCTAAAGTGGTTTTAGTGCTGTGATTGAGATCGTAATAGCGACAAGTGCATAGAAAATGACCGTTTCCATGGATTTGTTGGCCATGATCATTTATTTGGTGATTTTTCGATATTTATAGCCTTTTTATGCGAATTAATTAATTTAATTCAGCATTAATTGGCGTATTTATTGCTTAAATCGAATTAATTTTAGGATTCATCAGTCAATTAATATCAAAAATTGGTGCTTATTTGATCATTAATTTTGACGAAAAGGTAAATAAATACTATTTTAAAAAATATAACTAGTTTATTTAAGCTTTAAATTTAAAAAAAGCGTATAATAGTAAGAATTTAGACTTTTAGGGGATATTTGGTTAAACACAGCTCAGTAAATTATGTTTAGAGCATTTGCCTATTCAAGTTCAGAGTTGCAACTTTCATACAGACTTTAAAAAAATAATCTGCAAAAGTTCTTATAAATTTTTAAATATAATTATTGAAGATTGTTAAAACGTCCTAAGTATCGTCATTTTCTAATCTTAATAAATATCCGGAAGCTGAAGAATGAAAACAGAGAGCTATGAAAAAGCAAGTAGAAGGTGTACATTCATAATATTTATAGGGATCACTGTGCTGGTTTTTTTAATGCTGATAGGTATCGCAGGTGCGAAGCAATCTGCCACCGTTCCAGACTCCAGCAGCAATTCACAAACTATGCGCACTATTGATCCTGCTCTAAAGTACTCTATTGAAAAACAGCTAAAAGAACAGGATGAAGCACTTCAAAAGAACCCATTTGATTCAGAAGCTTGGAAATTTAAGGCTTTTGATCTGGCTATGCTACATAGATACGATGAAGCAATAATAGCGTATGACCAAGCTATTAAAGTCAATCCGAAAGATTCAGATGCTTGGTTCCAGAAAGGAGATCTTTTACTTGATGAGCTAAATAGACCCGATGAAGCAATAAAAGCATATGACAAAGCAATTGAACTCAACCAAAAAGATGTTTGGAATGTTTGGGACAGCAAAGGCCACGCTCTTGATAAATTAGGTAGACATAATGAAGCAATAGATGCGTTTAAAAAAGCAAAGGTACTTGACCCGTATAGATCAAGCAACTAGGGACGCTATAGATAAGGATAGAGCAAAATTGGCAGCCAGATGAAGCATTAAAAGCATCTGACCAAGATCTTGAAATTAACTTACATGGTTGAGTATCTTGGTACAATAAATGAGTTCTTCGATTTGTCTGCTTCCTTAATAATATTCATCATACAAGTTCTGGACAAAATAATAAATACTGCTGAAGGCTCAAAAAAGAAATAGGGCAATGTAGATTACCAGAATGAGTGTTACTATTGCCCTGGAGATTAGGTGACCAACCCTTATACCTTATGCATGGAGTTTGCATTTACCAACATGAAGTTAACATCAATAAAATATTGATTGTGTAGTTAGTAGGATGATCGACCCGATACTTTTAAGCTGATTTTTCACTATCTTTTGAACTTGTTCTGCT
>Ga0326728_10009018_pt1 | contig 24277 bp, 18 predicted proteins | sample MB3enrmetagenome_FD_207602 | JGI IMG/M metagenome (GOLD analysis project Ga0326728, IMG submission 207602) | Lab enriched peat soil microbial communities from McLean, Ithaca, NY, United States - MB31MN | ecosystem: Environmental > Terrestrial > Soil > Wetlands > Peat | place: USA: New York... | reverse complement strand
CTGCCGCTCGAGGAACTGCTGCCGCTCGAGGAACTGCTGCCGCTCGAGGAACTGCTGCCGCTCGAGGAACTGCTGCCGCTCGAGGAACTGCTGCCGCTCGAGGAACTGCTGCCGCTCGAGGAACTGCTGCCGCTCGAGGAACTGCCTGCATCCGATGTCGCCGTAGTCGTACCGCTGCTGCACGCCGTCACGATCCCGACGATGCTTCCGAAGCCCAAGGTAAGTAGATTTCTCATGAGTATTCCTTTTCGTGCGCAGAGGAGTCTTGCCGCGGTCCCATGGGGACGCCGACGTGCGTGCGGCTCGAACGATCTATCGAACGGATAACCCATCGTAGCAAAATGATTCGGGCTCGACTTGAGGACGTGCCGCCCAGTCTCATCCTTCTAGACGAACTCGACAATGCGTCCCTACGTTCGGCTCCCGAGACGTTTCTTGCGGCGTCGTGCCAATCCGAAGGCTGCGGCGAAGCCTATGCCAAGGCCGCCGATGGCGCCGTGATTCGGTCTGTCAGCAGTGACGATCGAGCAGTTCACGCCATTGCCCGAAGCCACGAAGTCGTCGCCGCAGACGGCCTCCGGCGACAGACATGTTCCCGAGCGGCACGCCGAAGCATGGGCGGTCGTACACGGCCCGTCACCATTGGCGTAGCCGCACGCGTTGTCCATGGTGTCGCAAACCCCGGCGAGGCACACAGCGGCGCCGACTCCAACCGTGCACCTGCCCGCCAGCGTCGGTGAATGCCCCGGGACGCTCGGTAGGAGCGTGCCGTTGGTCAGCTTTCCCGTGCACGTCGATCGGGATGTGTCGCACCACTGCGTGGAGCTGCAGTCGGCGTCCATGGTGCATGCTGGCGTCGCTTGCGGTCCGCACACGCCCGTGGTCTGGCACCTTCCCGAGCGGCACACGGCAACTCCCGCGTCGGCGGGAGAACACGGGCCGTCGCCGTTGGCCAATCCGCACTCGTTGTCGCTTGTATCACAGACTCCGCTTGCGCAGACCACGGCGCCGACCGCAGCGCTGCACGTCCCTGTCACGGCCGGATTGTGACCGGCGACGTGGGGCACGCCCTGCCCATTCGGTAGTTTGGCGACACACGTCGACGTTGGCGTGTCGCAATACTGCGTTGCCGCACAGTTCGAATCCACCGAACATCCAGCATCGGCGGTGGACCCGGCCTCAGGCACGGCACCCGCTTCAGCCTCAGCCTCGGCGAGAACATCGACCACCGCCCCGGCGTCGATCACGACATCCAAGTCGTCCTGTGCGTCGGCAGTCCCATCATCTTGCATTGCGATCGCCATATCGTCTTGCGCGTCGGCAGTCCCATCATCTTGCGTTGCCGTCGCCAAATCATCTTGGCCATCAGCCGCCGCATCGGCTTGTGCCTCCAACGTCGAATCGACCTGGGCATCCGCTGCTGAATCGGCTTGAGCCTCCGCGGCCGCGTCGCCTCCTGCCTCGGGCAAGCTTCCGCAGGTTCCAATCGCATTGCACACCCCAGAACGGCAGACGGCTCCTGCCCCCGCGCCGGTGCTGCCATCGCCGCCTATGCACGGACCCTCCCCGTCCCTGTATCCGCACAGCCCATCGGTATCGCAGACGCCGCTTTGACAGACATCGTCCGTCGCGCATGGACCGTGGTCATTGGCCAATCCGCATTCGCCGCTAGCGGGGTCGCACACGCCGCTCGCACAGACCGCAGCCCCGACCGCTCCGCCAGCGTCCGGGTCGGAGGGGCAGGACCCGGCGAGCGGAGGCGTGTGCCCCGTGAGCGTGGGCACGGGAGTGCCGTTGACAAGCTTGTTCACGCAGGGGCCATTCTGCGTGTCGCAAAACTCGGTGCCCCGACATTGGCTGTCGAGCGTGCAACCGCCGTATCCCGTCACGAGGAGTCCGGTTTCGAAGCCTTTGGTGTTCGTGACGACGAAATCGAGCGTGACCGAGCGCGACGTAAAGCTACCCTCGGCGATGGCAAAAGGCCGGAGCGTCAACGCCGGTGTGCCGTTGACCGCGATGGTGTTGGATGCGAAGACGGCGCCATTGAGTCCGAGAGTGACCGTGCATTCGTCGTCGCACGCCCAGGAGCCGGTGAGAACGACATTCGCGGGATCGATATCTGCGGGGATCGTGAAAGTCGTTTCATAGGTATACGTGCGTGAAGCAGGGCCTGCGCGCGTGTTCGGGAAGGCGCTGATCCATTCCCCGGCTGCCGTGTTCGGAGCCCACTGGGTTGCCGTTTGGGGATCCGCTTGCACGACGAATGGCGCCATCGGAAGGGTTGCCAGAATCGTGGGATCGGTGGATGCCACGAGTTCGTAGTGAAGATCCCGCAGCGTTCCATTGGTGGGGGTCCGTCCCGCGCCATTGGCGTCGACGCCGGTCGAGAACAGGCCGGCGGCCACAACTGCGCTCGAGGAGAGACCTGTCGGCTCGGGTGCTCCCGTGTCGTGCCCTGGCGAGGGGTCGCAAGCCGCGATCCCGACGGTGACAACGAGCGATCCCAGCCTGAGGAGAGAGACAGGGTTGGTCGACATGTTACGGATTCTCCTTCGCGCGCTTCTCGAGAATCTTGAACTGCACGCGCCGATTCCTCTGGCGCCCTTCGTCCGAGACGTTGTCTGCGATGGGCAATTCTTGTCCGTAGCCTTTGGCCGTGATGCGTGTGGGGTCGATCCCGCGCGAAACGAGGGCCTTGCTCACGGCGTCGGCACGTTGCTGTGAAAGAACCTTGTTGAACCTCGGTGAGCCGCGCGAGTCGGTGTGGCCCTGCACCTCCAACCGGAGAATCTCCGGGTGCTCGGTGACGGCCGCCGCGACCTGATCGAGCAAGGAATCGCTCGCCGCCTTGATGGTCGCCTTGCCTGTGTCGAACTGCACCTGTTCGAGGATGATGATCTCTTTTTCCGTTACGCGAACGGCCTTCGGACAGCCGTTCTTGGTCGGATCGGGATCGGCCACGCCCTTTTCTGCGGGACACGCGTCTTTGTCGTCCGTGATGCCGTCGCCGTCCGTGTCCGGGGGACAGCCGTTGGTCGCCGGGTCGCTCGTATGGACACCTTTGACGTCGGGACACGCGTCCTCGAAATCAGCAATCCCGTCCTCGTCGCGGTCCTTGGGTTTGGGGCAACCGTTCTTCTTCGGATCGGGGTCCGACACTCCCGGCTCGTCCGGGCACCCGTCGTCCTTGTCCAGGATGCCATCTCCGTCGCGGTCCTTGGGTTTGGGGCAACCGTTCTTCTTTGGATCGGGATCCGACGCTCCCGGCTCGTCCGGGCACGCGTCGTCGGAATCGAGAATGCCATCGCCGTCGCGATCGGAAGGAGGTTGTGGCGGACATCCGTTCTTCTGGGAGTCGGAGCTCTTGGGGCCCGGCACGTCCGGACACGCGTCATCTGCGTCGTAGACACCGTCGTGATCGCGGTCGCGCTTCTGCTCGGGCGTGTACGCCAACATCGCGATCGCTCGAACGTCCGGGGTACCGATGCCTGTCGTCAGGCCCGGGCCGGCCCCGACACCGATTTCGAAGTCGTCGATCACTCGGTAGCGAATGTCCCCGAGCAGCTCGGCGTTGGTCGTGTGCTGGACGATTTCGTTGACCGTGATGGCGCCATAGGTCTCGGCTCCGACCTGAAGATGCCGGTTGTCGAGAAGCAGGACGCCGAAGCCGGCCCCCCAGGTGAGCATCGTGCCCTGGTCCAAGCCGGCGTACGTCGAGGAGCGCTGAATGTCGGGACCCACCGCGGCGCTCCAAAGGAAGCGGTCCACCCGGCCGCCCACGATGAGCTGCGGGAGCCCATGCACTTGCCCCGTTCCCGCGTAGGCGTTGGACGGGCCCGTGGGTAGCCATACGTAGCCCCCAATCGCGACCTGCAATGGATCGAAATACTCGCCAAAGAGCCGCACCCGCAGTCCGAGTCTCAGATCGCCGGCGTCCACCTTGCTCGGCGAGGTGAATGTCTCGCCGACGTTGGGATTGTCTCCATTCTGATAGCCTGCCACGGGAACGTCGACATTGACGTTCAGACGGTTCCAGAGCGACAGCGAGCCGCTAAGATGCAGAAATAGTTGGCTGCTGACCACTGCGCCAAGACTCTGGTCGCTCGAAGTCGATCGAAGGACGAGGGGGTTGTGAGCGTAGTCTCCCAGAAGCATCAGGTGCGGCGTCAGGTCACCGGCAGCGTACGGCGAGGGGACGCCGAACATGCGATCGCCGGCCGGTGCTGGATCGAAGCGGTCGAGTGCTAAACCGGTCGACTGCGCCGAGGCCGAGCCCTCGAACGTGCCAACAACCGCTATGGCGGCAGCGAACGCAAGAATGGTCGAGAAACTTGAACACCGCATCCGGGGTTACCTCGCTCGCTTCGGGAAAAACATCAAGCCCGGGCTCACGCGAGCTGCGCGAGCCCACAAGCCCATCGTTCGGTCTGTCGTTCGCCACTCTTGCGGGCCCAGTCTCGACCTTGGCGCGCGCTCCTCAGTGGTAGGCGGGTGCGTTCGCGTAGGCCGTTCCAAGAGCTGTCAGCGCACCGCTGTCAGCATCAATGACTTCATTGTATGTGTTCCACTGGTACCAGGCGTAACGCACGAGGCGGGGATGCTTCGCAAACATCGCGAGGGCTCCCGCGTAAAACGCTTGCACGGTCGCAGCGTTGGGGTTGCTCGCGTTCATGCATCCCCATTCCGTGAGCCATATCGGGCGATTGCCTGGGATGGCTTCGATGCCGGCAATCCACGACTGGAGGCCATTCGCGGCAGGGTCGCAAGCCCCAGCATCCCATCCGTACCAGTGAGTCGCGATGAAGTCGACTCGGAGCGTGCCCGTGGTATCGGCATTGACCTGGGCCATGAAAGCCTGAATCCACGCGAGGCCCGTGGCATTTCCCTGCGTGGCCGGACTGCCAATGAGGACGGCGGGATTGTTGAATGCAGGCCAAAGGGATATCGCCGTGGCGACGGGAATGTTCGATTGCGTGGCATTGTCGGGCTCGTTGAACCCCAAGACATATTTATAGCCAGCCGCGACGCCGTTGGCGATACTACTCGCGATGGCTGCGGAGGTCCCCTGACCCCAGATTTGGGGAACGAACGGAGTCGACGTGCAGCCTGTCGGATCCAGCCCCCAGTCGTACCACCAGGAGACGTTCAGGCTTACAAGCTCGGCGCAATTCGAGCCGGCGATGCCTTTGAAGGGCACCTTCGCACTCGCATCACCCTGGGCCGCGTCCGAGGCGGCGCCGTCGTTGGACGGGGCAGCATCGCCGCTGTCACTCGATGCTGCGTCCGAGCTTGCGCCATCCCTGGATGGGGATGCGTCGGCGCCCTTCGGCCCCGCGTCACTCGTGGTCGCATCGGAGCTGGCGTCCCCGCGGGGGGCAGTGGCGTCGATCCCGGATTGGACTATGGAATCGGAGGCCCCATCGAAGACCGGCGCTTGGGCGTCGGCGCCCGGTGACGAATTTCCATCACGGGCCGAGGGTCCGTCTTGGGTGGCATCGGGCGCAGATGGGCCGGTGGCGTCACCCGTGACGATCGCATCGGAAACGTCCGGCCCGGTGGCGTCGTCGGGGGTGGCTGCGTCGGGTTCAGAAAGGCCACTGTCTGCGTCGCCATCGTCGCCGGTGGCCGGGGGGCTGTTGCCGGAGCTCCCACATGCTCCGCACATCAATGCGTACAGGCTCGTCAGTAACAGGGCAGCTCGCGTGTCAATGTGCGTCATGAGAAGAAACTCCCGCACGTAGGTCGCGTCACGGAGTCAGGTGACCCGGATGACCCGGCAGTCAACGAATAACGTTAGCATCTTTCGATGACGGCGAACGGGCGATCCCTCCTGGCCCGACCTGACGAACGATACTGTCGCCCCGAACTTATTCAATGTCACTGTCATGGCGGCGCAGATTCTCGCAGGAGGCGACACTGACGCGGGGGGCGCTTCGCGGCCCTTTTCGAGCTCCCCCGATATCGACCTCGGGACTGGTCTCATTGTGTCGGGCAACCGTTTCCTCGGTGGCCCCGGACTTAAGTCCGGGGGAAGTCCGAGAAAGCCGCTGTCCCATGATGCAGTTCGTCACGTTACGCTGACGAAGCATGGAAACTCTTGCAGCTGCCGTCAATGAGCGCAAATGTGGACGCGGATGCCGAACGATTTGCTCGCCCCATCGGAGACGAGGCCTCACGGCGCACCATTCCGCTTGGCGAGTGTGATCATCATTGCGCCGGTGGCAGCGGGCGGCACGAACAACTGGGTGGTCTGCTCGAGAGTTGCGAGCGAATGACCGCATGAACGCAAAGTCTGAATAGTGAGACATCACGACGCCTTCCGAAGGAGACGCACTTGAAAGTCTATTCTGGAGAATCTATCCGTAATGTGGCGCTGGTGGGGCACGGGCATGCGGGAAAGACCTCGTTGGTGTCGGCGATGCTGTACACCGCGGGCGCCGTCCCAAAGCTAGGTCGCGTGGACGACGGCTCGGCCACGACCGACTATGATGACGAGGAGATCGCGCGCCAGATGTCGTTGGCAACCGGCGTGGCCGTCGTGGAGTGGGAAAAGACGAAGATCAATATCCTCGATACGCCGGGATTCAACATGTTCGTCCACGAGGCGAAGATGGCGCTGCCCGTGGTGGATGCGGCCATCGTGGTTGTGGACGGCGCCGCCGGAGTGGAAGTGGTGACCCACCGTGTGTGGAGCTATTGCGAAGAATACAAGACGCCGCGGCTCATTGTGATCAGCCGCATGGATCGCGAGCGAGCCGATGCAGCACGTGCGCTGGAGTCGGTGCAGAAGGCCTTCGGACGCAGCGTGATTCCCATGGAGCTGCCCATCGGCGCGGAGAAGAAGTTCTCGGGCGTGATCGATCTCGTGCGAATGAAGGCGTACACCTACGAGGCCGGCGGCAACGGCAAGGGGAAGGAGACGGAAATCCCCGCCGATCTGAAGGACGAGGCGCAGGCGGCGCACGAACGGCTGGTGGAAATGGTGGCCGAGGGCGACGACAAGCTGATGGAGAAGTTCTTCGATCAGGGAACGCTTGGCGAAGAAGACCTCATCCCAGCGCTCCACAATGCAATCCGCGAAGACAAGATTTTTCCGGTGATCTTCAGCTCGGGGATAGGCAATATCGGCGCGGATCGGGTCATGGATTTCATCGTGAACTATACGCCCGCGCCGTCCGAGCACGAGTGGGTTCAGGGCGAAGCGGGTAGCAACGGCTCCACTCCCAAGCGGCATGAGACGGATGCCGAGCCGGTTTCTTTGTATGTGTTCAAGACGTTCTTCGACCCGTTTGCTGGCCGGATTTCGTACTTCAAGGTCTTCTCCGGTGTGGTGAAGAACGAAGCCGCCGTGCAGAACTACCGAAGCAGTGCGGCGGAGAAGCTGTCGCATATTTCCGTGATGCAGGGCAAGACACCAATTCCGATCCCAGAGTTGCACGCGGGCGACATCGGCGCTGTCGCGAAACTCAAGGACACGCTCACGGGCGACACGTTGGGCGACAAGGTGGCTCCGATTCAATATCCGCGCGTGAAGTTGCCTGAGCCGGCGATTACCTTCGCCATCGAGCCCAAGACCCGCGCCGATGAAGACAAGCTGGGGCCAGGGCTGCACAAACTGATGGAAGAAGACCCAATGCTCCGCTTTTTCCGCGGTCAGCAGACCAAGGAATTCCTGATCGCAGGCACGGGCCAGCAGCACATCGAGGTCACCGTCTCGAAGCTGAAGAAACGCTACAACACCCAGGTCACCCTGAAAGCACCGAAGGTGCCGTACCGCGAGACGATTCGCGGCAAGGCCGACGTGCAGGGCCGGCACAAGAAGCAGTCCGGTGGACACGGGCAGTTCGGCGACTGTCGCATCCGGATGGAACCTCTTCCGCGCGGTAAGGACTTCGAATTCGTCAACGATATCTTCGGCGGCTCAATCCCCAAGAACTTCATCCCGGCCGTCGAGAAGGGCATCAAGGACGCCGCTGCGCGCGGATATCTTGCTGGATTTCCGATGGTGGACTTCAAAGTTGTGCTCTACGACGGCTCGTATCACGACGTAGATTCCAACGATATGTCGTTTCAGATGGCGGGCCGCATTGCCTTCAAGAAGGCCATGGAAGTGGCGAAGCCCACGTTGCTCGAGCCCATCATGGCCGTGGAAGTCACCGTGCCCGATGAATTCGCCGGTTCGATCATGGGCGACGCGAACAGTCGTCGAGGTCGGATCCAGGGAATGGAAAGCAACGCCGGAAACACGATCGTGAAGGCGGAAGTACCCATGGTCGAAATGCTGACGTACGGCGCCGACCTGATCTCGATGACGCAGGGCCGCGGCAGCTTCAATATGGAAATGCACCACTACGACATCGCGCCAGAGCCTCTGCAGGAGAAGGTCATTGAGAAGGCGAAGGCGGAGCGTGGAGAGGTAAAGGAAGAGGACGAATAGAATCTGTCCGTCGTGCTAACCAAGGTCCATGGCCGAGCCGCAATTCGACGCGTCTTCCGCCGTCGCGCCCCGAATTGCGGCCGAGTGCAACGTCCTGCTGCCGAGTGTCCACGCTGTCATCCGACTTCTCGCCGAAGGAGCCACGGTCCCATTCATCGCGCGGTACCGCAAAGAGCTCACGGCAGGGCTCGACGAAGTCCAGATAAGGTCCGTCGAAGAGACGCACGCCTACTATGTGGAGCTCATCGCACGGCGATCCGCGATTCTGACCGAGATTGCGGCTCAGGGTAAGCTTACGCCGGAACTCAAGGCTCAGATCGAATCGTCGTGGATCAAGGCGGCTCTCGAAGACCTCTACTTGCCGTTCAAGCCGAAGCGCCGAACGCGCGCCGCCATCGCTCGCGAGCGGGGCCTGGAGCCGCTGGCAAGCCTCATGCTTTCTCAGCCGACAACGGGCTCGGCCGAGCACGAGGCCGCGCGATTTGTCGACACGACAATCGGTGTTGCCGACGCGAAGGCGGCGCTCGCTGGCGCCCGTGACATCGTCGCCGAGAGCATCGCCGAGCGGCGAGACGTGCGCGCGTACGTCCGGGGCGTGTTCGAGAAGGACGGGGTCTTGGCGTGCGAGGTTACGAAGGACAAGGCCAACGAGCGCACGAAGTTCGAGAACTACTACGGCTTTCGCGAGCTCGTGCGCCGCATCCCGTCGCACCGCTTCCTCGCCATTCACCGCGGCGAAGCCGAGGGGGTGCTGCGAGTGTCGTTCGCCATCGACATGGATGCGGTGACCAATAGGATCTCCGGCCTCGCGCGGGTCAGGCCCGGGACCCCATTCGCGGGAGAGCTCGAAGCGGCCATCAAGGATTCCCTTGCGCGACTCCTCAAGCCGAGTCTCGAGACCGAGGTTCGTGCCGAGATGAAACTCGCCGCCGACCGCGATGCGGTAGCCACGTTTGCCGAGAATCTCAGGGGTCTCTTGCTCGCACCGCCGCTCGGCCGCCACGTCGTTCTCGGCATCGACCCGGGTCAGCGCACGGGATGCAAGTGCGTAGTCGTCGACGACACCGGCAAGCTCCTCGAGCATGCGGTTGTGCACTTGGTCTCGGGCGACCGGGCTCTCGCGGCAGCACGAGAGACGCTGGGGTCGTTGCTCACACGGCGGAGGCCGTTCGCGATCGCCGTCGGAAATGGAACTCATGGGCGTGAGACGGCTGACTTTGCTCGCGAAGTGGTGAAGGACATTGGACAGACCGCGCTGGTGGTCCTCGTGAGCGAATCCGGGGCGAGCGTGTATTCCGCGAGCGACGTCGCCCGCGACGAGTTCCCCGATGTCGACCTGACGGTCCGCGGCGCCGTGTCGATCGCGCGCCGCCTGCAAGATCCCTTGTCGGAGCTCGTCAAGATCGATCCCAAGGCGATCGGTGTCGGTCAGTACCAGCACGACGTGCAGCCGCAGCTTCTCGCGAGGAAACTCGACGAAGTCGTCGAGAGCTGCGTGAACGCGGTGGGCGTAGAGCTCAACACGGCCAGTGCGGAGCTGCTGACCCATGTTGCCGGGTTGGGGGGCGCGCTCGCCAAGAAGATCGTGAAACACCGGGACGCGAAGGGACCGTTTCGGATGCGCCGGCAGCTCCTCGACGTATCGGGGCTTGGGCCGAAGGCCTTCGAGCAATGCGCCGGATTCGTACGAATCCGCGGTGGGGTGCACCCGCTCGACGCGAGCGCCGTCCATCCGGAGCGCTACGCCCTGGTCGAGCGGATCGCATCCGACGCGAAAGTGAAGGTGGAGGATCTGATCGGGCGACCCGACGCCGTTGGGCGCCTGCCCTGGGCGACGTACGTCTCGCAGGACGTGGGGCTCCCGACCCTCGAAGACATCCAGAGCGAGCTCGTGAAACCCGGACGCGACCCGCGCGCTTCCTTTGAGGTTCCAGCGTTTCGAGAGGACGTGCGCACGATTGAGGACCTGAAAGCCGGAATGGAGCTCGAAGGGGTGGTGACGAACGTGACAGCGTTTGGCGCATTCGTCGACGTCGGCGTGCACCAGGACGGGCTCGTGCACGTGTCGCAGCTCGCCGACCGTTTCGTGAAGGACCCGCATTCCGTGGCCAAGGTCGGCGACCGGATCAGGGTGCGCGTGCTCAACGTGGATCTGGAACGCAAGCGAATCGCGCTTTCGGCGAAGTCGAAGTGAGGACTTTCGTGTTGAGTTGAGGATCGTTCAGAATCGGCCAACCACTCCGAAGGTCGCGCCGCCGACGGTCGGCGCGACGGTCGGCTGCAGATGCAGGCCCGGGTCCCGCTCCCAGACGGTGATAAGTCGCTCAATCGGCGATTCGAGCAGATACGACGCCGCGACGAAAGCTCCTCCAAACACCATTCCGGTGCCGCCAATGAGACGCCCTTCGAGGCGATCGTCAGGGGTCGAGGCCGTCACCTCGCTGTAGACGACTGCAGCAGCCGAGCCGGCCATCACCAGAGCTCCGAGTCCGCGGAGGAGCCAGCGTCGCCGCTCTTCTCGAGCCGACAAGTCTCGGAATCGGTCCTCGACGACGGCGAACGCATGCGCGTAGTCCACTCCCGATCCGAGCGCGGTGCGATAGTCGCGTGCCGCGACCTCGCCGCCCCACGGTTGTGCGAGTGAGTAGGCCCCTGCTGCCAACCACACGGCTCCCAGGCCAGCGGTGACCCCTCCCCAGACGTCGGCGGACGACCGGGTGAATCCCGATAGTCTGTCTCCGAATGTCACTTCCGTAATCCCCCCGACTCCGAGTACGGCGCCCGCCCCCAAGAAGACGATGCCCGAGAGCATCCGTTGAGCGCGCTCGGCGTCTTCGATCTGCCCGAGCAGGAGGTCCATGCGAGCCGCGTCTTCTCTTGACACGCCGTAGACAGGGGGGGGAAGGGCGCGTTCTTGCGCCACATACGTGGCCACCGCGCGCGGCCCGAACGGGCGGGTGAATAGCGCATGGAAGATTTCCGATGGTCCTCGAGTGGATCCGCGTGCGGCGATCGGTTGCAAAGACGCGAGTGTCAGCTCGGACGCCCCAGCGGGAACCGCGAACGACTCCAGTGCCGACTCGCCACCGCCCGAACTGGCTCGTTCGATGACGGCGCCGTCCGTCCATTCGTCGGGGAGGTTGAGGACGAGAGGAAGTCCCGCCTCCTCATTGGTATCGAGGACGGGCATGGAGTCCCGGTCGCGCAGGCGAACGCGCATCGGTGCGGGGTCGGAAAGTCGGAACGTCTTCGCGCCAATGCGTCCACGCGCAGGCACGATCGCCTGCTCGTCATGACCTCCCGGCCCTCGGGCAAATACGTGCGGACGCATGTTGGGGTTGCGGACATCGGCCGTCGCCGTCGCGACGAACGCGGCAAGCTCCAGGTAGCTGACGGCGCCGTCGCCGTTCGCATCCGCTGCGCCGAGCAAGCCGGACCGCACTACGTGACTGAAGACCCCGGACTGAAGCTCGGACCATTCGAAGGAAACACCTTCGGCGCTCGTTGACAAGAACACGCCGACGTTGGGCAGGCGTGCCCCGAGAGAGCGCGCCGCGTCCTCGGACGTCGCGTAGTAGCGACCGCCTGGTTTTCGCTCTTCGAGCATAAAGAACGAATTGCAGCTGTCGAGGATGACGTGCGCCCGCGTGAACGGAATCGCGCGCAGCCATTGCTCCAAGTCGGTCGACGTGAAGCGCGAATCGGCGAGCTCGATGAACCCTGTTCCCTCCTCGACATCCCCGTGTCCCGCGAAGACGAAGTAGACGTCCGTCTCGCTGCCTACACTAGCCGCCGCGCCAACCCGTTGGGCCAATTCTCGCCCGACGCCGAGCAGCTCGGAGCGCGTGGGGACTTTGGCCTGCGCATGCGCTTCGGGAAAGAGACGCTTGGTGTCGGCGTCGAACTCGGCCAAGAGTGAGACATTGCCCGGCGCCAGCGTCCGCAAAATAGCGAAGTACTTGGCGGCATCGTCATCTGCGTAGTGAAGGTCGGGGCGGCGATCGGCCAGACTTCGGTTGTTGCCAATGACGACCGCGAACGCGGCGCGCCGGGGTTCGGCGACCGCCGATGCAGCTGGCGCCGTCAGGAAGACGACGAGGATTGCCAGAAACCAGCCTATTGGGCGTATCGAATTCATCGCGCGTCTCCGGTGGCATCGTGCACATTGACTATCGTCTCGCGAATCTCTGCGTCCGGGACGTGCCGCGCGATACGAGTTGCGCTGAGGTCGGTCTCCTCGAGCGATTCGATGTCGGAAACGTGCGCGGGCGTTGACGTGAGCACGGCGACGATGCGCAATGGGCCGGGACTCACGGAGTCGAGCACTACGGTCGTGTCGAGCATCCGCTCCCGGACCGACGCCGGCAGAGTCGTGGAAACGGGGTTGTCTTCGGGTCTCGTGAACGCCGGCGAAATCCAGTGAACAACACGGCGATCGTCCACGGCGAAGAGCAAGAGAAACGCTGGCGTGTCGCCCAGGTTGCGATAGCTGGCCGTCAATGGAGTGGATGTGTCGATAGCCGCTCCGGACGTCAGAGCACTCAGCCCTGCCCGCGCCGTGTACGGCTGCACTCCGACGTCGCGTCCAATTGTCGCCCGGGCGTGTCCGCCTCTCACCTGCCAGCGGTCTACGGCTCGGGGAGAGTGAGGCAGCAATCGAGTCGCAACCAGTACTCCGCAAGCCGCTATCGTGACCGCGCCAGCCAGTAGACGTCCGCGTCGCCACTTCACGCCCGCGGCGTTCGCAGGCCCCACCACGTCCGCTCGGTTCAGTCGCTTCATGACCGCGCGCGTGTGCGCTTGGATGTCGACCTCGGTGCCCACGGGGGCCTTGAGATCCGCAATGACCCTCTGGAGCGCTCGGACGGTGTCACGGCAGCTCTCGCACGTGGGCGCATGCGTATCGATGCGCTGCGATTCCTCGGGCGAGAGCGAGCCGTCGACGAATCGAACAAGCTCGTCCTGTGTCGGACATCGGGTCATGGCTTCTTCTCCAATTGATCGCGAAGCAATCGAAGTCCGTGGTGGACTCGGGATCGAAGAGTCGACTCCCCGATGCCGAGGATCTGCGCCATCTCGTCGTATCGGAGCTCTTCTCCGTAACGCAGCAGGAGCGCCTCCCTCATTCGCTGAGGAAGTCGCGAGAGAGCCTTGCGAACGCAGCGCTGTCTCTCCTCCAATAGGAGTTCGTCGATCTGCTGTGGAGACGGAGCATCGGCGTCCCCGGCAGCAGGTTGGGTGTGCTCGATCTGCGCTCTGTGGCGCCTCAGGTCGTTGCGACAGCGATTGCGCGCCGCAGTGATCAGCCACACGATGAACTTGCCCTCCGCCCTGTATCTTGAACGCTGCGACCAGACCGTCACCCAAGTGTCTTGCGCAATCTCGGCGCCCAACTCGGAATCATTGACGAAGCGTGAGCATGTCCGCATAAGTCGTTCGCCGTGACGCTCCACGAGAGTGGCAAACGCATCCCGGACTCCCGCCTGGGCGAGCACCATCAGCTCGTCATCGCTGCGCTCCGGCAAGGAGGCGGGTCTCATGGGAACCAAGCGTGGCGAAGGCATCGCAATCCATAGAACACCGCTCGGCTCTCGGTGTTGATGCAAAGTCGAGGGTCACCCTCGGTCGCCGCTCATTGCAGCACCTCTGCGACGCCGAGACTCTCCCCAGAGGTACAGAGGGGCTCCGAGCAGCACGAATAGGCCCGAAATCCACAGCGCGGGCACGCCGGCGATCCGGACGGACCGCTCGTGCCAGAACGCGACGGCCAGGAGCCCCATAGGAGGGACGCACATGAGACAGAGCGTCAGCACGCCCCCGGGAATCCGAAACGGACGTGCCAGATGGGGCTCACGCAGGCGAAGAGCCAGCAGGGCCGCAAACTCCAGGAGGAGGCTGAGCCCGTACAGCGTGACGTCGAAGAGGACCAGGCGATCGAAGCCCAGGCCGAGGGATGCGGCCCACGCGACGCTCAGCACGAGCACAGCGGCGACGGGTACCCCGGTCTTCGGAGAGCAGCGCGCTAGCCAAGCGGGAAGATATCCATCGACGGCGAGAGCGAGCGGCAGGCGCGAATACGACAGAAGGAGGGCGTTGAACATGCCTGCCGCGCTCAAGAGTCCTCCGAGCACGATGGCGTGGCCAAGCCATGGACCGCCGATCCAAGAGCCGATCGCGACCCATGCTCCTCCGTCGAATGCCGTCGATGGAAATCCTAGATTTCGGGCCGCCAGAACGGGCAATACGTAAGTGATGATGACGAGCAGCGTCGTATACACCATCGCGACAGGATAGTTTCGTTGGGGGTTGTCGACCTCCCCAGCAAACGTCGAGGCGCCGTCGAATCCCATGGTATTCCACATGACCACCAAGAGCCCCCCGGTCAGGTCCGCGCCGGGAATGCTCCAAGGGGTCGCCGTATCCGTGCTCGATCCGAAGGCCATAAACGCGAGCACGACGAACGGTGACAGCATGATCGCGCCGAAGACGAGCGAACCGCGCCCCACGGCGCGTGCGCCGCGAAGATTCACGATGACGCATGCGGCGATCATGGCGACGCCCAGCGCGATCCGGGGCATTGGACGGCCCGCGAAGGGGTAGACGCGGGCGAGGTAGGTTGCGAAGAGCGTGGGGTAGATCCCCATGTCGAAGACGCTTGCGAGCAACGACAGCCACGCTTCCTGGACTCCCCAGAAGCGCCCAAGCCCGCGGCGCACCCAGGTGTAGTAGCCGCCCTCATCGGGCAACGCCGCGCCGAGCTCGCCGACGAGAAGGGCGGTGGGGAGAGACCAGACGACCGGGACCACCAAGAGAGCCAGGAGCGCGATCCGGTAACCAGCTCCGCGGACTAGCTCCTCGATGCCGTAGGGACCGCCCGAGACGATGAAGTACGTCGCACCAATGAGCGGAACGAGACGAAGGCGGCTGGGCCCGACCACGAGGCCGCCATAGTGGCATGGACACGGGGCCTCACGCGGGATTCGGCAGGCTCACCATCCACTGCACGCCGAAGCGGTCGACGCACATGCCGAAGTACGGCCCCCAGGGCGCATTCGCGAGGGGCATCGTCACCCGTCCGCCGGAGCTGAGCGCCGAGAAGGCGCGGTCGGCTTCGGCCTTGTCCTTGGCGACCACGGAGATGTGGAAATTGTTGCCTGCCTTGAATGGAGGGCCGAACCCTTCGACCGAGTCGCTCCCCATCAGATGCACGGCCTCCGTGATCGGGAGCTGCGCGTGCATGATCTTCTTCTTCGCGGACTCGGGGACGTTGGGCATGAACGACGCTTCGCCAAACGTCTGAACAAAGGCGATGCGCGTTCCGAAGACGCCCTCGTAGAAGTGGAACGCCTCTTCCGTCGTGCCAGGGAAGTTCAGGTAGATGTGAACGAGCTGCATGGGGCCTCCGGGCGGGGATGATGCTGCCGCGGCCATCACGCCTGGCAGGCGATCGGCCGCTGAATTGACCGACCTCCTAGGGACGACGAGGCTTGTCGTCGAGATCCTCCCTACTGAGACGCCGTGCAGCCAGGAACCGTACCGCACGCCTGGAGCGTGAAGGAAAATCCTCCTCCTCCGTCGATCGCGCAGGTCTGCACGGAGCACATCCCTGCGTCGCCGCACTCCGCACTCGTCGAGCACAACTGCGGGAAAGCGACACTGCACGAAGGCAGGCACGTGCCGGTCGTCGAGGGCAGGGACCCCGTCGCCACGAGGCAGCAGAGCCCAGCATCCGCGCAGGACGACGCCGAGGTGCATGAGCTGCCCGAGCTCCCCGAGTCGATGAGCATATAGCCGTCTGTGCTTCCCGTGATGAGCGTGCACCCCGCCGCGAGCGTCACGCCCACGGTGAGCGCTATGGCTGCGGCGCGCATCAGAACACGGTCCGAAGGCTGACGTTTGCGCCTGCGCCGTTGGGTACGACGCCGACCTGCGTGGCCTTCGCGCGGTCGGTGGGGTTCGTGAGAAGGAGATAGGCGCCGGTTCCGAGGCCAGCGGCGGCGATGATCCAGGCGCCCGCGTTCCAGTCGGCGACGGTGGCGATTTGCGAGTTCGCTTGCAATCCGGCGGACGAGCAGACTCTCGCTGCGGTGCAGTCTTGATTGCGCGCGTTCATGTCGACGAGCATGACGACGGAAGTGCCGAGGGCGACGACGCCAGCGACGCCCCCGACGCCGCCTGCGAGGAGCCAGCCCCACGTGCGGGCGAGCTGGCGGGACTCGCGCTCATCGAGCGCTCTGGGTTCGGTGCCGGAATCGGAGGAAGCGGAAGACGACGACGACGCGGGGGATGCCGTAGGGCCGGGAAGAACGAGAGGTTGGGACGGGGATTCAACGGACAAAGTGGATTGGGGCGCGCACGCCGCAGTCCAGACGGCACACACGATTCCGATACGGCGAAGGCACGTCGAGGTTGCCAGCGTGGGGTTGGAAGTTGGGTGCAACGGTCACCTTGTTGGTACGGTGCGAGCGGAGGAGAGCATAGCTTCCCTCGTGGTCGCGAATCCAATCGGCCAAGAGACTGCCGAGCGACCCCATGGTTCGCTCGGTACCATCGGTCGCTTCTTCAATCATGTACTGTGCTCCGTCGTGTCGGCGCCACCAAGTCAGCTGCCCGCAGCCGCTCAAGTCCTTGCAGGGCGCCAGCATCTCTGGGGGTTCAGCGCAGGAGTCTTCGTCGCGGGCTTCTGCGCATTCCTTCAGCTCTACGCGACGCAGCCGCTCCTCGCGTTGCTTCGCCGAGTGTTTGCCGCATCCGAGGGCGAGGTCACTTTGACCGTGTCGGCAGCGACTCTGGCCGTCGCGGTGGCGTCGCCGTTCGTGGGAGCGTCGTCGGACGCCATCGGGCGCAAGCGGGTCATCGTCCCGTGTCTCGTCGCCATCGCGCTTTCCACGTTCTGTTGCGGAACGGCACGGAGTCTCCCCGCGCTCGTCGCGTGGCGGTTCGTCGGCGGGGTGTTCACGCCAGGCGTTATCGCGGTCACGATCGCCATGATTGGCGAGGAAGCCCCGGAGGGCACCGCTGTATGGGTCACGTCGATCTACGTCACCGGCACGGTGGTCGGTGGACTCACCGGGCGCCTGCTCGCGGCGTTCGTCGCAGACACCTTGTCGTGGCGCGCATCCTTCTTTGTCCTCGCGGCGACGACGGCGGTCGGCGCGATCGGCACGCAGCTCCTGCTCCCGCGCTCCACGCGATTCGAACGCCAGACCGCCTGGCACCAGACGCTCGGCTCATTCGTCGGACACGTTCGCAATCCTCGCTTGCTCGCGACGTGTTTCGTCGGGTTCAGCGTGCTCTTTTGCCACGTTGGATTGTTCACGTACGCGACCTTCCGGCTTGCTGCCCCGCCGTATTCGCTCTCGACCTCGGCGCTCGGATACGTATTTTTCGTCTACGCGCTCGGCCTCCTCGTCACACCCGCCGCGGGAGCGATGGTGGACCGCATCGGCCATCGGGCGGGGATGTCAATCGCCGCGAGCGCAGTCCTCGTCGGAGCGCTCCTTACGATCGCACCCAACCTGGCGTCTTTCATCGTCGGGCTCGCCGTGGCCTCGAGCGGGGTCTTCGTGGCTCAGGCGTCGGCATCCAGCCACGTGGGGAGCGCGGCCAACGGGGCCCACTCGGCGGCCTCAGGCCTCTACGTGGCCTGCTACTACCTCGGCGGATCCTTCGGCGCGACGGCGCTCGTCTTGCCCTGGCGTATTGGCGGATGGTCAGCCGTCGTGGCGTGCATTGCAGGCGTTCAGGTGGGAGTCGTGCTCGTTGCTCGGAGGTATTTCGCTTCTCCTGACGCTGCCTCGTGACCCCGGTCCGACTCCTGCTCGTGCCCCGACCGCACGAGTTCCCTCGGCGCGTTCCAGTTCTCGCTGCCCCTTGTCGCGCGGCCAATCTGCCCAATACCTTGCCAAACCGGCGCGTGCCGCACGCGAAAGGAGAAGGCCCGTGAGTGACCCGATGACAGATGGCAAGCCCGAGCTTCGCATGACCCGGGTCTTCGATGCACCCAAGCGCCTCGTCTTCGAGGCGTGGAGCAAGGCGGAGTACGTCTCGCGCTGGTTTACGCCAAAGCCACTGACGACTCCGAGTTGCGAAGTGGACCTGCGGACGGGCGGCGTGTTCCGTCTGGTGATGCGAATGCCCGACGGGGTGGAGTTCCCAATGGACGCGAGGTTCACCGAGGTCGTGCCGAACGAGCGCATCGTGTTCGAGGCGACCATCCATGGCGGCGTCGACGTTCACACGACGGTGACCCTCGCCGAGCACGACGGCAAGACGACGCTCTCCGTTCATCAAGTCTATTCGCAAGAGTCGGACGCGACGCGCGGCGCGAACGCCGGGTGGACGGCGACGCTCAATCAGCTCGCCGAGGAGATCCGGGCGATGCGCGCCGCGAACTAGCCGTTCGCTCGGGCTACGTGTGGTACCCTCCGGGTCGGCTTCGCACGGCAGACGCAAGCCTTTCTTCGCACCGCGGGAACACAACGCGGAGAAAGGTGTTTCTGCTCTCGCATGGATTCTCGTCGAGCTACGCGAATGCAACGGAGGACTTTCCAATGGTGAAACTCGTGTCGGTGACCTTGGTCGGCTTTGCTCTCATGGCGGTGGGCTGTCAGTCGGCCCTCGCAGCTCCCGCGCAAGCGCCTCAGGCCTCCGCGGCGCCCCAGCCTCCACCTCCGCCTCCGCCGAACGGACACGGACCGGAGATGATGCCTCCTGCCCACGATGGCCCCGGCGGGCCGATGGGCCATCACGAGGGTGGCGAGGCGATGGGGCAGATGGGGCATCACCATGGCGAGGGCGACGACGGAGGCAAGGCCGGGTGCGAGCACTGCAAGGGACATGGAGAGCATCCGCGGGGACCCGAAGGACACGGCGGTCCCATGGGCCCTGGCGGCGAGCACGAAGTGATGAGGGAGCTCGCCGGGCTCGGCGTACATTTTTATCCGCCGGCGATGCTCATCCACCGTGCCCAGAAGATAGGGCTGACGCCCGAGCAGGTGACGAAGATTCGTCTGGAGATGCTGAGCGCGCAGGCGCACACCGTCGATCTGGTTGCCAAGATCGGGCACGCCAAGGTCGAGGCCACGCGCCTACTGGCAGCCGACAAGGTCGACGAGCGCGCGGTGGATGCCCAGATCGACGAAGTCGAAAAGGCGGAAGGGGAGATGCACAAGCTGCGTCTCGGAACCGCGCTGCGCGTGCGCGCGCTGCTCACGCCCGAGCAGCGTCAGAAGCTCGAAGAGCACAAGTCCAAGCACGAGGGCCCGAAGCCGGCGATGGGCGCAGGCGGTCAGGCGCCGCCCGTGACGGGCGCCGCGGACGATGATGACGATGACGACGACGACGACGCGGACGGCTAGAAGCGGTCGGCATAGGAGCTTCGCGCTCCGGCGGCGCTCACTTACGTTTCTCGACTTTACGGATTCGTCTTCTTCCGCGCATTCGTGTCGCTGATGCGAGAGAACCATGCCTGAAGGCTGGGGAACTCCCCCAGGGGTACATCCGTCTGCTTCGCGTGCATGAGCGACGACGCGATCGTCAGGTCTGCGATCGTCAGGGCGTCGCCGACAACGTACTTCTTGCCGTCCACCCGCTTGTTCAGCGCGGCGCCGAAGCGGCGGAAGCTTGTGAGGGCGTCGTCGACCGTGCGCTGGTCGGGTTCGCCCATGCCTATGATGGCCTTCAGGAGTTTCTCGAAAGCGAGCGTGCCGAGCTTCGGGGAGAAGTGCGAGGCATCCCAAAACTGCCAGCGCGCTACGTCGGCGCGCGCCCTCTCGTCGCGCGGGAGCAGCCCCGACTCCGGCTTCTTGGAGGCGAGGTACCTCATGATGGCCCGCGACTCGGTGAGCTCGAAGTCGCCGTCCACCGGCGTAGGGACAGCGCCGTTTGGGTTGAGGGCGAGGAACTCGGTCCCCTGCGGGCTTCAGCTCGTCGCAGCGTCAGGACGGCGTGTGACCCGCCAGAGCAGACTGGCGCCGATGGCCGTCCTTAGATGCACTCGCAAGCTGCTGCGACGCGTGGACGGCGGGTTGCCCAACAGCGGCGAGCCCCCGAAGGGCTCCTGGTCGAACTCGCGGCGGAGCGAACCGTCGACGCCGACGCCGCCCGCGGGGCGGTCGCTGGCTTGCGCGAACAGTGACTACTTGCAATATCTCGTGTAGGTCCTGTGGGTTCAATCCCGGGACCGAACGCGCGTGTCCCTCCCTGGAATTCCGCAACCCTACTGAACGCCTTGCAACCCAGGAACAAGCCATGAAGCCAGCAACTTCTCTCGCTCGCATCCGCACGGTCGCCTTTCTTCCGGGCCTTCTCGTAGCCCTCGCCGCGTGCGGCACTTCGGACCAGTCGTCTGGTTCGGACCAGAATGGTAGTTCCGGAGGCTCGGGAAGCTCCGGGGGATCCACGAGTTCCGGCTCGTCGGGGTCCAGTTCCGGGTCATCGACCTCGAGCTCCAGCTCCTCGGGCTCCAGTTCAAGCACGTCGGGTTCGAGCTCCGGGACGTCGGCGTCCAGCTCGGGCACGAAGGGCTCGAGTTCGGGCTCGTCGAGTTCGGGCTCGTCGAGTTCGGGCCCGTCGAGTTCGGGCTCGTCGAGTTCGGGTTCGTCGAGTTCCTCGGGCTCGTCGAGTTCCTCGGGTTCGAGTTCGGGTTCGTCGAGTTCCTCGGGTTCGAGTTCGAGTTCGTCGAGTTCCTCGGGTTCGAGTTCTGGTTCGTCGAGTTCCTCGGGTTCGAGCTCCGGCTCAAAGGGCTCGAGTTCCTCGGGCGCGAGTTCGAGCTCATCGGGGTCGAGTTCGAGTTCGGGCTCGTCGAGTTCCAGCTCCGGAACCAAGGGCTCGAGCTCGTCGGGGTCGAGTTCCAGTTCGTCGAGTTCGAGCTCATCAGGGTCGAGTTCCAGTTCGTCGGGTTCGAGCTCTGGCAGTTCCTCGAGCAGCAGCTCCGGAGGAAGCGGAGGCTGCACGCCTGCCCCGGGCACGGTCATCGGCACATTCACGGATCCCGTCACGGCGACCACGATCGCGCCGCCGAATCCCCCGGGGATCACCTTCAAGGACACGGACGGAAATCTCGTCGACGCCCACGGGGGCGGCATCATCCGCGTGTGCGACACCTTCTACCTTCACGGCGAGTACTTCCTGAGCACCACGACAGACAACGATTTCAACGGCTTTTCGATGTACTCGTCCCAGGATTTAGCCACTTGGAAGAACGAGGGAATCATTCTTCCGCAGCAGCCGAGTGGCCAGCTCGGGCCCAACCGAAAGGGCGAGAGGCCTCACATCATCAAGTGCCCGAGCACCGGCGAATTCGTTCTCTACGCCCATTCAGCGGACGTCACGTACCAGGTGGACAAGGAGGTCGTGTACGCGACGTCGTCGACCGTCAACGGCCAGTATTCGTTCAAGGGGTCTCTGCTCAGCGCGAGCGGGGCGATTGCGGCCCATAGCGACATGAGCGCCCTGACGGACGGCAACAATGCCTACGTCGTGACGGAGAGTGGATGGGTCTACACGCTGGCAAGCGACTGCCATAGCTGGGTGTCTTCAGCGCAGTACTCAGCTGTCAATGGCACGACCGGCGGAAGCGAGGCCCCGACCGTCTTCAAGGCGGGCAATACGTTCTATTGGATTGGGTCCGACAAGACGGGGTGGCGAGCCAACGACGATTTCTACTCCACAGCCCCTGCGATGACGGGTCCCTGGACCTACCAGGGATACGTCGCACCCGTCGGCGACAAGACCTGGATGACGCAGACAACGTGGGTGATGCCCATCGTGGGCAGTCAAGGAACCGTCTACATGTACTGGGGTGACCACTGGTACGGGGACCAAGACACGACAGCCCCCGGGGTGCACAACTACTTGACGACCTACGTGTTTCAGCCTCTCGTGTTCAATGGCACGGCGATATCTATGCCGACCTACGAAGTAAGCTGGAAGCTCGACGTGGGTGCCGGCACCTGGTCGACAAACTAGATTCTTCGCAGCCGCGTGCGCCGTTGCAATCCGGGCGGGGCACGCGGTCCCGCTGAATGGCTGGAATTTGGTGAGACTGACACGTCAAGCGCTGCGAATGTACGTAAGTCGTAATCGGGCGAAGCGCCCGGGACTACGTGTGTGGGTGATGGCGCGCTCTCCGACGATTTCCGATGCCCACTGGGCTCGTCTCGTCGACGTCGTTCAGAAGGCCGGATACGATACGGCGAAGCTTCGTCGTGTTCCGCAGAGGTGGGGCGCGACTCCAGACATCTCCCCGAATGAGCGCACTGCATTGGCCCAATGACGATTTCCTACAATGTCCAGCATTCGCCGATGGGTGCCTTTGCATCGTTCACCGTCGGTCACTTCAACACCAGGGGAGGTCTGGCCTCCGAGCTGGGGAAGCCGGCCTCGGAGAACGTCTATCTCGGCTACCAGCGCGGAGCGGAGTCCGACGCGATGCTCCTGCCGTTTTTCGATGAGCCTGAAGACGCGTCGTCAAGCTTCGAGGGGGGGACTCGCGAGGGCGCGCGCTCCGTCGGGTTGCGGATCGCCGAGTCCGAGGTCGAGCGGACTCTGACGCCTGCCATCGACGAGTGGCACTCCGGCCCCATGACCGTGCGCATCATTTCTCCGTTCTTTCCCATCGAAGACCCGCGTATCGCCAGCGCCGAGGACCAGCGACGCGCCTCGTGTCCTGCCGTCTTCCTCGAGATCGAGCTTGACAACCGCGAGGGTGAGGAGCGCCTGCGGGGGTTCTTCGCGCTGGAGGGCGAGTCTTGTCGCACCGTGGGCGATCGCGGCCTCCTCGGGTTTAGTGTTCGCGATCGGCGCGGCTTTGCTTGCAGATCCGCGCCCGGCGTAGCGTCGTTTCAGGAAATGGGTCTGCGCGAGGGACTGGTGCGGGCGGGGACGCGAGTGTTTGGGCTGGGCCGCACCTGCGGCATCACGTTCGACGTGCCACGCGGGGAGACTCGGGCGATAGTCATTGCAGTCGCCGTCTACAACCCGGGCATCGTCACCACGGGCCTCCCGGCTTCGTACTGGTACACTCGATTCTTCGAGAGTCTCGAAGCCGTTCTCGACTACGCTCTATCGAACTTTGGTGGTTACCGCGCCGAGGCGCTCGCGAGAGCGCGCGAGATGGAGACAGCGAATCTCAATGCCGAACAACGTTTCCTACTGTCGCACGCGATTCATAGCTATTTTGGATCGACGGCGTGGTTCGATATCGAAGGGGAGCCGCTGTGGGTCGTGGCTGAGGGCGAGTACATGATGATGAACACCCTCGACCTGACCATCGACCACGCCTTCTTCGAGCTACGGTACTTTCCGTGGACCGTAAAAAGCGAGCTTTCGCTCTATGCCACTCGATATGGCTACGTCGACCGGGTTCATCGCCCGGGGACGCCGCACGAGCTCTTGCCCGGAGGGGTTGCTTTCTGTCACGATCACGGCGTTGGAAATCACTTTTCGCCACCGGGACACTCGGCCTACGAACTCGCGGACTTGAACGCAAAGTGCTTTAGCTACATGAGCTTTGAGCAAATCACCAATTGGGTGCTCACCGCGGGGATGTACGTCGCAAAGAGCTCGGACACCGAATTTCTCGCCGCATCGTGCGAGCTTCTCCGCGGGTGCTACAGAAGCCTGCAGAACCGTGACGATCCCGATCCATTGCGCCGAACGGGTATCATGGGGTGCGACGGGGCGCGAACGGGTACCGGGGCTGAGATTACGACGTACGATTCGCTCGACGCATCACTCGGGCAGGCGCGGAGCAACCTCTACCTAGCGGTGAAGTCCTGGGCGGCATTCGTGGCCCTTGCGCATCTGTTCGAACGCCTCGACCTTCCCGAGCTTTCA
>Ga0326728_10009017_pt1 | contig 24280 bp, 20 predicted proteins | sample MB3enrmetagenome_FD_207602 | JGI IMG/M metagenome (GOLD analysis project Ga0326728, IMG submission 207602) | Lab enriched peat soil microbial communities from McLean, Ithaca, NY, United States - MB31MN | ecosystem: Environmental > Terrestrial > Soil > Wetlands > Peat | place: USA: New York... | reverse complement strand
GCTCACCGATGAGGACATCGCGAATGTCCTGACCTACGTTTACAATTCGTTCGGGAATTCCGGGCTGGAAGTGACTCCGGAAGAGGTAAAGGCCTTCCGCTCACAACCACCGGCATCATCCGGCTCGCCAGCCCCCTCTGGACCACCCGCGGCAAAAAGCATGTTCGAGTGAGCTGATTCAACCGTGTCAGGTTTTTGATCCGGCCAAACGCGCCAGGCTGATATTGCGAACAAAAATCTTCGTGTTCATTTGCGTCCGTTCTTGGTTAAATCCCCATGATGCTCCGCAAGATTCAGCAAAGAAAAATTCAATCGCCCGGCGGGACCTTCGCCATCGTGGCGTCGCGCTACAATGCGCGTTACGTGGACGCGATGTTGCGTGCCGCCGAGGTGGAGTTGCGGCGCGCCGGCATTTCCAAAATCCAAGTCGTCCGCGTGCCGGGCGCGTATGAAATCCCCGTGGTGGCGGCCCGGCTGGCTAGAAACTCCTCGAGCCTGACACCCCGTGCCTCGCACCTTTCGGCCATCATTTGTCTGGGCGTGATTCTGCGCGGCGAAACGGTCCACGCCGCGCACATTGGCGAAGCCGTCAGCCGCGCCCTCATGGATATCCAGCTCGCGCACGAAATCCCCGTCGTTCACGAGGTGCTGCTTTTGGAAAACGAAGCACAGGCGCGCGTCCGCTGTCTCAACCCAAAACACAACCGCGGAACAGAAGCAGCGCAGACAGCCTTGGCCATGGCGCGGGTGATGGCCGGTTTGAACACCGCCGTTGCCTGGATCATCGAATAGCGACGGTTACGGAGGGCGATGTCGCTTGTGAAAATTTTCACATAATCCTTGCCGGCCACGGCCCAGACTGTTAGGTTGTAGCTGATTTTTGCACTCCGAAAGACAAAAAAGTATGAAAAATATCTTGTTAGTCCTTTTGATTGTGGCGCTTGCAAGCACCTCCGTTGCGCGGGCGGCGGACATCATTGGCACCATCACGCTCAACGGCACGCCGCCGCCGGAGGTGCCGTACACGCCGCTCATGAATGATTCTACCTGCGCCGCGATGTACACGAACACGCCCACGACGCACTTCTATGTCGTTGGGCCAAATCACGGGTTGGGCGACGTGGTGGTCTATTTGAAAAACGTCACCGACAAATCCACCGGCGCCAGCCAGCCGCCGGTGGTAATGGATCAAAAAGGCTGTTTGTATCGGCCGCAGATTCTAGCGATCCAGACGGGCCAGAAAGTTGTTGTCAAAAACTCCGACTCGTGCATTCACAATGTTCATTGCGTGCCCACTGTGCCGGGCAATCCGGAAGCCAACCAAGTGCAAGTGCCGGGCGGCCCAGACCTGACTTTCACCTTTTCGAAACCGGAGATGTTCATCACCTTCAAATGCGATGTGCATCCGTGGATGTTCGCCTGGGTGAGCGTATTTGACAGCCCGTATTACTGCATCACGGACAAGGAAGGCAAATTTGTCATCAAGAATGTGCCACCGGGCAAATACACCGTGGAAGCCGATCACCGGAAACTCGGCGTTTCGACCAAGGATGTGGAGGTCAAGGACAGCGATGTGACCGTGGATTTTACCTTTAACATCAAATAAATTGGAAAATTCGGGCCGCCCCGACACATATGTCAGGGGTTTCCCGCTTGCAAAATGCCAGAAAACGCGCCGGTAAAAATAAATCGTCCGCTGCATTGGTTCGCCATGCTGACAGCGGTGGTCACCTTTGTGTTGCTCGGCGCAGGCGGCCTGGTGACCAGCCACAACGCCGGCATGTCCGTGCCCGACTGGCCGAACAGTTACGGTTACAACATGTTTTTGTTTCCGCCTTCCAAGTGGATTGGCGGCATTTTATATGAACACACTCACCGGCTGGTCGCCTCCGGCGTCGGGTTGATGACCACCATCCTGGCCGTCTGGCTCTGGCTCAAGGACTCGCGCAAATGGATGCACTGGGTGGGCGTGGCGGCGTTTCTCCTCGTTGTGGCGCAGGGCGTGCTCGGCGGTCTGCGCGTGGTGCTGGCCGATGCCCAGCTCGGTATTTTTCACGCCATTCTTGGCCAATTGTTTTTCGTTCTGGCCTCCGCCATCGCCTTGTTCACGAGCCAATGGTGGCAAAACCTCCAACCGGGTAGGGCGAGCAGTCAGTTGTCTGCTGCCGGCGTCCCGCAAAGCGGGAGAGTGGCGCGCCCTGTCGAAACAGATCTGCGAACGCTGGTTTTGTTCACAACCATTCTGATTTTCTGCCAATTGATCGTTGGCGCCACGATGCGACAGCAGCACGCTGGACTCTCAATTCCCGATTTTCCGCTGGCCTACGGAAAAATTTGGCCGGACACCAGCGCCGCCGCCGTTCAGAGTTACAACGAGCATCGCATGAACGTGATCGCAGAAAATCCGATTACGTCCTTTCAGATAATTTTACAGATGGTGCATCGCCTTGTCGCGCTGGCGATTTTCGTTTTCACCGTGGCGTGCGCCTGGCAGGCGCGGCAGCGGCTCGGCAAAAAGGATTCGCTGGCGAAAGTCGCGCTGTTCTGGGCCGGGTTGATTGTATTCCAAATCTTTCTCGGCGCAGCGACGATCTGGTCCAACAAGGCCGCCGACGTGGCGACGGCTCACGTGCTGGTCGGCGCGCTGGTGCTCGCGACCGGCGCGTTGTGGTGTGTGATGGCCTTCCGCCGTTCGGCGGGATTACCCGAAATGGCGCCAGCCACGACCACATCCGGCGCGTATGGCGCCGCTCCGGCCCTGGCCGCAAACAAGTGAAATGAAAGAAGCTTCAGTGGAAATTTTAAGTGTCCCGGCGCCCGGCGTGGCGGTTGCGGAAAAAAGTTGGGTGGCCGTCTTCGCCGATCTGACCAAGGCGCGACTGACAACGCTCGTACTGCTGACGACCGCCGTCGGCTTCTATGTCGGTTGGCGTGGTCCGATGAACTTTGCACTCATGCTGCACACGCTGGCGGCCACGGCGCTCGTCGCGGCGGGCGCGGCGGCACTGAATCAACTGCTCGAACGCGAATACGACGCCAAAATGCGTCGCACGCAAAACCGCCCGCTGCCGTCGGGCCGGTTGCAGCCGACCACCGTGGCGCTTTTCGGCGGCGTCTGGGCGGTGGCAGGTCTGGTTTATCTCGCGCTGGCGGTGAATCTGCTCACGTGTGTCGTCGGCGCCGTCACGCTCGTCAGTTATTTGTTCATTTACACGCCGCTGAAACGCGTGACGTGGCTGAACACGGCCATCGGTGCCGTGCCCGGCGCGTTACCGGCGCTGATGGGCTGGACCGCCGCGCACGGCGAGTTGGGCGGCGAAGGCTGGGCGTTGTTTGCGATTGTGGCGTTCTGGCAAATCCCGCACTTCATGGCCATCGCCTGGATGTATCGCGACGAATACGCGCGCGCCGGTTTCAAAATGCTGCCGGTGGTGGATCCCGATGGCCAACGCACGGGGCGACAGGCCGTAAGCCACAGCTTGGCATTGTTGTTTGTGAGCCTGTGTCCGTTCGCCTTCAAGGTGGCCGGACCGATTTATCTCGCGGGCGCGCTGGTTTTGGGCGTGGTCTTTTTCTGGTGCGCCGTTCAATTTTCGCGGCAGCTCACGGTGCCGCGGGCGCGGCGATTGTTTCTGGTCTCCATCCTTTATCTGCCGTTGCTGCTGGCGGTGATGGTTTTGGACAAGGTGAAATAAGTCATGGAAACGATTGTTCACGAATTTCCGCCATACCGCGAACACGAGGCGACCCACGCGCACGAGGCGCACGTGCATCACGAGGACATCGGTTTCTGGCGCAAATACGTTTTTTCGACCGACCATAAAATCATCGGCATCCAATATGGCTTCACCGCGCTGTGTTTCCTGTTGTTCGGACTCTTTTTGATGTTGATGATGCGCTGGCAGATTGCGCATCCGGGCCAGCCGGTGCCGGCCATCGGGCCGCTGCTGGCCAAGCTGCTCGGCCAGCCCGCCGCCAACGGCGTGATCTCGCCGGAGCTTTACAACTCGTTTGGCGCGATGCACGGGACGATCATGATTTTCCTGGGCGTGGTGCCGCTGGCGTTCGCGGCGTTCGGCAATTACGTGGTACCGCTGATGATTGGCGCGCCGGACATGGCGTTTCCGCGTGTCAACATGGCGAGCTATCAGGCGTATTTCCTGGGCGGCATCGTGATGCTGGTGAGCTTTTTCATCCCGGGCGGCGCGGCACAGGCGGGCTGGACTTCGTATTCGCCGCTGGCGACCTCCATTCCAACGGACGGCCAGATGTTCTGGATCATCGGCATGGTTCTGCTCATCACGTCGTCGCTGCTGGGCGCGGTGAATTTCATCGCCACCATCATTCAATTGCGCGCGCCGGGCATGACGTGGATGCGGCTGCCGTTTTTTGTCTGGGCCCAGTTTGTGACGGCGTTCCTGCTGCTGCTGGCATTTCCGCCGCTGGAAGCGGCGGCGCTCATGCAGTTGATGGACAACGTGGTGCACACGAGTTTCTTCCTGCCGACCGGGCTGGCTGTGGGCGGCCAACTGGCGCACATCAGCGGCGGCGGCAGCCCGTTGTTGTGGCAGCATCTGTTCTGGTTCCTGGGCCATCCGGAGGTGTACGTGTTGATTTTGCCGGCGATGGGTATTGTGGCGGAAATCATCGCCAACAACACGCGCAAGCCGCTTTGGGGCTACAAATCACTGGTCTATTCGGTGCTGGCCATCGGTTTTCTGTCGTTCATCGTCTGGGCGCATCACATGTATCTGACCGGTATGGGCACCAAGATCGCCACGTTCTTCCAGGCCACGACACTGGCGATTTCCATTCCGTCGGTCATCATTCTGACCTGCCTGCTGATTTCGCTGTGGGGTGGCTCGATCCGGTTCAACACACCGATGCTCTTCTGCCTGGCATTTCTGCCGATGTTCGGGATTGGCGGCCTGACCGGTCTGCCGCTGGGCTTGGCGCCGTCGGACATTTATCTGCACGACACTTATTACGTCATCGCGCACTTCCACTATGTGGTTGCGCCGGGGACGATTTTCGCGCTGTTCGCCGGCATTTATTATTGGTTCCCAAAAATGACCGGACGGAAAATGAATGAGTTCTGGGGGCGCGTGCATTTCTGGTGCTCGCTGGTGTTCATGAACATCGTTTTCATGCCCATGTTTGCGCAAGGCATGGAAGGCATGTTGCGCCGCATGGCCAACGGCGGCGCGAATTATTCGGCCGCGCGCGTGCCCGGCGTGCTCGACACGCTGCCAAACGACATCATGGCGATGAATGACTGGATTCTTTGGGCCGCCATCGCCTTGGGGCTGGCGCAGATTCCGTTCATCATCAACCTCTTCTGGAGCATCAAACATGGCGAGCCGGTGAGCAGCGACAATCCCTGGCAGGCCACCACGCTGGACTGGCAGGCGCCCACGCCGCCGCCGCACGGGAATTTTGCCGAGCCGCCGCAGATTTACCGAGGTCCTTACGAATACAGCGGACCCGGCCACGCCACAGATTTCACACCGCAAAACCAACCGGGAAGTTCGCCGACGCCGCAAACTGCAACCGCCCATTGATTCATGGAAATACCCTACGCCATTCACGTGCGTCCCGATACCGGTGTCTACAACGCCAAGGTTGGCATTTGGCTGTTTCTCGCGTCCGAAGTGATGCTGTTCGGCGCGCTGTTTTCGGCTTACGTGTTGATTCGCGTCGGCGCGCCGCCCGGCGAATGGCCACACGGCTGGCAAAACGTGACGCTTGGCACCATCAACACCATTGTCCTCGCGCTCTCGGCCATCACCACGCTCATGGCCTGGGTCGCGTGCAAAGTGCGGCAGTTTGGCAAATTCAAGTTTTTCCACGCCTGCACCCTGTTGCTGGGACTGGCGTTCCTGTGCATCAAAGGTGTTGAGTATTACGACCACCTGACCCATTACGAAATCCACCTCGCCGGCGGGCGCATCGCCGACGGACACATGCTGGAAAACAATCCCAAGGCAGATTACGTGGTGATTGACGGCCGGTACGTGGACAACGAGGAGCAGTTGATTGATCTGCGGGCGCAGAAAAACATCCAGGAAACCGAAATCAAGATTCCGCGCGCGGACATCAAGGACATGCAGAACTACGGCCCGTGGCACAACGATTATCTGGCGCTCTATTTCACGATGACCGGCCTGCACGCGCTGCACATCTTGGCCGGCTGCATTGTCATCGGTTACCTGTGGGGGCCGGGCCGCAAGTTGTGGGCGGTTGATCCTGAACATTTTACGAACCGCGTCGAGGTGTCCGGCCTGTTCTGGCACTTTGTGGACCTGGTCTGGATTTTCCTGTTTCCAGTCTTATATTTGACGTAATATAAATTTATGAGCGAATCACATCCCGTTGATTTCAAGACTTACGCGCGGCGCTGCCTCTACATTTTCATCGCCGCGCTGTGCGCCATCTCGTTGATGATTGTTGCCTCTTATTTGCCGCACTATGGCTGGACGGTGAAGGTGACGCTCATTCTGGCCGTGGCGTGCGCTAACGCCTTCCTCGTCGCGGGTTTTCTCATGCACTTGCTGTCCGAGAAGAAACTGATTTACGCCCTGCTCGCTTTCACTGCCTTTTTCTTCGCCGGGCTGATGGGGCTGACGGTTTACGCGATGCAGGACATGCCGACGGGCACGATCTATCACTGACATGTCACTCAAAGCCGTCCATTTGGTTTTTGTGAGCCTGCTGACCGCCCTGGCGTTCGGTTGCGCGGCGTGGGCGTTCTCCGCCGGCAACCCGTTTTTCGGCGCGGGGGGAATTGTCGCTGGCGTTCTGGTCATCCTGTACGGAATTTATTTTTTGAGGAAACTGAAAAAAGTGAGTTATCTATGAAAACAGTTCGCAAATTCCTGATTGCCGCGGCCCTCGCGGGGCTGACACCGTCGCCGTTGTTCGCGTGCGCGGCGTGTTACGGCAAATCCGACTCCGCGCTGGCTCAAGGCATGAACTGGGGCATCTTCACCTTGATGGGCTTCATTCTGACGGTGCTGACGGGTATCGCGCTTTTCTTTGTGCACATCGTCCGCAAGGAAGAGGCCGCTGCCAACCCGCCGCCACCTGACCGTTCTGTTGATTTATGACGCAATGGTTCGCCCAAAAAGTTCTCCGCCTGCCGGAACTGGCCTCCCAGAGCGGTGCGGAAGTGGACAATTTGATGGTTTATGTCCACTGGCTGATGTTCGCGCTGTTCATCGGCTGGATTATTTATTTCTTTTACGCGCTTTACCGGTTCCAGGCCCGGCGCAACCCAAAGGCCGATTACGTGGGTGTCCGAAATCACGCTTCGAACTACCTCGAACTGGCCGTGGCTGGTATTGAGGCGCTGCTGCTGATCGGCATCGCCGTACCGGTCTGGGCGCGCCGGGTGGATCAAATGCCGCCTCCCGACCAGTCCACCGTCATCCAAATCGTCGCGCAGCAATATGCCTGGAACGCCCGCTATCCCGGTCCCGACGGTGTGTTTGGCCGGCAGGACATGGAATTCGTCAGCGATACGAATGTGTTTGGCGTGGACCCCAGCGACCCGCACGGCAAGGACGATATTCAAACGCTCAACGACATTCACTGCGTCGTCAACAAACCGGTCATCATCTATCTCAGCTCAAAAGACGTGATCCACTCGCTGAAAATCTTTCCCATGCGCGTTTGTCAGGACGCGATTCCCGGCCTGCGTATTCCGGTCTGGTTCACGCCCACGAAGGTTGGCCGGTACCAGATCAACTGCGCCCAGCTTTGCGGTCCCGGCCATTCCGAAATGTCTGGCGGCTTTCTCATTGTGGAAAGCCAGGCGGACTTCGACAAATGGATGGCGTCCCAGTCCGGTGCGTCTTCCAGCAGCTTTGAATAAACGAAGCTGCGCGGTAGGCGCGAGTAACTTTGTATGAATGGTTCTGCACAACGACTGCCCGGGATGCTTTGGGTGGGTTTCGCCCTGCTCTTAGCGCTGCTGGGTTTAGCCTACCTTCTGTCCGTCGCGGAATACGGTCAGACCCGGCAAACGAAATTGCCTGTGATTGCCCGGGTTGCCGACTTCACGCTGACCAACCAGGATGACCAGGCCGTCACCCTCGCCGATTTAAGCAATCGTGTGTGGGTAGCCGACATCATCTTTACCCGCTGCGCCGGCTCGTGCCCGATCATGTCCACGGAGATGAAATCCTTGCAAGATGCGTTGCCAACTGCCAGCCCGGCGAAGCTGGTCACGTTGACGACCGATCCCGATTACGATACGCCGGCCATTCTCAAACGGTACGGCGAGCATTATGGCGCCGACTTTCAGCGTTGGACGTTTTTGACCGGCACAAAAAAGGAACTGGCGGGTCTGGCCGCCGGCAGTTTGAAACTCGGTTCCACGCCCGTGGCGCCGCAAGACCGGCAAAGCCCCGATGACCTGTTTGTGCACAGCACAATTTTCGTGGTGGTGGACAAACAGGCGCGGTTGCGCGGCATTTTCCAAACCGAGGGCCAGGGCGTGGATTGGGCGAAGGTAAAGCCGCAAATTCTCGCCACCGTGAAGGAATTGGAAGGCGGTTGATGAGCATCCACGACCTGCCCGCCGTCAATGCTTCGCTCAACGGCCTCAGCGCGGTTTTCCTGATGGCGGGTTTCGTTTTCATCCGCCGCCAAAACAAGCTCGCGCATCGCAATTGCATGATTGCGGCGTTTGTCACCTCGGTCTTTTTTCTGATATGTTACCTCACCTATCACAGCTATCTGGCGGTGGTGTTGCACGAAGGGCCGACGCGGTTTCTGCATCCGCTTTGGTTCCACCCGATTTACCTGACGATTCTGCTCACGCACACCGTACTGGCCGCCGTCATTGTGCCGCTGGTCTTGGTGACGCTTTATCGCGCCAAGAAGGAACGCTTTGAGCTTCACAAAAAAATCGCGCGCTGGACTTGGCCGCTGTGGATGTATGTTTCTGTAACCGGCGTGCTGGTTTATTTCCTCCTTTACCGGATTTTTCCGCAAGACTAGAGCGCGGACGTCAGCAAGAACTTGTCTTGTCGCATTGAATCGGCGAAAACCAGCGCATGTCATCGGCCGCCAACTTAGTCATTCACGCCAGTCAGTTCCCGGAAAATGTCCGGCGCGATTTGCTCAAATCGCTGCGCACGCGCCGCGTGAACCACAAGTTCCACTACGACAGCGTCAAACAGACACAAAAATGGCTGGTGCTGCATCAAAAGTATTCGCCATCGCGCAACGATGCCGATTGCCGGACGATTTACGAGAACGGCTTTGAAGCGGCAGCCGCAAAAATTAAATCGAAATGCGTCCATGTTATCGGTCTCGGCTGCGGCGGCGGACAGAAGGACACACAGCTTCTAAAACTCTTGAAGGCTCGTGGCCGGCAAATTTTTTACACGCCTTGCGACGTGACCGCCCGCCAAACGGCGTTGGCCGTTTTGCCGGAGAAAAATTGTTTCCCGCTTGTTTGCGATCTGGCCACGGCAGATGACTTGCACGCTGTGTTTCGTGCTCGACCCTCGGCCCTCGCTCCTCGTCTCCTTACCTTTTTTGGCATGATTCCAAATTTCGAGCCGCAAACCATTTTGCCAAAGCTCGCGTCGTTGATTCGTCCACAGGACTTTCTGCTCTTCAGCGCGAACCTCGCTCCCGGCGCCGATTACGCCGCCGGAATGAAAAGGATTCTGCCGCAATACGACAACGCTTTGACCCGCGACTGGCTGATGACGTTCTTGCTCGACCTCAGTGTAGAGCGGCGCGACGGTAAATTACGGTTTGCGATTGAAAGTGGCCGATTCGGATTGAAGCGGATTGTAGCCCGTTTCCATTTTGCCCGTCCGCGCCGGATTGGAATTGAGGACGAAGCGTTCAAATTCAAAGCCGATGACTCGATTCAACTCTTCTTTTCATATCGTTATACACCAGAGCGCGTTCGCAAAATTCTGGCGTGCTACAAACTGGAAGTCTGCGACCAGTGGATTGCGAAATCCGGGGAGGAAGGTGTTTTTCTTTGTCGTAATACGGAGGGGCGAGCTCTGCGAGTCCCTGACTAAATTGGGGCGTCGTAGAACTCCGCCCTCCGATTTTGGGCGGTTAAAACACCTTCATCGTGTCCAGCACGGCCTTGATGCGCGGGACTTCGTGCGTGCGGAACAGGTCGGTTTTGCCCAGCGCAGCCAGCACCGCAAAGAACGGTTCGGCGCAGCGGACTTCGTCGCGGAAAAATTCAAAGGCGTGGGGCAAGGCGTGGCAGACCGGACAACCGAGCGAGCGCAGCCGGAACGTGTTCAGGAAAACATTCATTTGATGCCGCACCCGCACGGCGCTGTCCTGCAGATTGCGATAGTAAAACCCCAGGCCGGGATCGAGCAGAATTTTCTCAACGCCGTTGTGCTGCGCGATTTCAATCTGGCGCGAAAAATATTCGCGCATCCGCTCGATTGGATCGCCCCTCAAATCAAAATCGCCGACTTCGCGGACGTTTTTGCCCTGCACATAACAGATGATGACCGCGGCATCGTGCGCGGCGACCATTTGGAAAAATTCATCGCTGCCCGCCGTCCCGGTCAGGTTCAGAACGTTTGCGCCGGCTTCCAGGCACGCGCACGTGACGGCCGGCTGGTACGTTTCCACGGAAACCAGGATGTTCGCGGCGCGCAATTCACGGATGACTGGCAGTAATTGGGCGTTCTGGGCTGCGTCGTCCAAACGCGCGGCGTGGGCGAGCGTGGATTCCGCGCCCACGTCCACGAGGTCAGCGCCTTGGTCGCGCAGGGTTTTGCCGCGCGTTATAGCAGCCTCTGCCGTCAGGCAGACACTTTCGCGATACCACGAATCAGGCGAAAGATTGACCACGCCCATAATGGCGGGCCGGGAATTGAAGGCGAATTTCACGCCGCCGATAGAGAATTCCTTCACACGGGCGGTCGCTGCGGCACGGTTTTTCTCCAACAGTTCCGCGAGGTCTTCGAGCCTTAACATGCAGGGCAATCGTAAATCGTAAATCGCAAATCGTAAATGGAAAGTGGCACGCCCGCCGCGATTCGAACGCGGGACCCTCTGCTTAGAAGGCAGATGCTCTATCCAACTGAGCTACGGGCGCAAGAAGCCTTATAAATAAAGCGAAAAATGAAAAACGCCGCACAAACCGAAGGAAAAGCCAACGGCCTGTGGCAGAAAACCAAGTATACCAATCTGGTTCGCAACGCTTCATCAAGGAAATACTTTGCCCGATTTCGACATAACGGCAAGCTCATTTGGAGAAGCTTGGACAAGGACATATTGAGCATCGCCGCGCGGCGTTTGCCAGACAAAATCAAAGGTGTTAAAGACGAGCAGGCCCGGTTGGCTGCCGGCAGCGATCCGCGCATCACTTTCGAGGCCGCCGCCAAGATTTACTTGGAACGGGTAAAATCTTCGCCGGATTACAAACCGAAGACGAAGGCCTATCACGAACAACGTCTCGACGCTTTGTGAAAATCTTGGCTGGAAGTCAAAGACAAACTCATCAAGGACATTACCAAATCTGAGTGCGTCGAATGGCGGAATGGCTTCCCCTCGAAATACAGCCCAATCGTCTTCAATCACACTTTGGGAATTCGGCGGGCCATTTTTGAGATTGGAATTGGAGCCGGCGCGCGACGAGATATCTCTGACGATTGCCCCGGCCTTCACCGGGGCTTCGCAATTGGCCACAGACATAAGGCCAGGACAGAGCAGTTCGCGCCCTCTTTTTGCTCTCAGCAGGAAGAGGGTTTCTCTATTCCTGATTTCGTCCCATGACTTCGTGAACTTTTGCAATACTCAACCTCTGTCACACGCCGAGGACTTTTCTCAACGCCCCGATGCACCGCTCGTTTTCCTGTGGCGTGCCGATGGAGATGCGAATCCACTCCGGCAATTGGTAACCGCCCATTGGCCGCACAATCACGCCCGCCCTTTGCATCGCTTCGAAAACACGCTGGCCGTCGCCGACGCGGACCAGAATGAAATTGGCGAATGAAGGAACGCATTCGAGTTTCAAGTCGCGGAACGCGCGTTTGAAAAATTCCAGCCCGGCGAAATTGTTCGCGCGCGTTTTACGGACGTGCTCAACGTCGTCCAGCGCGGCCAGGGCGGCGGTTTGCGCCAGCAGATTGATGTTGAACGGTTGCCGGATTTTTTCCAAGGCAGCAATGAATTCGGGATGTCCAATGCCATAGCCGATGCGCAAGCCAGCCAGCCCGTAGATTTTCGAGAATGTCCGCATCAAAATCAGGTTCGGCCGCGCGCCCAGACGGACGAGCGAAACCAAATCCAGCGGGTCATCCAGAAAATCAATATACGCCTCGTCCATCACCAGCAACACGTCGTCCGGCACTCCGTTGACGAATTTAACGACTTCTTCACGCGGCGCCAGCGTGCCGGTGGGATTGTTCGGATTCGCCACGAACACAATGCGGGTTTGCGGCGTGATGGCACGGAGCATTGCGGCCAAATCGTGGCCGTAATGCTTCGCCGGAACGGCAATCAAGTTCGCGCCGAATAATTTGGTGACGATAGGATAAACCGCGAAGCAGTATTGCGAAACCACCACGTCCGCGCCGGGGGTGAGCAGCGCGTGCCCGGCGAATTCGATGATTTCGTTCGAGCCGTTGCCGAGAATCAGATTTGCCGGTTCGACGCCAAGTTTGGCGGCAAGTTTTTGCTTGAGATAAAAGGCGTTGCCGTCCGGATAAAGGTTCACGCCGGTAAGCGCCTTTTGCAGGGCGGCGACGGCGAGCGGCGACGGGCCGAACGGATTTTCGTTTGAGGCGAGCTTAATGATGCCGTCGGTGGGCAGGCCAAGTTCACGTGCGACCTCCTCAATCGGCCGGCCCGGCTGGTACACCGGCAAATTTCCCAAATTTGGATTTGTCTTCAAATTTTCAGTTTTTAGTTTTGAATTTTGAATTAACTAGGTTCGATTGGCACGTCTTGACAATCGCCGTCAGAATGCGAATCAGTTCCAGGCTCTCCGTTTCAAGCGACGCAACTCTTGATTCGGGCACAATTTCCGAATCACGCAAGAGGCGAAGCCAGCAATGAGTTTCTCTTGCTTCCTTTGAGGCAATAGACATTTTGGCGATAAAATCTGCACGGCTTACGCCAGCCAAAGCCTCCATCGACATTTGAGCCGATGGCTGTTCCCGATCTCAAAATTTGTCCCGCGACTTCAAATTCCTTTTGCTGCTTTAATCATCTCACCAGGGCGACTGTCCGCAGAGCAAAGGCATAATTTTTATCTTTGACAATGCTCGATTTTATTCAAGCGATGCTGCAACTAAAAACCGAAAATTAAAAACTAAAAATTTTAGAGCGTGCTGATGATTTTTTTCACATTCACGTTTTGGGCGACGAGGTTGCGAATGAGCGAAATCTTTTCGGCATCGGTCGGGCGCGTTTTGACGGTGAGGGTGTGAACCCGGGACGCAACCTGATAACTGTCTGCTTTGGCCAGCAACACGGGAATGGGCATGGCGCGGATGACCTTGAGCACGCTTTCGGACGGACGCAAGCCGCCGGTCAGCACAATGCCGGCCATCTTTTCGCTGTTGTGCACCTCAACGCTCGCGCCCGCGGCGAGCAGAATGTCCTCGCGATCGCCGGGCGTGATGAGCAGCACACCGCGCTTGAAGTACTGCATCGCGTTATGCGCGCCCATGGCGCCGACGATGACATCGTCCACCAGGGTGTTCAGGGTCAGCGGCTGGTTCAGCAGTTCGGCCCGCAGTTCCACGCGGATCAACTCCACGGACGGATTGCCAAGCATCTGCTCATAGGGCAGAACGCCGAGCAGTTCCAGCCCTTTGCGTTTAAAACCGCGCCGGGCGAAATCCGTGATGTACTCCACCTTGTCCGGCAACACCTTGTTAAGAATGACGCCAATAATCTCGACACCCTCCCTTTCAAACAACGCCCGGTTGAGCGTAACCTCGTCAATCGGTTTGCCGATGCCGCCCTGGCTGACAATGATAACCTGGCAGCCGAGGATTTTTGCCACCTGCGCGTTGGACAAATCAAACACCGAACCGACGCCGGCGTGCCCGGAACCTTCGCACAGCACCAAATCCTTTTCCCAGGCAACGCGGTCGAAGGCCTTACGGATTTTCTTGATGAGGGCGTCGTTATTGGCCGCCTCAAGATATTTGCGCGTGAAATCCGGCTCGACGGTAATCGGGCTCATGTCCACCAACGGACAATTCATCCGATACACCGCGTCCATGAGCACGATGTCCTCGTCAATTTTCTGCTCCTCGATTTCGACAAAGCGCTGGCCGACGGGCTTGATGTAGCCAATACGCGGAAAGTGTTCCTGCAACGCGGCGATCAGGCCGAGCGATACGGTGGTTTTGCCATCGTTCTGGCGTGTAGCGGCGATGAAAATGCGCGGAGTTACAGTGTTCATTCCAATCGTAATCTTAATCGTAATCTCACTCTTAATCTATTTTTGCGATAGGAATTAAGAGCAGGATTAAGAGTTGAAATTCATTCTCCGGGCAAATGCGTGTCTGCCCCCGGATAAAGTTTTTGGTAGTCAACCGCTTGAACGCCGACAATCGCGGCCACGCCCAGAATATCGTGCGCGCTGGAACCGCGTGAAACGTCCGCGGCGGGCCGGTTCAGACCCAGCAAAATCTGGCCGTAAGCGTTGGCATGGCCGACCAGCCGGACGAGTTTACTGGCAATGTTGCCCGAATTGAGGTCGGGGAAAATCAGCACGTTCGCCCGCCCGGCCACCTTGCTGTCGTGCAGTTTGCGTTCGGCGATCTCCGGCGCGAGCGCGGCGTCCACCTGCAATTCACCGTCGAAGTCGGCCTCCAGGAACAATTGCTCGGCCTTGCGCCGGGCCATGGCGGTAGCCGCTTGCACCTTGCCGATGGAGGGATGCGCCGCGCTGCCTTTGGTGGAAAACGACAGCAACGCCACGCGCGGCCGCACACCGAGCATGTGGCGGGCAAGCTGTGCGGTGGAAACCGCGATGTCCGCCAGTTGATCCACGGTCGGATCGGGAATGACGCCGCAATCAGCCATGAACAGCACGCCTTCCTCGCCGATGCGCGTGTCCTCGACTTCCATCACCATGCAGGACGAGGCCGTGGTGATGTTCGGCGCGGGCTTGATGATTTGAAACAGCGGCCGCAGCAGACTGCTGGTGATGTGCGAGGCGCCGGAAATCACCCCGTCCGCCTGGTGCATCGCCAGCATCATGGTGCCGAAATAATTCGGCTGCAGCATGGCTTCGCGCGCTTCCGGCGCTTTCACGCCCTTTTCCCGGCGCAACCGGAAAAAGCGGTTGGCGAAATTATCCAAATCCTCGCTCGTGGCGGGATTGATGACCCGGATGCCTTCCAGCGGAACGTTCAAACCGTCCGCGATGGCTTTCATCTTCTCCGGGTCGCCGAGCACAATGGGCGCGCCCAGCCGCAGGGCATAAAACTGCCGGGCCGCCTGCAGAATGCGCGGTTCCTCGCCCTCGGGAAAAACCACCCGCTTGGGATGCCGCTGCAATTTTTCGATGATGTTGCCGATGAAACGCATGACGGTATCTTCGAGCGACCGATTTTAAGTTTCAAGCTCAGAATGAAAACCTCCCGTCAAAACTGCGCTGTTACTCATAATGAGTTACATGAAGACAGTCACATTGCGTGCATTCAAGCATCACAGCCGTTACCGGCGCCTGACGCGTGATGGCCGGCCTTTTGGCCACGCACCGGGGAGCCCCCTATTTTCGCGCGCCGCCGCAACGGAAAACACCCTGCCATGAACCTTCCCCCGCGATGCTGCCGACCGCATTATGGCTGGTACCGCGATGGCGTACCCATTGGCGTTGCTCGCGCCCGATCCGCGCATCACCGAACCGAGCTTGTGATGGATGGCCCGCCAGTGTCCCTCCAGCGTGCGGGGCGAAACGCCAAGCCGGTCGGCAATGAGTTTGTCTGGCAGGCCTTCGCAGGCGGCCTGCAGGATTTCTTCCTGCCGCTTTGACAATGCCGACAAGATCGGAATCGTCAGCATTTTCATCTATCGTCAAACTTCGCAACCCGCGCGCCTTTCGCCGCTGCCACCGGCAATACCCGTCTCACGGAGACTCAATACTCAAGGAGCCGGAAGAATTTCGGACTGGCAGTCGGCCCGGTCTGGTTCGTGTCGGTAAAAGTGTACACGCCGTTGCTCAACCCCAGGGCGGGATTGGTCAGGATGAACCAGCTCGCCAACGGCAATCCGAGATTCGTCGTCCAAAGCACCTGATACTGGTAATTCGTCGGCGCCACCCACTGGAACTGGACGGCGCCGCCGATGACCGCGGAATTGATGATGGTCAGCGTCTGCGGGATGGGCGTTGAATAGGGGTATTCGATGAGCCGGTAGAATTTCACCGGGCCGAACCCGCCGGTGAGCGAGCCGTCATCCAGAAATTGGAAGATGCCGAACGCCGCGTTGGTGGGCGACACAACACCCGACCACGTCAGGACCACGTTGGAAATGGTGTTCCACGGCACCGTCGGCGGCAGGTTCGTCGCCCACTGCACCTGGAATTGGTAATTCGTCGGCGCCACCCATTTCAGCAGGATGGCGTTGGTGCCGTTGATGTTGGTGACCGTGATGCTCGAGATGGACGCCGGCGCGTTCGACGACGAGGCATAGGCAAAATTCACTTGAAAGACGAATGTGACATTGCTGGCGCCGGGATTTTGCAGGCCGAGATAATAATTCGCGCCCGGCACGAGCGGCGGCACGGAACTGCCCGTGAGCAGGAACGAGCCGCCGGTGGCAGCGGACAGCATCAGCACGTCGCCTGCGTTGGTGTTGCCGGTGGGCTGACCGGTCTGGTTGAACCAAACATTCACCGGCCCGGTGGCGGAAACCAAGAGGTTGGTCGCCGCCGTGGCGCTGGCCGGCACGACGACCGTCAAGGGCGTGATCGTCCCGGGCACAATGACGTTGGTCACAGTCGTTGAATTCGTCGTAATCGGCCCGGAAAGCAGATTGGCGAGCACCCGGTAAAACTTCTCGGGCGGCCAGCCGCCGGTGAGCGAGCCGTCGTCAAACCATGAATAGTTGCCGTTCGTAGGCGTGTACGTGACATTGATGACCGGGTTCATGACCGTGTTCCAGGGAATTATTGGCGCCAGATTGGTCTTCCATTGAATCGTGTATTGATAATTCGTCGGGCCGCTCCACTGAAGCAGGAAGCCGTTGGTCCCGCTGATGTTCGTCGCCGTGATAGTGGGACCGGTGATGATGATGATATTGGAGACGACTGGAATAAAATGGAAGTTCACCTCCAGCCCGAAAGTCACGGGGACGGCGTTGGTGTTTTGCACGCCCAGATAATATGTCGCGCCGGGTATGAGCGGCGGCGTGGTGCTGGCGCTCAAAATGGAAGTCCCGCTCGTCGCATTGCTAATCAGGAGAGAATCCGACGGAGACAAGCCGGTGGGCAGGCCGTTTTGATTGAACCACACGTTCACGGGCAGGTTGGCAAAGAGCAGCAGGTTCGTGGCGTAATCCACGTTGGTCGGTACTTGCACTTCATAATACGCAAAGCTGTTCGACGGAACAGAATTGGTTGTCGGCACGCCGTTGGTCAGGGTGGAGATGAAATGGAAATTCACCTCCAGCCCGAAAGTCACGGGCACATTGTTGGTGTTCTGCACGCCCAGATAATAGGTTGCGCCGGGCGCCAGCGGCGGCGTGGTGCTGGCGCTCAAAATGGAAGTCCCGCTCGTCGCATTGCTAATCAGGAGAGAATCCGACGGAGACAAGCCGGTGGGCGGGCCGTATTGGTTGAACCACACGTTCACGGGCAGGTTCGCGAAGAGCAGCAGGTTCGTGGCATAATCCGCGTTCGTCGGCACCTGCACCTGATAATAAACGAAGCCGTTCGTCGGCACCGTGTTCGTCACCGGCACGCCGTTAGTCAGGGGGGAGAAAAGATGGAAATTCACTTCCAACACACTAGTCGCGGTGGGGCCGTTGGTGTTTTGGACGGCCAAATAATACGTCGCGCCGGGCACCAGCGGCGGCACGGTGCTGTAGGACAAAACATTGGTGCCATTCGTCGCGTTGCTGATCAGGAGATAATCCGGCGGTGACAAGCCCACCGGCGCCTTGTTCTGATTGAACCACACGTTCACCGGCACGGTGGAAGAGAGCAGCAGGTTCGTGGCATAATCGGCGCCCGGCGGCACCGCCACCGAACGATAGACCATGCCGTCTCCCGCAATGGTTCCCGAAATGATGTTCGTTATCGGCACCCCATTGGTCAGCGGCGATACCTGGAAGTAATGGAAATCCACCTCAAACCCGTTGGTCACGGGGACCGCGTTCGGATTGTACAGGCCGATATAATAAACCCCTCCGGGCACGATGTTCGTGGGCACGCTGAAGGTGCTCAACGTCGAGGAACCGTTGGTCACGCCGAGCAGCAACTCAACATCGCCCACGCCAGTGTTGCCGACCGGATCATTGGTTTGATTAAACCACATATTCAACGGCCCGGTGGCAAAGAGCAGGATGTTCGTCGCCGTGTCCGCGTTCGTGGGCACGTTCACCGGATAATAGGCCCAACTGCCGGGTTGAATGATGTTGGTCTGTGTCGTGCCCGGCGGAATGCCGTTGGGACTCGTGCCGGTGGTGGTATATAGGAACCGCAACTGCCAGCTTACGAGCGTTGGCGCGGGATTGGTCGCCCCCACGCGATCGTCCTGGATTTCCAGCGTCCATGTGCCTGCCGCGTTCTCGCCGTCATAAATGTCCAGCGATTGTTCGGGCAGGTAATAAAGGTCCTCGTTTGGCAGCGTGTCCACTTCAACAACGCCATTGACCGCGTAATTCGTTCCCTCATTGCAAACCGTGGCGACATTATCATCATCGTTCCATTCACCGGCTGTCCCGGGTTGGAATGTGGAGCTGTAAATGAAAACGTAATACTCATTGCCGCTGCAATTGTTCGGTTCGCCATTCGCCCATTGCCTGTAAAGTGAAGAGTCGCCACTCACCCAAACGAAATTGTTGGCATGTCCACCTCCCGAATCCTGGCTTGGGTCCCACAGGCCAATCCATAAAAACCGGTTCGTGTTGCCATAATTGGCAAACGTATTGGAAACCCATAAGTCTTCGGCCAGACTTTGGATTGTTGCCAAATGGCCGCCCAACTGTTCCGCCCACGCCTCGGAGGCGGTCCAGGTGTTAGTTTGCAGCAGGTAATAGTAATGGCCGTTTGCCGGATTTTGAATCGGCCCGGCGATGATTGGAATGCCATTGGTGGAGACACCTGACGTAAACGGCGGCACGGCAAATTTGATGGGCGTTGTGGTTTTGTTCGTATCTTCCGTCAGCACCAGATAGGTGTAATAATTCGTCTGCACCGCATTCACCGTATAAGTCCAGGCGTCGCCCAGGCCGCCCTGATTGCCATACGGGTTCATGACAATGGTTAGCGGTGAATTCGTGTACGAAATGTTGAACACGCCAGCGCCACTGATCATGCCCGAATCAAAATTGGTCACCCCGTTCGTATAAAATATGGCCATTTCATCCGGAATGGTGTAGAAATTATAGCTGATTTGCAGTGTCCCATTGGCTGTGCCGGAGTTGATGACGTTGGTGGAAGTCTGGTAGCCGCCGGAAAACGTTTGCGCCACAATGTTGCTGGTGATGATGGTGCTCCCCATGTTCGCGGTGTCGCCGCCGCGGTTCTCCACCAGCAAATCGCGCGTGCCGTCCGGGCTGATGAGATGGAACACCAGATCGGAAATGCGCGGATGATCCACCCGCAATGCCACTTCCATCGAGTAAATCGTGGCGTTGTCCGGCACGACAATGGAATTGGTCGTCACCGCGTCATCCAGAATCGGCACCGGCCCGCTCGAATTGTAAATCACCTCTGCCGGCACACCGGGAGTGTTAATCTTTGCAATGATGGTAAATTCTTGAGACTCAGTGGTGCTCGGATTGTAGACGCCGATAAAATACCGCCCTGAAGCCAATGGCGGGCCGATGGAAATGGAATTCCCCGGCGGATTGCCGAGATTGAGCAGTACCATTTCGTCGAAGTTTGTTGAAGTCGGAAGCGAACCGTACTTGACAAACAATTCCAGCGGCGGCGTAGCCAGCACTGGGGACACATTGGTGGCATAGATTGTCAAATTGGTTGCTCCCGGCGGCACGTCAATGTAATCGTAAAACCAGGTATTGGGTTGGACGGTGTTAGTTACAAATTGGGTAAGGTCTTGATGCGGCTGAATCGTCACCCCGAAGTTTTCTACGATATTGGTCAAGCCTTCGGCATTGTCGGCTTCATGCAATATCCACTCGCCAATACCGCTCCCGCCAATGAAATTGAGCAGGCTGCCTGGTCCCACCGAATTTATTGCCCCGGGGGTACCCTCCCCGCTGTCGTCATAGGTAAATCCGTAGGCCCCCGGCACATTAATCGAGGAATGACTGTTCAGAATCACGGAAACGCCGTTGTGATAGACCGCGCCCACGAGCGCGCCAAAATCCTGCGCGTAAATCGAGTTGGTGACAGTGACCACGCTTGCGGTCATCGGATAAATCTCAAGCCCCACCACGTCAACGTAACCCGGCACGGCCGGATTGCCGCCCGGAATGAACACCGGCACATTTAGTCCATTGACGAATTGAGTGCCATTTCCTTGTGTCAGGCTGAACGGTTGGCTGCTGAAAATGGGGAGGAAATCATATTCCGACGCCATCTGGTCTTCCGACTTCACGCCGATATAATAGACCTCGTTTGGCTGGGAATTGGTGTCCACGACAAATTCCGAGCCGCCCCGGCTCAAGGACGCGCCAGCGAACCCGTTGACGCCCGACGCCCCGACTTGGGTGCCGACGACACAATTGGAAATCACCGGCGGGTCCAGATTCGTCAGTCCCGGGCTGGTACTGACGTAAAGGTCAATGTCCGCTTCCGGCCGCGTGGCGTTGGCCTGTGAATCCGCAAACACGCCCATGCGGGGAATGGAAAGCGTGTCCGGGACAAAGGTGACAAACGCCGCGTTGGTGAAGCTGGTGGTGTTGCTGACCACGTAAAAATGCCACTGATTGATCATGCCGATGGTCACCTGCCAGTTGGTTGGCCCGAAACCCTCCGGGGCGTTGGTCGAAAACAAAATCGTGTTTGTGCCCAGCAGCGGCGTGTTCGCGCCGACCAATTGGTTCAGCAAAGGGGTGTTGTTAGTCAAGCTGGATACATAAGTGATTTGCTGGTCGCCCGTATAATTAGGAGGTGTTGGGGGGGCAGCCGTGACTGTCATAGCGTTGGAGATCGCGCCGTTGCCGCTGGAAATCACCAGCGCGTAATCCTGAACGACATTGTTGGATTGGGCGGTGACGGCGTTGACGTTCACACGATAACCCATGACCGTAACGGAGAAATTCGTGCCTTGCAGCGGCGAGATATAGACGTTTTGAATGTTATTGATGGAATCAAAAGCTGGCGGCGTGTTCGTGCCTTCCGGCGTGTTGAACGTGTTACCCGCCGCGATGTCGTTGCCATAATAGATGGTGCCGGTGTCCATGTTGGTGACGACTAGAACGAGATCGTTCACCAGTTTGATGGCGGCGACGGGGTCGCCCGGCGGATCCGTCCACGCCAGCGTGATGCGCAACGGCTGGACTTGCGCCTGCGCATTGGTCACGGAAACGTAGTAAGTCTGGCTGTCGCCGGTGGCCAGCGCGTTGGCCGGGCTTTGGTCCTGAACGTAGGTTGAGCAAAACGCGTTGATTTGAATGGTGATGCCCGGTGGCAGGGAGTTCGTCAGATCCGCCAAGCCCCAGCCTTCCAAGTTCAGTGAATTGGTCACTTGAAAATTATAACCCGTCGTCGCCCGCGACCCGTTGATGAGCATTGCCTTGAGCAGGGCCGGGCTGGGCAGGATGCCATAGGCATTCGTGTAAAATTGCTGCATCAATGCCAGCACCCCGGATATCGCCGCCGCCGCCATGCTCGTCCCGGTTTCGTAGCGATACGGATACTTGCCATCGGTATCGAGGGTGCCGATTGAGTCATTCAAACCGCTCAATACGTCGAAATAATCGCCCAGGTCGTTCGTGGTATAGAGGTCAACAATGAGATCATAGCTGACGGGTTGAGAGCTGCTATCTCCAACGGCGAAATTGAACCCGCCGCTGGCGGTGGCACTGGCGAGATAACCAGACGGAATAGTCACGAAATTCGTTGCCAAGAAATAGGTGCCCGGCGTTGCCGGGTCTGGATAGATATTGGGGTCGGGGGTGGTCGCGACATAAATCGGCAGATTTAATGGCACCGGGGAAGACAGGTTCGGCACAACCTGGATGGTCACACCCTCAGCATTCGGCGTGGTCGAGAGATCAACGAGATAATACCTCGCGGCATTGGTTGTCACCGTTTGAGCGGTATAGTCCTGTTCGGTGACGTTTGTCGGGTTGTAATACGCATTCGTGTCCCATTGTTCGGAACGGGTGGAAATCACAAACGTCCCCGGCGCCACCACGTCCGGCTTGTAACGGCCAAAGGCGCCTTCGTAACCGATGCCCACGTTGCCCCGGCTGGAATAGCCGGCCACTTGATAACCAGTGTCCGTTTGGAGCTGCCATGGGGTGCTGACCGAGCCATCCAGGTTGGTCACGACATTCGTGATGTTGCGTAATTGCTCGAGTGCGCCAACGGTAACGACGTCCTTGGCCGTGGCCGGCGACAAGATACTGTCAGGATTGCCACCGGTGCCGCTGTCGTCGTTGGTGCCACCGTCGTTGCCGGCGGCAAACACGAACAGCACCGGCTGCGAGCCGGTTCGTTCCGGCAAGGCGTCGCGCGTGGCCGCGTCATAACTGGCCGCCGCCAAATCATAAACGCTGTCGCCGGCGTAACCCCAACTGTTGTTGGAAATGAGCGCATTGGTCAGCGCTGGAACTTCCTGGAAATACTGGTCGGAAATGACATTTGTATCAGCGCCGCCTTCAATGCCGCCCACTGAATATAATGTGGCCGCCGGTGCTTTGCCGCGATATTGGGAATTTGTTCCCGGATTGATTGAGCCAAGGGCATTCGTCACCGTCGTGGATTCCGTGCCGTCCCCGGCGATAATGCCTGCCACGTGCGTGCCGTGGCCGTTGGTATCCACCAGACTTTGCGGCGCATCACCGAAAACACGCGACCTCAAATCGGGATGATTCTGGTCAATCCCGGTGTCGTTCACTTCCACAATCACGCCTGCGCCCGTCAACTCGAGATAATTCCCGTTGGTCAGCGTGTTTACCGAAACGCCCAGCGTCACTCGCGCCAAATCATTCGCAATTGTGCGCGGATGGTACGGCTCGACGATTTGGACGCCGGCCAATTGCGCCAACGCCGTCCAGTTGTTCCGGGGCGGAACCACGCGCACAATCGGGCCGAAGGGTGATTGATCCTCGGCGAAGACCTGCCCGCCGAGTTTTTCAATCTGTTGAATGGTTGCCTCGGCGTTGTCGTTGAACAACCCGAGATTCAAAGCCGCGCCCTCGGGCAGGGAGCTTTGGTCGTAGGCGAGCAACGATGATTGCACCTTGTAGTAAGGCTCGTAGGGAATGACCGCCTGGATTAGCGGGTTAATCTGCAACGTCCCGGCCACGTTGGCGGAGGCGCGCACCAGATAGGCGTTGTTGGGAAGGTAGGCAACCATCGTCGCGCCCGCCTGCGCCAGCAGCGTGCGGAAGACGTTGTCAATCGGCCCGCGCGCCTGGACGATGTAAGCGCCGGGATCGCCCGACGACTGCAAATTCTTTGGAATTGCCAGGTTCAGCGGGTTGCGCGTGTCAATCAGCGCGTTCTCCAGCAAAATCGCGTGGTCATCGCGCAGCAACTGTTCCAGCGGCCGGGTCGTGTTGCTGAGGCGGTAGGCAAACTGATTGGTGCTGGCCGGGGCCACGCCGGTTGTTGCGAGCTGCGGACTGGTTTTGCCGGTCAAAATTTGGGGCGCAGTTGAAACGGAGCGGGTAGTGACCGCGGTCGGGGCGACCGCTTGGTGCGGACGGCTCGGCGAGCCGTCCCTACCCTGCTCACGCGGCCAAAGGAACCACGCGCCCGCCCCGCACAGCAGACACAGTAAAAATAAAATCAACCAGCCCCGGCGCATTGTTATTTGATTTGGTAGGGACGCGCGGCCCGCGCGTCCGACAAAAAAACTCTTGTCAACCATAGACGGCTTGGCGAGCCGTCCCCATCCTGATATCGGCTATTATGGGTGAATTTTATCATAACAGTTTTGTTTCATCA
>Ga0326728_10009016_pt1 | contig 24280 bp, 18 predicted proteins | sample MB3enrmetagenome_FD_207602 | JGI IMG/M metagenome (GOLD analysis project Ga0326728, IMG submission 207602) | Lab enriched peat soil microbial communities from McLean, Ithaca, NY, United States - MB31MN | ecosystem: Environmental > Terrestrial > Soil > Wetlands > Peat | place: USA: New York... | reverse complement strand
CAACCGGTCCCGCTCTTTCCCACTCAACATCAGCATCTCCTGTTTTTCCATCCGTTAAGTTTGACGGAGTTCAACAGGACATTTCTACTTTGCTGAAATAGGACATTCTCATTTTGCCGCGACACGAGTGCCCTCATGCCTGTCAATCGCCACTGGTTTTCCTGTATACTTGGCACTGACAGGGGAGAACACGCATGCGCAAGGTCTGGCTGATTATCAAACGTGAGTACAGCACCCGCGTCAAGACCAAGGGCTTTGTTTTTGGCACGATCGCGGTGCCCCTCTTCAGCATCGGTCTCATGGTCTTTTCGGTTTTTCTCGCCACGCGGCTGACCGATCGCACCGTCAGGCTCGCCATCATCGACGATGTGGGCGGGCTCGCGAACGCAGTGGCGTCGGGCCTGAACGCCAGGCTGCCGAACGGGAAACCGGAATTCGAAGTGGTGAAAACCATCACGCAGCCTGAATCCCAAGAGCCAGCCCGCAAGGAACTGCGCACCGACATCCGGAGCAACCGCTTGGACGCTTATCTGGTGATCGGGGCGGACGGGAAAGCGGAGTTCCATACCAAGAACCCGAGTGACTATACGCAGGTGGAACCCATCACCCGGGCGGTGCACGAAGCAGTGCTTGCTTCCCGCCTGGAGGCGCGGGGTATTCGCCCGAACGAGATCGGCGAGGTGACGCGCAGCATGGACGTCAAGATCCTCAAAATCACCAGATACGGCGAGGCGGAGGATTCCGGCCAGACGTTTATTATCGCCGTCTCGGTAGCGATGCTCCTCTACGTGACGCTCCTCATGTACGGTGTCATCACTATGCGCTCGGTGCTGGAGGAAAAGACCTCACGCATTGTCGAGGTCTTGATCTCCGCCGTGCGCCCCTTTCAACTCTTGACAGGTAAAATCCTCGGAGTTGCCGGCGTCGCCTTTACCCAGTACATGATCTGGATTGCCTCTGCGGCCCTGCTCGGAACTTATGGCGCCGTCGCGGTCAACACCCTGCGACCCACCGCGGAATTCCCCCACTTTCACTTGTCGGCGGGCTTGATGGTCTATCCGGCAATCTACTTTGTGCTGGGATATCTGCTGTACGCTTCGCTCTTCGCCGCCGTCGGCGCCGCCGCCTCGAACGAACAGGACGCGCAGCAACTCCAGTGGCCCGTCATGTTGCCGCTCATCTTCAGCTTCCTGATGTACATCATGGTGGTGCGCGACCCGAACTCCCACACGGTGGTCCTGCTGTCGGAGATTCCCTTTTTCAGTCCCATCCTCATGGTTCTGCGCATCGCCGCCGAAACACCTCCCTTCTGGCAGATCGGCCTCTCCATTGTCCTGTTGGCTCTGACCACGGTCGGCGTGGCCTACTTCTCGGCACGCATCTACCGCGTGGGCATCCTGATGTACGGCAAGCGCCCGTCGGTGGTTGAGCTTATGCGCTGGTTGAAGTACTCGTAGCTGGTCAGCGACTAGCAGCGATCTGTGGGAGCGGAAGTCTTCCTGCCATGGCTTCTTTGGCGATTCGAGGCAGCATCAGCTTGAGCGCCACCTTGCCGTCAGGCGCAGAGAAACTATCATCCGCCGCATTGAGCTTCTTCTATGCCTTTAATGGCTATGCCATGACACTTCAACGTGAGTCGGGTAAAGGGGCTCCAGAGTCAGCAGCACTTCACGCGTCTCTTTGGGATGAAGATCCACCTGTTTCCGGCCGAAGTCCATCTGCCTGCCTTTCATCTCCACCTTATAGACGCCGGGAGCCACAACGAGCTGCAAGGGTGTCATCCCGACCTCTTTTCCGTCGATCCAAACCCAGGCGCGGTTGGGCGCTGAGCGCAACGTGAGTTTCGCGGCATCCTTGCCGGCCCGCGCCTCCAGCGCCCGACGATTGGCTGCCACGGCATCCACCACCGTGCGCATCGGCTGCTGGGCGGAAGCCGTCTTTCCCGCTCCCGCACTGGCGGCGCCGGCGTTAGCAACAGCTCCGCCGTATTCGACCATTGCCTGCGCTGCAGCAGTGCCAGCGCCGAGACAAACCGCCAGGGCCAGCCGCACCAGCCCCCTTCGCCACCTCGACGCGACCAGACTAAAAGCTGTTATTGTTATCATGTGACTTCCTCCGAATCTATAGGGAGATCACCATTTGCGAAGTGCCTTGCATGTTAAAAGGAAAAGGCAGCAACGGAAAAATGAATTGGTGCTTGTTGCGGCTTGCACTTGAACCACGCGGCATTGCTTGGACCCGGACTATCCGGTCCAGCACGTTATGGCTCACCGGGTCGCGCGTGATTTGGACAAGCTTTAGGGCAAGTCCTACCCCTACCAATAGTCCGTTTTCTCGTTTCGTCATGGCGCCCATTCTCATTCTCCCAGGGTCGCGGTCTTGGTGAGCAACCCCTGGGCCAGTTCCGTGTCTCCGGCACACTTTTTCGTTGGCCGGGCGCTGGCTTCTCTGGGAACTGCATCCGGTGGGAAATGATCACGCGCCCTTTACGGTTTGATCTAAGCCGGCTCAGTTGGCAATAGTACTAATGTAACAGTATGCAACCCTGCTTGAACCAGGCAGGGATCCGGACAGTGCGGCATCCCTCCCCTACCCCTGGGCTCTCCTTGTCGATAGCTAGTACTATAGTGCTCTTGCAGGGTGCGCCTAGCTGAGTTAAAAATTCAGCGATAGCTCTGAGGGCGGCTACATTCAGGTGTGAGTGGTTTGATCCCCGGACTCGCACCGGCGTTTCCGCCCTGATGGAGGAAATAAGTCACGGCGAGTTGAAGCCCACTCTGGATTTTAGATGCTAGGTTGAACAACGCCTCAAGTGAGGTATAAAGTCTTTGCAAGTTATTGAATACATTAATGATCGTCTGATGGGTTTGGCTCTAATGTAAACTCCGCGCCCGTGCAGATGGTCTGTGACGGTTGGCATCCGGCGCCAGGTTTGCACAACTTAACGAGGGGATCACAAGGCACAGCCATGTGGGTTGCCGGCGACCAAAGGAGAAGCTCCGCGTCGTGACCGTTGAGTCCACGGAGTCGTGTGCGGCGGCCGGAGAGATTTTGGATATGGACGAGGAAATTATACACGTTTGGTTCTGCACTCATGACACACCTTTTGTTCGGCTCATCGCGCGTGCCCTTGGCGCGGAGTTTCAATTACAAACCATAGAGGCGTTCAACCTGAACGGGGCCCGGAAACAGACGGAATGGCCTGATGTCGTCCTGCTCGATTTGCGAGCGGAGGGAGAAAACTCGGGTCGTGGAGAAGCGGCCTTTCAGCTCATGCAGGAGATCCAACAGTTTGATTCCCCGCCTCCTATGATTGCGATCCTGGGCGAGCGCGATCTCGCGATGACTCGGCGGGTCATCGAAAACGGGGTGTACGATACGCTCGCCAGCCCTCCCGATATGGTCGAACTGCGACTGGTGCTGCGGCGAGCGCAACGGTTCCGGCAAGTGGAGAAGGAACTGATGCGATTGCGATCGCAGCAGGCCGCGCCGGGTCCCTTCGGTGACTTTGTCATTTCCACCGAGCCTATGCAAAGGGTCTTCGCGCTGGCCCAGAGGGTCGCGCCGTGCGATGTGAGTGTTCTAATTACCGGGGAAACAGGCACGGGCAAGGATATGCTCGCCCGCGCCATCCATCAACTAAGCCCGAGATCGGCAGGACCGTTCGTCGCTTTCTCGTGCGCCAACCTGCCGGAGACGCTGATAGAAGATGAGTTGTTTGGCCATGAGAAAGGCGCTTTCACTGGCGCCGTGGGGGCACGCCGCGGACGATTCGAGGCGGCGCATCAGGGGTCGCTTTTCCTGGACGAGATCGGCGATTTGGCATTGGGTTTGCAAGCCAAGCTGTTGCGTGTGCTTCAGCAGCGATCGTTTGAGCGGCTGGGCAGCAACACGTCGGTCAGCGTGAACATTCGCCTTCTCTGTGCCACGCACCGCGACCTGGGAGAGATGGTTGAGCAGGGCCAGTTCCGCAGCGACCTCTTTTACCGCCTGAACGTGGTTGAGATTCATATCCCTCCGCTGCGTGAGCGTCGCGACGAAGTTGCCGCCTTAAGCCATCATTTTCTGACGCGCTTTGCCAAGCAGTTCGGTAAGAGCGTACGGCGGTTTTCGCCGGTTGCCCTGCGGGCTCTCGAGGAATATGGCTGGCCTGGCAACGTGCGTGAGCTTGAAAACGCGGTACAACGCGCGGTGGTGATGGCGGACGGGCCGGCGGTCGAACTCTGGCACCTGCCCAGGACCTTTTGCAATGGGTTGGAGCGGCAGCAGGAGGAGTGTTCTTATGACAAGGAGCTGCGAGAGTTCAAGCGGCGCCTCATCCTCCGATCTTTGCACGAGTGCGATGGAAGCAAGGCGGAGACGGCGCGGAGGTTGGGAATTGCGCGCGGTTACCTGCACCGGTTAATCAACCAGTTGCACATTGAGGAAGCTGCCGAGGAGGACTTAGCTGATTTGCCAGAGGTTAGCACGCCGGTAATGTAGGGCAAATCAGAAAGCGGAGAAACGGAAAACCGAAAATCGAAACTCGAAAATCGAAATTCGAAACCCGAAATTCGACAATCGACGGTTAGATTTAGAAGAGCAAACCCAGGAACTAACAACTGGGAATCGGGAGCCTCGAGTTTCCACCTTTCAGGCCGATTTTCCCGAATTGCAAGTTACGTCCTTTGAGTTTTGACTTTCGAGTTTCGAATTTCGATTTTCCGCTTTCATGTCATGCCTGAAATCGGAAGATCCCCTGAAACCGTAAACAAAGATGCCCCGCTGCTCGAGCGGTTTTACTTGCCTTTCCTGCTCGAAGCGCAGAATGCTGACGGCGGCTGGGGATACCGCCCCGGCGGCCAGAGCAGTGTGGAGCCGACGTCCTGGGCCCTCCTGGCCTTGCTTACTCCTCGACTTCTCGACTCTTCGACTTCTCGACTCCTCGACTGCGTGCGCTGGCTCAGAGAGCGCCAGTTGGAGGATGGATCATGGCCGTCATTCGCCGGGCAGCCGCGGGGTTGCTGGGCAACGGCGCCGGCCAGCTTGGCGCTGTACGCGCACGGAGATTCGTTGGAGCAGGTGTCGCGCGGGCTTCATTGGCTCGCGAAGACCTGGCCGGCTGAGGGTGGCTTCTGGCGGCGATTGGGCGTCAAGATCCGGCAACGCAACCGCGTCATTCGCCAAGATCCCTCATTGCGAGGTTGGAGTTGGACGCCGGGCACCGCAAGCTGGGTCGAGCCGACCTCTTGCGCGTTGATCGCCTTCCGCCACATTCCCAAAGGGTTACATCCTCGCGCAGCGGGGCGGCGCCGACGGCTCGCGGAACGCATGCTCTACGACCGGATCTGCCCTGGGGGCGGATGGAACAGCGGCAATCCACTCGTTTATGGGGCCGTAGGCGTACCTCGCATAGGCCCTACCGTCTGGGCGCTTTTAGCCCTCCGGGATTACCGGGACTGCCCGGAGAACCGCCAGAGCCTGGATTGGCTGGAGCAGGCCTATTCCCAAATCCAAGGGCCCGGGTCGCTTGCGCTCGCTCATCTTTGCTTGGAGTTCCATGGTCGTTCTGTCCCCCCCCTGGAACCACGCTTGGCGGACTTGAACTCGAACAACCAGTTTCTCGGCAACACGCTGGTGGCGGCCTGGGCGGCGATCGCGTTGAATGGCCGGCCGCGCTGGCTGACGACAGAAGGCAGAAATTAGAAAGCTGAAGTCAGAAACCTGCTTTCTAGTTTCTGGTTTCTAATTTCTTTTTTGAGCATGAGTGCTTCCAACAACTCGCTGGTACCTTCCTTCAAGCGTCCGCCTTCGCGTGTCGCCATACGCAAAGCCCTCACCTATCAGGCAGATTTGGCGGCCGTGCTCGAGGAGACCTTGCGCGAATTCAACCTGCCCGTGCAAGGCCGCACTGTGCTGCTGAAGCCGAACTTCGTCGAGCCTGATCCGCAAGGCGTGATCAATACTCACCCGGCGCTAGTGGCGGCAGCGCGGGAGTGCTTCCTGCGCCTGGGCGCCCGCAGCGTGATTGTCGGCGAGGGACCCGGTCACGAGCGGGACACGGAAGGCATCCTCGAGACCAACCGCCTGCGTCACCACCTGGGGCCTCTGGCGGGTAAATTCGTTGACCTCAACCTGGACGACGTCCGCTTGGTCCCCACCCGCACTCGCGCCTCTCGGGTCAAGGAGCTGTACTTGCCGCGCACCGTGCTCGAGGCCGACTTCGTAGTCTCCATGCCCAAAATGAAGACCCACCACTGGGCCGGAGTCACGCTGTCGCTTAAGAACATGTTCGGCATCGTGCCGGGAAATTGCTACGGCTGGCCTAAGAACGCGCTGCACTGGGCCGGCCTCACTCGCTCCATCCTCGACATCAACAGCACTGTCCGACCCGATTTTGCCATTGTTGACGGCATTGTCGGCATGGAGGGCAACGGCCCCCTGCAGGGTGACGCCAAGCCTTGTGGCCTCTTAGTTGCTGGAGATGACCCTGTGGCGGTCGACGCCACCTGCGTCCGCGTCATGGGCCTCGTTCCGGAGCGGATCGACTACCTGGTCCATGCCGGCATGCTGCTCGGCCATCTGAGGAGAGAGAACATCCGGCAGCTCGGGGAATCCCCCGAGAGCGTGCAGACCTCTTTCGCGGTCCTCGATGCGTTTAAGCGCCTGAGAGGAAATCATGGCCACTCTTGAGATCATCCCGCGGCGTGTCGAAGGCGAGAGCCCGCCCCTCGGCGGGTTTCTACGAAAAGCGTCTTCCTTCCCCGCACTGCTGGGTGTGGTCCTGGTGGGCACGTCCTTCATGCTGCTGGTCACTTTCTTCCGCGTCGATCCCGATACCTGGTTTCACCTGACGGTAGGCGAACGCATCCTCAGAACCCATTCCTGGCCCACCTCCGATATTTACTCCTTCACCGCACCCGGCGCCGAATGGATTGCCTACGAGTGGCTGGGCGAAGTAGCGCTGGCGTGGGCGGCACGGGCCGCCGGCCTGGCCGGCTTGATGGGGGTGCTGTTTGCTCTCACTAGCGCCGCGTTGCTGCTGGCTTACTACTACGCTTACCTGCGCTGCGGGAATTCGAAGGCGGCTTTTGTAGCCTCGTGGGTGATCCTGCCCTTGGCCGGAGTGTGGTTCTCCGTCCACCCCTATCTCTTCAGCTACATCTACCTACTTGCCGTGCTGATTTGCCTGGAGCGATTCCGCCAGGGCCATCACAAGTCCCTATGGCTCCTTCCCTTGGTGTTTTGCCTCTGGGTCAACACCCACGGCAGCTTCATGCTGGGCGCGGTAGCCTTCGGAATCTATTGGTTGAGCGGGCTGCTGGCCTTCCGCGTCGGAAACTTGCGGGCGGAGCGTTGGACGGCCAGCGAGCGAAAGCAACTTGCGGAGGTTGCCCTGCTTTCCTTGCTGGCGGGTTGTGTGACGCCTTACGGCACGCGCCTTGCCGCCTACCCCTTGCAGATGATGTTCTTCCAGCGAGGAATCACCGCCAATATGACGAGCTGGGTGCCCATCCCCTTGGACGAATGGCACGGCGAACTATTCTTGATTCTGGTTTTGCTCTTCATCGTGGCTCTAGCGGCGGGTCTAATCAGACTCCGGCTCGAGGAGTTGGGCCTGTTCCTCTTCGCCGTCTTCATGACCGCTGAGCACGCTCGTGCGCTTTCGATCTTCGCTTTCGTATTTGCGCCCCTGCTGGCCACCGTGTTGGCGCGCTGGGTGCCTGCCTACGAGCCGGGCAAGGACAAGTACGCGCTCAATGCCGTGCTCATTGTTTTGGCGATTCTGAGCTTCGCGTGGTTTTTCCCCTCTCGCCAACGCCTGGAACGAGAGGAGAGCAAGGCCTTTCCGCGCGGGGCGGTCGAATACCTGCGCCAGCACCCTCCGCCCGGCCCTCTGCTCAACGAACTTCGCTGGGGAGGCTATCTGCCCTATATGCTCGGTCCGCAGCAGCGGGTCTTCATTGATGGACGGCTGGACTTTTACCAATATCGCGGAGTGTTTCAAGATTATCTTCATATCACGCGGCTGGAGCGCGACGCTCCGCGGTTGCTCGAGAAGTACAACATCCAAGCCTGCCTCGCGACTCCCACGATTCCCCTGGTGACGTTTTTGGAGGCGTCGCCCGAGTGGAAGAAAGCCTATGAGGATGAGGCGAGCGTCCTTTTCGTGCGGAGGGGAGCGGCGCCGTGAGCTTCGCGCATAGCGCAGTGCTGTGGACGGCTGCATGGGCAGCCGAAACGGGGAGGGAGGCCGCTTGACCGTTACGGCATACCTTTTTTACACAATTGCGGGGATGATCGTCATTCTGGCTTTTGCTCGACGCAACAGCCGGCAAGATCTCGCGGTGGCCTTTGGCTTGCTCGCTTTTTTCCTTCTCAACGTGGCGCTGGGAACGGTGGGCAGGCTTCCTAAAGGGCAGTTTTATTCCCTGACCATGGACTGGTATCTCTATCGAGCCGATCAGTACCTGGGCATGGATGGCCTGTCTTTGGCGCGGTGGGTTCTGGGCACGCCAGCCTTGAAAGCGGTTTTGCTGGTTGCTTATCAGGCCCTTCCGGTTGCGTTCGCCATAGTTTGGAGCGCGGAGCGCTCAAGCGCCATGCTGCGGGCCGTGCTTTGGGCCGCCGTGGCGGGGCTCGCTTGCTACCGGATCGCGCCTGCCACGGGTCCGATCTATGCATTCGCAGGTTTCCCCTGGCTGGCGCCACACGCCACCGGTCAAGTCTACGTCGACGTGAGTATGCCTCGAAATTGCCTGCCCTCGTTGCACTTCGGATGGGCGCTGCTACTGCTTTGGAACTGTCGCGGCCGGGCGCTGCAAACGTTCGCGTCGATCTACCTTTTCCTCATGGCCTTGGCAACAGTTGGCTTGGGGGAGCACTATTTTGTTGATCTGGTCGCGTCGGTGCCATTCTGCGCCGCGGTGCAAGCCATTGCCACCTGGAAGTACCTTTCTTTTCGATGGTTGTCGCGAGCCCGCCAGGCAGCAGCCGGTCTGGCCAGGAATGGGCCCGTCTGACGGTAGGCGAAGCGCCCGAGGTGGCATGATCTGCGCTTAGGGGCACCACGTTTTTCATCCGTGGTCCGGAGTGCAACAAGAGCACATGGGAAGATCCCACCCTGACCTGAGTGGCGTGGGGATTGCTGAGAGTACAGAGTAGGTTTTGTGACCGAGGAGTGGAGGGTGGATGCGCTTGACTGAGAAAGTGGGACTGGAAGCTCATTGGCTGGCAACACTATTTGCAACGTTAGGACTTGTTCCCGCCTTCTGGTTATTGCATCTGCCTTTCCGGTTCGCCTGGGGCCACTTCTTCTCAACCTATTGGATCAGCCTGACCCTGCAGTCGGTGCCGGTTGCCGTTGTGCTCTATCTGGTCGGTTTTCCACGCCTGCAAACGCTTGGGCCGTTATGGGAGCATTACCGCGCCCAGAAGCCCCGGATTGTGTTCCTGGCACTATTTGCAACACTAATGGCATGGGAGTTTAGCCCGGTGACCGCTGCTATTCTGATTGTAGTGACTGTCGCCTTGCTCGAGGTTGTTGATCGTACAAAGGGAGACTTCAGAGTCCTATTCAAATGGGTGAGTGAAGTTGCGGCGCCCGCCGCCTATCTGTTCGTCGGCCTTGTGTTGGTCTTTTCCTATAACGACGTGATTGCCGCAGTGACGTACACGGGGGCCTGCGATCGCGCCTTCCTGAAAATGGATTCGGTCATTCTGCTGGGGAGATCGGTGTCTGGAATATCCCACGTTGCTCTCGCGCGCCTCGGCTTGCCAGTCTTCACCGTCTCAGAATTCGTTTATTACAGGATGTTCGCTCAAATTGGCGCCGGACTCGTCATAACGGCTTTGTCCCTGGGGAAACGAGAAGCGCTTCGCTACGTCGGGACCATGCTGACGGCTTATTATTTCGCCCTAATCATCTTTTCGATTTGGCCCAGCATGGGCCCGTTTTTCACCTGCCCTTCGCACTTTTCAGAATTCCCGCACTCACTCATAACCTATGCCGCGCAAAGTAACTTCCTAGCGAAAGCACGGCTGCTTTGGAATCACGGACGAATCGATCAAATCGGTACTGACTTCTATGTTGCCTTCCCCTGTATGCACATTGCCCAGCCCCTGGTGGTTTTGTGGTTTTTGCGTCGTTGGAAAAGAATGATGCTCTGCCTGGTTATCTACGATGTGCTCTTGATCCCCTCAATTCTGCTCTTGGAGTGGCACTACGTTGTGGACCTGATCGGAGGTGTGGGCGTGGCGGTCCTTGCGATCGCAGTGAATTACGGGTGGAAAGAACAAGAAGGGCTTGAAAGGCCTGGGCTCTTTGCGCTGTTGCCCGCCACACCCCCCTTGCCGCGGGAACGATGAGGAAGGGGATCGAGCACGAGAATGGGGAGATGGACCATCCCGGTCGTTACGCCCTCGCCGGCGGAGGTCCACACGAGCCGGATCGACATGAAAGCTTCCTTCCAACCCGCTGCCGTTTGGTTCTCTAGGTTCTTAGGGGCGGTCGGGACGGCGTTCGCCGCGACTGATACCGAGACGAAGATTCGCGGACCTCAAAACCGCCCTGCGGCCAGCCCACTCGTACGCTTCGGGAGTCAGGACCGAAGTGCTCTGGTGGCGGGCTTGAGGTCCGCCCTGCGTTTGGAATCCCCAGGGGCGCGGCAACCCCTCCTTAAGAGGGTGGTTTCTTTCCCCGCCATGCTGGGGGCGTTTCTGGTGGTTGCGCTCTTTGTGCCCCTTCGTGACTTTACCCTGGACCCGGACGTCTGGTGGCACATCAAGGTTGGCCAGGCTATCCTGGCGACGCACCATTGGCCCACCACGGACCCTTATTCGTTTACCGCGCCGGGCACGCCCTGGATGGCTTACGAGTGGGTGGGCGATACGCTGCTTGCGGCCGTGCAGCGGGCCTGGGGGCTCCGGGGGCTCATGGCGCTCGATCTCGCCCTCGGGGCCACTGTCCTGCTCGCTCTTTACGCCTTGGCCTCGTTGCGCTCGCGCAACTCGAAGGCGGCCTTTGTGACCTGCCTGCTGCTTCTACTCCTCACCGCCGTCTCTTTCTCCCTGCGCCCCCAGATGCTGGGCTACCTGTTTCTCGTCCTCACTCTGATCATTCTGGAGCGTTTTCGACAGGGCCGCATCGGCACGCTATGGCTGCTGCCCCCGCTCTTCCTGGTGTGGGTGAACACCCACGGAAGCTTCGTGGTTGGGCTCTTCGCCTTTGCGGTCTATGGGCTCAGCGGTTTGGTCGAGATTCGCTGGGGCGGCCTCGAGTCCATACGCTGGACGGCAGGTGAGCGGATTCGTCTGGGTTTGGCATTCTTGGCCAGCCTGATTGCCCTCACCATCACGCCCTACGGGATGAAAGTGGCCGGCTATCCCATAGATATGGCCTTTTCCCAGCCCATCAATGTGGCGAGCATCAGAGAATGGCAACCGATAGCCTTCAACTTGCCTTTCGGGAAGCTTTTCCTGGCCTTGCTGGTCGGGTTCCTGCTGGCCCAGATTGTTCTCCGGCCCGCGTGGCAGTTGGCGGAATTGACCCTCTTTCTCGCTGGTTTGGTGGCGGCTTGCCTTCACGTCCGCTTCTTCCTGGTCTTCGTTCCCTTTTGCGCGCCGCTCTTCGCCGTGCTCCTGAGCCGCTGGATACCTCCCTACGACCCCGGCAAAGACAAATACGCCTTGAATGTCATTCTCATAACTGCCGTCGTGGTGGGCATGGTTCGATTCTTCCCTTCGCGGGAACAACTTGCAGGCCACATAGCCCAGCATTGGCCGGAGAAAGCCCTCCGATACATCGAGCAGCATCCCCCTCCGCAGCCCATGTACAACACCTACGGATATGGCGGCTACCTGATCTATACGCTCAACGGCCGGAATAAGGTCTTCATCGATGGGCGGGCAGACATCTACGAGCGTACCGGTGTCCTCGCTGATTACATGAGTATCGCACGCGTTGCGCCCACCACCCTTTCCCTGCTCAAGGCATATAACGTGCAATCGTGTCTTATCGAGCGTGAAGAACCACTGGCCACGCTGCTCGCCGCCTCGTCCGAGTGGCAGAAAGTCTACGCTGACGAACTGAGCGTCGTATTCGTACGCAGGAGGGCTGGCGATTCTGGAGTTTCGGTACACTGATTTCGGACACTCATGACCACCAACACCGTTTCTGTCGTTACTCACGTCCATTCTCAAACTTCGCGCCAACCGCTTTTGAAAAGAGTGGTTTCCTTTCCGGCCCTGCTGGGCGCCCTGCTGGTGGCCGCGCTCTTTGTGCCCCTTCGTGACTTCACCCTGGACCCAGACGTCTGGTGGCACATCAAGGTTGGTCAGTCCATCCTGGCAACCCACCACTGGCCCACCGCAGACACTTATTCTTTCACCGCACCGGGCACTCCCTGGATGGCTTACGAGTGGCTGGGCGAGACGCTGCTCGCGGCCGTGCACGGGGCAAGGGGGCTCCGGGGGCTCATGGCGCTCGATATTACTCTCGGAGCCGCTACCCTTCTCGCTCTTTACGCCTTGGCCTCGCTCCGGTCGCGCAACTCCAAGGCGGCTTTTGTGACCTGCGCGCTGCTCTTGCCTCTGATTGCTGTCTCCTTCAGCCTGCGCCCCCAGATGCTCGGCTACTTGTTTCTTATCCTCACCCTTATCATCCTGGAGCGTTTTCGCCAGGGCCGCGCCGGCACGCTATGGCTGCTGCCGCCACTCTTCCTGGTGTGGGTAAACACGCACGGAAGCTTCGTGGTTGGGCTCTTCGCCCTCGGCGTTTACGGGGTGTGCGGCCTGGTCAAGATTCGCTGCGGCGGCCTCGAATCCACACCCTGGACGGCCGCCCAGCGGCTTCGCCTAAGTTTGGTATTCTTGGCCAGCCTAATTGCCCTCGCCGTCACTCCCTATGGGACGAAGGTGGCTGCCTACCCCATGGAAATGACCTTCTCCCTGCCTATCGCCGTGGCTAATGTCCAGGAATGGCAATCCATGCCCTTCAATTTGCCATTCGGGAAGATTTTCCTGGTCTTGCTGGTCGCGTTCCTGCTGGCCCAGGTTATTCTCCGCCCCACCTGGCAGTTGGCGGAATTGACCCTCTTTCTTGCCGGTGTGGTGGCCGCTTGCCTTCATGCGCGCTTCCTGCTGATCTTCGTCCCCTTCTGCGCGCCCGTCTTCGCTGTAATCCTGAGCCGCTGGATACCTCCCTATGAGCCTGGCAAAGACAAGTACGCCTTGAATGCCCTCCTGATAATTGCGATCGTCGTGGGCCTCGTTCAATTCTTCCCTTCTCGGAAACAGCTTGAGAGCCAGCTAGCCGAGCGGTGGCCGGTGAAAGCCGTCCAGTACCTCAAGCGGCATCCGCCACCGCGGCCCATGTTCAACAACTACAGTTACGGCGGATACCTCATCTATACGCTCGACGGTCAGAACAAGGTCTTCGTCGACGGACGGGCAGATGTCTATGAGGGCACAGGCGTCCTCGCTGATTACGGTAGGATCGCTCAGGTCGCGTCCAACGCCCTTCTCCTGCTGCGGGTGTATAAAGTGCAGTCGTGCCTTATCGAGCGTGACGAAGCCCTGGCCGCGCTGCTCGCCGCATCAGCGCAGTGGCAGAAGATCTACGCTGACGAGCTGAGCGTACTATTCGTACGCAAGAACGTCAGTGATCCGGGGTTGTAGGGAGGAGAATGTGGCTGCTCCCGAGACCATCGCCAAGCCTATTGTCAGCAAGAGCCCGAGATCCGGCGCACCCTTCGCGCCGGGAAAGGCGTGGACTGCCGGATGAAGGATGAACTGATCCACACGGAAAAGAAACTCGAAGAAACCTACTGGTGGTTTGTCGGGCGGCGTGCCATCCTTGAGAGGATCCTCCGACGTTTTGTAGGAAACGGGCGCGTGGCGGTTGATGCGGGTTGCGGGAGTGGCCGGAACATGCGACTCCTGTCCCGTTACAGCCACTGCGTGATCGGATTCGACCGTTCCCCCGCGGCGCTGAAATTGGCAGCAGCGAATGGGCTTCCAATAGCTTGTGCTGACGGTCAGGCTATCCCTCTGCCTGATTCCTCCGTAGACCTTCTCAGCGCGCTTGATGTGCTCGAGCACCTGGATGATGATATGCGCGCGTTAAACGAGTTTCACCGGGTTTTGCGACCGGGGGCATATTTGCTTGTGACCGTTCCCGCATACCGGTTTCTCTGGAGCGAGCACGACGAGGCGCTGACGCACCGCCGACGATACACAGCCTCAGAGCTGCATGTCAAGCTAACAAGTTCCGGATTCCAAGTGCTTAAACGAAGCTACGCCGTCTTCTTTGCCTTTTTCCCCATCGTGTTCTATCGTTTGTTCCGGGGCTTGTTTCCCAAAGACCCGTTCGCTCCCAGGGCTTCGCATGTGATCTTGCCTTCCTTTTTTAACAACCTGCTCATCGCCTTGCTAAGAATCGAGGCACTGATGATGGGAACGCTTAATCTACCTTGGGGCACCTCAATTGTAGTCCTCGCACGGAGGATCCGGGGAACGAACCGGCGCCCGAGCATAGGAGGCTTCGAGTACCAGGAAGATGAACGTGGCCACAACTAGGATCCTCACTACGCCCAATGTCGCCAAGAGCCCGAGATCCGGCGCACTTGTCGCTTTGGGAAAGGCCTTCTCCTTCCCGGTATTTCTGGGCGCCTTGCTAGTGGCCGGTGTCTTCTTAAACTTGTGCATCCGGCTCCAAAGTGATGCTTCTCTGCCCACAGGCCATTGGCACATAACTTTTCTTGAGGGAGACACGTTCTTGCACATCGCCGCCGGCCAGCGGATCCCGGCGACACACACCTGGCCTACAACCAACTACTATTCGTTTACCACCCCAAAGAGCGAATGGCTGGCCTACGAATGGTTGGGCGAGGTGATAATGGCGGCGGGGTCGCGCCCACCACTTTTCCCCTGCTCCAGGCATATAACGTGCAGTCGTGCCTTATCGAGCGTGACGAACCACTGGCCACGCTGCTCTCTGCCTCGTCCGAGTGGCGGAAAGTTTATTCTGACGATTTGAGCGTCCTCTTTGTGCGCAGGCACATTCGAGAATAGGAACTCCATGAGCAATCCTGCACATTCGGAGAAAAAGGCCATCAAGCAGCTGTTGGGTCAACACTGGTCGCTATTCGCGGCCGCTGCCGTTTTCGGCCTCGCTACCATCTCACTTTTCGTGCTCTGCCGAAAAGGTGACCGTGGTCACTTCGTCTACGCCCTCGACGATATCTACATCTCTATGGCAGTGGCAAAGAACTTTGCCTTCCACGGCGTCTGGGGAGTGACCCCCTATGAATTCGCATCTTGTCAATCCAGTATTATTTGGCCCCTGCTGCTTGCGCCGATCTTCCGCCTCGTGGGGCCGAGTGAGTTGGCGCCCTTGGTCATGGCAGCGTTGTTTGCTTGTCTCTCCATTTGGCTCAGCTATGTCTTCCTGAGGAGCTTTCGGCTGGTTCAGGTCGACATATTCACTACCCTGCTAGCGTTCATTTTCCTCACACCTCTGCCGGCGCTCGTCCTTGGTGGCATGGAGCACACCTTACAGATCGCCACCGCCATACCTTTCTTCTGGTTAGTGGCCGAGGAACTCTCGGGTGAAAAGCCTGAGACGTCGAGGCGGCATTCCCGTTGGCTATGGGTGCTCGCCCCCCTCCTGACGCTAACTCGCTACGAAGGCTTGTTTCTGGCGTTCGCGGCTGGCTCGCTTTTCCTCTTGCGCAAACGCTGGCGCTACGCGTTCGGCCTGGGCGGGCTGGCGCTCGCTCCAGTTATGATCATCGCCGGCGTATCGGCATGGAAAGGCTGGTTCTGGCTGCCCAATTCGATCTATCTCAAGGCGAATCTGCCACGAGTGGTCAGAAGTGCGCAGGACATTGTTCCTAATATCCGAGGGACGTTCGCGTGGTCGGAAGTTAACAGCCGGGACGTCCTTGGGTGCGGGTTCGCCCTGCTGCTATTGCTTTCATTGTTGATAAGGAAAGACGAGAAGCTGTGGAGAAGAAGCACGGTATTGATTGTCCTGTTTCTCATCTCAGCCGCATTACACGTGAAATTCGCCGGTTTCGGCTGGTTCTTCAGATATGAAGCTTACCTGGTGGCGTTGGGCTTATTGATTCTGTCGGTGGGCGCTTTTGAGTGTGTACTAAGGTCTCGTGAGGGGCGTTGGGGAAAGGTCGATACGGGCGTCGCTGCCTTTTTGCTAATCTTCCTGGCCGCTGGGGTTTTTCCCGTCCTCGTCAAACGAGGGATCGATGCGGTGCGGCTTACCCCGGAGGCCTCTAGAAAGATCTTCGAACAGCAGTATCAAATGGGCCAGTTCGTGCGCCAGTTCTACCGGGGCCAGTCCGTTGCGGTCAACGACATCGGGGCTGTGAGTTACTTTGGCGAGCCTCGACTGATAGATCTCTGGGGAATCGGAAGCATCGATGTTGCAAAGGAGCGAGTCAAAGGGTACCTAAGCCAGGGCCAAATCGCCCATCTCACCATCGCTAGAAACACGAAGATTGCAATTCTTTACGCCAATGCGTTCAAAAATGGGTCTTTCGCCACGGAAGGACTACCTTCGCAATGGAAGGTCGTAGGCACTTGGACGGATACGGATACCGTATTCACTGACGAAGCGACTGTTTCTTTCTTTGCGGTCGATCCCGCTGAAGAAGCACGACTCATCAATGGCTTGCGGCACTTCGCGTCACAACTGCCGCCTTCCGTGCTTCAAGCGGGGCCGTACGTCGTTGTGTCTGACTCGATTCATGAGTCGCCACAATCACCGTAGCGGCGCAGCAAGACGCCTAGACGCCGGCGCTCTCACGGCTGAGGATGAAATAAATCATGCGGGATACCAGGACGTTTGCAATACCGGAACCGCTGCTTGGCGAAGCCGCCGAGAAAGTGCCTCCCGCCGCGCGAACCAACCGTTCGACACTCGGCGCACTCTTCCCAAGGCTTTTCTCTTTCCCGGTGTTTCTCGGGGCATTGCTGGTGTCAGGTGTGTTCCTGAACTTGCGCGTCCGGCTCCAAAACGACGCTTCTCTCCCCACCGGTCAGTGGCACGCGACCTTTGTCGAGGGGGACACTTTCTGGCACATTGCCGTCGGCCAGCGCATCCTGGCCACAGGCACTTGGCCTACCACGAATTACTATTCTTTCACTGCCCCCAAGAGCGAATGGTTGGCTTACGAATGGCTGGGCGAGGTGATAATGGCGGGTGCGTCCCGTTTGGGCGGGCCGCGCGCGCTGATGGCGCTGCTTATGGCGCTGGCCTCGGTGATTTTTCTGTTGCTCTATTATTACGCTTATATCCGCAGCGGCAACGTTAAGGCCGCCCTTGCTGCCTGTGCGGCCGTGTGGCCCTTGCTCGGGCTATGCTTCACATTGCGGCCCCAACTCCTCGGCTACATTTTCTTGCTCATTACCCTGATTTGCCTGGAACGTTACCGCCAGGGCCTGCAGACCTTTATCTGGCTGCTTCCGGGCGTATTCGTCCTGTGGGTCAACACCCACGGCACATACACCCTTGGCCTGCTGGCGATCGTGGTCTACTGGGTAGCGGGGCTGAAGGACTTCCGCCAGGGAAATTTTGAAAGCAAACTGTGGATGAAGGACGAGCGGCGGCGCCTTGGGTTAGTGCTGCTTCTTTGCGCTCTGGCGCTGCTTGTAAACCCCTACGGCCCGCGCCTGCTCGGTTACGAGCTGAGCGCGGGTTTCGCCCAGCCCCTGAACATGGCTTACGGACAAGAGTGGCAACCCCTGGCCTTCAACGAGTTTTTCGGCAAGTGGTTTCTGGTCCTGCTATTTCTGTTCTTTCTTGCGCCGGTCGTCTGGCGCCTCCGGCCGCGCCTCGAGGATTTGGCCCTGGTGCCATTCGCGGCCTACATGGCCTGTGTTCACCAGCGCTTTGCGGTTTTCTTCGCCATCGTCATCGCGCCCGCGCTGGCCGCGCTGATCGCCAAGTGGTGGCCCGGGTACGATGCGGCGAAGGACAAGCCCGTCCTGAACGCCGTCTTGATCCTGCTATTCGCCGCGGGGGTGGGCTCACTCTTCCCCTCGAACGCCAGCTTGCAGCGGGTGATTGACCTCAACCAGCCCCGCCGCGCTGTAGACTACTTGCGCAGGAACCCCGTGCCTGGGCCTATGTTCAACGACCAGTTCTGGGGCGGCTATCTGATCTGGGCTTTCGCCGGGCAGCATCCCGTCTTCATCGATGGCCGCTGCGATGCCTATGAACCTTCGGGCGTACTCTCCGATTACATCAGGATCATTCGCCCGGATCCGGCCGCACTCGAACTCCTTGAAAAATACGGGGTGCGTTCCTGCCTCATTGAGCGCAGTGGCTCTCTTTGCGCCTTGCTCGATTCCCAGCCGCAGTGGCGACGCGTTTACCAAGACGATCTGAGCGTGCTGTATGTTAGGGACAACCCGGTTTCGCACAAAGGCGCAAAGGACACGAAGGCCGCAGAGGAAAGAAACGACCTTCACTTTGCGTCCCTTTGCGCCTTGGGGCTCTGGCGTGAGCGGTTTTGATTATTCACACCTTCTCACACTGCGGGCTGGATGCCGCCGGCGCTATGGGCCGGTGCGCTCCAGCTAGGATGACACAGCACATGGCTCAGCACAGTCTCGAATCTGCAAAGCCTCTCAGCCGGGCAGCTCTCTGTTCGTTGTTGCTGGCCATTGCCGGGGCGCTGCTGGCCCCCGTTTGGACTGTGCGGTATGTGCCTCTGGTGGACTACCCGAATCATTTGGCCGGCGCTTTTGTCCTAGCCCACCTCAGAGACCCCGCTTATCAGTTCTCCCGCTTTTACGCATCGGACTGGAATACTTACCCCTATCTCGCCATGGAAGTGATCTTGGTCGGATTGCAGCGGTTCCTGGCCATTGACCTCGCCGGGCGAGCGCTGCTGAGCCTCTGCGTGCTGGCCGTTCCCGCAGCGGCGTGGTTTTTCATCCGGCAGGCAAATCCTGGGCAGGAGAGCCTGGCCCTGTGGTCGTTGCTGGTTTCGAACAACCTTTACTTTTTTCTGTTTGGTTTGCTCAATCTGCAACTCAGCCTCGCGCTATGCCTGGTCGTGCTGGGTTTCTGGCTGAAGTTTATCGAGCGGCCCTACGTGTCCTTGTGGTGCCTGCTGTTGATTTTGACGACTGCACTTTATTTCACCCATTTGCTGGGGTTCGGGATGGCCGGGTTGGTGATGACGTCTTATGCCGTGTTCGCCCGCCTGCCCTTCCGCCAGGTCTTACGTTCTTGGGTTCTATTCGTCCCCGGCGCATTTTTCTACCTGCACTCCAGGGTTCATGCGGCGTCCGCACAGGCCCTGCACTTCCAGGGCTTCACGGGAAAGGCCGAGGGCCTGCTGCTGTTGATGGCGGGGTATTCCCCGGCCCTCGATTTCTTCACTCTGCTCGCGATCGGCGGCGCATTTGCGCTTGCCCGCTTAGCCTGTCCGGAGTTCAAGTGGAACTATCGCTGGCTGGGCGTGGCGGCGTGCGTATTTGCTCTGTATTGGGTGTTTCCGTCTTCCTACGGAGCGGCTATGAAGGCTGATATACGGCTCCTGCCTTTTCTTTTCGTCCTGGCTCTGGCGTCGGTCAACCTGGGCCGTAGGGCGCAACTGATCGGCATGATTGCGGTTGTTCTGTTTGCTCTGCGCGCCGGCGAGGTCGAACGCCATTTCATTTCTGTGCAGCCCCGCCTCGAGCAGCTTTCCGAGTCGTTTTCTGCCATTCCTCGAGGCGCCCGCGTCCTTCCGGTGATCGACTGGTGGCAAGCCAGTACAGCAGTGGAGGGCGAGTTCTGGGCTTACGGCGTCATCCGCCGGGGATGGTTTTCTCCCTGCTTGTTCCACGACCCGGGCGTACATCCTTTCCGTATCGAGCTTCAGACCTACACTCCCTGTTCACCCAACTGGGTCCCCCTCGAATCTTGGGATTGGGGCCGTATCCGAAATGATTTTGATTACGCCTGGGTCTACGGTGCTCCGCAGGCGCTCGCTCCGCTTTCCAATTTCGGCAGGCTCGCTGCCCAGCGAGGCGATCTGCGGATATTTCAGTTGCGGCCGGGCGGCTTGCGGCGGTAAACCACAAAGCCCCGGAATTCAACCGCGACTGTATAGGAGCGCGAAATGAGATCGGAGAGACTCGGGTAAATAGCAAGGTATTGTGCCGAGTCCAGATTGGCGAATGTTATCTCGGGAGCGTTATCTCCCCGCTCCACGACGACGAATGCAGGCGGTGACTTCTCAAGGTCGCGAACCAGTTCGTCCCGCCATTGCTTGGGACCCCACCGAGAGATCAGTGCCAGATTCGAAACGAACCGAGTCGGGGGGCGCAGCCCGGTGAGATAGTAGATCAGAGGAGATGTACCCCAGACGAACAGGGCGTCTCCCGGCACAGCAAGCCGGCGCAGTGAGTCGATCACCTGCAACTGATCCCCGAGGTTCTCGTGCGCCCAACGCTCTGCGGGATAGTCGGCAAAGAAGCCCGCCGAATCGTGCCGCCACCACGCCAGGTCCCGATAGCGCCTCGTTATTGCTATCACTTCCGTACGCAAAGGCCCGGCCACGATGACGGTTAACGCGGCGGCCGCCAAAAGCCTCGCCGTCCACCTTCGATCCGGCTGTTTCGCCAAGCCCTTCAGACCCTCGTAGACTTTCACCGCCAGGTATCCCCAGATCGCCGCAAAAAAGGGGAAGGATGTTTCAAAAGCATAAGGGCGGAAGCGAAATTGCGACGCCGTTGCGGCGAACCCCATGGCCGCCGCGGTTAATATGGGCAGCAGACGGGAAAGAGCGCCATCCTCGGCTGTGAAAATTGAAACCCCTGTGGCGAGCACTGTCCACCAACCCACCCCAAGCAGTGCCCTGGCTGCCGCCGTAGCCCAGAAGTGGGGAATCAGCTTGGGCGCCATGGTTGCATATCGAGGCAGCACCTCGAGTTGGACCTCCCTGAATGAAGCCCACGAACCAGTAAGGCGGAAGTAAATTAGGACCGCGGCGACCGCCATTAGAAGGCCCGCGAGCAAAACAGCAACCCTGGCGAGCCATGCTCGCCAGGGGATTAGGAGTCGCAGTCGGCGTGGTTTAAAGTCGAATCCGCTCCAATCGAGGTAGGGGAAGACTGCCAGCAGGGGCAAAAAGGCCAAGGCATTGTATTTCAGCCAGAACGCCCCGCCCAGGCACATTCCCGCAAGCAGGGCCCGCGCTACTCGCCACCGGCCCTCCGCAACAACCAGGAAGTAGCCGGCAAACACCAAGAGCATGAGAAAGCACTCGGGCTGCCCGGCATCTGCATAGCCGTTGGCGCAGTGCCAAGCGGCGTTCACCACCACGGCGATCGCCGCCGCTACTGTCCCCAGGTAACGATCCACGAAGCGGAAAATGCAGTAGGAAATCGCCAGCAGCCACAGAATGTCGACCAACCCCACCGACCACATCACGTGCCCGAAAGGCTTCACCAGCAGGGCGTAAATAGCGAAAATGCCGGGTGGCTTGTTGTCCCAGAGCTCGAGATAGAGTCGCTGTCCGCGGAGGAGTCCTTCTCCGATCACGAAATAGGTGGCTTGGTCCCAGCCAATGGGATAGCTAATATTGGGGAGCGCACGGAAGAGGACGAGAAGCAGCGCTACAAATAGCCAGCGTGTCCGGTCGGTGCGTGCGGCGGTGGTGGAGTTCTCGTTATCGCTCACCATAATCCTGATAAGTGGCAAACTCACTCATTACTATCGACCGGGTACTGCGACAGTCTGGGCGGAGTCTCGTCTGCCTCGACCAGCCAAACGCGTCGGTCGTGGAAATAGTCGATCAGTTCCTTATTCCGGGCTGGCCCCATGTCGCGCGCCCAGATGACCTTTGCATGGTCGATGTCGGCTTCATTGTAGACCCACTCGCGAAACAAAACGTCGTGCTGAGGCCCGTAGCGAACTATGACGAGCTGGCGTCCGGGGAATTGTTGTAGCTGGGCCAACGTCCTTGCACGCTCGACGTTGGTGGTCATGAACGTCCGACGCAGATGCAGCGGATTGGCGCACACTTGCAGCGTCAGCGTCGCCAAGCAGATTAAGGGGACGGCGCGCGTTATGAACACGCCTGCCGGTCGGCCGCGCCATTGTTGGGGTCGCAGGCGGCGCATGGCTTGCAACGGCAGCGCCAGTAATGCGCTAGTGATCGGGGCGACGTAATGGGGCAAGAAAGTCAGCGGCAGCATCGAACATACGATGACGATCCCGCACACCAGCAACAGGAAGCGTGTGCTCGAGCCAATGTCTTTCCATGAGAAACCGTACGGCAGAGTTGCCACGACCACCACAAGTGGAAGGGCTAAGGCGCCGCCCAGGTAGAACATCCACGACCTCAGCAATACGGTAAGGACTTCCTTGACGTTTCCCCGGACCGACCGCGACTCTTCGTACTGGCTCAGCACGGTACCGAGGAAGTACTCTCGCATAACCGCATGATGATACACTGGTGCTGGTCTCAGCGATCCCCAAGGAAAATAGGGCACCGGATTGTATGTGCGCGCATCGACCATATAGGGCGTGGTCCAAGGGCTGCCGGTTGTGCGCCAGAAGTAGTAAGCCATGCCACTCCCTGCCAGAATCAACACGAGAAGAAGAGGCACCACAAGACGGCTGGCAGTGACCCGCAGGGGCGGCCGATTCCTCCCCAACGCCCAGACCGCAAGCACGCCGGCCACGGGTAAGCCGAAAAACAACCCTTCATAAGGGCGGCTGTTGGCGATAACCGCAAAGCCCAAACCCATCAGGAGTGCGTCCCGCACACGCTGCGAGCACATAATTCGCGGTAGGGCCCCGAGGACCAGCGCCCCCCCAAACGCCGCAACGGCACCAGAGCAGTAACTGTCGGCCCAGTAGCTGAAGGTTCCAAGCCTGATAACAGCCAGAAACCCACCGAGCAGCGCCCATCCGGGAGGCAGCCAACCTTGCAGCATCCAGCAGATGGCCGCGCACATCAGGCCTAGGCTGAGCCACACGCCCCAGAAGGGATGACCCAGGAGCACTTGGCCGAGGGCCATAATCAGGCCCTGGGCAGGATAGAACTTTGCGGTGTAAGTCGGCCGCCAGATAATGTGGATGCTCTCGAAATGCACCCACATGGGGTGAGTGGGATTGGTCAATCTTCCGTGCGCAAAGGTATCCGCCAGCAGGAGGTAGCCGAATTCGTCGTGGCCTGTCGGCACAGGGATGGGCAGGATGGGCAGCAGGGCCGCGCGCGCCGCGAGCGCTGCGAGCCCCACCACTACAACAGCCAGAGAGCGCCTCTTGGCGAGCACCGCGCAGGCGCGTTCGCAGGCTTCGAACGAACGCGAACGAAGCGTCGGAAAAGCGAAGGCGGCCGCCGCTGCGGCAAAGGACAGGAAGCACTCGATCAGGAGTATCATCGCGCTGGAGCCTAGAAAATGGAAAATAGGTACTCGAAACAAAACTTGAAACTCGGAACCCGAGGACCAAGAGGTTGCTAGCCAGCCGTTAATCGTCCGATGTGTTCTCCGCGACTAGGCTGATCGTCGTTATTGGGCCGCCTGGATTGGCGGCGGTGATATCTGCGCCGTCGCTTCCGGATACGGCAATACCCTCGGCGGCGTCTCGTCTGCTTCTATCAACCAAGCATGCCGGTCATGGAAATAGTCGATCAGCTCCTTGTTCTTGGCCGAGCCCATGTCGCGCGCCAAGACCACTTTTGCTCGGTCAACATCGTCTTCGTTGTAAACCCACTCGTGAAACAGAATCTCGTGGCGCGGGCCGTAGCGGACGATGGCGAGCTGAAGTCCCGGGAGTTGCCGCAGCCTGGCGAGCGTCGTCGCCCGCTCGAGGTTGGTCGGCCCGAGCGCGCACCAGCTTGGACCAGCTCCTGCGAGCCACCGTTCAGGCTCAGGCAGGTACAGCGGCTTCACGCCGGCTCGTAGCGCCAGCATCACCAGGCAGATCAAAGGGACGGATCGCGTCACGAACAGGCCCGCTGCGTTGGCGCGCCCAGGCCGAAGTCGCAAGCTGCGCATGGCTTGTAACACCAGAGCAAGGATCACACACGTAATCGGAGCACCGTAATGTGGATAAAACATTGTGGGTAGCAAGGAACCCACGATTGCCGCCCCGCAGACCAGCAACAGGAAGCGTGTGTTCGGAGTGATGTTTCTCCATGAAAAGCCGTACGGCAGAGTCGCAAAAGCCACCAAGAGCGGAAGGCTCAACGCCGGCCCGAGGAAGAACATCCACAAAAACCCTAGCGCCGTGAGGTCGATCTTTGCCATGCCCGTGAACGACCGTGACTCA
>Ga0326728_10009015_pt1 | contig 24281 bp, 19 predicted proteins | sample MB3enrmetagenome_FD_207602 | JGI IMG/M metagenome (GOLD analysis project Ga0326728, IMG submission 207602) | Lab enriched peat soil microbial communities from McLean, Ithaca, NY, United States - MB31MN | ecosystem: Environmental > Terrestrial > Soil > Wetlands > Peat | place: USA: New York... | reverse complement strand
GTCTACGCTTCGACGGCAGCCTCGCGACTGCCTCCGCAAGACTCGAGGCCAGGCGGTTCGCTACTCCTTTCCTGTAAGACTCTTTCATTCTCTACTGCATGCCGGTTTATCCCGGCGCACTGTCAGGAACCTTGTTCATTCCTCTGTCCACGTGATTCTTGTTATCGAACCGGTGCCTAGGAAGCACCTATGATGCCGCCGTACTCCGCAGGTGGCCCGATCCAGAACCACACGACTTCTGCTTCAGCTTGTACGGCCAGCGCCCGGTAGTGCAGACCGACTCGCACCGACCAAAAGCCGCCAATCCTCTTAAAGTTTAGGGAGGGGTGCCTGGGATTTTTAGCCGGTAAGATTCGTCCCCCCACCGCCGGAAGTCTTCGGGAAGTTCCCGATAGCAACGCCAGAATCCGGGACTGGCCCGATGTTTCATCGGCCGGTGCAGCGGCCCTTGCGAAGATCGTCCAGGGCTTCCTCTGCCAGGGCATCGAGCCGGCCCGCCGCAACATCTTCCTTAATTTGCCAGTCCCAGGCGTCGGCGTCCAATTCGGCAAACCACGCCCGGAAGGCGGCGAGGTCCTTCGGCGAAAGCCGGCGGACAGCATTCTCGATCTGTTCCAGCGTGCTCATACTACTAAGCCAACTCCATTCCGCGAACGGTCGTAACGCTGCCTGCATTGTACCGCCAGGAGGGAGAAAAAGGTCAGGGACCTTTTCATTCGCGGGAAACCAGAACAAACCTGACACCCTTTCTCCCTCGTATCACCTGTTCGGGACCTGCTCAGCCCCACGGTAAGCCGGTAACGCTCTTGTGTTTGCCCGAACCCCTGGGGTCTAGCCCGTAACGCCAGGACGTAAGCTATTGCAACCGATGCGGCGAATGGTGAGATACGCCAGACGACCGCAGGGCCCAGTCGGCCTTGCCTGGAACCGGCTCACGCATCCGGCAGAAGTACGAGCACGCCCTCAAAACCTTGTGATAAAATATGAGCTTGGTTTCACATTCAGGGCTTCGACCGCGGCGCCTGCCGCAACAGCAACGGGGACGGAGACGAGTGGACGGCCTGCTCAGGGCGGCAGCTCGCGTGATTGCTAAGGGCGGATATGAGGCGGCAACCATGTCGGCGATCGCCGCGTGTGCAGAGTCGGCGATAGGCTCGTTGTACCAATTCTTTCCGAATAAGGAATCGGTGGTCGATGCGTTACGGGCTCAATATGCGAGGGAGCTCGAGAAAATATGGGATTCCCTCGCTGCGGAGGCGAACCGTCTGACGGTGGAGAAGCTTGTATCCCGCCTGATTCATTCGCAAGTCGACTTTGCGGAACGGCACGCGGCGTTTCTTGCCCTTTTCGATGCTCCCCCGACAGTGAACACCGTGCGAAGGCGAGAGATGTTCCGCATGCGGATTGCCCGGGTCATCCTCAAGCGTAATCCCCGCATAGCGCGAAACGAGACGCTGCGGATCGCCGCAGTCGTGCAGCAGGTCGTGAAGGGCCTGCTGACCCTCTACGCTCGGGCTGATAAGGCAGAGAAAAGCATTATTGTCGGCGAGTTCAAGTCAGTTTTGACCGGTTATTTGGTACCGAAACTGAGACCTTGAGGGCTTGGGTTTCTCATCCAACAACGCAGAAGATCGGGATGCGCCCTAGCATCAGGGCGGAAGGGAGAACCGATTGATCAGCACGCGCCGAAGTCTGTGGAGATCGATCCCATTTCCGGTCAGTGTCATCGGAATCCTTGCGTGCGCCGGATGCGGCCAGAAAGTAATGTCAGAGCCGGCGGCTCGCCTTCCGGAAGTGGAAGTTGCCAGCGTCGTCCAAAAAGATGTTCCCATTTCCAGCGAATGGGTGGGCACGCTGGATGGTTACGTGAATGCGCAGATCCAACCGCAGGTTACGGGATATCTCATCAAGCAGGATTATCGCGAAGGCTCCTTGGTTCACAAAGGGGATGTCCTGTTTGAGATTGATCCCCGCCCCTTCGAAGCCGTGCTGGACCAAGCCAAGGCGCAGCTCGCGCAGGCAGAGGCACAGCTCGGGGCCGCGACACTTAATGTGAAGCGTGACATCCCCGAAGCGCAAGCGCAGGCGATTCCTCAAAGCCAGTTGGACAATGACACCCAGGCGAGGCTGGGGGCCAAAGCTGCCGTTGACGCCGGTCACGCAGCCGTCCAACAAGCCCAATTAAATCTCGGTTATACCCAAGTGCGTTCGCTGATCGACGGGATCGCGGGGATTGCCCAGGTTCAGGTGGGCAACCTCGTCATGGCCTCGACCGTGCTCACGTCCGTTTCACAGATTGATCCGATCAAAGCCTATTTCCCCATCAGCGGAGTTGAGTATTTGCAGATTGCCAGCCGGGTTGTCCCAGGCACGGTGAATCTGCTTTCCAGTGCAAATCCCATCCCCCTGGAGCTCGTCCTGGCGAACGGCCAGACCTATGGGTATAGGGGGAGGATTCTCTTTGCCAACCGACAGATGGATGCGCAAACCGGAACCATCCAGATTGTAGGCGCCTTTCCGAATCCCGGCAATCTTCTCCGGCCGGGACAAACCTGCCGCGTCCGAGCGGTGACAGAAATCCGCAGGGCCGCGCTTCTTGTCCCCCAGCGTGCCGTGGCGGAACTCCAGGGGGGCTACCAGTTAGCGGTGGTTCAATCTGGCAACAAGATCGCCGTCTGCACCGTTCAGGTAGGTGAGCGAGTGGGAAGCATGTGGATCATTAATCAGGGGGTGAAGCCGGGCGAGCGGGTCGTGGCGGAGGGGACTCAGGCAGTGCGAGACGGCATGGTCGTCGCGCCGGAACCCTACAGTCCGCCTGCCGGTGAAAACTGATCCATGGCCAAGTTCTTCATCGATCGTCCCATTGTGGCCATGGTCATCGCCATCCTGACGGTGATCGTGGGCGGGATTACCATCTTCACCCTGCCCGTCGCACAATTTCCCAGCATCGTTCCCCCTGAAACCAGGATTCAGGCGACATTTGTGGGAGCCGATGGGGACACCTTGGCCCAATCGGTCGCCACGCCGATCGAGGAGCAGATGAGCGGCGTGGACAACATGAATTACATGTGGTCGGTGAACGCCACGGGCAACGGCCAGATGAGAATGACGATCGATTTTGGCGTCGGCACGGACCCGAACACCGACCTCATTCTCACCCAGATGCGTGAGAACCAGGCTGCCGCCCAGTTGCCGTCGCAGGTGGCGAACTATGGCGTGACCGTGCAGAAATCAACTTCGGCGCCCTTACTGCTGGTGGCCGTGTACTCCCCACACGGAACCTACGACGCCCAATTCCTCGCCAACTACGCCTATATCAACCTTAATGACCCCGTCACGCGCGTCCCGGGTGTTGCGAACGTGCAGATTTTTGGCGCGGGCCAATACGCCATGAGAATCTGGCTGAATCCGCACACGCTGGCCCGGCTGGGGATCACGGTTTCCGACGTGATCAACGCGCTCGAGTCGCAAAACACGGTCAACCCGGCCGGGCAGCTCGGGGCCGAACCGGCGCCCCCGGGCCAGGAATTCACCTATTCCGTGCTGGCGCAGGGACGCCTGCTGACTCCCGAACAGTTCGGCAACATCGTGCTCCGCGAAAATGCGGGTGGCGGCGTGGTGCGAGTCAAAGACGTGGCGCGGGTCGAGCTGGGCGTGCAGTACTACTCCTTGATGGGCCGCCTGAACGGAAAGCCCAGTGCCGTGCTGGCCATTTATCAGTTGCCCGGCTCGAACGCCGTCGATACTGCGACGGGGGTCAAGAAGCTGATAGCCCAGTTGCAGGGCCGCTTTCCCAATGACATGGCCTATGCCATCTCTCTTGACCAGACGCGCGCGGTGACCGAGGGAATAAAGGAAATCCTGATCACGCTCCTGATCGCCCTGGGCCTGGTCATCCTGGTGGTTTACCTCTTTCTCCAGGACTGGCGCGCCACGCTGATCCCTTTGCTGGCGGTTCCCGTTTCGCTGGTAGGAACTTTTGTGGTCTTTCCTCTCTTTGGGTTCTCCATCAACACCCTTTCGATGTTTGGTTTGGTGTTGGCGATTGGCTTGGTGGTGGACGATGCCATTGTGGTTGTCGAGGGCGTGCAGCGCCACATTGAGGAAGGTTTGGCTCCCAAGGATGCAGCTCGAAAAGCCATGGAAGAACTCTCCGGCCCGGTTGTGGGTATTGCTTTGGTGCTGGCGTCCGTGTTCGTGCCCACCGTCTTCGTCCCCGGCATCACCGGAAGGCTCTACCAGCAATTCGCCACGACCATCGCCATCTCCGTCATCATTTCTGCTTTCAATGCACTCAGTCTCAGTCCTGCCCTGGCAGGATTATTGCTGCGGCCGAAGCCCGCGCCCGGTGTGGGAGCGCGCCGGGGGGTGCTCCGGAGATTTTTTGACCCCTTCAATCGCTATTTTGAGCGCTCGACGGACAGCTTCGTCCGCTGGTCGGGCGCCGTGATTCGAAAGGGCGCGCTGGTGCTGGTCTTGCTAGCCGCAGCCGGCCTGGCCGCGGGTTTCTTTGACCGCCGGCTTCCGTCGAGCTTCCTTCCCGACGAGGACCAGGGGTACGTCTACGTTAACATGCAGCTTCCCAATGCGGCCTCGCTGCAACGTACCGATGCGGCGGCCAGAGAGGTTGAGAAGGTCATCGCCAACACGCCCGGCGTCGAGTACACCACCAGCGTTATCGGCTTCAGCTTGCTGAGCTACGTCCAGACCACCTACAACGCCTTCTTCTTCGTGGTGTTGAAACCCTGGAGCACGCGCCAACAAAGGGGCGAGCAGTACCAGGCCATCAAATACCGTCTAAATCAAAAGCTGGCCAGCCTGCCGCAGGGAACGGTTTTCAGTTTTTCGCCGCCGGCTATTCCCGGCGTCGGCACCTCCGGCGGCTTTACCGTTGTGCTCGAGGACCGCGGCGGGCATGACGTTCCGTATCTCGCCGCGAACGTCAATAAATTCCTCGCTTCTGCCCGCCAACGCCCGGAAATAGGGAGCATCAGCTCTTCGTTCCTGCCCAGCGTGCCGCAGGAATTTATTGACGTGGACCGCGACAAGGCGCTTAAGCTCGGTGTGCCGATCGCGGACATCTATCAGACGATCCAGACTTTCATGGGCGGTTATTTCGTTAACTATTTCAATAGGTTCGGGAGAGAGTGGCAGGTATATGTGGAGGCAGCCGGTCCTTACCGTACAACTTCCCGCGACCTTAGCCAGTATTACGTTCGAAACAACCAAGGAGAGATGGTTCCCCTCTCGGACCTAGCCAGGTTCGAGCCACGTTTGGGCCCGGAGTTCATCCTGCACTACAACGAATATCCGGCGGCGCAGATCAATGGCAGCGCCGCCCCCGGCTACAGCTCGGACCAAGCGACGGCGGCTCTCGAAGAAGTCTTCGATCAGACCATGCCGCACGAAATGGGCCTCGACTACATGGGCATGTCCTTTCAAGAGCAGAAGGCGCGGCAAGGGGTCCCGCCCTCGGTCATCTTCGGCTTGTCGCTGTTGTTCGTCTTCCTGATTCTGGCAGCGCTCTACGAAAGCTGGTCGATGCCGTTTAGCGTACTGCTGAGCACCCCGGTGGCGGTCTTCGGCGCCCTGGGAGCGCTCTGGCTGCGCCGCGTGGTGCTGGGCGCGTTCCTGCCTGCTTACATGGTCCAGATCGAGAACGACGTCTACACGCAGATCGGCCTGGTGATGCTGATCGGCTTGGCTGCTAAGAATTCAATCTTGATCGTCGCGTTTGCCAAGGACGACTACGACCGAGGCATGCCCCTGGTGGATGCTGCACTCACCGCGGCCCGGGTTCGCTTCCGGCCGCTCCTGATGACCGCGCTCGCCTTCATCTTCGGTTGTGTGCCGCTCTGGACTGCCTCCGGAGCAGGTGCAGTGGCACGCCAGGTGATGGGGACGACGGTGATCGGAGGCATGGCAGCGGAAACCTTCATCGGCAGATTCTTTGTTCCGGCCATCTTCTGCGTGGTGGAGAAGTTCTCGGGCGCGAAGAGAGCCCGTGCGCTCGCGCCATCACCTCAGGGCGACGCGCCGGCAGGGAGTGAAGGATGAGGAAACTGCCGATCGCTCTGGCATGGGCCTGCCTGTTTTCTGCCGCATGCACCCTGGGTCCTAACTATCAGCGACCCAAGGTAGACGTCCCTGCAACCTATCGCGGGCGGGTGGCGACTTCGCCCGCCCCGCCCTCCGTCGAGTCGCTGGGCAATGAAAAGTGGTGGAGCGTTTTTCAAGATCCGGTGCTTCAGCAACTGATCCGAACCGCCTTGCTGCACAACTACGACGTGCAGATCGCAGCCAGCCGCGTCATCCAGGCGCAGGCTCAGCTCGGCATCACTCGCTCCAACCAATATCCGGTCGTGAGCGCCGGCCTCGACGGGCTGCGCTCGCGCAACCCGAAAGTCAATACCTTCTTCCCCGAATACGAAATCAATACCGGCGAAGTGAACCTCTCCGTCATCTGGAATCTCGATTTCTGGGGTAAATACCGGCGAGAAACCGAAGCCGCCTGGGACGCCTTACTGGCTACCGAATGGGGCCGACGCGCCGTGATCACGTCGGTCGTCTCCAGCGTGGCTACCGCTTATTTCCAGCTTCGCGAGCTCGACTTGGCGCTGGAGATTTCCAAAAGGACGCTGAGTTCGCGGCAGGACTCGCTGCGGCTGACGCAAGTGTTATTTGATAATGGGTCGGCCTCGTTGCTGGATCTACGCCAATCGCAGGAATTGGTTGATACGGCGGCAGAGACGATCCCCGATCTTGAGCGGCAGATACAACAGCAAGAGGACCTGATCAGCGATCTGCTCGGCGAGAATCCCGGACCCGTCCCGCGCGGCCTGCCTCTCACCCGGGAGCCGGTGCCCTCCGCCGTGCCCCCGGGACTTCCTTCTGAACTTCTGGAGCGGCGCCCGGACGTGCACGAGGCGGAGGCAAACTTGATGGCCGCCAATGCGAATATCGGTGTGGCTAAGGCGGATTTCTTTCCCACCTTTCCTCTCACGGCCACCGGTGGACTGGAGAGTTACGCGCTCAACCGGTTCTTCTCGTTTCCCCAGGCAGGGTTGTACAACCTGTCGCTGTCGTCGACCGCCACGATCTTCCAGGCGGGAGCTCTCCGCGCCGGCCTCCGATTGACTCAGGCGCAAGAACAACAGTTGCTGCTGGCCTATCAGCAGACGATCAAGGAAAGCCTGCGTGAAGTTTCCGACGCGCTCATCGCCTATCAAAAAGATCGTGAATTCGTCACCCAACAGTATTCACTGGCGGCCGCGGCGGCCGATGCTGACCGTCTCTCCAATGTCCTGTACCGGCAAGGCGGCGCCAGCTATTTGCAAGTGCTGACCAGTGAAACAAATTACTTCGCCGCCGAGCTTAACCTGGCCCAGGCTCAGTTAAACGAGCGCCTCGCGCTTGTTCAGCTTTACAACGCCCTGGGCGGCGGCTGGCAGCAGTAAATCCTGCCATTTCGGAAGACCATCCGCTGCCCTCGTGAGCCTATAGCGGCAGAGCACAGATTGGGTTGGCCCATTCTTCGCCCTCGGAGGCGGCCCCTACAAGAAGCAGAGCTTCGATGGCGGTAAGATGGAATCGGATCTTCATTTTCGCGTGGCAGGATGCTTGTGGCGCGCTTCCGCGAGTTTCTGGCAGAGGAGGGGATTAGATTGGCGGGCCTACTGGCGAAGGGCCTCAAATTTCCCCTCCCCCTCTTGCCGGTAGGCGTCGATTTCGGTCTGATGAGCAAGGTAAAAGGCAATGGCCCCGAACACCTCTTCCAAGGTGAGAGCGGGAAATGACTGAGCAATGCTCTCCGGCGAGGCGCCGCGCAAGAAGGCGTGTAGTGGCGACTCACGGCGGGCCAGCCGTGGGTTGCGCCTATCAATCCTTGCTCGCCGAGAATTACTGTTCCCCACCCTCTCTGTGCAATTCAGCCGACTCGAAAAGACTAATTCGGGCAGGCCCGGCGTCAGGTCGGCTTGTCCAAATTACGATTTGGCCACCGAGGAGTGACCTGCGGCTTCGCCGCTCGCTGTGCGGAAAGGCTCCGCCTTTCCGCAGCGGAAGACCACCGATAAACCTCATCCGGGCCGGAAAGGCGGAGCCTTTCCGCACAGCGGCGCGGCAGAGCCGCACTGAGAACAAGAGGGCCAGCATTGAAGACCTGCGTCAAGCGTGATACATACTGTGCGCCCCGGCGACCCGGCAGGTGTCCGAACGTACTTCCAACCTTCGAGGTGCATCATGCACGTGATATCCCGCCATCAAAGCTGCGTCATCTTCTTCCTGCTTTTACTCACGGCCCTCCCCACGCAGATTTCGAACTCCCAGACGATCAATCCTGCTTTGCTGACGGGGTTTTGGAAAGCCCGCTGGATCAGCCATCCGGAAGGGCCCCCGCGCGAATTCGGACTTTTCTTCTTTCGCAAGACGGTGACGCTGGCTGCGGCGCCGGCGCACTTTGTCATTCACGCCAGCGGCGACAACCGCTATGAACTTTTTGTGAACGCCGCGCGGGTGCTCGCCGGGCCGGCGCGCGGCGACTTGATGCACTGGCGCTATGAGACGCTCGACATCGCTCCGCAGCTTCGCGCGGGTAAGAACGTGCTGGCGGCGGTGGTGTGGAACTACGCCGAGTTCGCCCCTATGGCGCAGATGATGAACGAAACGGCACTCATCGTCCAAGGTGACGGCCCCGACGAAGACGTCGTGAACACCGACAGTTCCTGGAAGACCCTCAAGGACCACTCCCTCAAACCCATTCCTTTTAACCCGCAAAACATGAACGCCTTCTTCGCGGCGGGTCCGGGCGAGCGGGTGGACGCCTCCCGATATCCGTGGGGTTGGGAAAAGCCCGAGTACGATGACGCGGGGTGGGTCGACGCGGCCGTCGTGGCACACGCCGTCGCGCGGGGCGCCAAGGATAGCGCGGCCCGCTGGTTCCTCGTTCCCCGCAACATTCCCCTGATGGAAGAAAAACCGGAGCGCCTCGCCCGCCTGGTACGTTCCCAGGGGGTGGAGGCGCGGGGCGATTTTGAGCAGGGCGGGTCACCCATCACGATCCCCCAAAATTCGCGCGCCACCTTGCTGTTTGACCAGGCGCACCTGACTACGGCGTACCCGGAATTGCGGGTGAGTGGCGGCCAGGGCGCGGAAATCACCCTCACCTATGCGGAGGCTCTCTTCAAGAACGGCCAAAAAGGGAATCGCAATGACACCGAGGGCCGGGAGATCCGGGGCTATTACGACCAGTTCCTGCCGGATGGCGGGGAGCATCGGGTGTTCCGCTCGCTTTGGTGGCGGACCTACCGCTATCTTCAGGTGGATGTCACCACGCAATCGGACTCGTTGGTGATCGAGGATCTCCAAGGCGCTTACACGGCCTATCCCTTCGAGATGCGGGCGCAATTTTCGAGCGACGATCCGGAGCTCGAAAAAATGTGGGAAGTGGGCTGGCGCACCTCGCGTCTTTGCGCCCACGAAACCTACATGGACTGCCCATATTATGAACAACTGCAATATGGGGGCGATACCCGCATCCAGGCGCTTATTTCTCTTTATATGACGGGTGACGATCGCCTGGTAAAGAACGTCATCGAGACGCTCGACGAATCGCGCACGCCGGAAGGCCTGACCCAGAGCCGTTATCCTTCCTGGCAGCCGCAGTACATTCCTGAGTACTCCCTTTCCTGGATCGAAATCATGCGCGACCTTTGGTGGTATCGAGGTGACGCGGACTTCCTGCGGGGCTATTTGCCGGGGATGCGCAACGTGCTGCTTTGGTTTGAGAATCGTTTGGCGCCCTCCGGCCTCTTGGGCCGGATGGATTGGTGGAACTTTGTCGACTACACTCGCGCCTGGAGAGCCGGCATCCCTCCCTTGGAGGAGAACGGTCAGTCATCCGTCCTGAGCCTTCAGTACGAGTCCGCGCTGCGGGCCGCCGCCGACATGGAGGCGGCCTTCGGCAGTGCGCAGCAGGCCCAGCAAGATCGTACTCTGGCCGCGAAGATCGGGGCGGCGGTGTACAAAACCTGCTGGGACCCCGCCCGCCGCCTGCTCGCCGACACCTCCGCCCGTAAGAACTTTAGCCAGCATGCCAACATTCTTGGCGTCCTTGAGGATGCCATCCCTTCCGCCGATCAAGGCGCGGTGATGAAGACGGTGCTCAGCGATTCTTCTCTTACTCCCGCCACGTATTACTTCCGGTTTTATCTGTTCCGAGCAATGAATAAGACGGGTTTGGGCGACCAGTACCTCAGCCAGCTCGGCCCCTGGCGAGGGATGCTGGCGCTGGGCCTTTCCACTTGGGCGGAGATGCCGGAGCCGACGCGCTCGGATTGCCACGCCTGGAGCGCCCATCCGAATTTTGACCTGCTGGCGACCGTCGCGGGAATTGAATCGGCGGCTGCCGGGTTTCGGGAAGTGGCGATTCGGCCGCAACTGGGTTCCCTCCAGCACCTCAAGGCCTCGCTCCCGCATCCTCAGGGGGACATCAAGGTGGAGTACGAACGCCACGGGAAGAATCTGAATGCGGATGTGGATTTGCCGTCGAGACTGAGTGGATGGTTCTACTGGGATGGCAAGCGAACCGCCCTGCACGGCGGCCATCAGCATTTGGCGTTCTAGTGCACGGCCGAGCGCGTTCTGAGCGTATCATCTATCGAGAGAACGGCGGGCCGGTCGAAAATGAGGCCACCCGGGAACTTATATGCTTGGGGGGGCGAAGGCTTCGGCTGGGGGGAGACTCCCGATTATCCTTCAGCGGCTTCAGCACCGTGATTTCGAGAAGCGGCGGGATGACCTTGCCGCTGCTGATGATTTCCATGTGCCCATACTGAGAACGCAGGAAAAGCAGGCGGGCACGGGTTTCGCGAGGCGTGAAGCTGGACGATTTTTCAGGAATGCTGCGCCGCCGCAGGGCGCCAGGCGTGCGGCGGGCGAAGCGATTGGATCGCCGCCAGGTATCGATCGCCACCAGGATCATGCGGTGCGAGGGCCCTCGGGGGGGAACGCGCAGCCAGGCATGAAATTCCGCCTGGCCGCCGTACATCCCATCGAGAAGAATCACACACTGAAGCCGCGGTTCGTGGAGCCAAGCGAGGATGGTGCGATAGGCCCCGCTATGACCCACAACGACCAGCGGCCCGCCCGGCAAGGGGAAGGGCGCAGCCTCCTCGACCGCGTGCAGTAGGGCCTCCAGCGAATCCCAGGAAATTGCGTCGTGCGTCGATTGCGGGGCTTCCGGCGCGATGAAGACCGCATTCCGGCCACTCGCCTGGAACTGCTCGGCCAGGTGATCGCCCGCCCAGGCTTGATCAAGGGAAGTAAAAAAGCCGTGGACATAAACCACGATGCCTGCCGTGCGCGGATCGTATCCCGCCGGACGCCATACGTGAACGGGGCCGTGCTCCGTATCCAGGCGCAGGTCATCCGCTTCCGTCGCCGGGCTCGCAGGGATTTCTTTCTGCTCTTGCCGGACAGAATTGCCCGCGTAGGGACGGGCGCCGGGCAACAGCGCGGCGCCCACCCATCCCGACAAAACGAGGATGGAGATATACATTTTCATGATGTAGGGTACGGGCCGCGGCGCGTGACCAGCAGGTGGTAGGACCCCTTCGAATCCAGATAGCCGTAACGGAAGTCCAACTTGCGATGCGGCTGATGGGCCCACAAATCCTTGAACTGGTCGTCGTACTCGTCACTCGGGCAGCTATCAAAACACATGGCTCCTTCGAAGCTCCCATAGGTTACCTGGACGAATCCCGCTCGGCGCGCAAATTCCGGAGGAATTCCCGTGCTGTCGGAAATCATGAAATCCATGTTCGCCAGCAGGTAATTGCGAATCCGCGAAAAATAGGGACTCCACAAGCAGTAGCTGGCGGCTTTGGTCATCGCCGCGACATGCCCCAGGCGCTCGAGGTAGCGCAGCACGGAAGGATTTTTCTTCAAATAGTCGTCCCGGAGGTTGGCCGCGATGTGGCGATGGATGCGCAGGGGACCGCTTTTGCCGGCGGGGCGGAAAACCAATTCGGAGTTGGCAAACGCTTCCGAGAAATCCGGGGAAGTCCACTCCCCGTGGCGCCGGTGCGCCAACCGATTATCCAGCGCGCGAACCTCCTCCGCCGAATAATAGTGCAGCGCGCCATCCGCTTCCACCCGGAAATACCGCAGCGACACGGGCTCAAAGCCGTGCACCGCCAGCGCCACCAGAAAGTAGGACAGTTGCCCCGGCAGGTCGCCCTGCTGGGTGGCTTCCAGGCTCTGGCTGGTACTGTCGTAGGCAAAGAGCAGGCCGCCGACGTTCCGTTCCACCAAATCCAGGCTCTGGTCAAGCCGCTTATTATCAAGGGTGGTAATACGGCGGGGGTCGCCGGAAAGTTCGAGCGAAAGAGTGGTTACCACGCTGGCATCGGGATAGGTGGTGAGGGCGGAAAGCAGGTCGCCGCCGCCGAAGGGATAAACCACCTTGTCGGAAACGGGGCGGGGGCGAATTCCCTCGAAAAACGGCTTGGCGCGCGCCAAATATTGGCGTCGATAACGCTCCATGCGAGCTTGGAGTCTCTGGCAGTGGTTGGCGACGATCTGCGCATCCCATTGGGCGGGCAAGGGAGCACCGCCGCTGCACGCCACCACCCGGTAAAGAAGCTGTGCCTCGAGGGCAAAATCCTGGCCCTCCGGACAAGCGCCTTTGACCACCGCCCCGCTGGTTTGCCCGAGGACAATGATGAGCGCTGCCAGGATGGAAACCCGCCCCGCCAGCCAAGCTGATTTATTGCGAACTCTCAACCCTGCCCTTCCGCGCTTCGGAGTCCTGAGCAAGAGCGCCAAAATTAGATGATTTGAAAAGTTCCGGTCGCGATGCGATTGCCGTTCACGAACAATTCCACCCGGTACCAGCCGGGCTTCCAGTTGCCGGGATTAGCCCAACCCCGGCCAAAGTTAAACACCGGATTGGTCCAGGGCGGCTGCCCATAGGTATTTAAAGTTTGGTTGGCGAAAACCGCACCCTGCGGATCGTACCAAGTCGCATTGATGTCGAAATCCACACGGGCCGCTATCGCCGGGCACACCATGTCAAGTTCCCAGTTGATATAGCGAGCGGTCCGGTGATCGAAGCGGGTCAGGTAGGTACGCTTATTCAATTCCGGGGCATCGTAGCCCGACTCGAAAAACTTCATCTCTTCGACGCGCGCTCCCGGGATGGGAAAGTTCGGCAGGGTGCCGGCCGGCGGTGAAACGACCGGGGGAGGCGGGGCAACCGCCGCAGTGACCGACACTGGAGTCGTTGCGCTATTGACCCCTCCGGGACTGATGGCCGTAATCGTGTAAGTGGTTGACTCGCGCGGCGACACCGTTGTCGAACCCGTCGTCCCCACTTTGCCGACGGTCGGCTCGATGTCCACATCCGTCGCATTCTCTGACGTCCAGGTCAGGGTGACCGACTGCCCCGCCGTTATCGAGGTGGGGATCGCATTCAGCGTGACGGTTGGCCGCAAGGCTTTCTGCTCCAAGGTCACGAAAACCGACTCGGTCTCCCCGGCGTTAATCCGGATGTTGTTCTCCCACGATTGGTAACCCAAGAGGGAAACTCGCAGGCGATAGGTGCCGGCGGCCAGTCCGGGCATGCGGAGTTCCCCGCTGGTGCTGGTCGTCCCCTTGGGTTCGTCATTCAAATAGACCTGTGCCTCACCGGGTTTCGACTGCACCTTCAGAATCCCCGTTTCCCCCGGCGCCGGCTGGTCGGGCTGCTGAGGCTTGGAGGCCTTGTTGAGCGCATCGATCAGTTCTTGCGTGGCGTGGGCCTCGCGAAACCTCTTTTCCAGCTCGTCGAACATGGTGAAACTGATACCCTCTTCCGACACAATTTGGGCGATTCGCGAGCTCGGCACGCCGCCATTCAGCAGCTCCATGACATCCTTTACGGAAAGCGGCTTGCCTTTCTCCGCCCTTGCGGGAGCGGCCAAAGAAAGGAAACCGATCGCCAGGAATACCAAGCACCACCGCACTACAACACTCTGGGGCGTCGGATTTTTCGCATCGGCGTCTGGGATCTGGGGCATCGTTATTTCACACATGGCTCGAAAACACTTGGCAGCGGAGCCCAAGGCTTGCTCCGGCATCGTTCAGACTTTTACCAGCTCTAACCACCTTACCTAATGTGGATTCTATCGCATCCCACGCACATGAACAAGTATCCGGAAGGCCCCGTTTGATTTCGGGCTGCGTTCCACTTTGGCGGGCGGCGCCTCTCCCTCCAGCCGGCGAAGTTTGAGGGAAGTGTGGGAGCTATCGCGCCCGGCGCGCGGCCAGAAACGATTCGAGCGCCTGCTGTGAAGTGTGTTGCGGCGTGTAGCCGAACGTGGCTTTCAGGCGTGATGTGTCGCCCACCCAGGGGTAACGGATCAGGTCGAGAATGCCGCCGGGAAAAGGCGAGAGCCGCATCTTCCACAGGAAATTGCTCAGGGGATAAAGAATCGCTGCCGGCAGGGCCCAGGGCCGTTTGCCCCCGGCGCGGACCACCTGGCTGAAACGAAGTACGCCGTCTCCCGCGCAATTGAAGATTCCCCCGGCCCCGGATTTCAAGGCGCGGAGCAGAATTTCGCCGGTGTCCTCCTCCGAGAGAAACTGCAAGGGTGGATCCGCTCCCCGCACTTGAAACATCCACGGAAAAGAGCGCCACGGCCAGTCCATCATTTTGGAAACGATGTTTTGGGTATGAGGGCCCAGCACGATCGCTCCCCGCAGCAGGACGACCCGCACGTCCGGGTGCTGCTCCCTGAAATCCTGCGCCACGCGATCGATTTCGGCCTTGTGGCAGGAGTAGAGATAGCGCGGCGTGCCGGTGGGCTTTGTTTCCTCGCCGATCCAGGGTGGCTCCGTGGGATTCTGCGGGTTCACGTAGGCGGTAGTGCTGCCGGCATAGACCACGCACTTCAGGCCCGCGGCGGCCGCAGCTCGGAAGAAGTTGAGTGAGCCCTGCACGTCGACCTCGCGGTGACGCCGCGCGTCGTGGAGGGGATTGAATTGCCACGCCAGGTGCAGCCCGGTATTGATTCGGCGCCTGGTCCAGAACTCCGCCAACAATTCCCAGGGAGCGGTCATATCGAAGCGCAGAAACTCCGCCTCGCAGGGCAAGTTAAACACGCGGCGGTTGATGTCCAGGCCCAGGATAAACTCGCACGCGGGATCGGCGCCCAGTCGCGCCATAAGCTGCTTGGCCAGGTACCCACTGCTTCCGGTGATGGCAAGTCTCAGTTTCATGGCGGGCCGCCTGCAACCCAGTTTGGCAGTTTACCTCAACGGAGCGCGAATTATAGTCACGCGCAACCGGCGCCACAACAAATAAAGGTCTCGGACCGCCGGTTCCTTGGTAAAATTGCGCTCGCCATGCTCGTCACCATCCGGAGACAAGGAGAGGTTTCATGCCCACGACCATCCGAAATTTTCTTGCCGGCGCCGGAGCTTCCTTCCCGGCCCTTATCCTGCTGGCTGTCTGGTTCGGACCATCCGCACTTTTCTGCCGGGAGGCGGGCATGACCGTCACCGTCGGCCCCGCCGATGCCGACGTGATCGGTACGGACAACCTCGCCATCCAAAAAGCCATTGACCGTGTGGCCGCGGCGGGCGGTGGCACGGTCGAAATCAAGGCCGGGACGTACCTACTCGCCAATTCCGTGCGCCTGGCGAGCCACCTGACGTTGCGCGGTGAAGGACCGGAAAAAACCCTGCTCAAGAAGATCCCCGGGGTGCGCAGCAAGCTGAAGCTCGACGCCGATTACGGCGAAATGATGGCCACCGTGGAAGACGCACGTGGCTTCGCGCCGGGCATGGGAGTCACCGTTCTCGACAAAGTCAGCCCCGACGGCTGGACGCCCAGCGTCCGCACCATCGTGCGCGTGGAGGGGAATACGCTCTGCTTCGACCGTTTCCTGCAAATGGATTATTCCGTGCAAAATGAAGGCGTCGTCTTCAATACCTTTCCACTTATCGCCGGTTTCGAGGTGGAAGATGTGCGCGTCGAAGACTTGACGGCGGACGGCAGCCGCGCCGACAGCAGCATTCTGGACGGGTGCCAAACGGGCGCCATCTACTTTTTCCATTCCCAGCGCATGACCATTCGCAACTGCGTGGCGCGCAACTATCCGGGCGACGGCATCAGCACGCAATTCGTGGTGGAGCCGCGGGTGGAAAATTGCGAGGCCTACGGCAACGCCTACCTGGGAATTCACCTGGGCACGGGCGCGGCGCGTGGGATGGTGCGCTTCAACCGCGCGCACGACAACGGCCAGGACGGGTTCTTCCTCTGCTGGCGCGTTCAGCACGCGCGCTACGAAGACAACCAGTCGTGGAACAACGGCCGTGACGGCTTTTCCCTGGGTCATAAGGATACGGATAATCTCTTCACAAGGAATGTCATTAGTGGAAACGCCCGCGCGGGAATCTATTTCCGGGACGAATGTGCGGCCAACGCCGCCAGCCGCAACACCTTCGAAGACAACACGATTGAGGACAACGGGCGGCCGGGCGCGCCCGGCTACGCCATCCGGATCGAAGGCGAAACCCAGGATCTCAAATTCATCTCCAACACCATCCGCTCCAACCGCAAGCAAGACGGAGTCGTGCAACCGGTGGGAATCTATATCGGCCCCAAGGCCGATTCCGTTACCTCCGAACGCAACCTGTTTGTAGGGGAACTAAAACAGGCGATCATCGATGAGTCCACGGGCGGCCACAATGAACTTGGCCAACCCGGGGGAAAGTAGAGCGCTTTTACGGCGCTGCCCGCCCGTGGGTCCGGAGGTCCAACGACTTCCCCGTGCACATTTTCGCCGTCGCCGGCTTGAAACTGTGTTCATATTTATGACGCTATCAGTTGATGCGGACGTTGCGCCGGTCTTCATTGCCGTGTACGATGACGAGAGTAAACTCTCTATGCGCGCGATATTGAGTCGCAGGCACAATGATGTGGCCTCGACAAAATGCTTTTGTGAATCGACTCCCAGGGGAATAATGCGGTCCCTATCCAGCCAATTCAAACTGCGCGTCCGTTGCGGCCCGCTTCCGGTATTCATCCTACTTCTCACGGTCATTCCTGTTGCGACTGTCCACGCCGAGCAGTGGCAAAAGCTCAACCCCCAGGGGTACATCAACGATTTTGCCGGCGTGCTCAACGCGACGACGGTCGAGAAGCTTACCGGGGTGAGTACGGAGGTCGATCAAAAAGCCAAGGCCCAGATCGCGGTGGTCACGATCAAGGCACTGGAGGGTGACCCGGTGGAAGACTTCGCCAATCACCTTTTCCAGAAATGGGGCGTGGGGTACAAGGGGACGGACCGTGGCGTGATGGTCCTGCTGGCCAGCGATGATCACAAGTACTGGACCGAGGTCGGCTACGGGCTCGAACCTATCCTGCCGGACGGCAAGGTGGGCGGGTTCGGACGCAGCATGGTTCCGTTGTTGCGCCAGGGCGACTACAACGGCGCCGTCGTGCAGATGGTGAGCCAGATCGCGGAGGTGATTGCGCAGGACAGCCACGTTTCCCTCGATAGTCTGGCCGGCTTCCCTGCGGTCACTCCCGCGTATGGTGGTGGCGCGGGGCAGCAATTGCACCTGACAGGCGGGCAGGTCATTTTTCTTATTATCATCTTCATTGTCTTGGCGCCCATCTTATTGAGGTTTCTAGGTCCATTTTTGCTGTTTTCTCTCTTGTCCGGAGGCGGAGGACGTGGAGGGGGCGGTTGGGGCGGAGGTGGTTTTGGCGGCGGTGGAGGCGGCGGATTCGGCGGTTTTGGCGGAGGTTCCTCGGGCGGAGGTGGAGCTGGCGGAAGCTGGTAACATATCACCTCACCGAGGGACACTCCGGGAGCGAGAATTATGAAAGCAGAGCAAAACTTGGCAGAACTCGTAACCCGATTGAAGAATGCTGCGGGAAGCAACCTGCTGTCCGCAATACTTTATGGTTCTGCGGCCACGGAAGAGTTTCACGAAGGGCATTCCGACTTGAATGTCCTGTGCATCATGCAGAGCCTGGGCCGGGAAGATTTGAGCAAGTTGCACGATGCATCGTCCTGGTGGGTCAAGAAGGGGTACCCCGCGCCGCTCTTCTTCACCCTCAAAGAGCTTCACCATTCCGCCGATATTTTCGCCATTGAACTGTTGGACATCAAAGCAGCTCGCAAAGTTCTCCACGGCGAAGATATATTTGCTTTGCTCCAGGTCCCGATGGATCTTCACCGCCTGCAAGTGGAAAGGGAGTTGCGGAATAATACGCTGCGCTTGCGGCAGCACTACATGCGGCATCCCGCTGATTCCCGGAGGACCCTGGAACTGATGACCTCCTCCATTTCCACGTTTGCCGCGCTGTTCCGGCATGCCCTGATAGCTCTGGGGGAGGATCCACCGCCCACCAAGCGGGATACGATGGACCGTCTGGGATCCGTGCTGCGTTTTGATCCCTCTCCCTTTCACACCGTTTTCGAGATTCGTGAAGGGCGCAAGCGAGAACGTGATGTGGATGTCCAAGCCACATTTGGCGCATACCTGGACAGGGTCTCCAAGGTCGCGGATGAGATGGACCGCCGGCTGGAAACTCCACCGGCCAAGGAATAAAAAGGGAAGGTAGCGCGGACCAGTTTTACGGATCCGCGGATTTTCCTTGCCCATTGGCGACGAGCCGCGGACAAGCGAGGTCCGCGCTACACCTGCTGAAATTAGAGGAGGAAGGTCATGAAAATACTGATGGCGGTGGTGGGGGTAGTGTTGGGATTGCTGGTCCTGGTGGCCCTCTTCATTGGAGGAGCTTACGTCAACAGCCGGAACGAAATGGTCCGCAAAAATGAAGCCATCAAACAAGCCTGGGCACAGGTCGATGTGGTGCTCGAGCGGCGCGCCGACCTGATTCCGAACCTCGTGGAAACGGTAAAGGGTTATGCGAAGCAGGAGCAGAAAGTGTTTGGAGACATCGCCAATGCCCGCGCCGGCTTGCTGAATGCCCGCACACCCGCTGACAAGATCGCCGCGAATGGCCAGTTGGATGGCGCCCTGGGCAGGCTGCTCGCCATCGTGGAGAACTATCCTGACCTCAAATCCAATCAGAACTTCCTGGCCCTTCAGGACGAACTGGCCGGAACCGAAAACCGCATCGCCGTCGAACGCCGCCGGTATAACGAAGCCATCCAGGATTACAACACCTATATCGGCCTTTTCCCCAATAGCATTTTTGCCGGATGGGCTGGATTCCAACGGAATAACGACTACTTTGCGGCTTCCGAGGCTGCGCGGCAAGCGCCCAAGGTGGATTTCAGCACGCCGAAGCAGTGATCCCCGGCTACATCCGAGAGATTTGACATCGAAGTTCGATCGCCATATCATCCAGGCGGCGTCAAGATCTGTGATGAAAATAGGGTTTGATGCTTGAGAATGCCCGCCCATCAGGGTTTTAAAACATAGCAACAAGGAGCGAGTCATGGCAAAGAGGCAAATGACAATCGTAAACCGCTGGACCACGAGGCTGATCATTCCGGCTTTGGTGCTCGCCTGCGCGGTGAGTTCATCGACCGCCCTGGCCGGCCAGTTTCGCGCCTCGGTCGTCAAGATTGATATCACCCCGGACACGCCACAATGGCTGCTGGGTTACGGTCCGCGACAATCGACGGGCGTCCACGATCACATCTTCTTCCGCATCGTGGCGATGGACGACGGGAAGACGGAGTTCTTCCTGATTGCGACCGACATCTGCATTTACTCCCCTTCGGTCTATGACGAAATAACCCGCAAGCTCAATGAACAGATGGGAATCAAACCCGTCCAAGTGTGGTGGAGCACTACGCACACGCATTCCGCACCGGAGGTGGGACCGCCAGGCCTCGGAGAAGCCTTCCTGAAAGGGCGGTACGAGCACGATCACAACAGCGCCTACACGGCCAAGGTAAAGCAGCAATTGCTCGACGGAATCAAGGAAGCGCGGGATAAGCTGGAGCCGGCCCGGTTGGGAGTGGGTTGGGGATTCGCGAACGCCGCCATTAACCGCCGGGCGCGCAACGAGCAGGGGCCGGCGTTTTTAGGTTTAAATCCTGACGGCCCCGTCGATCACCAAATCGGCCTTCTCCGTTTGGAGAAGGCGGATGGCAAACTGTTGGCGCTGATCGCCAACTACAGCATGCATGGCACCGCCCTGGGCGGGGAGAATGCCCTGATCAGCGGTGATGCGCCCGGAACCGTGGAGGAATACGTCGAGCAGAAGTTGGGGGCGCCGATGCTTTACATCAACGGCGCGGCGGGCAACCAGGCTCCCATTTATACGGTTTATCCTGACTTCCGCAGCGCCCATCTGGACGCGTTTGAAGTGCTGCTCGGCGACCCCATCATCCAATCGAACGCGCGGCTGGGCCCCACCACTTCGGACGTGGAACTGACCTTGGGGCAGATGACCGTGGAGACTCCGCGCAAGGAGGGCATGGGTTGGGCTCCTGATCTCGGCGACTACCTGCGCACGACCAGCACCGGTGTGGCCATGATCAAGCTTCCGGTGCGCTTCCTGCGGATCAACAGGGACATCGCCATCTGGTCAGCGCCTCTCGAACTTTTCTGCGAAATTTCCATGGAAGTGCGCGCCCATTCGACCTTCCCCTACACGTTCTATTTTGGTTATACCAACGGCTGGCTGGGCTATCTGCCCACCAAAGCCGAGTTTGCCCACGGCGGCTATGAGCCGAGCGTCTCACCCTTCACGGACGAGGCGGGTGACGATCTGGCGCACGCCGTGATCACTTATTTGAACGGGCAGGTGCGGTAACAGCATACAGAACAAAACGTGAGCGAAAAGAAGACATTTCGTATTGGCATTACCCCCGATTTCAGAACCCAGGTCAGCGGCGTGCTGGACCCGGGAATCGAGGAAGTTCTGAAGCCGGCGCCCGGCATCGAATGGGAATACATGCCGGAAACGGCGGGCGTAGCGGCGCCCGAAGTTTTGAACCGCTACGACGCCGCGATTGTGCTGGATTATCGTTTTCCGGCGGAAAGTTTCGAGGGAGTCGAGCGGCTCGCCGTCATCGCGCGCTGGGGCGTGGGGTTTGATCGGATCGACGTGCCGGCATGCACGAAAGCCGCGGTGATTCTGGCGGTCACGACCGACTCCGTGGGGCGCCCGGTGGCCGAGGGCGCCTTGGGGCTGATCTTCGCGCTCGCCAAGAATTTTCGCACCCACGACCGCAACATCCGCGCCGGCCGTTGGCGGGAACAGGCCCCTATGGGCTTCAATATCGCGGGAAAGACCCTGGGGACGGTGGGACTGGGCAACATCGGCCGGGAATTGTTCCGCCTGGCCCGGGGCGTGGGATTCCGCCGCCTGCTCGCCTACGAACCCATTGCGCCGAGTGCCGAAGAGGCCGCCGCGGGCGTCGAGTTTACCGATCTCGACACCGTCATGCGCGAAAGCGATTTCATTTCGATCCATTGCCCATTGAACGGCCAGACCCGGGGGATGGTCGGCGCTCGCGAATTGGCGCTGATGAAGACTACTGCCTACGTGATTAACACCGCCCGCGGGCCTATCGTGGACGAGGCCGCCTTGATTGGGGCGTTGCGGGAGCACAAGATTGCGGGCGCGGCACTCGACGTATATGAATCTGAACCGGTGCGGGCCGGCCACCCGCTGCTGGAACTGGAGAATACCCTTCTCTCGCCGCATGTGATCGCCCGCACCCATGAGTGCGTTCGCGACACCAGCCTTTCGGCGTGCCGAAGCGTGGTGGCGGTTTCCCAAGGAAACGCGCCGCCTTACATCGTCAATCGCAACGTGCTGGACCGTCCGGAAATGCAGAAGAAGCTGGCGCGCTATCGGCTGTAAAGCATTCGAAATTTTCCTTACCCCTCATATGCCCCATGAACTGAACATTGCGCTGCGCAGTCGAGTCCTGACCCTGGTAGCGCTAGCCGCGGGGATTACCTATCTGGATCGGATATGTATCTCCGTGGCCGCACCCAGCATTATGCGCGACCTGCACCTCACCAAGATTCAGATGGGCTACGCGTTCGGAATCTTCCCCGTGGCATACGGGATCGCGGAACTGCCCAGCGGCTGGCTCACCGACCGCCTGGGACAACGCCGGATGCTCTCCTGGATTGTCGGGCTTTGGTCGATTTTCACGGCGCTGGTGGGCCTGGCTTGGAATTTCGCGCTGCTCATGGTCGTCCAATTCTGCTTTGGCTTTACGGAGTCCGGCGCCTTTCCCTCGCTCGCGCGGGCCATTGGGCGCTGGTTTCACCCGACGGACCGGGGGCGCGCCAACGGCGTCATGTGGATGGGAGCGCGGATTGGGGGCGCCACTGCCCCTCCGCTCGCCACCTTGCTGCTCGGATGGTTCGGCTGGCGAGTTCCCTTCTTCGTCTTTGGATCCGTCGGACTGGCGTGGTGTGTCCTCTTCCGACGCGTCTACCGCGATGATCCCACCACGCACCCCCGAGCCACCGCCGCGGATTTGGAATATGCGCGCGTGAACCAGAACTCCCCGGGCACCACGCACGGCGGCCCTACCCCGTGGAAAGCCATGCTGCAGAGCCGCAACTTGTGGTCGCTTTTCGGAATGTATTCCGCCACTTCCTACGGCTTCTGGTTCCTGCTGACCTGGCTCCCCACCTACCTGATCCAACAACACGGAGTTCCCGTCGCGAGGGCCGGGATGTTTGCGGCCATGCCTCTCGCGGTGGGCGCAGTCAGCGCCCTTTCCGGAGGGACCTTGTCTGACTGGCTGGTGCGGCACATCGGGAGCTTGAAGTGGGGCAGGCGCCTCGTCGGGCTGGGAGGCTTTCTGGTGGCCGCGGGAGGATTCACGGCGGCGGGCCTGATGACGAAAGCCACACCCGCCATCCTCTGCCTGATGATGGCGGAAATGGGCATGGACTTGGCGATGCCCATCGCCTGGGCCGTTAGCCTGGAAATAGGCGGAAACTACGCCGGCACCGTTTCCGCCTTCATGAACACGGGATCCTGCGCCACTGCCTTTATCTCACCGGTGGTGGCGGCTTGGGTTTACACCAAGTTCCATTCGTTTGACATGATGTTGATGAGCGCCGGGGTTGTGTATTTTTTGGCCGGACTCTTGTGGCTGAAGATCGACGCCACGAAAGCAGTGACGAGTGAAGAGTGCTGAGTGACGAGTTAAAAGCCAGAACCTTCTGGCTCGTCACTTCTCACTTATCACTCGTCACTCTCCTTAAAGGTGATTATCCACCCGCTCGCCACGTTCGTAATTCTTGAAGATTTTCACCAGCTCGAGGAAGGCAGAAACAACGGCTTCAAAGACCTTCTCACCCTTTTCCTTCGTAGCCACGGTCGGGTCGCCGGAAACGCCGGTTTTGCTGAAGCGCGTCCACTGGTCCATCAATAGAACCGGAGAATCCTTCATGAGATCCATCCACGTAAACTTCGTCTGCGGCAAAGCGATCTCTTTCTGCGCCAGGTTCATCTGCACCCGCGAGGCATCCAGGTAAAGATAGACGGAAGTCTCGAGTTCGCAGGCGTGAGCCATGCCCCCCAGGCCGGTTTCCCGGATACTCGCGATTGCCTCGCTCGCCAAACTTGGCCAGATGAATGCCCCGCAAAGCGCCTCGGTCTCGAGGATGGTGCGGCGCGCCACCAGATCCAGGATGGGCATATTCGATCCATGCCCGTCGGCAAGGAGAATACGTTTGAAGCCGTGGTGTGCCACGCTGCGGGTAATATCCAGCACAAAATGCAGCATGTGCTCCATTGCGATGTCGATGGTCCCCGGCATGTCCATGTGATGTTCTTCAAACCCGTAGGAGACGGGGGGCAGGAGGAGTATTTCGCCGTCCGCTCGCCGCGCCGCCTCTTCGCAAATCGAGGTAATTATAAAATTGTCGACATCCAGGGGCAGATGCTTGCCATGGTCTTCAACCGACCCGACGGGCAGAACCACCACGGGTTGGCGCTTGACTACTTCCTTCATCTCCAGCCAAGTGTAATGCTGGTAGTAATAGCTCTTCTTCGTAGACATCCTTCCATCCTCCATGAGGGGAATCCGCGTCATCAGGGCGGAGGCGGGCGGCGCTTGCCCTGCGTCCTTCTCTCCATCAATTTAGGCGGTCCTGCCATTCTAGTACAAGAACCCTGGAGGCGCAATCACGAAGCCCCACCCAAGAATCGCGGTTGAACGATTGAATGGGCCTGCAAGCGGTTGGAGGCGTCGACCGGCGCGACCGGAAACTACTCAGCCGGAGTTGCGACCCGGCTCGGCGCGGGTTTCAGCAATCCAAGGCCC
>Ga0326728_10009014_pt1 | contig 24282 bp, 19 predicted proteins | sample MB3enrmetagenome_FD_207602 | JGI IMG/M metagenome (GOLD analysis project Ga0326728, IMG submission 207602) | Lab enriched peat soil microbial communities from McLean, Ithaca, NY, United States - MB31MN | ecosystem: Environmental > Terrestrial > Soil > Wetlands > Peat | place: USA: New York... | reverse complement strand
GGACGAACAAGGGCCCGCCTTCTCCCGATCACCCGATCTCACGATCTGCCGATCGCCTATTCTCCCGATCACCCGATCTCCTGATCATTTATTAGTAGGTAGAGATTTTTTCAACCGTTCCACCGACTCAAGGGCAATAGGATTCCTGGGATCAGTTTGGAGCCCTGCCTCATACTCATTCAGCGCCTCTTTGGTCCGGCCCTGCGCTTCCAGGACAGCTCCCAGACCGAAGTGTGCGCGGCTGTCGAAAGGGTCCAAGGCCACCGCCTGTCTGAAGGCGTGCTCGGCGTCCTGCCAGCGGTTCCAGCGACTGTAGATCTCACCCAACGAATTCCAGGCCTGAGTCGTACCTCCACTCGATACGGAGCTGCGAAACTGCGGCTCCGCCTCCGTGAACCGCCCGGTATCGAAATAAAACTTTGCTAGTTCGTTCCTGGCCTGAACGTAGAGGGGAGCAAGGGCAACGGCCGCCCTCAACTGTGCCTCCGCCTTTTCTCCGGCCCCAGTTTCGGCATAGGTCCGCCCCAGGTTCATGTGGGAGTCCGCATAATTCGGGCGAAGCCGAATGGAGAGCTGAAAATCCTCGATGGCTTCGTTGTAGCGTTTCTTCCTGGCAGCGGCTAGTCCCAGGTTGTTCAGAATCAACCAGTGATTGGGGGCGCGGCGCAGCGCCTCGCGCCACTCCGTCTCGGCTTGATCTGGGGAGCCCGAATTCCAGTAAACCGCACCCAAGTTGATGCGAAGAGCGATGGCGTCCGGCTGCGCTGCCAGCGTGCTCCTGTACAAGGTCGGGTCATCATGCCAAATGCGGTTTCGCGTGACAATCCTAACCAGGCAAAGGATGGCCACTATTGCCAGCCCTGCTACGTAGAACTTGCGAGCCGTGGGACGACCTGCCAACCTCATCCACAACAGCCGCACTCCCCATGCCGCGATCCAGCAGAAGCCCAGAGAAGGAAGGTAGAGGTACCGCTCCGTAAAGACGTTAGCACCCAGCCAGCGCGCATTGAGGACCGGCGCGATATTTACAAAAAACCACAAAAGGCCGAAGGAAACAAGGCGCTCCCTCCTCCAGGAATAAGCCAACGCGAACAGGGATAGTCCGAGAACAAGGAAGCCCACGACCACTCGAGGGTCGGAGAGCGCGACGCATTTGTGGAAAGGGTAAAAGGCGCAAAGATTCACAGGCCAGAGGAGTTTCCAAACGTATCGTGCGACTAAGGCGAATGACGAGTAGAACGCCTCGCGCCGGCTGATCTGCGGCAACTGCAGCACCGGCGCCAGCCCGCCAAAGATTCGGGTTCTGAACAACAGGTAGGCGATGTCGAGCAGCCACAAGGTAACGTAGCGGGAAAGCTTCTGCCCCATACTTGTTTGGGCCCGATCGTCGCGCAGAAAGTGCTCATAAAATGTAGCCAGGAAAGGTAACGTTGCTGCCGGTTCTTTGGCCAACAGCGCCAATGTGAAGCTCAGGACCATTCCAAGTTCTGCCGCGCCAGAGCGCTTTCCGCCTGGTTTCGCAACCTGGAGGAAAAACCAGAAGGCCAGCAAGTAGAACAACGTGAGCTGGAGGTCTGTTACGGCGGCGATCCAGTCAACGGACTCGCTATGGATCGGATGCAGCGCGAATATGACCGCCGCCACAAAGCCCAACGTTCGGTCCCGGAAAATCCGTTCGCTAACGAGGAAAACCAGGCAGACCACTCCGGCATTCAGGACCACGTTGGCCAAATGAAATCCGTAGGCCAAGGGTCCAAGGAATTGGTAGCAGAGGAGGTACCCAAACGTCATCAGCGGGCGGTAGTAATTAGTCGCGCCTTGCGCGCCAACGTAAGACCACACATTGGTGGCAAAGATTTCCCGCAAGTGGGAAAAGCTGCGCAGGTAGGGGTTGGACACGACCTGGCGGTTATCGTCTTGTACAAAGCCGTTTAACAGCGAGTTAAGGTAGGGCAAGACCGCAACGAGGATAAGAACAGCGAGCAATTGGTGAGCAGCAAATCGGACGAGGCCGGGAGAGGCTGAGGCCCCAGAGGCCTGCTCCGTTTGAGCATCTTCCCTGCTGAGGCGATCCGCGCTCATGGTTGTTCCTCAGTCCTGCCTGGCGGCTTATTGGGTTTCCCCGCGCCAGTGACCCCCATTCGAGCTAATCCGTCGGCCCATGCCGCCGGAATGGGGATGGGGAGCGCCATATCGCCGAAACGCCCAAATAGCCAGTTGGCGAGCAGGAAACTCGCGGGAGCTAGGACTAAACCCGCCGCCACATCGACGAGGTAATGGTAGCGGAGGTAAATGGTGGAGACCCAAAGGCTCAGGATAAGCGGGGACAACAGCCAGAAAAGAGGCCGCGAGTTGCGAAAGGCATAAAGCCACACGAGACAGGAAATCGCCACGTGCATGCTGGGGAAAACGTCTCGATGGATGCGAGCAAAATCCATGAATTCGAGTTGCTGGTTGAAGAGGGGAATCGGCTGGCTGAGCGGAACGGTATAGAGGTTGTGCAAGGTGTACATCGGACCGATGGCGGGAACCACAAGGTAGCCGAGAAGTCCCAGAAAAGTGACCACCATAAGCCCGCTCATCATTTCCCGGAAGCGCGAGCGAGGGCGGCACAGATACACAAAGCAGGCGACAATGGGGATGTTCAAGACGTGAAAGAAATAAGAAAACTCCATCCAGGCTGTCAGCGGCGGCGTGATGAAACGCTGGAGCGCCAAGCTTGCCTGAAAACCAAACAATCTCTGATCCAGGATAATCAATTCCCGGTCACGGTCCTGTGGGACCAGGAGATGCGTGGCGTCACCCCAAAGTGAGTAGTACATGAGCAGGATCACCAGAAACGGGAACCAGTCTCGGACGATTTCCCAATAGGGCCGGACGAATGATCGCAGGTCAGGGGAGGAACCAGAAGACTCCTTCTTCCCGAAGACGAAATAATGGACCAATTCCTTCGCCAGGAGCAAAGTCACGGCGGGAATAATGATCAGGACGTCGGCCGGGCCACGGCTCGTATGTCCCGTCCCGCGCAACAAGACACGCAAAGTCAAGTTGATCAAGAAAAATGCCAGAGCCACCAAGTCTTCCAGACGCGGATGAATAATCAGCCGGCGGTTACTGACCATACAGGCCTTTCAGTGCCTCGAATCTTTTTTGCGCCTTGGCTGAAAAGGGGAGCTTGGATGTTTCATTGAGAACTTTGAGAGCCTGCTGCCGGTTGCCTTCAAGGAAGTAGGCGTGTGCTAAGCCTTCGACCGCCGCCTGGTCAGTGGGAAGAATCTGAAGCACCGCCACGAAGGCCTGTTGGGCTTCGCCGTACTTCCGTTGGGCCATCAGGACGTCCCCTTGAAGAATGTAGGGAGGCATATAAAAACGATTTTGACTGATAACTCGCTCGGTGATGCCCAGCGCCTCATCGTATCGTCCCAAGACAAACAGACAGACCGCAAACCGATATGAATCCACTTCGTCTAAATCTCCGCTCGTGAGGCGCTGCATGGCCGGCAAATCGTCAACCACGGAGGCAGGCTGGCCCAAACTGAATTTTGCCGACTCAAGAGCTTGCCAATAACGCAGAACCCCCGGACGCAACACAACCGCCTGAAGAGAGTTGAGGTAGGCGTTGGAAAATCGGGAGTTCTGTGCGTCGCTCAAACTGGCCCAGTAGTACACCTCCGCCGCTATATCGTAACCCAGGGTCCAAGCGCCGAAGCCGACCAGCACCAGAATAACAGCATACAACCACGGCTTGGCGCGAGCCAACCGGCTCGCCAGGCGGTTGTCTCCTGTCGCCTTCCGGCTTGCCACTGCCTTGGCCGCCAGCAGGCTGGTAAACGCCACCCCCAGGATTTTCAATAATTCCCAAAAAATGAAACGGAGTTGCTCCACTTCGCCACTCCTGGCTTGCAGGCTGGAAGCCTACTCGAGCAAGCTCAATTCAACCGAGCTTCGAGGATTCAATCGGACCCGCCCGCCGGCATCAATGATGTAAGGCACCCCCGAAGGATCGCGCGGCAAAGCGCGCAGGTAACCTGCGACAACCAGCGCCTGCAAGGAGCGCGCGGGTCGTCCCTGCCGCGAGCTATAGAGGGCGACCAACTCGTCCAGTTTGGTTATCTCTTCCTCCGCCTCGATGGCCATCAGGTGGTCCTCAGCGCTCTTGCGTATCTGCTCGTTGCCAGCCTGGCGAGCGATTTCGGACCAGAGGAATCTGGAAGTGGCGAGTTGGCCGCCCTGCGCCGCCACCTCCGCTGCCAAAGCCCGCATCCAGTCCATGGCTCCCGGCCTCTCGCTCCCGGCTTGAAACGCTCGCGCCGCAGCAGCGTAATCCTTCAAATCCCAGTAGTAAATGAAGCCTACATCTTCCCATAGCCGCCAGTAGTCTGGATTGGCTACGATGCCACGATGCAAAAGCGCCAGTGCTTGCAGGGGTTGACCTGCTCCCCGAGGTGGCTTCTCCGCAAGGAAAATCGAGCCGAAACGGTAGGCAATGAGCAAATGGGGATCCAGGTCGGTAGTGATTTGAAGCAAAGGCTCCAAAAGGTTGAACTCTGTGGAATGGGCCAGTCGTTTTCCACCAAAATATTGCACTACTCGCGTCCAATAAATGTCGGCGAGCAACCCTTCGTATCCCAAGCTGAGTTGACGTAGAAACTTGCCTGAGGGCAGATATAAGACGTCAGAGGATCCCCGGTCGCTTCTCCTTCGGACGTCAATGCTCCGTTGGATGGGGATCAGTCCTAAAAGGCACAGCAAAATCAAAAGCCAGCAGACACGCCGGCGGAGGCGAGGTTGGGACAAGGACTCAGAGGAAGATGTCATCGGAATTCCCGTTCCTCAAAGATAAGGACTGCCATGCCCAGAAGGACTGTGATGTATAGAAGAGCGTAAAGCGAGTTTCCAAGCCACAGGTAACCCGGGATCTTCTCCGCGTGGGCCACCTGAGTGATAACATTAAAATCCCCGAAATTGGGCAGCAAGTAATAAAGGACATCACACAAAGTCCCGAGCAGCGCGCTCTGGGTTTCCTGACCGAAGGCGCGTAAGTCGGCCGAGAAATTCCCGATTACAAAAAGGCAAAAAGTGTATACGGCGGACAGCACCGGCGTGGATATACAGGAAAAGACCACAGCGATCCCCACCACCATGGCCAATTCGAGCAGGATGAAATAGACAGCACCGAGAAACCTAAGGTCGTCCAGCAGCAGGGCGCGCTTTTGATAGAACAAAGCCGCGTAGAAGCCCACCGTCATGATCGCCGTGTTCACAAAGAGGGTGAGCAGAAGTCCCGAGTATTTCCCGAGAACGAATTCCGGGCGGGAGACAGGCTTGGAAAGGATATTGTAGATCGTCCGGCGTTCGATCTCTTTCGAGACGAGGTCGATTCCAATGAAAATGGCAATCAGCAGCCCGAAAACCGAAATCGAGGTGAGTCCCAGAGTGATCAGGATAATCTGTTCCACACCCACTGAAATGCTTCCGAACAGGATCGCGGCCCCGATCAGTAGGAGTGCAAAGGCTACCAGATTGTACAGAACTTTTTCGCGAACCGATTCCTTAAATGTATGAAGGGCAATTGTGGCCACGCGCATGATCGCTCCAACTAAAGTCGAGGAGTCGAGAGTCGAGAAGTCCAAGAGGGAAAGACCACGTTTTCGGCTTCTCGACTGGGGTCAGCATCCTGTTGGAAGGTCGAAGAACAGGTCTGTAACTCTTCGACTTCTGGGTTCTCGACTTCTCGACTAAGAAGCACTACTCCGAGGCGCTCACTTTCTGAAGGAAGTAATCTTCCAACGACCTCCTGACCGGGTTTACGGATATCAACTTCGCTCGGCTGCGCAGGATAACCTCGAGGCTTCGTTGAACTTGTCTTTCCTCCGGTATCTCAAGGCGCACTCGTTCTCCTGTCCGGACGAGCGACGACGAATAAGGCATGAGCTCCGCCAGGAGCTCTGGGGACGGGCCTTCGAGCACCAGCTCGGTGGTGGAAACTCCCAGGCAAAGGATTGTGTTCAACTCTCCACAACCTTGCAGCCGGCCGTGGTGGAGAACCGCGACTCGGCCGCATAGCGTCTCAGCATCCGCGAGAATATGGGTGGAGAAGAATACTGTCTTCTGCCGCTCCTTCAACCGCAATATGACCTCACGCACTTCCCTTCTGCCTAGCGGGTCCAGGCCGGACATGGGCTCGTCCAAGAACACCAAGTCAGGGTCATTGATCAAGGCCTGAGCAATTCCTAAACGCTGAATCATGCCCTTGGAAAACCTGCGCAACGGAACGTGGCGGGAGGCGGAGAGACCTAACTGGTCGATGAGCTCGCCGAGACGGCGGCGGCGTTCGGTAGCCGACAAACCAAACAGGGACGCTACGTAGTTTAGAAATTCCTCCGCGGTCAGATGGTCATAGAAGCTGGGATTCTCCGGCAAGTAGGCGACGCGAAACCGAACTGAGATGTCTTGGAGTGGCTTCCCCAGGATGCGAGCCGTTCCTGAGGTGGGGAAAATCAAGCGAAAGAGCAACTTCAGCGCAGTTGTCTTGCCTGCGCCGTTCGGTCCGAGCAACCCGAAAACCTCGCCGGCTTCCACACTGAGATTAAGCCGGTCGAGGGCCCGCTTAACCCGGTTACGCCAGAAACCCAGAGGGTAGTCTTTGGTCAGCTCGATGGTTTCAAGGGCCAGCATGCTCAACGCGCCGTATCTGGGCGGCTACCTCCCTCCTGTGGCGCGGTCGCATGCCGTCGCCACGGACCCCCGGACTAATATACCTGATGACAACAACTGGAGGGAAGTCCAACCAGACATATCTGAAATTCACAGTGCTGGCCGACACAAGTCAAGGGTCGAAGGTCAAAAGCCGACCAAGCGCAAAAGGACGCGGCAATAGGCAGCTCGAAGGTGATTTCGTCCTGAGAGTTTAATCTGCAATTGCAATATGAAACCGGAGGTCAGTGGAAGCTTCGTTCCAAGGCGCCTACAAAAACAAAGGGAGGGCCCCCTGCCCTCCCCATATGTATAATTTCGTAGTTTCCAATGCCTAACCAGCCAGAGGCGAGTCGGTCGAACCGGCCACCGCTGTGCTGTTTTGACGGATTACGCCGGACTGATCGGTGTAGTAGAAGTTGGTCCCAGTCGTTCCTAAACTGACCGGCGTGGCGGTGATCGAGTAAGTGTTATACCTGCCAGTCGTATCAGTTGCGCCCGGCGTGTAGAGAAACGCATAACCACTCTTCGAACTCGTTGTGGCGGTTGCAGTCCCGGCGGCCGATCCAGCGAGAATACTGTCAATTAATCCCGCGGCAGTGGCAACGGGGTTCGACCCGGCAGCGTTTGGGCCCAAGTCACCCAGGGTCGGACTGTAGCCGGTGTTGAAAGTAACCGAGTAGGTGACCTCCGCTGTGTTGAGGGTGCGGAGTGATCCCACCGCAGAAGCCTGATTGGCCGCAATACGCGATCGCAGGAGATTCGGGATGGCGATTGCCGCAATGATTAGAATGATCGCCACAACGATCAGCAATTCAATCAGCGAAAAACCTCGTGCACTTTTCCTCATTCATCCTCCTTCTCAAACTCAACTCCCATGAATTCATGTCACTTATGATAGGGCACTTTTCCTGCCAATGCAGCAATCCAGAGCCTTTTTCCATCATGGCCAACCCTCTTGTATTCAGATACTTAGCCTCGCAATTGAAAACCCTTTCAGGCTCTGAACCTTCCGGCGCATTCCCTTTGCCGCTTTTTGTCCAAACCGCACGACGGATTTTGTCACTCCAATAGTACTTAAGTACTTGCAGGGCAACAGGTAAGACCGTGCCCGAGTGTTCTATTTGTGGCTTCATTTGCGAACCTGCGCACAAAACGGAGCTCAAGGCTTTAACTTTCGCAGGGCCATCTTTACCGTGTCCTCATGGGGGTCAAGGAGGTTGGCCGCTTGGATTTCCCGCCTCGCGCTAGTAGGGTCGCCCAAATCGAGGTAAGCCAGACCAAGCTGCGCGTGGGCTAGGGCTGACTTCGGCTGAGCCGCGACCGCCTTCCCAAGTGCACTGATTGCTTCATCGTCTTTCCCCAATTTTAGCGCGAGGACCCCAAGCCGAAACTGCGCGTTTCCAGAGTTGGGGGCGAGCCTCACAATCTGGCGATAGAGGTCGAGTGCCGCCACCAGCTTGCCTTGACCCTCGTAAACACCGGCAAGCGCCAGATAAGGCGCCTCGCTGTCTGGAGCGAGTTGGATGGCGCGCCGGAACTCGGCTTCCGCGCCTCCGAAATTCTTTTTGCAGGAGAAAACGGCCCCCAGGTTCAGGTGAACCAGGGCAGAAGAAGGTTCTACCGTTGCGGCCCGGCTGAGGAGGTTCTCTGCCTCGTCGAGACGACCCTCCTGCAACGACAAAAGCCCGAGCGCGAAGAGGGACTCGGAGTCATTCGGGTCGCGAGACAAAGCTCTCGCGAACAAATCACGAGCTTCTTTCTTGCTGCCACGATGGAGCGCGATCTTACCCAAGGCGAAGAGTGGCTTCGAAAAAGTGGGGTTCAACTGAGCGCCGCGCCTCAGGACATCCTCAGCGGCACTCGCGTTCCCGTCGTCCAAAAAGACACCCGCCAGGTTCACGAAAGCTTCGCCGGCAAGGGGGTCCAATGCTATCGCCGCCACGTACTCGATACGTGCGAGCCCACGGTTGCCCTCCCCTCGGTAATTGTTCCCCAAGTAAATATGGAACATGGCGGCGTTGGGGTCTTCACGTACAGTGGCCAGACCCAGGGTGAAGTTATTCTGCCATGCTGGCAGTCTCACGAAGGTCCGGATCGCTGCCGCCAGTAACAAAACAAGGCCGAGCGCCACCGCGACGACCCTCAGCCATGCGCGCCGGCCTGCTCCCATGTCGGCCAAGCTCCTCAGGCCTTGGCCGGCCAGCCAGCAGATTCCCACCGAGGGGATGTAAAGGTATCTCTCTCCATAAGCGGAAACACCTACTCCGGCGATGTTGACGACAGGAGCAAGAGTCAAGAAGAACCAAATCATGGCGAAACTGACAGCCCGGTCCAGCCTCCACCAAGCCACCACCACTCCCACCGCCCAAAGGGCAAACAACATTCCCAGGAACACTGCCGGATCCCGCCAAGTTAGGGGGGGATGGAACTTCCAGGAATAGGAAAGGTGTTGAGGCCAGAGAAGCTTACCGGTGTATTCACCGAGCTGCGTAAAGCCGAAGATGAGCGATTCCCTCAGACGCATGCGGCTGGGTGGCCCGACGCTGGAAATATCCCCGATCACGGCCAGATGAACGACGATATAGAATGCCGACACCAAGAAGGTGGGCAGGTAGCGGCTCAGGCGCTCGCCGAATCTCGTTGCCTTGTCGCCCCGCATGAAATGCTCGAAGAAGACCATGAGCACAGGGATAGCCAGCGCAACCTCTTTGCACAGCGCCGCCAGGAGAAACAATACCGCGCTCATCCACGCTCGGACCCGCGAAAAACCTCCTCCGCGGGCGGGCTTGGTGTAGATCAGAAGCGCCAGCAAGAAGAATGCGGCGCATTCGACATCAGAAATCCCTGAGACGGTCGCCACATCCTCGGTGTGAACAGGCAGGGCGGCGAACAGCAAGGCGCCCCACAAGGCTCCGCTCCCTTTGGGCCAGAACCTTTTGCCGAGTTGATAGACCATCACCACTACCCAAGCATTCAGGAGGACATTGAAGAGATGAAAGGCGCCGGGTCGAGGACCAAACAACATCGCCTGCACCAGAAAAGTGAACATGACCAACGGCCGGTAGTAGAGACTATCCCCACGCGCGCCGCGAAAGCTCCAGAAGTTTTGCGTGAAGATCTCGCGCAGAAAATGGAAGCTTCTGACGTAGGGATTGCCCCCAATCAAAATGGCGTCATCCCCGACCAAGTCGTAGCCGGTGGTTGCGATATACAAGGCGAGGGAAAAGACAATCAGGAGCGGGATGGCCAACCGGTCAATGTCTTGGCCGGAAAAAAAGGCTCCACGGCTCGCGGGTTCTTCAGAGAGAGGGGTGGGTTGAAGGTGAGACCCTGCATCCCATTCATTGACCTCAGATGTTGTATTTCTTGGCATAATGTCGAAACGATCGGTAGGACATGTGAAGAAGTTCTGCAGCATGAGTTCGAATGCCTTCCGCGGCACGCAGAGCAGCAAGCAGGTACTGCTTTTCGATTTGCGACAGACGGGTCTCGAAATCCAATCCTTCCGGGGGAATCTGAACTGTTGCCTCACCGCTCAGAGTAATGCCAGTTATTGATTGAGGCAGGTGTTGCAGGCATACCCGGCCATCATGTTCCCCACACACGGCCACCGCATATTCGACCGCATTTTCGAGTTCCCGGATATTTCCCGGCCAGGGATAACGTTCGAAAACACCCAGGATCTCTCGATCGAAGTCCAGCACCCCCTTCCCCATCTGCAAACCAAATTTCCGCAGAAAGTTCCGCGCCAGAGGCCCAATGTCGTCAACTCGCTCCCGCAAGGGAGGGACGTGAATAGGTATGACGCTGATGCGGTAGTAGAAGTCCTCCCGAAACTGTCCCCCCGCCACCATGCGTTTTAGATCGCGGTTCGTGGAGGCAATCAATCTCACGTCGATCGAAACATCGGTGCTTCCTCCCAGCGGCCGTACCTTTCTCTCCTGCAGGACGCGCAGAAGCTTGACTTGCATCGTGGGGCTTGTCTCGCCGATTTCGTCCAGGAATAACGTGCCCCCGTGGGCGGATTCGATGATGCCCTTACGGTTGGCATCCGCTCCGGTAAAGGCCCCCTTGAGATATCCAAATAGCTCGCTTTCCAGCAGGGTTTCCGGAAAGGCTCCACAGTTGATGGAAACGAAGGGCCTTTCGCGCCGCAAGCTGGCCTCGTGAATGGCCCGCGCCACCAACTCTTTGCCGGTCCCGCTCTCGCCCGTAATCAAGACCGTACTGGCGGTGGGGGCCACGGTCCGCACCATCTCGAGGATGCTCTGGATCTGCTGGCTTTGGCCAATAATGTTGTTATGGGCGAAGACGCGGAGCAATTCCCGGCGCAGGCGCACATTCTCTTCACGCAACGCCAAGTCTTGCAGCGCCCGATTAACGGTGAGTTTCAGTTCCTCGACCAGTTTATCCGTCTTGATGACGTACTGATAGGCTCCCAGGTTGAGCGCGTCGATGGCCGAGGACATCGTGGGGACAGCGGTAATCAAAATGAAAGCCGCGGGATTGCGACTTTCGCGGAAGAACTCGAGCAGTTCAATGCCCGTCAGGTCCGGCATACGGATGTCGCAGATAATAAGATCGTAGACCTGCGATTCGATCTTTTTTTTCGCCGCTTGGCCGCTGGACACCGTCTCGACAAGGTGGCCGTCCTTGCGGAAGACAATCTCCAACATTTGGCACAACGACTTTTCATCGTCCACAATCAGCAGCCGAGCCATTTAACTTCCCCTAGGCACAATTTTCCTGCAAAACCACATCACCGCCTGGCAACCGCCGGCGTGAAACGCATTTGCTCTGAGGCCACGGGAGTAGGCTTCCTGGGCAATTCAAGCACAAACCTTGCACCCTTGCCAGCTTTCGATTCCACCTTGATCGTGCCCTGGAGTCCCTGCATAATCTGGTAAACGATGGCCAGTCCGAGGCCTGTCCCACCGCTGAATCCCGGTTGAAAGGGCTCAAAGACTTTTTCGAGCTGCAGCTCCGTAAATCCCACTCCAGTGTCACTCAGGGTCACTCGAACGGTTTTTGCGCTGGCTTCCTCAGCTTGCACCGTCAACTGCCCCCCATCCGGCATGGCTTTGAGCGCATTGTCCGATATATTCCAGAACACCTGACGCAACTTGTCGGCATCCGCCCAGATCAGGAGGGGCTTGGCAGGAACCCGCTTCTCCACGCGAACATTGGCTCCGAACAGCGGGTGGTGCGAAAGCAAAACCAGCGTTTCTTCGATCAGATTGACCAGATCAACTTGTTGGAGTTCATGGCGCTGCTCCCGACAATAGAGAAGAAAATCAGACACCAGTTTATTGAGTCGCTCAGACTCATTGCTCACAATCTCGATTAACTTGGATTGGTCCTCGTCCAAACTCGAAATTGACTGCAGCAGCTTGACGGAGCCGGCAATAGACGCCAACGGATTCCTGATCTCGTGCGCGATGCCGGCTGCCATGCGGCCCAGTGTCGCCATGCGATCCTTAGTGCGGTACTCGGCTTCCCGGCGTTTTTCCTCCGTGAGGTCCTGGAAATTGTGTACGTAACCGACCGCACCGATTTCCGGGACAATCAGTGGAGAAACGGAAATACCGAGGATGCGGCGCTCGCCGCGCGGATGCAGATACGTGACTTCCTGTCGCGTAGGAAAGGCGTTTCCGTTAGGGATCGAAGGGGCCTCGGTCTGCAAGCCGGGGAAAAGAGATTGAATCGGTTTTCCACGCAGCTCTTCAGGCTTGCGGCCCAATATGGTGGCCCCCGAGCTATTCAGCTCACTGACGAAACCTTCCCGATCCGTGCTCATCAACCCATCGCGCATGCTCTCCAGGATGTTCTCGGTTTTTGCTTGCAGGCTGACCACCTGCCCGCTCTTGTCCCTGAGTTCTTCTCCGACTCTGCGGAGACTTTCCGCCAGATGGCTGGAGAGGTAGGCGACAGCGAAGAAACCGAAAAGGCTTCCCCCAATCTTGACCTGCAAGGTGCGCAAGTCCACCGCATAGGGCGAGGAGGTCACGAGAAAGCGGAGGGCCGGATAATGGTCCGTGAAGTCGGGATAGATACTTGGGAGATAGGCCAATTCCAGCACTCCGCCCATGCAAACGAAGCATACCGCCGCCACCAGGAAGACCCGTCCCCGAGGAAGGAGGATCGTGGAAAGAATGATCACCACCAGGTAAAGCGAGAAGTAATTGCTTTCCAAGTCTCCCGTGAGGTGCAATATGGCGGTGATGATGATGATGTCGGAGAAGATCTGAAGGTATGCCTGCAAGAGGTAGTCCCGGCTTAGCTGATTGTAAATCAGATAATACAAGCCAACGACGTACCAGAGAATAATGACGATGCCGAAGTATTTGAAGGATGAAGGGTTGGGAGGGTTGGCGACAAGGGTTCGAATGGCGTAATCGATGGCGAACACAAAGCTGATAATGACGAACCGGATTTTGGTCACCCAGGGGAGCCACGTCTTCAACTGGTCAGGCAACCCGGCGGAGACGGTCGTCGAATTAAGGGAAGAGCGTTCTTCCATGAAGAAGCCTACCAGCCCACAATTCTATGCGCTTCAGCGGAGCCGTCAATACCCCTTTCACGCGCCAAAGGATTTATCATCATCCCTGGTCCGGCTTCGGAGGCGCCACTAAACCCTGAGCACTCCTGGGCAGGGTGGGGTCCCGCCAACGGAAAGAACAAGCTTGCGCGCCCCCGTTCAGGAGCCCTGGACGGAATCGTGGGCCAAGTTGCAAAAACTAACCTGCCAGTTTTGAGATCAAGCTGAACAAGGGAAGATACATCGAGATTACCACCCCTCCGACGACCACACCCAGCAAAAGAATGATCATCGGTTCCATCGCCGTTAAGAGATCGCCGACTGCGGCATCCACCTCATCTTCGTAAAAGTCCGCAATCTTCTGGAGCATGGCGTCCAGTGATCCGGTTTGCTCGCCCACCCCGATCATCTGCACCACGATGTTGGGGAAAACGCCGGTCTCGCGCAGCGGATCCACGATGGTCCGGCCTGTTTCGACGGCCTTCCGAACTTGCAGGACGGCCTTTTCGACCACCGCATTGCCCGCCGTGCGCGCTGTAATATCCATGGCCTCCAGCATTGGAACGCCGCTGGCAATCATGGTACCCAGCGTACGAGTAAACATCGCCACCGCGATCTTGCGCATCAGGCCGCCCAGGATGGGGAGCTTGAGGATGATAGTATCAATGACCATGCGTCCCTGGGGCGTGGTGTAGTAATACTTCAGGCCATATCCGCCCAGTCCCAGCACAACCAGTAAGGGCAAAGCAAAGCTTGCAATGGCGTTGCTCAAACCAATAACTATGCGGGTCGGCAAAGGCAAGTCCACACCCAGGCCGGCGAAAAGGGTGGCAAAAATGGGTACGACCTTCCACAAGAGGAGGAAGATCACGCCCCCCGCGATGAGCACTACGGCCGTGGGATATATCAAGGCTGACTTCACCGCCCTCCGCAACTTGACGGCTTTTTCAATGTGCGCAGAGAGTCGCTGCAGAACGTCGTCCAACATACCCCCCGTCTCGCCCGCCTCGACCATGTTCGTGTAGAGATCGTCAAATACCTTGGGGTATTCGCGCAGCGCGTTGGCGAGAGTCGAGCCGCCTTCAACCGTCCTGCGAACCCCGGCCAGCACGCTGGCAAAAGCCTTGTTCTCCTGTTGGCCGGAGAGGATTTCAAGGCACTGGACCAGCGGAAGACCGGCATCAATCATGACCGAGAACTGGCGGGTGAAAATCGCCAGTTCTTTGGCGTTCACTTTCCCCCGCACTTTTGGTTTGGGGATGGCGATCTCCCGCTTCGCCACGATGCGGGCCGGTGTGACCTGCTCCCGGCGCAGCACCGCGTCCAGGGCCGCGCGGGTCGGCGCCGCCCTCACCCCGCTGACCAGCGTGCCTGTACGTGACGTTCCTTGATATTCAAATTGCGGCATCTGTCCACCTCACGCTTCCTTGCCCTGCCCCCACGTTTGAGGACCGTGGCAAGCAATTCTTGCGGGTCCAGTATCGGCCCGCTACCTGCGGTTAGGACCATGGGAGGCCAGCGGTGGTTGTCCTACTCCGCCCGCGGCGCCGCCACGGTCGACCATATCCTTGAGTTCGTCCACGTTGCTCGAACGCGACAAGGCTGTCTCCATGGTAATCAGCCTTTGCGCGTAAAGAGAATAAAGGGCCTGATTGAAAGTCTGCATGCCGAACTTTTCTTGCCCCAACTGCATGGCAGAATAAATCTGGTGAACCTTGTCTTCCCGGATGAGGTTCCGGATAGCGGGGTTTGGAATCAGAATCTCTGCCGCCAGGATTCGGCCCCTCCCGTCCGCCCTGGGCAAAAGCGCTTGGCACAGAATACCTTCCAGCACCATCGAGAGTTGAGCGCGAATCTGCGCCTGCTGGTGTGAAGGGAAGACATCAATAATGCGGTTAATGGTGGAAGAAGCAGAGTTAGTGTGCAATGTCGCAAAGGTAAGATGCCCAGTCTCTGCTATGCGGAGCGCGGACTCGATGGTTTCCAGATCACGCATTTCGCCGATCAGCACAATGTCAGGGTCTTCGCGTAGCGCGGCACGCAACGCGTTCGCAAAGGAATGGGTGTCGGCGTGAACCTCGCGCTGGTTCACCAGGCACTTTTTGTGGGAATGGATAAACTCGATAGGATCCTCGATGGTGAGCATGTGCTCGTAGCGTGCCTGGTTGATCAGGTCGAGCATGGTCGCCAGGGTGGTTGACTTCCCGCTCCCTGTCGGCCCGGTCACCAGAACCAACCCGCGTGGCTTCTCACAGAGATTCCCCAGCAGGGGAGGCAACCGCAACTGTTCAAAGGTCTTGATTTCAAAAGGGATCAACCGGAATGCTCCGGCCACGGCGCCACGCTGACTGAACAGGTTACCCCGGAATCTCGCGACATTCTTGATCCCAAAGGAGAAGTCGAGCTCAAGATTTTCCTCAAAACGGTGCTTTTGCCCGTCGGTCAAGATGCTATAGGCCAGTTGCTTGGTATCCGCCGGACCGAGAGGTGGCACATCCTCAAGCGGTTTCAGTTCACCATGAAGGCGAATTCTGGGAGGAGAGTTCGTCGTAATATGCAGGTCGGAACCTCCCATATCGACCATCCGCTTCAAAAGATCGCTCAGACTCGGCACTGCCATAAATTCGCTCTCCCCTTCCTAAAGTCGAGAAGTCAAGAGTCGAGGAGTCGAAGAGTCAAAAACGATGGCTTCGGCCACTCGACTGGAGCCCCGGTCCTGACGGAAAGTCGAAGAACAGGCCTCTAACTTTTCGACTTCTCGACACTCGACTCCTCGACTGGTCTACAGCACGCTCTCCCGCATCACTTCTTCAAGCGTCGTCACCCCAGTGGCGGCTTTGATCAGCCCGCTGCGGCGAAGGGTCATCATACCCTGCTCGATGGCCTTCTTCCTGAGTTCAAGCGCCGAAGCCCCGACCAGGATCAGTTCGCGCATCTCATCGGTGATTTCCACGACTTCATACAGACCGATACGGCCCTTGTAGCCCTTGTTGCTACAGGTTTGGCAGCCCTGCCGCTTCCAGACTTTGACGATACGGGCCTCCTCCGGCGTATAGCCGGCGTCAATCAGGACCTGAGGGGAGACCTTATCCTGTATCCTGCACTCCGCACAGAGGCGGCGCACGAGGCGTTGTGCGCAGATAAGATTCACTGAGGTCGCTACTAGGAAGGGCTCGATTCCCATGTTCATCAAACGCGATATGGTTGAAGGGGCGTCGTTGGTGTGCACGGTTGAAAAAACCAGGTGGCCTGTAAGCGCCGCCTTGATGGCTATTTCCGCCGTCTCGAAGTCGCGGATCTCTCCCACCATAATGATATTGGGATCTTGGCGGAGGAACGACCGTAAGGCCGTAGCAAAGTTCAGGCCGATCTGCTCTTTCATCTGAACCTGGTTGATCCCGGGCAACTGGAATTCCACCGGATCTTCAGCGGTCAAGATATTGGTATCAGGGCTGTTCAACTGGGCGATGGAGGAATAAAGGGTGTTGGTCTTGCCGCTGCCCGTTGGACCGGTGACCAAAATCATTCCATAAGGCTTGAAAATGGCCTTCTGGAACTTGGCCAGGGATTCCGGTTCGAACCCCAGCTTGGTCATGTCCAGACGCAGGTTCTCTTTATCCAGCAGGCGCAAGACAATCTTTTCCCCGTACAGGGTGGGAAGAACCGAAACGCGAAAATCGAGTGCCTTCTTCTTACCATCCCTCAGCATCTTGATCATGATGCGGCCATCCTGCGGAAGCCGCTTCTCGGAAATATCCAGCCTGGACATGATCTTGACGCGGCTGATGATCGCGTCGCGGAGCTTATTGGGCGGGGTCATGATGGTCTGAAGGACGCCATCAATCCGGTAGCGAACACGGTATTCCTTCTCGTACGGTTCTAAGTGAATGTCGCTGGCTCCCCGCTTCTCTGCATCGGTCAGGAAGTAGTTCACGAGCTTGATGACGGGCGCTTCCTCCGCGGCCTTTTCCAGTTGCTCCAGGTTTAATGCCGCTTCATCCTCTGCCTCGAGCTCGAGGGCCTCATTTCCCCCCTCGCCGATGAAGCTAACCATTTCTTCCAGTTCTCTCTGCCGCTCCTGCTCCTCGACGCTCCCGTAATTCTTCTTTATGGCCTCGGCAATGGCCGTTTCCGACGCCACCACGGGCTCAATGTTGAAGCCCGTCATGAACTTGATGTCGTCCATGGCAAAAACGTTGGTCGGGTCAACCATAGCCAACGTCAAGGATGATCCCACTCGGCTCAGCGGCAGCACTTGAAACTTCAGCGCTGTATCCATGGGGATCAACTTGGTGATGCCCGGATCAACTTCAAAATAATCCAGATTAATGGAGGGGATACCATATTGGCGAGAAAGGACCGCCATGACCTCCTCATCACTCATGAAACCGAGTCTCACCAGCGAGTTACCAAGCCGCCCTCCGTTCGCCTTTTGGTGTTCGAGAGCCTGCTTGAGTTGATCGGGGGTGATGAGGCTTTCTCTTAGAAGGATTTCACCAAGCTTCCCAGCCATTACCCCAACCCTCAACTGACTTTGGATGAAGCGCCATCAACGGGCATTGTTCCACCACTGCCTGTGGTCATAGCAAGTCTTTTGCATTCATCACGGAAATCGCGTCCCACGAAAACTCCCGTAGTCTTCTCAAGGTTATTACCAAACCCGATTATCCGGCAATTGCACCTTCGTACTATGCGCAAGGCGCGTCATCCCAGGCCTGTGGCACCACACGAGTACACCCTCCAATCCTTCATGGTATTGTCTGGGTTGCACCTCTGGCATCCCCAATTCTCCCATTCGGACGCCGGGGTTTCTTGACTTTGCTCTTAGGCGAGTATAAGTTTCTGGAATATGCAACGGGTAGCCAAGCAACCGGGGATTCCCGCGGGCGAGTTGTTGCCCCGCTATTACTCTGTCCTGCGCGCCCGCTTCGGACCCCAGCAGTGGTGGCCCGCCCGGACGCGTCTGGAGGTCATTCTGGGGGCCATCCTCACCCAGAACACCACCTGGCACAATGCCACCCTGGCTTTGCGCAATCTTCGCAAATCCGGCCTGCTAAGCTGGCAGGCATTACGGCGCGCCTGCCTTTCCGGTCTGGAGGCGTGCGTGCGACCCTCGGGCTTTTACCGGCAAAAAGCTCGAACCATCCGAGATTTTGTTGACTGGCTTTCGCGGCAGCACGCTGGCTCGTTGGATAGGCTATTCTCTCTGCCGACGGATGAACTCCGGCGCCGCCTGTTGGACCTCCGGGGTCTTGGGCCGGAAACGGCTGACGCCATCATCCTCTACGCCGTCGAGCGTCCCCTCTTCGTGGCGGATGCTTACACCCGGCGCGTTTTGGCCAGGCATGGATTCGTCTCCGAGGCCGCGGACTACCATCAAACCCAGGAGTTTCTGCACGCGCATTTGCCGCCCGATGCGTCTCTTTTTAACGAATTCCATGCGCTCCTGGTCGCGGTGGGAAAGACGCACTGCAAGCCCAGGTCCCCCAGGTGCGCGGGGTGCCCGCTGGAGGAATTCCTGCCCCAGGGGGGCGCTGCTCAAGGGCGGGCGCAAGCCCCGGCGGGAACCTGCTCCTGGCAGGAACTTCAGCCTGCCTAAGGTTCGGATATGGGTGAAGATCCCAACGATCGTCGCAAGATCGGCTTGATTTTCTTGCTGGTGCTGGTGCCCGTACTGTTCTTCCTGGGCTGGAGCCAAGCCTCGTTAAACCTTTCCTTCCTCCATCCCAGCAACCCTGAGGAAACCCTTCTGCTGCTGGCGCTTTCCGCTGTCATCTTTCTGGCCTTCGTCATATTTGCGTTGATTCTGCTGCGCATTCTGCTCAAGTTGTACTTCGAGCGCCGGCAGCAACGACTGGGCGCCAGGTTCAAAACCAAAATGGTGGTTGCCTTCCTGGGGCTTTCCTTGGTGCCGGTCTGTTTTCTCTTTGCCTTCGCCTACGGCCTGCTGAACCGGACCATCGACCGCTGGTTTGGGATTCCCTTTGACCTGATCCGCGCGGACTCGCAGGAAATAGTCCAGCAACTGCAATCCCAGGCGCAGACGCGTTCCTCGCACATCACCCACCACTTGGCCAGCAGCGAGATATTGGCCCGCGCCCTGGCCGCCTCCGACCAGGAAGAAATCCTGCGCCGTCTCGAGCGCGAAGTGGCGGACCTTAATCTCGAGTCGGCGATGTGCTTCGACCGCCATGGCAGGCTCCTTGCCCGTGCCGGCGACCCGTCTCCTGACCCCTCCGAAGTTGCCCGGTTGTATCCCCAATTGTCCACCGGCCGGGTTCCGCCGGCAGGTCTTTCCGGCAACTGGCGCTCTGGTGATTTCGAGATGTTCGTCTCCGCACAACCGCTCCTTGATTCTGCGGGGGGAGTCATGGGAACGGTGGTTGGCGTCACTCGCCTCCCCCTGAAACTGATGCTCATCTCCCAGGAGATTCAGCGTGAGGCGCAAAAATACGGCCAGCTCAGCAGCGAGCGGCGGGCCGTCAAGCGCAACTACCTTTCCATGCTTTGGTTGCTGACCCTGTTGATCCTATTTATTGCCACTTGGTTTGCATTGTTCCTTGCCAAGCAGGTCACCGTTCCCATCCAGGCCCTGGCCGAGGCTACGCAAGAGGTGTCCAGAGGCAATCTCGGCTTCCAGGTATCCACTCGCGCTGACGACGAACTCGGAGTATTGATCCATTCATTCAACGCCATGACCCGGCAACTTCAGGAGAACCGTCTGGCCATCGAGCAGGCCGCCAAGGAGCTCCAGGCCGTCAACCGCCAGTTGGAGGAGCGCGGCAACACCATTGAAGCCCTTCTCGAGAACATCCCTACCGGCGTCATCTCCTTCGACCCCCAGGGCCAGATAACCAGCGTGAACAAGGTGGCAAAACGCATGTTTGGCCGCGACGATACGCGAGCCGTCCGAACCTTGACCGATCTTTTCACCCCCGAGGATACCCGCGACGTGGCCCGCCTCTTTCGCCGCGCCACGCGCCAAGGTGTGGCCTCGCGGCAAATGGAGCTCGATCTCGGCGGGCGCCGCGCCTTCACCTCCCTGACGGTGTCTTCAGTCCGTGCTAGGCACGGCAAAATCGGGTCCGTGCTTGTTCTCGAGGATTTGTCCGAGCTCGTACAGGCTCAAAAGGCCGCGGCTTGGCAGGAAGTTGCGCAGCGCGTCGCGCACGAGATCAAGAACCCCCTCACACCTATTCAACTTTCCACCGAGCGGATCAGGCGACTCATCGAGCGTGCGGGGACCCTTCCGCCCGACCTGCTGCGCGTCGTCTCCGAGAGCGCCTCGTTGGTGGGCCGCGAAGTGGCCACGTTGAAATCACTGGTGGATGAATTCTCGGCCTTCGCGCGTTTTCCCGCCTCCAAACCCCTTCCCTCCAGCCTGAACGACATTGTCGAAAACGCCTTGAAGATCTTCGATGGCCGCCTGAGCGGGATTGAAATCCATCGGGATTTGTCCCCCAATCTGCCGCTCGCCGCGGTCGATCCCGAACAGATGAAACGCGCTGTGGCCAACCTGATTGACAATGCCGCCGAGGCCCTCGGACACGCGCTGCAGAAGGAAATCTGGGTTCGAACCGCGCTCGATGCCGAGCACGACGTGGCGGAAATCACCGTGGCGGACAGCGGCCCGGGCATCGCCCCGGAGGACAAAGAAAAGCTCTTCCTTCCCTTTTTCTCCACCAAGCATCGCGGCACGGGCTTGGGTTTGGCTATCGTTAGTCGAATCGTCTCCGAACAAAAGGGGATAATCCGGGTGGAGGAAAATCAACCCACAGGCACCAAGTTCATCATTGAACTACCTGTCGAGCGCGCCCCAGTCGAGCTTCCCGCCCCCGCACCCGAACGGTAGGCGGCAGGCAATAGGGAACAGGGAACAGGCAGCTCGTCGCCGGTGGGGCAACCCAAAATCCGAAATCTAAAATCGCAGCGGGGGGAAGACAATTCGGAATTCATAATTTATAATCAGAATTCAAAATGGCGCGCTATTCCGTTCTGATTGTCGATGATGAACCCGGCATTCGCGAGTCGCTCACAGGCGTCCTGCAAGATGAAGGATACGTTGTGGACGCGGTGGAAAGCGGCGAAGCCTGTCTGGATTTTCTTGCCCACCACAATTGCGATGTGATGTTGCTGGACATCTGGCTTCCCGGCATGGATGGCATCCAGGCGCTGGAGAAGATCCAGGCTCTCGACAGCCCGCCCATCGTAATCATGATCTCCGGCCACGGAACGATTGACGCTGCGGTGCGCTGCACGAAATTGGGCGCCTTTGATTTTATAGAAAAGCCTCTTTCCATTGACAAGACTCTGCTGACGCTGAAACACGCGTGCGAGCAGTTAACTCTGGCCGCACAGAACCGCGAGTTGCGGGAGGAATTGCAGGGCAAATACCGCATCATTGGCGAAAGCGTCCCCATGAAGGCCCTCCGCCAGCAGTTGGCTCTGGCGGCTCCCACCAACGGCCGCGTCCTGATTTTTGGCGAAAGTGGGACGGGAAAGGAACTGGTCGCGCATGCCTTGCATCTTCTCAGTCTCCGCGCCCAGCAGCCTTTCGTGGAAGTCAACTGCGCCGCCATTCCCGAGGAGCTGATCGAAAGCGAATTGTTCGGCCACGTGAAAGGCTCTTTCACCGGGGCCGTAGAGGACAAGGTGGGCAAGTTCGAGCAGGCCCACGGCGGCACGCTGTTCCTGGACGAAGTGGGCGACATGAGCCTGCGCACCCAATCCAAGGTCCTGCGCGTCATCGAGGAGCAGCGCTTCACGCCCGTAGGCTCGGGCAATAACCTCACCGTGGATGTGCGCGTGATCGCCGCTACCAACAAGAACCTGGGGGAGGAGATCCAGAAGGGCAACTTCCGGGAAGACCTGTTCTACCGGCTCAACGTCATCCCCTTTTTTGTTCCCCCGCTGCGCGACCATGGGGAGGATATCCCCGCCCTCGCCAACTATTTTCTGGCCGAATTCGCCCGCGCTTACGGCCGCCGGCCCAAGCACTTTTCCGAATCCGCCCTGGAAGTGATCCTAGGCTACCGCTGGCCGGGCAACGTGCGCGAGCTGCGCAACCTGGTGGAGCGGCTGGTCATCATGGTCCAGGGCGAAAGAATCGAGCGCCGGCACCTTCCCCCTTCTCTCTATCACGACCATGCGCGCTCCGATTCCACCCCAACCCTCGGCACCGGTTTCTCCTCCCTGCAGGAAGCCCGCGCCGCTTACGAGCGCGATTACATCCTGCGCAAGCTGCAGGAAAACCAGGGCAACGTCACCCGCACCGCCGAAGCCCTCGGCCTGGAGCGCAGCCATCTTTACCGCAAAATGAAATCCCTCGGAATCGCCGCCGGCGCCTAGGCGGCGCCACGTCATCGAAGGAAAAACCTACCGTCACGAAGCTCGTGACCCTTGCAACCCGCTCATCGCGGCGTTGCTCTGACGCGATGCGGAAAACACTCCTCGTAAACTCGCCAGGAGGAGCCCACGAATCTCTCCCCCCTCCAATGGAATGAATCGGGTTTGATTTCTGAGAATATCCAGCGAATCGCGATGCCGTCCGGATCCTTACCCTCGAGCACGATCTGGTCGCCCACCTTGCGCGCGACCATCGTCTGGAGCGCGCCAGTAGGAGGGTCTACCCAAATGATCCGCCACGCATCCATCTTCGGGTCGTAGACTCGAAGCGTTGTGCCATACGTCTTCACGTGTCCGTCGGACCGTTCGCGTTCGATCCACACATCCTGGACGGCGCGCCCCTCGAGTACCCAGGCAAATTCGATTCGCCCTTTGTCGGTGACGCGCGAACCGTCCGCGTGGAATTCAATACCCTCGAAGGCCCAGTCACCCACGAATTGGCCGAAGAGGATAAGCTTTTCCCGATACTGGGCGGCCGGTCCATCCGCGAGCAGCGCAGGGAACGTTGTCTGCGCAGAAACGAGCACAGGCTGGCTGCATAACATAATAAGAACTACGGTCGTTTTCATGGCATTCGCACCTCAGCAGGATCTCAGCGTGCACACGAACCGCTGGCGTCGGCAAGCGACCGGGATGAAACCGGTCATCATCGCTGCAGTGCAATGTTATAATCTTAATACGAGGGCGCAGACTTGGGAAAAATTGCTGCCAAAATCCTGGCGAGCGGCGACGGATGGAAGGCTGGTGATGTGGTTTGCACCGCCGGACCACAGGACCGGCCATTCGAGGAGCAGCACAGCGCTTGGTCGATTGCGGTTGTCATCCAAGGTTCGTTCCAATATCGTTCGAGCTGTGGCGCAGCGGTTATGTCTCCCGGTGCGCTGCTGCTTGGCAACTGCGGGCAAAACTTCGAGTGCAGGCACGAGCACGCCACGGGAGATCGCTGCCTTTCATTCCATTACACGCGGGAATTCTTCGACCAATGCCGTGTGCCCGCATTTCGCGTTCCCCGCATTCAAGCCCTGCCGGAGGTGGCGCCGTGGGTAGCGATGGCGCAGCTCGCTGTTCAGGCGCCTCAAAAGGTGAGCTTTGACGAACTGGCCTGGGGGCTGGCGGGCACAGTGGCAGACGTCATGGGCTCCAGCGGCAAAACGAATCCCGTGCCAGGGCCGGCAAACGAGCGGCGGATGTCCGCAACCCTTCGCTTCATCGAGGCGCATTTCAGCGAGCCACTGCCGCTGGCTCAGTTGGCCTCTATTGCAGGCATGAGCGTGTTTCACTTCTTGAGAACCTTTCGGCAGGTCACCGGGCTGACACCACACCAATACCTTTTGCGAACGCGCCTGCGCGAAGCGGCAATACGGCTGGCCGTCCGGCCGGAAAGGATTCTCGAGATTGCCCTCGCCAGCGGCTTCGACGACCTGTCCAACTTTAACCACGCCTTCCGCGCCGAGTTTGGGGTCAGCCCGCGCGTCTATCGCAGGGCGCCCGCCGGTCGCGACCCCAACCAGAAAGCTGCCACGCTAGCCCGGCACTGACCGGAGCTGTACCCATCTGCCTTCTATGACGGTTCACGTTTTTCTTGAAATGGAATGAATGGGTACTTTTGGATATTTGCCAAATCCGCTTGTTACCATTAA
>Ga0326728_10009012_pt1 | contig 24286 bp, 13 predicted proteins | sample MB3enrmetagenome_FD_207602 | JGI IMG/M metagenome (GOLD analysis project Ga0326728, IMG submission 207602) | Lab enriched peat soil microbial communities from McLean, Ithaca, NY, United States - MB31MN | ecosystem: Environmental > Terrestrial > Soil > Wetlands > Peat | place: USA: New York... | reverse complement strand
GTCGCTCGATGGCTGGAGCGATCTCCCGAAATTGCCGACGTGCCAACCCACGGATCGCTGGCGAAAGCGCTCGCCGGCGGACGGATGGCCGGCGCCCTCGCGAGGGCCGAAAGTACCCTTGCAGGGATCGTTGTCCTACCCGAGCGCGACATCCGACGGACCGTCGTGGGGGCATACCGAGATATGGGACTCGTTCTGGAACCGAACGCGGCTGTGGCTCTAGCGCCGGTGCACACCGGGCTTCCGCCCTCCTTGTGCGGCGGCGACCTGCTGGTCGTCCTCAGCGGGCGCAATGTCGACCCGGGAGACTTCGAGTCCACGCTCGAAAGCAGAGAGAACTAGGGATACGATCGCTCCAGCGTGTCGACCGTGCGTCCGTCCGACCTGACCCCGGCAGCCACCCAGCGGGTGTGCGACTGCCTCGTCCGCGCCGGACTCCTCAAACCCGAGCAGATCGAGGCCGTGTATTCCCAGGTTCAGCGCAGCGGGGATCGCGCCGAAGAAGCCGTGCTCGAACTCGGGCTCGTGAGCGAGGCGGACATGCTCAAGAGCCTGGCTACGGCCCACAAGGTACGTTTCATATCGTCCGAACGTCTTGCCAAAGCCGATCTCACGCCAGCGGTGCGTGACATGATTCCGCAGCGATTCGCGGAGCAGAGGAATGTTTGCCCCGTCTTTTTTGACCCGCAAACGCATTCGCTCTCCGTCGTGACGGCGAATCCCGACGACGTCGAGGTGCTCCGCGAGGTTCAGCTCGCCTCGGGTGCGCGCGAGGTCAAGGCCGTGCTCGCGCGTCCTGCGGCGGTCAGGGCGTTCCTCGCTAAGTCATACGGCGGGGACATTCACGCGTTCGCTCTGCTCGATCGACAGGCGCAGGCTCAGTTCCAGGCCATGCTCAACGTGTACGAGCGGAACCTCGTGAGCGACGACTCCTTGAACGAGTCTGTCGTCCGCGCGGAGGCCAAGGCCCGCAGGCGTGACCGGGTGCTCAGCGAACGCGATCTGGTCCGCGCGGGCTCGTCCACGCGTTCGACACAAGGTGGAGCCGCGTCGGTCCTCGAGCTCATGAACGTGCTCGTGAGCCTGCTCGAAACGGCGCGCGCAGACCTTCGCGGACACTCCTCTCAGGTCGCCCGGCTCGCCAACCGACTCGCCGAGAAGATGGGCCTCGACGAGGCTACGTCTGCAGCCCTCGCCGCGGCTGCGTACGTCCACGACCTCGGCAAGATGGGCCAGTTCCACCTCACGACGCTCAACTGCAGCAAGTACGACGGTCATCGGGTGGCCGGGCAGAAGGCCGTCGGCATCCCGCGAAGGCTACTCGAGCCAGCGCGCCTCGCAGCGGAGACCATCGAGGCGGTCGAGTGCATGTACGAGCGGTTCGATGGCAAGGGTTTCCCGCGGTCGATCGCGGGCAAGGATATCCCGCTCGAAGCCCGAGTCTTGGCCATCGCGGATACGTACGCCGATCTCACTCAGAATCCGCGCAATCCCTTTCGAAAGGCCCTCTCACCCTCCGATGCCTGCGCCGCGATCGCGCAACACAAAGGCACAATCTTCGACCCCAATCTCGTCGACCTCTTTCGGCACATGGTGCTCGGCGAGGACCTCAAGGCCCGCCTCCTCGCCGACACGCTGCAGGCATTGCTCCTCGATCCTGACCCTGAAGAGACGACTGTGCTCGAGCTGCGCCTCATCGAACAAGGGTTCGTCGTGCGCACGGCCCGCAGCGTGGAGCAGGCGCTGGAACTGCTCGCCAAAGCCGATGTCGATCTCGTCGTGAGTGAGGTCGAACTCGGACAGAACGACGGCCTGACACTCCTTGCCGAAGCGCGCAAGACCGCCTGGGGCAAGGACCTTCCCTGGGTCGTATACACCAGGCGACAGGACCGGGCGACGACCCAGCGAGCCTTCGAGCTCGGTGCGATCGACTTCGTGGCGAAGCCAGCGAGCGCCGAGATGCTCGTGGCCAAACTGCGAGCGCTGCTCGACCAGCGTGCGACGAGACGGCAAGCGCGGGGAGTGAGCGGAAGCCTGCGCGAGATGAACCTGTCGGACATCGTGCAAGTGCTCTTTCAGGGCAGAAAGAGCGGCAATCTGAAGATTCGCGCACGGGAGGGTGGCGGAGAGATTCACTTCGCCGACGGCAACGTCGTCAATGCTCTCTGGGGCGAGGCCCGCGGCGAAGCGGCGTTCTTCGCAATGCTCAAGCTCACGGACGGAGAGTTCGCGCTCGACCCCGCGTACGTTGCACCCGCGCGCGTGATCCAGATGTCCTGCGAGGCGCTCTTGCTCGAAGGAATGCGACGGATCGACGAGGGGACGGCGTGATCGAGGGCGAGGTCCTGGCAGGCAAGTATCGCGTGGAATGCGTCCTTGGCGAAGGCGGCATGGGCGTCGTGGTCGCTGCGCATCACATCGGGCTCGATGAGAGGGTCGCGATCAAATTCCTTCGGCCCGAGATGCTCGAGAACGCCGAGGCGGTCGATCGCTTTGCGCGCGAAGCGCGAGCCGCCGTCAAGATCAAGGGCGAGCACGTCGCGCGCGTCTTCGACGTCGGTACTCTGGAGACCGGTGCTCCCTACATGGTGATGGAGTTCCTGCAGGGCGAGGACCTCTCGGGCTGGATCAGGCAACGCGGTCCGCTCGGAATTGAGGATGCCGTGGCGTTCGTCCTGCAGGCGTGCGAGGCGATTGCCGAAGCGCACGCCCTTGGAATCGTTCACCGAGATCTGAAGCCGTCGAACCTATTTTGCATTCGGGGAGCGGATGGTCGGCCGACCATCAAGGTGCTCGACTTCGGCATCTCGAAGGTGGCGTCGACGACGGCGGGAGCCCGCGGGCCCGCTACGCAAACGAACACCGTGCTGGGCACGACGCTCTATATGTCGCCGGAGCAGATCCATTCCGCGAAGGACGTGGATGCTCGGACGGACATCTGGGCACTCGGCGTGGTTCTTTTCGAGCTGATGACCGGCAGGGTGCCATTTGAGGGCGAGACGCACGTGCAAGTCGCCGTCAAAGTCTCTGTCGAGGCCCCGCCCCCTCTGCGAAGAGACCGCCCCGACGCTCCTCCGGGATTGGAAGAGGTCATTCTGCGATGCTTGGAGAAACGTCGAGAGCAGCGCTATTCGAACGTGGCCGAGTTGGCATTGGCCCTCCTGCCGTTCTCACCCAAGCTCTCGAAGGTGTCTGTCGAGCGCATCACGGGCATCATTCAGTCTGCGGGGATGTCGGCGACTGCCCTGTCGGTGCCGTCTTATCCGGGTCTTGCCCGTGGCACTGAAACGCTCGCGCAAGCGTCGATGGGTCGGTCGGTGGCGCGAGCCGTAGTCGACGGCCCGGGCGAGGCTCTCACGCGATCGGACCCCGGCCGACTGTGGGCATGGATTGCAGTGGGCGTCCTCGGGACATCGATCGTCGGGGTAACCCTATTTGCGGCGACTCGGTATGTCGCGCAATGGACCGTTTCGACGACGCCTTCAGGTTCAACCACAAGGGTCGCCGCACCGCCTCTCCAGGAGGTCATTCAGCTTTCGCCGTTGGGCGATAGCCAACCGATGCCGATCTCCACCCCAATCCAGAGTACCGCTGAAGTCGCGCCAGAGGTTTCCGCCGTGCTCGCGGGCAGCGAGCGTGTCGTCGCCCACTCCGCACTAGGGCGGATCGACTCCGGACATTGGATCACGCCGCCCAAGAGCATCATCGCGGGGGTCGCGTCGACCCGAATGGAGCCTCCGCCGATTCCGAAGCCAAGTGGGTCGGTCGCTGCGGGGACGCCCCCGACGGCGGCGGCCATGACGACGACGACTCCGACGACAGCTCGACCGGCGAAGGCGCCTGCTGTCGTCGATCCACTGTATATGCCGATTCAGTAGATCGTTGACCGTGTTGTCACCATACTACGGGCACCGGCGTTAGGGAGTAGTTCATCGTGCCATTTCCGAGCTGCCCAGACGCGTTGTTCCCCCAGCACTCGACGGACCCAGAGGACAGGGCCGCGCACGTATGCCAGTATCCCGCCGAAATCGCCGCCGCAGCCGTAAGGCCCGGCACCATCAGTGGGGACGAAGAGTCGTTGGTCGTGCCGTCTCCAAGTTGACCGCCCGTGTTGGCCCCCCAACATTCGACAGCCCCCCCCGTCACGAGCGCGCACGTGTGCCATGGCCCTGCAACCACCGCAGTCGCCCCGCTGATGCCCAATACCGCCACGGGAGTCGCAGCAGTATTGGTCGTACCATCTCCGAGCTGGCCGACAGAGTTGTAACCCCAACACGCGATAGTCCCGCCCGTCACGAGCGCACACGTATGATAGTCGCCAGCAGAAATGCCGATAACACCGCTCAGGCCGGTCACGGGGGGCAAATATCCCGTTCCCGTGCCAATTCCGAGTTGGCTCGACGAGTTGTCTCCCCAACACCTGACCGTCCCTCCGGCCATGAGCGCGCACGTGTGTTCGAGACCGGCGGCAAGCGCGACAACGCCGCCAAGGTCCGGCCCCGACACCGGTGTAGGGGAATTGCCTATCGCGCTGTTTCCGAGCTGGCCATACGTGTTGTCTCCCCAACATTCGACCGCTCCCCCGGCCAAGATTGCACACGTATGACTATTTCCAGCCGCAATTGCGGCAACACCCGTCAACTTCGGCACGACGGCGGGCGTCGAAGACTCGCTCGTCGTACCGTTTCCAAGCTGACCGGACGCATTGTCTCCCCAACACTCGACCGAGCCACCCGGCAGCACGGCGCACGTGTGATTGCCGCCCGACGATATCGCGGACGGGCCGCTCAGACCCGACACAGGAACGGGCGTTGGCGAATTCGCAATCGTCGCCCCATTTCCGAGCTGGCCATAGGTATTGTCTCCCCAACATTCCACCGACGCACCCGCCAGAACTGCGCAGTTCGACGAGTCCCCCGAGACGAGAGCGGTGACCGCCTGACATACGCCGCTCACGCACGCCGCAGCGCATGCATCACCGCAGGCGCCGCAGTTGGCGTTGTCTGTTTGCGTATTGACGCAGGCGCTTGCGCACAACGTCGGGGTCGCCGGAGGGCACACGGCGAGACACGATGTCCCATCGCACGTGGCAACTCCGCCGGTCGGAGCCGTGCACGGATTGCACGATGTCGTGCCGCAGCTGCTGATCGAGCCGTTGCTTGCACACATCCCTTGGCAGTCATGCATCCCGCTCGGACACACGCACGAGCCATTCAGGCAGGTCCCACCGATGGGACAAGGATTACCACAATAGCCACAGTTCTCTTCACTCGTTTGCAGGTCCGCGCACGACGTCCCGCACAACGTCGGCGTCGCCGCCGAGCACCCCGTGGAACACGCATACTCCGCGCTCGCGTCGGGTACCGAGGCCTCCAGCGCCGCCGATGCGCACACCGGAGCGCTACTCGGACAGGCGACATCGCACGCGCCGCACGCGGCCGCCCCTGCGAGACTCGTCGCGCACCCCGTCCCCGCATCCGCGCAGTCTCCGTATCCGGGCGCGCACGCATAACGGCACTTTCCCGCTTGGCATATCGCCCCGGCGCTATTTACATGAGGAAGCATCGTGCAATCCATTCCGCAAGCGCCACAGTTGTGCACGTCGCTGTCGAGGGACACGCACGTGCCGGAGCACGAGAATTGACCGTTCGCGCAGCCACATGCCGACGGCCACTGACAGTCCGCCCCGCAGGTTTGCACGCCGTTGACGCCGCAGTTCTGCGTCGAACTGGGAGCGCACACACCCTGGGCAATGCACGTGCTCCAAACCGACCACGTTCCATTCGTGCAGGTCCGCTTCTGGATGCCGCATGGCTCCCCCGTGCAGGCTTGCGTGTCGCTTCCGACGCAGGAGCTCTGGATTGGCGAGAAGAAGCAGGTCCGCACGTCGAAACACGTGGTAGCTTCCGCGCCTCCTGTCGTCGCGTCGAGGCCCGCGTCGTTGCTCGACGTGGCGTCACCGCTCCCGTCCGGCGCCATGCTAGCGTCCGACCCCGGCAGGACGGACGCAAACACCGTCGCCGGCACACAAGATCCGTTCGCGCAGGTGAATCCAGTGGCGCACGTCGCGGTGAAACCCCCGTCGGCACCCGCTTGCGCGGTGCCCACACACGAGAAGTCGAGAGCCAGCCGCACAATGCCCACGTGATCCAGGGGAATTGGGGTGGTCGCGTCCCGCTCGACTCGTACCTGTCCAGTCTTGTAGGCCACCGCCTGGATGCTCGCGGGCGCCGTCGAACCCGTGGACTGCACCTTGAACGTTGCCGGTATGGACAGCGCCCCCGGACCTAGGTCCTGATCGATGGACAGGAGCGAGCTGCCCTGCAGGCTCACCCGCAACCGTATGTGATCAATGTCTTCGGGAATCGCCTTGTCGCTCTCGAGTACGACGTCCAGTTCGCCGCCTGGCGATTCGATCGACTGGTTCGAGCAGCCACCCACGAGCACCGCTAGAACGGCGAGAGCACGTGCTCGGGCACATCGCTGCGTCGCCTTCCACTTCACGGATGCGAGCATGAAAACCTCCCGTGCCTCCTCGCGCTATCGCGGAATCTGGATCGTCAACGTGCCTGGACTGATCGTCCCCTGAGTCGGCGACGAAACGCTCGACGACGACGGCCTAAACAGGAAATACGCACCGCCCCCGAGAGCCGCCGCTGCGACGACGCTCCCACCAACCCACCACCACACCGAAACGCCACTCGAATCGCGCAGGAGCGTGATATCGACCGTACGCATCTCGCCGTCGCGAATCAGGACATCGTTTGCGTACGGGCGCATGCCCGAGGCCGTCACCCGAATCGAGTGGCTCCCTGGCGCGACGGGCCCGTCCCATTGCCCGACACCGACGGCATTACCGTCGACGTTGATGAGCGCAGACTCCTGACTGGTGATCGTGAGCCGGCCCTGGTGAACCTCCGGCTCCAGCACCACAGTCGCCGTTGCGTCCGACGCACCGACCAGGTGCTGCACAATGACCTGGTCTTTGAACCCCGGTTTGGACACCCGAATGCGACGATCGCCAAGATTGAGCAGCAGAGGCTCGGCCAAGGGAGTTGTTCCTGCCAATTCGTCATCGACGAACACCGAAGCACCGGCCTCGCTCACCACCAGGCGTACCTCACTCACGAGCGGACGAATCTTGCGCAGCATTCCTTCGGCCGCCTCCCTCTGATCGGCAGCAACTCGCGGGCCTCCCTCGCGCAGATACTGCTCGACGAGACGCAACACCCGCACGTAGTGCTTCAAATTGACCTCGCAAGACCCCATGTTCCACAGGAGGCGAAAGTCGTAGGAGAGCTTGTAGGCGCGCTCGAACTTGACGAGGGCACCAGCGTAATCCTCGTGGAGAAGGAGAGTGCGCGCTGCCTCGTAGGCGTCCTTGGCTTCGCCGCTGAGAGAGTCTCCGACTGAAGGCTCCGACGCATCAGGCGGCGGCGCGGTTTCCGCAGGCGGCGCGACGGCGATAGGAGATGACTCAGGCTTCGAGATCGGATTCGGCGGCTCGGCCTGCGCAAACGCGGCGGGACCCTGCAGCAAAATGACAACCAGGTTCAAGGCCATGGGGCGTCGCAACATGGCCAAACGTATGAGTCTCATGACACCTATTGCAGCGCTCCGGCCGGAAGACGGAAGACGCGTCCGCTCGCGTTGATCCAAAAGGAATCGGGGGAGAACGTCGGCGTCTGGAGCTCGAACACTGGGGTGTCCTGCGCGAAGGTCGCCGCGATGCGCGGTGCTCCGCCACTCGGCGGAACGACGAGCACGACGCTCTCGGACGACGCGTTGCCTGCATCGGCGTTGGCCGTCGTGTCGCGAACCAGCACGACGGCCCCACTGACTGCCCCAAGGAGTCGCAGGCGCCCGAAGGTCGGATCGACGGTCTCGTCGTACACGAGGGAGGACCCCGCATCCGCCGGATCGAGCCTGAGGACCTGCGTATCCACGGTTCCGTCCGCCGCGGGCGGCGCTTCGAATAGCGCTATCAGCGCCGCACCATCGTACTGGAGGCCGATGAAGCCACCGTGGGAAGCGTCGCTCGTCGTCAGTGTCGTCTGGACGACGATCGTGGATGGGCCACCCGATATTGGAAATCGTACAATCCGCGATATGCGTTCGATTCCCGCGTCGAGCGGAGCATCCGTGTCGACTCCGACGTAGACGGCTTCGGCGTCCTCGGTGAACTGCATCATCGCGAGCGCCCCTCCCGTGTCGAGTGGCGTCACGGCACCTGTGGCCCGCGTCACGCGAATCAGTTGGACCGGTGCAGCGAGCGCACCGAGCCCGCTGACATTGTCGGCAAGCGCGTACAGACTGGTCGAGTCCGCAAGAAGGTCGGCGTTGTCGTAGATGTCACCGTTGACGGTCGCAAGCAGGGCAGCGCTTCCACCGTCAAGCGCTGGTGTTCCGAAGACCTGACCGACGGTTGCTGCGTCCCCGATAGAGGCCCTGTCGATCCACCATACGTCGCCTCCCGCCATCGCAGCGGCGTAGTGGACGCGCGTCGCTCGCGGCGAGAAGGTCCCGACCTCGGTCGTGACGCCGCTCGTGGGGTCGATCGAGACCACCTGAACCGGCGAAGTGCCGCGGCATACGCACGAGTAGAGCCGATTGCTGTCTGCCAGAAGCGGGCAGCACGCAGTGCTCGTGCCGCCGTCCGGAGTCGTCACCGCAATGAGCTCGGGCGTAGCAACCGCTGCGGCGTCCGACATGCTCACGAAGCCCGCATCGACCGCCGGTGCGACGCTCGACCATGAGCCGCAAGGCGGTACCGCGTCGGTCTTCGTCGGGCAAGAAGTACTGACCACGACGCCAGCTATGAGACCGGTGCGCAATTTGGTGCAGACAGCCGGCGGGAGGGCGATGCGTCCGTTCTGCTCCGTCCACCCTTCGACGCTGGCGCCGTCGAGTGGAACGAAACACGTCGCGCCGGTCGTATCGCAGATTCCGTCGCCCGCGACGCGAAGTCCGACATTGACGTTTGCGGTGTCCGCCGGCATGTCGGCCGTGCACTGATCGTCGGGGACTTCCACCGCACCGGACAGAAGACAAGAAATCGTGTCGAAACACGTCCCCGTCGTCTGGCCTGTGGCGGTCGGCGGAGCGCCGCCGCCAAACACGAGCTCGGGCTGGTAGGTGCGGAGATTGGAGGATTGAACGCTCGCCGCCACGCAGCTTCCGGCCTGACACGTCGCACCCGGCCCGCACGTCGATTGATAAGCAACGCCACCATCGCCATCGGCGACCGGATTCGCAGTGCCGTCGCAGAGCCACTGCACTGGCATCCGAAGCATCGCCGAATGATCGGTCGGCACCGTGGTGACGACTTGACGCAGCGTTCTCGCCACACCGTTCTTGAGTCCGATCACCTGGATCGTGGCAGGGACCGTCGGATCGGGTCCCGCAACCAACGTCAGCGTGGCGGGGATCGGTTGCGCATCCGTCCCGCTGCCAACCATCAAAGGAGTGTCGAGCAGCGTGGTGCCGGGCACTGAAACGATGAGCTCGATGGTGTCGATCTGGTCGGGCAAGGCCACGTCCGTGTCGAGCACAACCACGAGCTGACCCGGAGAGGGATTCGCGTCTTGGCTGCAGGCAACTGCCGCCGACACGGCGACGCTGGCCAGCGACACGATCGCTCGTGCGCGGAGCCGAGGAAAGGCAACGATCACAGCCATGAAAGAGCATAAAGCTACGTCAGGAATCTGCCACCTGGCAATGGAGGTGCCGCCCGCAAGGGACCCCCCACCAGAGCAGCCGAGTTCTCAGAGGCGCACGACATGTAAGTCCGGTCCGATCGCATCCTGCGCGATGTGGACGAGATGCTCGTGATGGGTGAAGAAGAGCACCTGGGTTCGCTGCGCGAACTCCCCGATGACGGCCAATGCGGCGCCGGCGCGTCTGTCATCGAACTGAACGAGCAGGTCGTCTGCCACGAAAGGCATCGCCGTCGCCCTGTCCATGTGCGCTTCGACGGCCGCGAGGCGGAGCGCGAGAAAGAGCTGGTCGGCGGTTCCCGTGCTCAGACCCTCGACGGGAACTTTCTTGCTGTCTCGGCCTTGGCGCACAGCCTCGAGCCGTGGCCGATCGGTTTCGTCGTAGTCGACGTCGAGGCGCAAAAACTCTCCGAGGGTCAATCTCGAGAACAGGACGCTCGCTCGCGAGAGAAGCGGACCCTGTTTCTCACGGCGGAACCGGTCGATCGCCCAGCGAAGAAGCACGGACGCGGTCCGGACATGGACGTATCGCTCCATCGTGTCGACCATCGCGGCGACCGCTTCGCAGCAACGCGATTCGTCGGTTGCGCCATCCGCCTGGCCGCAGACCGCATCGAGCGCTCGTTGGGCCTCGTGGAGCGACACGGTGCGCTCCCTCTGACGCGCGGCGAGGGCATCGAGCGAAGCATTCGCCTTGCCGATTGCGTCATCGAGGAGCGCGCGATCTTCCGCAGCTGCCTCAGCCTCGAGCGCCTCGATGGTCATCCCATCGCCAATCTCGAGCAGCGTCTGTTCGGCTGCGTCAAGCTCACGCTGAACCCGCCGACGCCGATCGGACCGCTCGAGGGCTCCCAAAAGAGCGCCACGCTCCTCCACGCCCGCTGCGTCTAGCAGAGGCTGCAAGCGCGCTACGGCCTGCGCCTTACGCACCCGCGCCGCGCGATCCGCCACCCCGATTCGAACGATGGCGTCATCCGCGGCGGCGCGTGTACGCTTCGCCTCCTCGGCAATCGCGAGGCGCGACTCGAGCTCGCGAACCACGTCGAACGACGGCCGACGGGCGAGGCCGGGACCGCATTCGCTCGCGAGCTCATCGACGGCCGCGGCGAAGGAGATGAGGTCCCGCTCCATCGCCGCGATCCGCGCCTTTTCCAGAACGGCAATCTCCCCGAGTTTGGCTCGCAGATCTCGCATGATCGAGAGAGCAGAGACTGCGGTTTCGGGCTCTACGGATGCAGGCAGTCCGATCGCGACGGCCCGCGCCGCAAAGGCGACTCGCCAGTCCGTCAGCAAGCCAGCGGCCAGGGCGTGCTTCTCCTCGAGTCCGGGCAGCGTCCGCTCGAGAATCGCAAGCCGCTCGGCCAGCGCTTGCTGGTGCCCTCGCGCATCGTCGAGCGCCGATGTCCACCAATCGGCCACCGCAACGAGCCCCGCGAGCGACCGCCCGTCGACGTCGGAGACATCCGCCCCCGACCGAGCGAGGGCATCCTTCAAGGCGCAGATCGCGGCCTCGACATCGCGATCGTGGTCGTCGAGTTCGTTCCGAAGACGCTCGGCCTCCGAACCAGACTCGAGCGCGCGCGCGCGCCGGTCCATCCACGCTCGGAGCTTCGCTGGCGTTTCGAAGGATACGCCGAGACCTTCCTGAAGCCGGACAAGCTCGCTCGAAGCTTCGACCCATTGCCCCGCAAGCGCGTCAATCCGCGCCGCAATCCGGTCCAGTCTCTTCCCCGAGAGCTCCTCCTCCAAACCGAGTTTGTTCGCGCGAACCGAGGCCTCCGCACCGTCGAGCCGACGGTCGGCGAGCACGTCGCTCTCCCGAACCATCGCCTCGTACTCGCGCACCTCCGATTCCCTGGGACGGGAGCCTTCGGAAGCATCCCCTTCGATCCACGGTCGCAGCATCGACCAGCGTGCGTTTCGCCTTTCGCGCGCGACGATCACCTCGTCGGCTGTGACGAGCTCCGCGTCCCGCTTCGCGCGCAGCATCTCGAGACGCAGGTTCGCGAGCGTCTCCGTCTCCGTCGTGCGGTCACGTTCGGTCTGCCTTCGCTCCTCTGCCAGGTCCTCGAGGCGCCGCGCCACCGGCTCGATCTCCTCGGTCGTTGGGGGAACGAGCGTTCGAAGTGCATCGAGCGACCCCGTCCACGGCGCGAGCTTGTCGAACGCGACCTGCGCTCTCTTGACGGCGGCATCGAAGGGGGTCGACAGCGCTCTTCGGCGCGCGACGACATCACCGAGTTTGCGCGCTTGAACGAGGGCTTCTCGGAGCAGCGGCGGCGTGCCGCGGTCACGCGAAGGGTCGCGCTCGCTGGCACAAGCGTCGCGCTCGTCACGCTTGTCGCGCACCGAGGATGCCGTGACTTCGACGGCAGCCACCAGTTTCGCGTGCCGCTCGACGAGAAGTAGGAGCTCGCGCTCGGCGACATCCGACGCGAGACGCTCCTCGACAACGGCTAGGGGTACACCCGACCAGCCAAGCCGTTCGGAGAGCCCCACCACCTGCGAGCGGAGAAGCTCCACCTCGGCCCTGCGCTTCGCAATGTCGTCGCCGTGCTTGCGCAGCTCGTAACGCCGCTCGCTCGCCTCCCGGATGTCCGCGGCGCGAGCGAGGACCGCGTCATCCATGGTCGCCGCGTCCCGAGCGCTGGCGATCTTCGTGCGTTCATCGGCAAGCCTGTCGATATCGCTCTCCGCGAGCGCGATGTCCGTCATGGCGTCGTGGACTTCGCGAGAGGCGCCTTCCGGCAGCACCGGGGCTTCCCCCAACCCGCGAAGTTCATCCGTCCAGTGCCTACGCCGGTCGAGCGCCGGTCCTGCACGTTTGATCCGCTCCAGACGCGCACGAACGTCGGCGAGGGTCCTGCTTTCGAGGTCAGCCTCGCGGAGCGCGTCCTCGCATTCCGTCACGCGTTGTTCCTTCTCTCGATAGTCCCTGACGCGCACGACGTGGGCCTTGCGATCTCGTTCGGCCTCGCGGAGCCTGTCGAGAGCCCGGTAATACGCTCTCTTGTCGCTGCGACGCGCCCCCCAGAGATCATCGGCCTGCTGCTCGAGATCGTCGCGGACTTGCCCGAAGTGCGCCAGGCCGCCGCTCGTCTGAAACAGCATCCGCCCGAGGTCGTCCTTGGCGTCGAGAAGCTGGCGACCGCCGTCGACGAGGCCCGCGTGATCCAGGCTCCACATTCGCTCGAAGAACGTGCGGTCGGCGTATCCGACAACCTTCGCGAACATGGTTTCATCGACGGGCTTGTCGCCTTCGTAGGGACCGAGCAGAGTATTTTTGACGCCCTTGCGGCGGCGCACGGCAAGTGCGTCCTCGCCTCGCTCGATCACACCCCCGATGAGCATTGTCTTGTAATCGTGCACGAACGCGTACGGAGACGACGAGGCAATGCCAAACAGCAAGTCCGAAAGTGCCGCACGAGCGGTCGACTTTCCAGCCTCGTTCGGTCCGACGACCAGGTGCAAATCGGGCTGGCTCCTCGGCAGATCGACGACAACGTCCGTGAATCGTCCATAGCGAATGAGCTCGAGACGGGAGAGGCGCACGATGGACTCGTCATTTTCCGGAAACGCGCGAGACAAGCGACGAAGCCACGGCACGCATGATGTCGCCTACGCGACCTTCTCGAATCGCGGCGAGCATCGGCTCGTTCGCCGTGCGGACGTCGGGTTCCAACTTGGCCGCCATCTCCGCGAGCTCGGCTTCGAGCGCGCGCACGAGATCCGGATCGTTGGGTGCCTCGTCGAGCACAGCGCGAAGTTCGGCGACCGCGTCGCCGCGCGCGTCGATTTCGGCGGCTGACCATGCTGGCTCTGTCTCCAGACGCACACTCTCGACCCACGCTCTTCCCGGACCAAACGCGTTGGCTGCGGCCTGAAGCTCCGCGCGCACTCCGAGCACTCCGCCGAAGAGCTCACCATGCAGTGGCGATCGACCGCGAAACGTCATCCGCACAGCGACGGGAATGTCGCCTGCAACCTCGACGACGCGCGAGAGCTCGCGCTCGCCACACGCGCAGACGTCGCGCACGGAGGAACACCCTTCTACGTCGACGAACACGTGCTCCCATCGGAGGACGTCGAGAATCACGCGGACGACCGAGACGATCGCGTCGCCTTCGGCTTCGACGAGAACGGCTCCGCGTGGCCCGGTCTCGCGCACGCTCCGGCCCTGAAGATTGCCAGGAAAGACGATCCACGGGGCCTCGCGCACAACCTCGAATTGGTGAACGTGCCCGAGAGCGAAGTACTCATACCCGCGTGCACAAAGGTCCTCGACAGTGCACGGGGCATACGGCTCGTGACCGACACGCCCCGTGAGAGCCGTGTGCAAAACACCAATGTTGAGCCATCCGGCGACTCGCTCGGGATAGTGGGCGGCCAGGTTCTCCGTCACCGCGCGCTGGCGGAAGCTCTGACCGTGAAATGCGACGCGAAGATCCTCGAATCGGATGGTGGTCGCTCGTTGCGCCTCGAACGCGAAGACGTTGTCCGGCCGTCTAAGTTCGCACGTGAGTTCACTTTCCGCGTCGTGATTGCCGTGGCACACGACGACGCGAATGCTTTCGCGGCGCAGGCGGCCCATCTGGGCTGCGAAGTAGAGCCCCGTGTTGTAGTCCCTCCACAAGCCGTCGAAGACATCGCCAGCAACGACAACGAACGCCACTTTCTCGGCGATGGCCCTGTCGACCAGGCTCTCGAATGCCCGACGGGTCGCGGTTCGAAGTGGCTCAACCGGAGCGCCATCGTAGCCCGATAGGCCGCGCAATGGGCTGTCAAGGTGGATGTCGGCGGCGTGGATGAAGCGCAAGGGGCGCACGATGACAGCGGGGGGCGATGACAAGCACACGAGGCCAGAGGATGCGCCGAACATGATCGGTGCTACACCTGGCAATCACGATCATGGCGCAGAGTGCGCACGATTACCAGCCGGGCCAGCGCGTCCCGGGCACCGTCTACCAAGTCGTCCGCCTGATAGGGGCGGGCGGAATGGGAACGGTGTACGACGTCGAGGACACGACCATCGGCAAGCGGTACGTGCTCAAGACGCTACACCCGCGGCTGGGGACGCGCGAAGACCTGGCGCGTCGCATGCGGAGCGAGGCGCGGACTCTTGCCCGTCTGCATCACCCGAACATCGTCGATGTGATCACGGCAGGGGTCACGAACGACGCTCTCCACCTGCCCTTTTACGTCATGGAGCGGCTCAGCGGGCAGTCGCTGCGTGTCGTCCTCGACAAGAAGTTCAGGCTCGAGCTCTCGCACGCCCTCCACATCGAAATCGACCTCCTCGATGCGCTCGATCACGCGCACGACAAGGGGGTCATTCATCGTGACGTCAAGCCCGACAACATCTTTCTGCACCGGACGCCCGCGGGCGTGACCGTGACGAAACTCCTCGACTTCGGAATCATGTCGTTGCTCGATGCGGCGCCCAACGAGCCCGCCGGGCGCTTCATGGGCACGTTGCGCTATGCGGCCCCCGAACAGCTTCGTGGCGAGAAACCGAGTCCTCGTGTCGATGTGTACGCGGCGGGACTCGTCATGTACGAGATGCTCACCGGCCGTGGTCCATTCGACGACGAAGGGGAGCCCGAGCGCATCGCCACGGCGCATCTCCAGAAGGAGCCTCCGGCCATGTCGCGATTTGCAGACGTGCCGAAGGAGCTCGACCAGCTCGTAGCGGTGGCCCTATCCAAGTCTCCTTGGTCCAGGCCGCGGGATGCCTTTTCGTTCGCCACCAGCCTGCGCAACATCAAGAGAGTACTCCTCGGCGGCAAGGCCCTGGACTCCTCGGAAAGTCGAGCGACCGCCGTGGGCGGCGTAGGCGATTCAAGCCCAGCACCGGCACTCGTACGCGTGCAGCGGGCTTCGCCAGACGGTCCGTACATCATCTCTCCCGTCGGCTCCGACAACTCGAACAAGACCGAGACCCAATCCGCCGACAGGATGCCCCCGACCTCCGACGGGCCCATGGTGACGTCGGTCGGCTCCACGCGGGAGTTCGAGGGAGGCCGCGAAATGCCCCACTTGTCGGTGGACGACTCAGAACCTCACCAGGCGGCAGGGACCACGGCGACGCTCACCCCGATCTCGAGTCCAAGTCCCCAGCACGGAACGGTCGATCTCGGATCGTTGGCTGCCTTCCCCGAGCCAGCGCCGTCGGAGGTCGACAAGCCGGCGGCACAGCTCATTCCGATTCCGTCCTTTTCCGTGGTCTCGGAGAGCGATTCCGTCGACCCGGCTGCGGCAAACAGCATCGGCCCGCAGACGCGTTCGTTCAGAGCGGGATTGCGCCCCCGAATCACGGGAAGCCGCATCACGGCCTTTGCGGTCGTGGGCTTCCTGGCGATCGCAGCGTGTGCCTTGGTCATCGCACAGTCCGTCCATCGGACCCCCGCCGCTTCTGGGACGGCAACGTCGACAACGAGCCTTATCCCGACCGCGGAGCCGTTCGAAATCGCTCCGGCTCCGACGATTCCGCCCCCGGCATTCGAGAACATTCCTCCGGCCCGCCCTCTGTCCGCCCTGCCGGCCATGGGGAAGCTCGTAGCGCCCCCCTCATCGATTGCGCCATCCACTCGCGCCATCGCACCCGCCCCAACACTTTCGGCGACCACGGAAGGTCCTATGGAGCCGGAGGCTACCCCTTCGGCTCGCCCCGCTTCGAGCGCCAAAACCGAAAAGAAGGAAGCTCGACCTCGCACACAACCAGCGCACTCGGGGTTGGAAGATCGGCCGGGCCCCGGATTCTAGAAGGTCGGTGTTCGACCGAAGGACACCGGCCTCCTAGGACACGATCGGATCCGGCTACTCCGAGGGCAGGCAATCGGATGTTACCTGCCAGTTCATCAGCACTGGCGCGGAGAGACCGTCTGACGTCGGTTCGAGCGTAAAGGTCAATCGCAGGGCGCCCTTCGACTCCACCGGGGGGACGGCCTGCGCAAACGCGCCGATGGGCGCGCCGCCATCCAGCGCATTGATGTCCAGGAGTATCTCGGACCCTGGCGGCGAAGTGCTCGTCGTCGTGGTCAGCAGAGCAATCGACTGTGCACCGGAGAAATCCGGGGGGCCACCATCGCCGGGAAGGTCCACCGTTTGCGCCGTGAATTCGATCGATGCCGTCGGCGGAACAGTGGCGTTCCAAGAGAGCGCTCTCCATACGACGCGCGTCGCATCGGGGCACGCCGAAATGAAGTCCTCCGTGAACGATGCCGGACTGTATGCGAATGCATTCGTCGGGTCAGGCAGGGTCTGCGAATCAGGCAATACGCAGGAAGTCAGGTCGAAGAACATGTATTCAAGCAGGCTTTCCTGGGGACTCATCGCGGCGGTCGAACACACATTCGAGCTGGTTCGCGGATCGCCATGAAAGTCCGCGTAGAGGACACGACCGCACGTGCCAGGAGCCGCATCGGCCCCGGCGTCCAGGTCGGGCAGCGGTGTATTGAACCCGATAGCAAAAGGTTGACCGGCAGCCGCGGAGTCGTGGAGCCACTCGGTGGCGATCGCGTTCACACTACCGATATCGCCACCGGCATTGAGGACGGATATTTCCCTGGCGGACGCGGACGAGAGCGCACCGATGCTGAGGAGCCATTGGTCAAGGGCGGATCCGAGCGCGGAGTTCGTTCCGTCGACGAGCTGGGAGTCGATAATCGCGTTCTCGATGCCCCCGATCGTTCCGTGGTTCGGACTCCACGTTGCAACCCCGAGAAACGGGTTGTCCGATGTCGCTCCGTTCACGGACACGTCTGACGTCAACCATTGGTATCCGAGATGCGTCGTAAGAACCCTGCCACCCGCGTTGGCATAGGCCGCGAGGTTGCCGTAGCCTGTCGGGTCGACTCCGATGTTCCTCTGCCCCTCGCAAGGCAGAATTACCGCATCGTACGTCAGCAGAGTGTCGATGTCGTCGACGAGTGGCGAAAGCCCGGTCGGCGCGACCGGCATGGGCGGCGAAGCGCCCGCAGGCGCGGACAATCCCTCGCCATTGGCCACGTAGGTATCAATTCGCCCATCTCCGCTTTGAGCGGGGAATTGAAACTCAGCCGGATCGACGCCCGCCTTGTACATCATGCACTCGAGCGCGTCGGTGCTCGCCGTCGCAATCGCCATCTTCGGGACGTCGCCGGCATCGCCGGCCCCATCGAAGCGGTTCGCCGGGAGGTGCGAGTTGGTCGGATCGACGGACGTCGCCGCGCACGCCGGAACGCTGTCGAGCCACGCCTCGCGACGCCACTTGCCCTTCTGCACGACGAAGGGGATCGGCCCATTGGGGGCCACATCCGTCGACGGAACATTCGGGAGGGTGAATGTCCCGTCCGGTGCAGTTCTGGCTGCCGCCACCGCCGGGAGCGCTGGCTCTCCGCTACAAGGCTCGCAGATTGCGCCGCTCGCCAACGGCACCAGCGCGCCGGACGGATCGATCGGGACGTAGACGTAGGCATCGGCAATCGGGTGGCGTCCCGCGGGGTCGAACACCGTGCCTACGAGCGTCGTCGTGCCGCCATCGGGACAGGAGGAAAGCTGGCACTCGAGCCCGGAACAGGGAAGAGTCACGCCGGCGTCCGAAGTCGCGACACCCGACGCGTCGACATCCCCGGGGCCTTCGACGAAGGCCGTGCATCCGAACGGGTCGCAAGGATCCGTGCACGGGGTCGCAGCAGCAAGGAACCGAGGCCCATCGCGGCCAATCGTGGAGCTGCGAACCGACTTCGTGACGACGGTCCCTCCGGAGCAGGAGCTCCATGTCCCGTCCTGGCACACCGACTGCCCCTCTCCACAAGAAACCCAGTCGGCCTCTCGGCTAATCAGCGTGCCGCAGGGGGCGACCGCACCCTCGGATGCGCATGGACATCCCGCACGACCGTCCGCGCAAGCGACGGTGGCCCCTCCCCGCTGCGTGACCGACCCCGTGGACCCATCTTGGAGCGATCGCGTCGAACACGCCAATGAAAATCCGGCTCCCAGCACCAGGGCCAAGAGCGGTCCCACCGAGGTCATCGCTCGACGCCTAAACTCTCCCACGATCCTAGCCGGTTATTAGCTAACTCTGAGTGCCTAGCAAGGGTTTCCGTCTTCCACGGTCCCGTTCGCCGGTTCGCCAGAAGATCTCGCAACAGGCGAACCATATGCCGGGGCGGCTCCGACGAGTATGCTGGTCTTACGTTGATCCCCGAACGCATGGGCAGTCTGATTCTGCTGTCTTGCACCGTTTTCTCGTGCTCGCCGACCGCGAAGTCCGAGGCAGCCGCCCTGCTCGCTGCGGTCGACCGGTACCGGGACGCGTCGGACTCAGCGAAGGTCGATCGCGCCCACGCCGTAGCCGGAACTCGATGTTCGGATGTGACCGTGTGCAACGCCAAGCGCGCGTGCGAGGAAGCCATCTTGCCGAGTGCGCGAGCGCTGGCGATCAAGGATCGCGTCAGCGAACGCGTCCGTGATCTCCGAGAGGGACGCCTGGCGCCAGATTCTCCCGAGGCGTCGGCGCTCCCGACAGCGCTAGAGGACGCGGAACGCCTTCTGAACGAAGGTCGCGCCAAGATGCCCGAGTGCGAGCGGCTGCTCGTGGAGCTTCGCGTCGCGCTAGGGGTGTGACTCGACGCCTCGATCGTGTTAGCTGGAAGGATTGGACTGAAGGGTCTGCCTGCCGCTCGGAGGGCACAGACGCCCATGAGCAGTCCCGGCGAGGGGCTTGTCTCCCCGCAGCGGCCACGGTTGTTGGTAACCCATTCACGCGGAGGATTGCATGTTCAGGAACATTACGGCCACGGTACTCACCATCACGACGTTGCTCGCTTCGTCCCCCGCGATCGCGGCGCACGAAGCCTACATGACCGTGAAGGGCCAGAAGGCAGGAGTCGTCAAGGGTGGTGCAACCGCGAAGGGCCAAGAGGGGTCGATCGTCGTCCTGTCGACGTCGCTCGCGATCACGTCTCCCCGCGATGCCACCTCGGGACTGCCGACAGGGCAGCGTGTGCACCAACCGATCGTGATCACAAAGGAACTGGACAAGAGCTCCCCAATTCTCTGGAACATGCTCGTGACGAACGAGAACATCTCGAACGTGACCATCAAATACGTGCGCGCGGCAGCGAACGGCGCAGAGCCTCAGATTTACCAAATCAAGCTAACCAACGCGAGTATCTCTTCGATCACGTTCCATCAGCCGAATTCGGCTCTCGCCGATTCGCGCGCCGTCAACGAATACGAGGATGTTACGTTCACGTATCAGAAGATCGAGTGGACGTGGAACGACGGCGGCATCACGTCCACGGATGAATGGACGGCACGTTGATCTCGTTCGAGGGGAGCGCGGCCGCAGGCGTTCCCGTTCGAGGGGAGCGCGGCCGCAGGCGTTCCCGTTCGAGGGGAGCGCGGCCGCTCCCCTCGAGCTCCCCATGCCGTGACCGATTGCTTCAACAGCTTGCGCTATCGACTCGCGGCCGCTCCCCTCGAGCTCCCCATGCCGTAGCCGATTGCTTCGACGGGTTTGAGCCGGTCTGGACAATCGGATCAAGCGTCCACCTATACGGTGACGAAGGTCCTAGCGTTGACGTTGTCGTTTTCGTTTTCGTTGACGGGGACGTCTGACGTTGACGTTGAAGACGACGCCGACAGCAGCGAATCGCCTGCACGTCTTTGTCGATATCGCTACGCTGTGCGAAAGAAGCTCCACTATTCCGGCCTAGCAAGCGGTCGGCGGAGATCAGCTTCGGCGCTCGCCCATACTGGTAGTGGGCCGCGGCTTCGAGTCGGGCGACGCCGTGCTCGCGGCGGCCAGCACCTCGAGGCGGCGCACCGCGACGCCCGCGCCATCCTCGTTCACCATCGAGGATGCCATGCGCTCGGCTCGCTCGCGGAGGGCCACCGAGCTTACCACCTCGCGCATGAGGGCTCCGACGCGCTCGGGGGTGGCCTTCCAGAACGAGAGCCAGCGTCCGGCCCCGCACCGCGCGAGGCGCTTGGCCCACATCCGCTGCTCGAGGATGAACGGGAGCACGAGTGCGGGCTTCCCGGCCCGCAGCGCCATATGCGTCGTTCCAGCGCCACCGTGGTGCACGACGGCGCAGCACATTGGCGCGAGCCGCCGGTGCGGCGCCCACGGAAGAATGAACGTCTCGCCCTCGCGCACCTCGACGTCGCTTCGCTTGGTCTGGACGATCGCGCGCAGTCCGGAGGCTCGCGCCGACGCAAGGAGCAGGTCCAGCCCGCGATCCTGCACAATGTGCTCCCAGGAGCCGAGCGAAAGCAGCACCGGGGGCGGGCCTTCGTTGAGAAACGAGCGTAGCGCAGAGGAGGGCGCCCAGGGCTCGGCGTCGTCGGGCATGGCGAGCTCCCCACACACGCAATGCGTCTCCGCCCAGTCAGGCGCCGGAGGCCAAAACGAGGGGCTTGCCGCGTGCAGATTGAGGTGATCGGAGAAGACCACGTCGGGAATGACGTGGCGAATCCTCGGAAGGCCCTTGGCGGCGAAGAATCGTCGCGGAGTTGCCGCGAACGCCATGTCCATCAGAACGCTGAGCAGCGCCCACCCAGGCCGCGCGAGCCAGCGCCACGGCGGCAAGAAGTCGGGAGGAATGAGACGCGACGGGACGACCCCCGGAACGTAATCGATGATGGCGTGCGGCGTCCTCGTCGCGAGGCTCGCCGCCTTGAGCGTCCAGCACGAAGGCCCAGCGACGACGACATCGGACCGCGCGCAGAGGTCGCGCGCCGCTTCGTACGTTGGCTCGACGTAAGGATCGAAGGTGAGCGCAAGTACCTTCGTGATGAGCTTCGTCGGGTTGGCGCTCTTGGCCTCTTGCGCGATCTGCTGCACGGTGATCTCCACGCGATCGGGCACCGTCGTAAGCGATATGCCGAGCGCGTCGCACAGCGGCCGGTAGTCCTTGCCGTCCACTGGCGTGACCACGAGGCTCGCGCTGTGACCCTCCCGGTGCAGGCGCGCGGCGAGCGCGACGAGGGGGCGCAGATCGCCCTCCGAACCCCAGCCTTGGATTCCCACGCGCATCACACCCTCCGATGCTAGCCGAAGGTCCTCACTCCGACGTGCTCGTGAGCGATGCGGCGGACCAGAACGAGCACCGGCTCCCACAGCACCGTCCCGTAGGGGTGTAGGGTAGCGCTCGTGGCCAAGCTGGTCCGCCTGAAGCTCACGTCCCGCCAGCCGGCATTGACCGCGAGCTCGATCGATCACCAGATGCAAGACAGCAAGCATTGGGCTGTCTGGTGAGTGTGAACATTCTCGAGCTCCTGTCCCAGTGGTCCCCCAGCGCCCGCCCCCTCAGACCCGCGCGTCGGAGGGCGGGGGAGATTCGACCGCCCCCGAAGAATCATCCAATTCTCCCGCGAGGCACCGTGGCGGGGACCGGCTCCGCGTTCCGAGAGCATCCTCCTTGCCTTGCGGTGTTCCCAGCGTCGACCCGAATCCAGTCCCCTCGACATCCACTATCCACGCAACCCCCGGGCGCGTAACGAGCTGGCCCGACAGACGCAGCCGTCGACGCAATGATGTCGCGTTTCGTCCGAGCGCTGGCCTGCGTCGGCGCTATGCTGTCCATCATGATTCCCGACGATGCGGCGGAATGCGAGCCCACCCCCGACAGCGACCTCGTCGATCGTGAAGGGCGTCCGTACTTCCTTTGGGACGTTGATATGACTCTCGAGCAATTTCTTCAGGGGCTCAGCGATCCCGATCCCGAGGTGCGCGCCTACCTCGCAGGAAAGTTGATGCGCCAATCGCGTGTCGCCGATGTGGGCCGGTTCATCTCGGTGGACGACGCTCGCGCTATGTGGCCGCGGATTTCTCGCTACCTCGGGCGAACGCGTGAGGCCTGGCGTGCGCGCCTAGACATTCGCGAGCCATAGCCTTGGCGACCGGAAGGCTTTCGGCACTCCAAGAAGGAATCCTGAAACTCCTCGCGACGGGCGTGCCAACGGAGTGGGTGCTGACCGGAGGCGCTGCGCTCGGCGGGTTTTACACGAAGCACCGCTCAACACGAGATCTCGATCTCAGACCACTGGGTCGCCAAGTTCTCGGTCGCTTGCCTTTCGAGGCGGAGCATTTCTTGATGCGATACGCGATTGGTCCGCAAGGCGGCCGCCTGAGTCGATCGCGAGCGAGCGGCGGGCGAGCGCCGTATCTCATCAGGCGCTCGCGTCCGAGGTCGTCGTCGGCTGCAACGACGACACTCGCATGCAAATTGAAACCATCCTGTTCAACGGCGTTCTCGTGGACAGGAGGAGCGTCGGCTGCCCGAACATCCCGGTCGTCGTCAGCTTCGTGGCGAATTCGTCATCGGCTTCGTCAAACGCGCCGGTGAGGATGGTCTACGCACGTTGAGGAACGACGCTTGGTCGTTGCCCGGCGGCGTTCGGGGGTCGCGGAGCGACGCTCCTCTGTTTCCTAGCGGACCTCGATCGGGCGTTGGCTTGGCTCGTTCGCCGGGTCGCAAGGCTCGTCTGCGAGATGGCTTCGTTGGCAATCGCGGTCGCGTCACTCCCCACTTCGATCGCGTCACTCGCGATTTCGACCGCGGGACTCGTCGATGCGACCCCTATGCTTGCCCACGCCGTCGGTTGGCTCGCCAATGCGGTCGCTTGGTTCGCCGACGCGGTCGCTTGGCTAGGCTACGCGGTCGCTGCGCGCGGGAAGGCGGTCGTTTGGCTCGCTCTCTCGATCGCTTCACTCGCTATCGCGTCCGTTTGGCTTGCCACTGCAATCGCTTGTCTCGCTCTCGCGGTCGCTTCGCTCGTAGCCTCGATAGCTTGTCTCGCTCTCGCGGTCGCTTCGCTCGCTATCGCGATCGCTTGGCTCGTAGCCTCGATCGCTTCGCTCGCCATTGCGATCACTTCGCTCGTAGCCTCGATCGCTTGGCTCGCTATCGCGATTGCTTGGCTCGCTATCGCGATTCCACCGCTCGCCATCGAGGTCGCATCACTCGCCATCGCGACTGCGTCGCTCGCCATCGCGGTCGTTTCGATCGCTCTGGCGATTGCATCTCTCTGTCTCTCGATCGCGAGGCACACTCTCGCGATTTCTACCCTCGCGACAGGGATAGCTTCGCTCGCCCGTGTCGCAATCGGGTTCGTTCGTCGACAGGCGAGACTCGCGTGCCGCGGAGCTAGACTCGGTTGCCTCCTTCCAAGGCCTGTGCCTCCGACGAGACGGCCTGCGTGCTGGCGTTGCAGGCAGACTCACTGCGTGATGCACCGTCAGGACCTCTTTCGAGACTGCGTTATACTTGTGGTGGGCCGCGGCTTCGAGTCGGGCGACGCCGTGCTCGCGGCGGCCAGCACCTCGAGGCGGCGCATCGCGACGCCCGCGCCATCCTCGTTCACCATCGAGGCTGCCATGCGCTCGGCGCGCTCGCGGAGGGCTACCGAGCCTACCATCTCGCGCATGAGGGCTCCGACGCGCTCGGGTGTGGCTTTCCAGAACGAGAGCCAGCGTCCGGCCCCGCACCGCGCGAGGCGCTTGGCCCACATCCGCTGCTCGAGGATGAACGGGAGCACGAGTGCGGGCTTCCCGGCCCGCAGCGCCATATGCGTCGTTCCAG
>Ga0326728_10009011_pt1 | contig 24290 bp, 28 predicted proteins | sample MB3enrmetagenome_FD_207602 | JGI IMG/M metagenome (GOLD analysis project Ga0326728, IMG submission 207602) | Lab enriched peat soil microbial communities from McLean, Ithaca, NY, United States - MB31MN | ecosystem: Environmental > Terrestrial > Soil > Wetlands > Peat | place: USA: New York... | reverse complement strand
TCGTTCGCCATGCCCGCGCGCGATCTCAAAAATTTCTGGGGAAGCCTTTTAGAATGAGGGGTTTATGTTCTCTGAAAAAGCAAGGGCTGCACGGGTGAAGTTGGTTCGAGACCGGCGAGAATTCGCCGACCGAATCCGAGCCCATCTCAACTCGCTGGGATGTCTCGACGCACCCGGCGCGCCCCCCGATCTGGGCAAGATCGTTGACGTGGGAGTCTTACAAGCTCTGCGGTTTTATCGCCTTACTACGATAGCGACTCAGGGCATCCGTAGGCGAATGAAGGACGCGTCCCGAGAAGAGGCTGAAGAGAACGCTATAAAGGCGCTCTCCCGTTATAAGGCCACGGAGCGGTACGTTGCGCAGATCGGCGCGAGGCTTATAAGGAAAAACAAGAAAGTCCGGGGAGTCGGCCCGCGTGAGTACGTCACGTGGGAGCAAAACCTCGCGGCTAATCCTGAGTTAGCAGCGGAATGGAATCGGGGCGATGCGGCCGGGAACGATCCGACTTCGGCCAGCGCCGCGAAGAATCCGGGAAGCAAGCAAGAGGGGGAGTTGTGAGCGAAACCGTTATAAGCATGTGTCAGAAAATCGGGCTTGGGCTGTCAGTCGGACAGTCGGCGGTCCTCAAGTCGCTTTACGGCCTCGAAATGACTCCGGCTGAGTTTGATATTTTCCACGCCGGTACCGCGATGGACTTCCCGCCCACGGAGCCGCAAAGGGACTTCACGCTTCTCTGCGGGCGGCGCTCCGGCAAAACGACAAGAATCCTTTCCCCAGTCGCAGCCTTTGAGTGCTGCTTCCGAGAGCGAGATTTGCCCAAGATGGAGGAATTCCACGCCGTCACAATCGTCGCGCCGACAGAAGATCAATCAGTGGTTTGTTATCGCGCGATTCTGGAACTGTGCAACTCCCGCAAACTGTTGCGAGGCATGATCGAGGAGATCAAGGATTCCGTTGCCGAGCACTCCCTCCGTTTCAAAAATCACAGGATGGTCCGAGTGCTCGCGGCCAACAGCAAAACCCTACGGGGTTGGTCTTCGATTGCGCTGCTATTCGATGAGGCTTGTTACTTCGCCGAGACCGGCCCGCAGTCGCTAGAATCTTGCGTGAAGGCCGCACTCCCCGGACTCTTGAATTCAGGCGGGCCATTGATTCTTTCCAGTTCAACAGACGAAGCTCGCCGGGTGGGGCTCGCTTATGAAAATTATCGGGACCGTGCCGAGAGCGGAAAAGTAGTCTGGGGCGTTGACACTGAGGTTCTAAATCCGGCCAGCATAAAAAGTATCAGGCAATGGGGCCAACTGGCCTCCCGCACGGCGCGCAAACTTTGGAGCGGGGACCAATTTCGTTTTGGATTCAAGGACTCGGAAAAATCCCTTCTCGACTCCGCGAAAATTGACAAGGCTACTGCGTTCGGTCATTCGGACTTTGCGCCGAGTCTCGGGAATCGCTACGTGCTCGCCCTCGACCCCTCCCCCAGTGGACGCGATTATTTTGCCGCGTGCATCGCCCACACCGACAAGCAAGCACGCAAGATCGTTGTTGACTGGGCATGGCAGACAAGAAAAGAGCCCGGCGAGCTATTGGACGTTGACGGAGTAAACACTCTCATTCTCTCGATAGCTCGCATGTTTTGGGTGAATAAGGCTTTCGGAGACCAATTCGCCCTTCCGTTCCAGTCTCGCTATAAGGCGCAAGGAATCGAGCTTGTCCGAGTCAAGACGCAAGGCCCGGACGGAGCGCAAATGTTCGGACGGCTGCGTGCCTTGCTCCAAGAAGAGCGGCTCATTCTGCCCGATGAGCCTGAGCTAAACCGGCAACTAAAATCACTCGAAGAAAATTTTCACGATGGCCGAACGAAAATCGAGTCGCGCTCCGGGCATGATGACCTCGCAATGGCGTGTGCCGTGGCCGTTTTTCAACTCGCAATCGCGGACCACGATTGGTTGACAGAGACTCCGGACGGCGGGGAATACAACGGCCCGATAGTGATCTCGGTCGGGGGTCGGCCAACTTCTACCGATGCGGACAGGCAGGACATAAAAGCCCCTGGTGGATACAGAGGACTAGGCCCAGATCGAATTTGGGAAAAGCTCTAGGCCGATGTTTTCCGCCGAAGAAATCGCGCGCGCGTTTCTCAATGAAACGATTCGATCCGTGCGCCCCGACACGCGCCGAAACGGTCGAAGCGGCGCGGATGCGGAGCGGGCCGCTTTGATTCGAGAAGATTGGCTCTCTTCTAAGTGCGGCGGAAGGACCGGCCGCCGTCCAAGAATTCCCGCATGGCTGAATTCAGACGCGCGCATCGTTGCCGCGCTTCGCAAAACTTATCCCCGCTGGTCTGGAAAATTTGGAGATAGCAACCGATGGACGCCGCGCGCCGCCCGACTCCTCAGAGCCGTGTATCTAAATTTTCGGGTTGGAATTCCGGCAAGCGAGATCGCATTCGAACACCGGAAGGAGAGACGCGGGCGATACTCTCGCAAGGGGCGCGAACGCTTGACTAAAAACTTGCAAAGAAAATTGTCCCGGTTTCGTGCAATTGGTGATTCCCCCTGAGCTTACAACCGTTCACTTCCTGAACAACTTCCGAAAAAGTCCACAATTAAACCTAACTTGTAGGGTTTGAGATTTCGCGCTGCGCCTCCTTGTCGCGGCAGCGAACGCGGGGCAACAACGCGGTGCGGGGCGGGAGTTGCGGGCTCTCAAACGGTGCCATCGAGCCTGCCTCGCTGCTCTTAGAAGTTTGCGAACGCAGAGGTCGCGCAGAGACCTGCTGCAATTCGAGCGAGTGACGCCACGAAACGGCGTCTAGCCAGCACGCGATCCGCTGGAAACAAATGGCGCGAATCTGAAAGAGAAAGAGAGAACAGTGCCGCAACTAGCAAACAATTCCGCCATGAATGAGGTTTGTGCGGAGCTAACCCGTCGCGGGTTTCTCAGCATGGCGGATTTGCCGATCATCCGGAATCAAATGCGAAGAGCGCCCGTGCCGCAGTTCAAGGCCGGGACGTTCGTGCGGGGCCTGCTCGACCTTATGGGACACCCTATCAAGGGCACCAGCAAGGAAGAGCGGCAGTACACCGAGAGTTTTCAGAAAGCTCTGAGTCCTCTCGCAAGTCCCGGCAGTTATTTGGTTCCCATCATTCAGCCCGAAGGCGAGATCACGCCGATTTTCGGTAGCGGGTGGATTCTCCGCAAGGGTGGAGCGCGGATTTGGGACATGAACACAATCGCCAAACAAACGGTCCCGACCGAGCTTGCAAATCCGCAAATGCAGTACCTTGCGCCAAACGCGAATCAAACGCCCGACAGCACATTGAATTTTGGCCAGTATGTTCTGGAGCCTCGGACAGCGAGGGCGCTGGTCAAGATTCCGATTGAACTGCTCAAGACGGCGAGTGTCACTCTTGATACGGTCCTCGATTTTCAGTTGCGAAACGCAGCCGGAAAATTCGAAGACCTCGCTTTCCTGACCGGCGTAACTGCGGCCGATGCGTCGCCAGTTCCGAACGCTCTAATCAACCAATTCGTGAACATCCTCACGCCGAAGAATGGCGCGGGTGCTCCGCTCGACTATCACGACATCACGAGCATATTGGCACAAGCCTACGCCTCAGAAATTCCAGAGCCGTATGCTTGGTTTTTCCATCCGCTTGTGTTTTTCAATCAGGTGCTCGGGATGCTCGACACCCTGGGCCGTCCAATAGTGCAACGCGACGCATCCGAAAACGGCGTGCGCTTTTCGTTGTTCGGACATCCCGTGTACCTGTCGCCGCGTATTCCGGTCACTCTCGGGAGCCCGGCCGTGTACAGTTATTTTTTCCTGACCAACCCGTCGTACGTGAACATCGGAAGCTCTGACATCGAAGTCGCCGTTTCCGATCAGTTTGCATTCGACGCCGCGCAAATCACGCTCCGTTTGGTAATGCGCAATGACGTTGCTCTCGCGCCCCTAACGGCGGCAGTTGCGATGGAAGGCGTCCTGACAACCTAACCGTCTCTTCGCGGCAAGACGCTGCGAACAAGAATTCAGCGGACTTCGGAGAAGCGCAGTCTTCGGAGTCCGCTAGAATTTTCAGTTTTCAGAAAGTGAACGATGCGGAGCAACAAACGAATTCATCACCTCGATTCAAAGCCTGTCCGCGCCAATCTGAAAAAGACGCACTTTCGCGCGCTCCGAGTGCGGGGAAAATTAAAACTCTCGCGCGTGCTTACTCCAAAATCTCCGAAGCGTGAAGTATGACGGCCACTCTAGAGGAAACGAAAAAGCTCGCGGACGATCTCACGATCAAACGCGCTATCGCTGAGAACACGCGGCAAGACGGTACGTGTTTGCTGTGGCTGGGCCGCTGGCGTTTTGGCCGCCCCGAGTTGCGCATAAAATTGAGTGATGGTTGGCACACGTGCAACCCGAAAAAATTGTGGGCTATTCTTAACGACGCGGCCGATCCTGGGACTCGCTTCGATAACATCAGCACGTGCGGGAAACGAAATTGTATTGCTCCTGAGCACGCTGTGATCCTCGGACAGTACGAGCCGGAAGAATGAAAATTCTCAAGCGATGGTCAAGAGATTTGGTCCGAGAAGCCGATGACACACCCGAGAAAGAAATCGCGCGCAAGCAGCAAGAAATCGAGGAAGGCAATTCCGTGCTCCGCGCCGCGATTGAAACGAAAGCGAAACGAAAAAAATCTTGTCTTCTTTGGCTCGGAACTTTCAGCACGGACGGCCCGCTCTTGCGATTCAACTTTTCTGCGGGCTACCAGATAACTGTACAGGTCAGACGGCGTTGGTCTCGACTGAACGGAGTCGGACTGGACTGGAAAAACTTTAGCAGAACGCCCACGTGCGAGAATCCGGCGTGTATCGCCCCGGCGCATCAGCGCGAGAAGGGGCGGCCTAGACCGCGCGTCGAAGCGGAAGAAAAAGAAACACCCGCGATTGCTTGGTCTGTCCGGAAAATAGGCAGATATGGGACCCGCCCCGGAGAGCGGTAGAAAGAAAAGAGCCGAGAAACCTTTCGGCCCCCGCCCCCTCAATTTTCCCTATACGTCTACCCCTAGGCGAGCCCCGTTCGCCGATCCTGACGCCTCTGACGCGCTACTTTTCGCAGCGCATCATTTTCATCCTTCCAATGTACTGAGCTTGGCGACCCTATTCCTGAAGATTTATCGCTCTCTCAACGTCCTCAAGCCGAGACGATATCTGTTTTAAGAGTCTATTCGTCTCCTCTGCTTGTGTGGCGGTCACAATCTGTCTTAGAAGTCTAATCATTTCTTCTGCTTGTTTTTCGGTCATGGGTTAGTTCTCCCAGGTCCCACGCAAGGGGGGTCTCCCTGCGGCCTCTTGACCGCAGGTGTGAAGATGACCGTGATTCTATCACTCGCTGCATGTTACTCACTGCCTTATAGGGCCGCGTGGTAGAATCCGCGCTGGAGCCAAGGCGCGTTGAGGGCATCCACTCCATGAAGCGTCTGTTTTGGATTTGCGTAGGAATCTTAGGCCTCTTGGTTTTGCTCGGGAGCCTGCTCCCCGATAACAGCGCGGAAAAGGAAGCGGCCATCGACGCCGTAAAGCAACACTATCAGCCAACCGCACGCTTGGCCGTGCTGAATCCTGATTTTGCACATGCAAGCTGGTCAGCCTTGCCGCTTTCAAACGACATGTGCAGCTATGATGACTGTTACGAAGTGCTTCTCGAAACGTACATGACGGACGACGGCGAAGAGAAACCACTAGAAGCCAAGTGGTACGTGTCTGTGAAGGAACAGAAGTATCAACCGACCAACCGGGAGGCGCGGATATATTTTGAATTGAAACCGACATCCCCATGATTGGCCACGGGCGGCGGCGCGCGCCGACTTGTCTTACGCGCGGGCCAATTCGTGCGATTCCCAACCCAGGGTGGGGGAGTACGCACGGTAACTGTCATCGGGGACCGAAATACGTGCAAAGGTATAACCATCAGGGAACGGGGCAGCTCTTGCATCTTCAACCGATGCAAACTCTTTAGGTTCGGTTTGCTTGCCGACCTTGCCCTTGTTTCTGTCTATCAAGCCCTCTGTCGAGTAAATAATTGTTACAGATTTTACCGTCACAAATACAACCCCTGACGGCACCGTAGCACGCCGGGTTTCCCGAGTCAAATGAGCCAAGCCTGCCCTGGTGGCCGCCCGCGAAAGCTCACCAAAGAAAAGGCTGCCTAGGGCCATCGGTTCATATCCACGAATGGAACTATCTCCCAGAGTGCAGTCCCCGATTGCGAGTACCTCGCCAATCCTTCCTTTCTCATGTGCTCCAACACTTCATCGATTAAAGCACCATGTTCTCCTAGCTGCTTGGCGAGTCTATCTTTTTGATAGTACCTGTCGTTACCGTTTACTCTCTTGCAGTCTTCGGAGAATTTCAGAAGAATTGAAACACACCGTTTAACTAATTGCGCGCGTTCCGCTTCCTTGCTTTCTTTAGCGGCAGATTCCCGGAATACAGCAAGTTCCTCCTCTGCCTTTGATCTCTTCGCTTTTGCTTCTTGCAACTCCTCGTATTCCCGGAGCCGTGTCATGGCGTACCCCGGCCATTTCCAGAATTGTAGATAGTGCCACCAGAGCATTAAGGCTCCCCTCTAAAAGCAGGGGCATCATACACCCCCCTGTGCGTGAGCTGAATAATCCCGGTCTTACGGGCTAAACCTAACAACTGAGCCCTTTCTTGCTATGTCCGAAGCGGGACGGGAAAATCAAAGCAAGGGGGGCTTCTCAATGACCTCATTTGACTCGGCCGTGTTGTAAAATGGGAATGCCGCATAACCTGCTAGGGGTTTTGAAATGAAGCCCACTACACCGCTGCAATCGATTGTCGATCCTTTTGTGAAGGAGGCCGGAGGGGAGTTGGTTTCTGAGATTGTCGGCAACAAGACTCCGCCTCCGAATGCCGATTATTTGTTTCGGCGCTACAACGTCATCGCGGAACTAAAATCGCTCCAGGACGAGACTTTCGGTGAACCTCTCAGAAAAAAATTGGGAGCCCGTATGGCGGGCTGGCTTGAACGCAGTAACATCATTGCCCGTGGTAGGAATCGCATCGATAGTCGCCACTTCGCCCCGGAGTGCCAGAGAGAGATGGCCGATCTAATCGCGGCCCATTTGCAAAACAACGTGGTGAAAGCCGCAAACCGCCAAATCGGGAGTACGAAACAAATACTCAAGATGCCGGACGCGAAGGGTCTTTTGTGGGTCGCTAGTGACGGCGACACAGGCCTTCAACCACTCGATGTCTTGTCCCATCTGGCGCGCATTCTCCAGAAGAGGGGTGAGGACGGAAGTCCCCAGTACTCGAACATTCACGCTCTTGCGTACTTCAACCCTCGGATGCTGGTAAGACTGCCAGGTTCGGAGCTACCGGCAATGATTTGGTTTAGTGGACCCCGAGACAACGAAGACCAACAATTGCGTCTTTGCCTGACTGAACTTCACGAAGCATGGCCGAAATACGTTGCTCGGGCGCAAGGAATTGAGGTCAAGCGAGTGCAAGTCAACGCCACGCCACCCGAAGGACTTCGTTTTTGGGGCATTTCGCCTCGCCTCCCACAAATTCAGATCAACGATTTTAGACGTACGAAATAACGTAGTGACGACTTTCTTGTCCGAATCGGTTTTTTTCGGTCTCGAAAACCGTGTCCAAAACTGTGTCCAAAACCGTGTCCAATCACGCCAAATAACCCCAAATTAGCACTACTAATCCCACTGTAAGCTATTGAAAACAAATGAGAACGGGGCTTTTGGAAGGTGCCACAGACCGATGCTCTACCAGCTGAGCTACGCCCACCACTGCCGCTAATCATAACATGGCACGGCTTCGCAGAGACCTCGCGCGGGAAGGGAATGCGCGTGACCTTCACGATGCGAATGAGTTCGCCATAAAGGTTATTCCGGCCCCGCGGAAGCGCTAGCCCGGATTTCTCACCAGGTTGGGCAATGCGGTCCGAATGATGGCGCTTTTCTCTGCGGATCTCTGCGTACTCCGCGTCTCTGCGTTATCCCTAGTTCTTGCCCAGCGCTTAGAGGGTGTGCCCACGCGAAAAAGATAACGCAGAGGCGCAGAGAGCGCCAAGGCACGCAGAGAAACACGGGATCGATCGCCTCCCTGCTTACGGCTAGTGAGAAACGCGGATTAGCGGAGGCGGCGGAAGGGCGTGAGCTTGCCCATGTGTTCTCGCGGGTAGCGATTTTGCGCGATGCGCGAGCGGGCGAATTCGGCCCACGGCCCGCCCGGGTCGTAACGCAAGTAGAGGGAGAGGTGGCGCGTGGCGTCGGTACGCTGATTCAGGCGTTCGTAGGCCAGGGCCAGGTTCAGGTGCGCATCGGCCATCTCCGGCGAAAGCTCGACGGCGCGGTGCAAATGTTCGATAGCCTGAATCGTCTCGCCGCCGTGTTCGAGCACGCAGCCGAGATTGAATTCCGCAAGCACGCTCAGCGGATCGAGCGCCACCGCTGTAGCGAATTCCTTCTTCGCCTCGTCCATGCGATCGAGTTGATAGAGGGTCGTGCCGAGGTTGATGTGCGCTTCGGTCCATTCGGGCGAGAGCGCCAGCGCCCGCCGGTAGGCGTCCACCGCCTGTTCGAGCGTTTCCGCGGACGTGTCGCAGCCCATCCCGATCTCAAACCACTGTTCGGCCGAGTGCGACGCCATCGCGCGAACCTTTTCGGCGAGCGGGGAGATTTCAAAGTCGAGGACGAATTGGCCCGTGAGCGGCTCAATCGGAGGGCTATCCGCCCCGGCCGATCGCACGACAACTTCGCTGCCGTTGGTTGAAATGCGAAGGGAGGCCAGGGGCGCCCGAGCCTGTCCGAGCTCGTTTTCGAGCGCCGCGATCGCGCGGTGCAGCTTTCGCACCGGCACGCGCTGATCCGAAAGCCTGCGAATCGTTTCGAGCGAGACCAGGTCGCTGAAGCTGTAGAAGCGCGTCCCCCAGCGGGCCCGCGGCGCGACCAAGCGCAGCCGCGTCCAGTAGGCCAGTTGCCGATGCTCGATCCCGAGCATCCGCTCGACTTCGCTCTCGGTGTATCTCTGTTCCACGCTCGATCCCTTCCAGTGATTCTATCGCAGGTTCGCTGATTCCGGGGCGGTAGTAATAGGCGGCCCCGGCGTTCGAAACGTTGCCGGGAAGGAACGTCGGGTTGCGCCGCAACGCCGCCTTGTTAGACTGGCAGCAGGGGTCGGGACGAATTTTCTGCCATGCAACCGCATGCATCGGAACGGCGCTATCTCGAGCGCCAAATCGCCTACGCCCGCCCGATTTTCCTGGTGCTGGCGCTGGTGGATCTATTCGAGGAACCATCGTCGCTGCGCGGCCACCACGCCGTAGGATTCATCGCGGCGTATCTGGGCGTTTCGTTGCTGCTCGTCGCGCTGGACAATGTGCACGGGGTGAGCATGCCGACTCCGCCGCTTGCGGCGGACATCATCGCGCTCTCGGTATTTCTGCTGCTCACGCCTTCGGTGATTGCGTTCTTGTTCGTTTACTTGTTCGTGGCGCTGGCCGCGGGCACTCGCTGGGGTTTGCGTAGAACCGTCGTGCTGGCCGGAGCCGCGACCCTGGCACTGCTGGTGCGCGCGGCGCTGCGAGGTCCCGTGGGCTGGCCCTCCGTCGTTTCTCTTCTCGCGTTAACCGTGGGCACGTTCAGCGCGGGGATAGGTCTCGCCTATATGGGCGACCGAAATCGCCGCCATGCCGCCGAACACGAATTCCTCGCGCGCCTATCGTCCCTGATGGACGTCGATACGGGGGTTGCGGAATCGCTCCGTCGCGTGCTCGATGAGCTCGCGCGCGGCTTCGACTGTGCAGTTGCCTTTCTGGTCTTTCGCGATGCGGAAATCGAACGCATCTTCCTTTGGGCGGTCCGCCCAGGAGACGAGGGCCGGCTGAGCCCCGAGAACCTCCCGCTTCATCGCGGCGACGGTTTCCTGCTCGACACACCCGACGTCACGCTCTGCTGGAATTCACTCGAAGGCGCGGGCGACGGGTTCGGTTGGGACCGGCGCAACGGCCGGCCGATCCAGGCCTTGCCGCGCGTTCCCGGCCCGGCCGCGAAGGAGCTCGGACTGCGGTCGCTGCTCAGCGTCACGTTCGATTTCGACGGCCTGCCCGCGGGACGAATCATGCTGGCAAACTCCCGCCGGAGATTCGTCCCGGAGGACCTTCGCTGGCTCGAGCGGATCGCCCGCCACTTGAGCTCGCCGATGGAGAATGTGTTCCTCCTGCGCCACATGCGCGCGCGCGCCATCGAAGCCGAGCGCAGCCGAATTTCTCGCGAGATTCACGATGGCATCCTGCAAACTTTGCTCAGCGTGGACATCCAAATGGGCGTCATTCGCAAGCGTCTCCGACAGGCGCCCGAACCCGCGGCGGAGGCGCTGGCATCGCTGCAGCAGACCGTGCGGAACGAGACCGAAGAATTGCGCCAAATGGTCACCGACATGCGGCCGCTGCGCGTCCAGAGCGCCGATTTGGTGGACCTCATGCGCGGTTTCGCCGAGCGATTCCGGACGGAGGCGGGTCCCGCGCTGGACCTGCTCATTGATTCGGCCCAATTGCAGATTCCGGACCGAATCTGCCGCGACCTTTTCCAGGTGTATCGAGAATCGTTACACAATGTGAAAAAACATGCGCATGCGACGCACGTCGTGGTAAAACTGTGGCAGAATGATACCCGTGTCATCCTGGTGGTGGATGACAACGGCGAAGGTTTTAGCTTCGCGGGACGTTTTACTGGGGACGAGCTGGATCGCCTGCGCCTCGGCCCCATTTCCATCAAGGAAAGAACGCGAAGCATGGGGGGAGTCTTGACGGTGGAATCAACTCCCGGCCATGGATCGCGACTGACCGTGGAGATTCCGCTGGGCTGACATGGCCAAGAGCAAACTGCAAATACGCATTCTGGTCGCCGACGACCACGCCATCTTCCGCGAGGGGCTCCACAAGCTGCTCGAGGGCGAAGAGGAATTGACGATTGTCGGCGAAGCGTCGAACGGCAACGACTGCATCAAGCTCCTCGGAAAGCTGAAGCCGGACATTCTGCTGCTCGACCTTCGCATGCCGGACAAGGACGGGCTGGCCGTGCTCGAAGAGGTCAATTTCGACTCTCTGCCCACCCGCGTCATCGTCCTGACCGCCGCCGAGGACGATCGCGATGTCGTACGCGCGATGCGCTTGGGCGCGCGCGGCATCGTGCTGAAGCAATCGGCCACGGATCTGCTGGTCAAGAGCATCTTCAAGGTCTATGGGGGAGAAATCTGGCTCGATAACCACATGACCGCCGAAGTGATGAAGGCGTTCTCGAAGTCCTCCGATAGCGGGCCGCGGCGCGAGAAACCCTTGCTGAGCGATCGCGAAAAAGAAATCGTGCAGCTTGTCGCACAGGGTTATCGCAACAAGGAAATCGGCGAGAAGCTTTTCATCAGCGAGCAGACGGTGAAAAATCACCTCCACAATATCTTCGACAAGCTCGGCGTTTCGGACCGGCTCGAACTCGCCCTCTACGCCATTCACCACCGCCTCATCGACCAGAATTAAGGATCGCCCGCCGCGCGCTGAATCTGCTCCTCCATGTGGCCTTGGCTTGCTGGCCGGACGATTGTGTTGATTGCTAGCGCACTCAGAACCTGAACCCCGGTAAGAACGGGTCGCCCCCGCCCTATACTGAATCCACCTCCCGAACGAGGTGAATTACCCGGAAGATGCCTCTTTGAGCGGCGGACACCCCAGGCCAGCCATGCAAACCATCCCCGAACAGGCCCTGGAAACCTTGGCGCGCGAACCTCGCACCACCCCAGGCGCCCACCTCGCGCCGACTTCGGAAGTCGGAGCTCCCGGGCGTAGCCCGAACACTTCCTCTCGCCGTTCTCTAGTCGTACTGCTGGTTGTCTTGACTCTAAGCCTGGTCTGGCTCGGGATCTTCTTGCCGCGCAACTGGGTGCCTCACGACGACGGCATGTTGGCCCACAGCGCAGAGCGCGTATTGCAAGGGCAGCTTCCGCACCGGGACTTCGACGAGGTCTATACGGGGGGCTTGACTTACCTGCACGCGGCCGCGTTCAAGCTGTTTGGGACGAATCTGTTCTCGCTGCGGCTGATGCTTTTCATTTTCTTTGCCCTGTGGGTCCCGGTCCTCTACTATTGCGCTTCCCGATTTGCCAGCCCGCTGGCGGCCGGCCTCGCGACTCTACTGGGCGTTACCTGGAGCGTGCCCGTGTACCCGGCGGCGATGCCGTCGTGGTATTGCCTGTTTCTTGCTACGTTCGGCATCGCGGCTTTGTTCCGGCACCTCGAGACGCGCGCTCCCGTCTGGCTTTTTCTCGCCGGCCTCTGCGGTGGATTTTCATTTCTGGTGAAGAGTCCTGGACTCTACTTCATCGCCGCGGCGCTGGTGTACTTTCTCTTTTGGGAGCAGTCCCAGACCCGGATGGCTGGCGAAGCGGGAGCTTCCTCATCGCATCCCCCCGCCAGGTTTTACCCGCTATTCCTCCGTCTTTCAGTACTGGCGTTTGTCACAGCGCTCGCCGTTCTGATTCGGCGTCTGGCGAATCTGCCGGAGTTGTACAACTTCGTTCTCCCGGGACTCACGCTGGGACTCGTACTATTCGCCCGAGAATCGCGCCCAAGCCCGTATGCCGACGCCGCGCGCTTTCGAAATCTGCTTCGACTGGCAGTTCCTTTCTTGGCTGGTGCGGTGGCGCCGGTAGCACTGTTTCTCATTCCCTACGCGGTGTCGCATTCCCTGGGCAGTTTCTTTAACGGCGTATTTGTGGTTCCGTTCATGCGGATCAGGATGGCGGAGTTCTTGCCCCCAAGCATGACTGCTCAGATCGCGGTCCTGCCCATCGCCGGACTCCTTGCATTTGCGTGCTATTCAAAACGCGCTGAATCACCGCTGGTAGCGGTTACGGCTTTGTTGGGTTTTGTCGCAGCGTTTGTGGCGTCGTGGCAGAGTAACATCGTCTATTGCCTCGCCTGGGTCTCGGCTGCCACCGTGATCCCCTTCACGGTTGTCGCCGGCGCGCTCGTCGTTCTCCGTGGCGGCGCGCGATGGAAGTTGAATGAGTTGCGCCGGCAACAGATGTTTCTCGTCCTGAGCGCTACAGCCCTGTGCAGCCTGATTCAGTTCCCTTATTCCTCGCCGACGTACTTCTGTTATGTAGCGCCGCTGGTCGCGCTGGCCGCCCTCGCAATATTGTCAACGCGAAATCCCAGCCCTCGTTTGCTGCCGGCGCTGGCGGCGGGTTTTTACATGGCGTTCATCATGTTTCTTGTCACGCCTGGATTTGGCCTGGACGGTCTGGCGCGGGGGTATCTGCCCGCCCAGCCAACGGAAGCCTTCGGCATCCCTCGTGCGGGCGCGCTGCGGATCCGTCCTGCGGAAGCGGAGACTTACCGCCGGGTGATCTCCCTGGTCGAGCAGAAAGCCGCCAATGGCGCTGTCTACGCAGGGCCGGACTGTCCCGAAGTCTATTTCCTGGCCGGGCTGCGAAATCCGACGCGCATGGTGTTCGATGGATTTGAAGATTACGCCCACGAGGCTTCTCGCGTGCTGAGCGCGATTGATGCCACCAATCCGAGCGTGGTCGTGATCAATCGCCTTCCCGCGGTTTCCACCCCGCTTCCTGAAGATTTGCGGCAGGCGCTGGCGGCCCGGTTCCCGGAAATGGTTTATATCGGAAAGTTCGAAGTCAGGTGGCGGCCATGATACCCGGAACCCAATTGCTGGCTCACCCGAAGGTGTATCTGCTCTGGCAAGGGAAATTTGCCGAGCAAAAACTCGCTCCGCTGAACGCCCACAACGATCTTTCGCGCGTGCGCCGCGTACTCGACGTCGGCTGCGGCCCGGGAACCAATACGCGCCACTTCGCCGCGGCCGCTTACCTGGGCGTTGATGTGAACCGGGCCTATATCAACTATGCCCGCCGCCGCTACCGCCGCGATTTCCTGGCGGCCGATGTCTGCGAATATACGGCCGCGCCGGGTGAGAAATATGATTTCATCCTCGTGAACAGTTTTCTCCATCACGTGGACCTCGCGGCTACGCGGCGGATTCTTGCGCATCTCTCGACCCTGCTGACCGACGATGGCCACGTCCACATCATCGAAGTAGCGATGCCGGAACGAGGCAGGCTGGCGCGCCAGTTGGCGCGTTGGGATCGCGGTCGCCACGTCCGGCCGCTCGCGGAATGGAACGAAATCTTCACGGAGGCTTTTGAAACGGTCGTGTTCGAGCCGTTCTGGTTGACGCGGTTCGACGTCAAGCTTTGGAACATGGTTTATTTCAAAGGGAGGGCCCGCTCATGAGCCAGGAATCGGACAAGTCCTTCCGGCTTTCGGTTGCCATACCGGTTCACAATGAAGAATCCGTGTTGCCGGAACTCCTGCGTCGGCTTATTGCCGTGGCGGACCAGATCCCGGGGGGCCCGCACGAGTTTGTTTTCGTGGATGACGGGAGCGCCGATCGCACCAGGGAGATCCTGGAATCGGCCGCGCGCAAGGACGCCCGGATCGTGCTGCTGGTGCTTTCGCGTAATTTCGGGCATCAGGCCGCGCTTTCCGCGGCGCTGGATAACGTCACGGGGGATGCCACGGTCGTGATGGACGCCGACCTGCAAGACGCGCCCGAGGCCATTCCGGCGTTCGTCGGAAAATTCCAGGAAGGCTACGACGTCGTGTACGCGCAGCGCAGCAAGCGCAAAGAGCCCTGGTGGTTGCGCGTGTGTTACAAGGTTTTTTACCGGCTGATCTCCGCGCTCGCCGACGTCCGCCTGCCGCTCGACGCCGGAGATTTTGGACTGATGTCGCGGCGCGTTGTGCGCTTGCTCCGCAGCATGCCGGAGCACCACCGCTACCTTCGCGGGATGCGCGGATGGGTCGGGTTCCGCCAGATCGGCATCCAGGTGGAGCGCGATGAGCGCTATGCTGGGGAAAGTAAGTACACCAGCCTCCGGTTGTTCAAGCTGGCCTTTGACGGGATTTTGGCGTTCTCGGTCGCGCCGATTCGGGCCGCCGCGATTCTAGGCGTGATCGCGATTGGACTTTCCGGCTCGTTTACGATTTATTCCGCCTGGGTCCGGCTGGTGCTGCATCGCTCACCGCAGGGTTTTACCGCTCTTATCACCGTCGTGACGTTTCTCTCCGGCGTGCAGCTGCTGTTCCTCGGCGTGATCGGAGAATACGTCGGTCGTATTTTCGAAGAGCTGAAGGCCCGGCCGATTTATGTCGTGGCAAGTATCATCCGCGACGCGCGACAAGACCCTGCTCGGGATCAGCGCAGCGATCACGCCGAATTGACCCCCGTGTGACGAACCGGGGACGAAGCGCCGCCCACGGCTCCCAGAAGCATGTTGACCCATTTCAGCGCCAGCCCGGAATGACCGGGTGACCTGCCCTGCGGCGTTTCGGACCGGCTCGAACTCGCCCTCTACGCCATTCACCACCGCCTCATCGACCAGAATTGATGGGAAGTGACTCGCCGGCGTCCCCTCTGTTTCCCCGCGCTGCGTTTGATATCGTAGTACGATATATTGGACGAGAGGGAAGAAACGAATGGGCCTCCTCAAAGCCGTCCGCAGCGTCTGGGACGGCATTCAATCGCGCGTACAGCAGATCGTGCCGCAGCACGAAGATAATCTCTTCTTGTTGCTGGCCGTCCTGATCGGCGTGCTTGCGGGATTGGCCGTGGTGTGTTTTCGCCGCGCGATCGATCTCACACAAATCTGGTGTTTCGGCGCCGCCGGCCATCCCAGCCATTTGCGATTGCTTCTGGTGCCCGCCGGGGCAGGCCTGGTTCTGGCGTGTTTGGTTCTCGTCTTGTTCCCGCTCGTGCGCGGCAGCGGCGTCAATCAAACCAAGTCCGCCGTTTACATTTACGACGGCTACATTTCGTTTCGCACCGTGGTGGGGAAATTTATCGCGTGTGCGCTGTCCATCGGCAGCGGCCAGTCGCTGGGCCCCGAGGATCCGTCGTTGCAGATGGGGGCGGGAATCGCATCGGTTCTCGGACGGAAGATCAGGTTTTCGCGCGAGAAAATGAGGCTGATCGCGCCGGTGGGCGCGGCCGCGGGTCTCGCGGCCGCGTTCAATACGCCGATTACAGCCGTGATTTTTGTCATCGAAGAAATCATCGGCACGTGGAGCTCGGGAATTCTCGGCGCCGTCATACTCGCCGCCGCGGCCAGCGTCGTGGTGATGCGGTTGTTCATGGGCGCCGCGCCGATGTTTCACATCCCCGAGTACCGCATGGCACATCCCTCAGAGTTGCTGGCCTATGCCGTGCTCGGCGTGGTGGGCGGCGTCGCCTCGCTCGTCTTCTCGAAGCTCCTTGGGTCGCTGAGCGCCCGGATGCGTTCCCTCCCGAGGTGGACGCAATACCTTCAGCCCGCCGCCGCCGGCCTCGCGATCGGCGCGATCGCTCTGCGCTTCCCGCAAATCATGGGCGTAGGCTATGCGGACCTCGATCGGGCGATGAGCGGCCACTTCGTTTGGCACATCCTCCTGATTCTCGCGCTGCTGAAAATTCTGGCGACTTCGCTCTCGTTCTCGAGTGGCGCCCCCGGCGGCATGTTCGCGCCGACGCTGTTTGTCGGCGGAATGCTGGGCGCGGCCGTGGGCACGCTGCAAGCTCATTTTTTCCCCGCGTACGCGGGCCCGGTCGGCGCGTACGCCCTGGTGGGGATGGGGGCGCTTTTCGCCGGTTTTCTGCGCGCGCCGATGACGTCCGTGTTCATGGTGCTCGAGATCAGCGGAAACTACTCCATCATCATTCCGGTGATGGTCTCGAACACGATCGCCTACCTGATTTGCAGGCGTTTTCAGCATGTTCCGATCTTTGAGGTGCTGACGAAGCAGGACGGCCTGCACTTGCCCTCGGCTGAGAGAGGGCGTGAAGCGCGCATCCTCCGAGTCGAGGACGCGATGCGCCCGCCCCCGGAGGTCGCGCTCCGAACGGAAGATACGGTGCGCGAATCGCTGGAGCGCGCCGCATCCGCCGCGGATTCGCCCGGCGAACTGCTGCTTGTTTCCTGGGAGTCCGGGAAGTGGTCTTGCGTGAAGCGCGCGGAACTCCAGTCGGCCATGCAGCAAGGCCGCGGAGGAGAGCCGCTGCGAACGGCAGCCCCGGGAGTCCGGCTGCCTCGATTGCATCCGGATCACCCGCTTGACCTTGCCCTGCGGCTCTTGCGCGATTCCGAGTTCCTGCCAGTCGTCCACCGCGCCAATCCACGCCGCTTGCTCGGCGTTGCCGGCTTGAAGGACATCCTCACCGCGTATCGCCGTACGCCGGCAGCCGACTAAAGAGGCCTCACACCGCTTCGGCGCGCAGCGGCCAATTCGCACGCCGGATGCTGCTCCCAAACTATTTCATAGTACCCGCGTACCAAATCAGAGTCCTCCAAATTGGAACCCTCGCTCTATTGAGGCGAACGCCACCCGGTTCTAACCTAATCGCGGATCGCAAATGCGCTTCCGCGTTGAAGGAGGCATCTTGTCACCCAGCGAGCGCCGTACAGCCCAGCGCTTTCAAATCAAGCTACCGATGACCGTGCGCTGGACCACCGGGAATTCGATTGGTGAGGCAACAACAGAGTCGAGGGACGTCAGTTCGCGCGGCGTCTACTTCTACCTGCCGAAGGAAGTGAAGAACGGCTCACCGGTCGAGATCCTTCTGACCTTGCCGCACGAAATCACGCTGGCGGGGCCGGTACGAGTTCGCTGCCTGGGCCGCATTCAGCGTGCCGAGTGCGGAGTGAACGGCCACGGATCCCACGTAGGAGTGGTCGCCGAGATCGAGCGTTACGAGTTCTTGCGCGGCGACGAATTCGCCGCGTAACACAAGCTTGCTTGCCACCTGCGGAGGCGAGCAGGAGAAGCCGGGGTGCCTTGGCCCCTCAGCGAAGCGCCCCGGCTTATTTTTCTTCAGAAGTTATTCGTAGCGCAGCGCTTCGACTGGATCGAGGCGCGCCGCGCGCGACGCCGGATAGGTTCCCGCCGCCAGACTCACCAGCACTGAAAATCCCATCGCCGCCAGAACCAGCCACCAGGGAACCGACCAGATATTTTCCGACGGCAGACCTTGCCGGTGCAGATAGAACGTCGTGCCGAAGTTGATGACACGGCCGATGCCCCAGCCCAGTCCGACGCCGAGCGCTCCGCCGAGAAGACCCATCGCCGCAGCCTCGACGAAGAACAGTCTGCGGACGTCGCGATCCGCGGCGCCCAGCGCCTTCAGGACGCCGATTTCGCGGCGGCGTTCGAGAATCGCCATCACCAACGTGTTGATGATTCCGAGCGACGCGACCGCAAGCGCCAGGCTGCCGAAAATTCCCAGGAACATATCGAGGACGGCGAAGAAGCGCTGCAGATTGCGCGTCACATCGAGTAGGGAAAACGTCTGGTAACCCATTTGCTTGATGGAAGCTTCCACGGCGGCGACGGCGGAAGTGCCGTCGGTGCGGACCGTAAGACTCACGTAGCGCGCGCCTCCGCGCGAGGCGGCGGCTTCGCCCATGACCTCGCGCAGGTCGCTGCCCTGTACGGGATCGAGCTGCTGCGCCACTCCGAGAGGTATGTAAGCGCCCGAACTCTCGAAGCCTCCCGGGCCGGCGCCGGGCTGGCCGGAGATGATGACGCCGACAATCGTGAATTGTTTTTCGGCGGGGACGATCGTGAAACCGAGCGCCAGGTCCACCGGATTGTCGGTGTTGGCCGGCGGCTGCGCGCCCGCCGAAGTTTCATCCGCCGCCGGGGCCGGGCGCGATTGCCGCTGCGGAAATCGCACTGTGATCGTGCGGCCGACCAAAGCTGCGGGCTGAATCTTTGCGTCGTCGGCAAGCGATTGCGCGAGATCGTTGCTGAGAATCACTTCTTGCGCTTGCTGCGATGAAAAGAATCGCCCTTGCATGCCGTCGAACGCGTCGTTGGTGCTATCGGAGTTGGGGAGACCGGAGATCGCGGTCATCATGCCTCGCAGGCCTCCCGGGCCCTGCGGAGATTGGCTCGGGGAACCGGGAGCTGCGGCCGAGGCCGCCGTGGCGGGACTCGTTGCGCCGGACAAGCTCACTTCGGCGTTGAATCGCATGGGCGAATAAACTTCGAGGACGCCCGGCAATTTGGCGATTTGCTGCCGCGCGTCTTCATCGAGAGGCCGGATGCTTTGGGGCTGCGCCTCGATGCCAAAGCGTTGGCGCACGCCGCCGTTGGGCCCGCCGAGCTGGCGCGGTCGCACCATCACGGAATCGAACAAGCCGGTGCGTTCGAGCCGCCGCATGGCCAGCTGTTGCAATCCGATGCCGAGCGAAAGCATGGCGACGAGCGACGCGACGCCGACGCCAATGCCGAGCGTCGTGAGCGAATTGCGCAGCAGCGATTCGCGCAGATTGCGGCCGGCCAGTTCGCACAAATCGCGAATTTTCATCGGCGCCGCTCCTCGTTCGAGATGCGGCCGTCCGACATGGTGACGATTCGGTCCGCGTAGCGCTCGGCCAGCGCGCGCTCGTGCGTGACGACGATGACCGACACCGCGGGCGCGCCGCCACCCGGGCGGTGAATTTCTTCGATCAAACGCAAGATCTCTTCGCCCGTGCGACTATCGAGATTGCCCGTAGGTTCATCGGCGAGAAGGATCGAGGGGCGATTGACGAGCGCGCGCGCAATGGCCGCGCGTTGCTGCTCGCCGCCGGAGAGTTCGGTCGGGCGATGGCCGCGCCGCGCGCCCAGAAGAACGCGGCCGAGCGCTTCGCCGACGCGCGCGGGCCGCTCGGAACGCGGTACCTCAGCCAGCCGCAGCGGCAGCTCGACGTTTTCCTCAAGCGTCATGCGGGGCAGAAGATGAAACGCCTGGAAAACCATGCCGATGGTGTGGCTGCGGTGATGCGCCAGTTCCTCGCCGGACATTTTTGCGAGGTCGCGCCCTTCGGCGAAGATCGCGCCGGAAGTCGGCCGATCGAGTCCGGCGAGCAGATTCAGAAGCGTGGATTTTCCGGAGCCGGATGCTCCGAGAATCGCCAGGAATTCGCCGCGCGGGATTTCGAGCGAGATACCGTCCGCGGCGCGAATGAGCGCGCCGCCCATCTGGTAGTGGCGCGTGACGTCCACGGCGCGAACGGCGGCGCCGTCGTTTGATGAAAGCGTTGCACTCACATCTGTACTACGCGCAGTGTTGTCAATTGGTTGCAGGAATCGTTGCGAAGGCGGGCCGGTTCCATGCTTTCATTCTAACTTGATGTCCCCACTCGTATGAAGCGGTAAAGCGTTCACCAGCCGCGGGCGGCGTAGAGGAGCAGAACGAAGATGATGGGGATCGCGGCGAGGGCGACGAGCAAGATCAGGAAATTGGGCGAGCGCGAGCTGCGGCGATGCTTCCAGTTGGTCAGTTCGGGCCGGTCGGCGACGCCTACCTTATCCAAGTGCTCTAGGTCGGAGATGAATCCGCGGGCGTTGGGATAGCGATTGCGCGGATCGCGTTCCAGGGCGCGATAGATGACTTCCTGCAATTCCGGCGAGACTTCAGGATTGGCTTCGCGCGGCGGAATGGGATCGTTGAAGAGGCGATCGTTCATGACGGCCAGCGGGTTGTCGCCGGTGAACGGCTCCCGGCCCGTGAGCATCTCGTAGAGGATGACGCCGGCGGCGTAAATGTCGCTGCGCGCCTCGCCGCGTTTGCCCTTGGCCTGCTCGGGCGAAATATATGTGGGCGTTCCGACGATGCTGGACAGTTTGCCGAAGGTCAGGCGTCGCGCGCCGGATCGCGCGGCGATGCCGAAGTCGATCAGTTTGATGCTGTCGTCGGCGCAAACCATGATGTTTTCGGGTTTGAGATCGCGATGGACGACGCCCTGGCTATGGATGTACTCGAGCGCCTGGAGAATCCCCACGACAATGCGGATGGCGCGATCGGCGGGCAGTTTCCCATGCTCGGCGAGGATCTTTCGCAACGGCCGCCCGTCCACCCACTCCATGACCATATAGAGCCGCGTGTGATGGTTGTCCGAGAGAACGCGAATCACGCCGGGATGCGAGAGGCGCTGGCCGATTTCCTGTTCGCGCTGGAAACGCCCGAAGTAAATCACGTCCGCTTCCATCTGCGGCTCGGGAACTTTTATCGCGACGCGTTCGCCGGTCAGTTCGTCGGTCGCGCGAAACAGCGTGGACATGCCCGTTTGCGCGACGACATCTTCGATGCGGTATCGATCGAGTTTTTCGCCCGCCTGCATGGATGCACCCATGGCTACACGGTAAAAGAAAATGTATTAGGAAGTTGTAAGAGTTCCATATTGCCCGCGTAAGGGGCGGAACCCGGGGAGCGGGGGGAAGGGGCAGCCTTTTAGGGGCGCCCGAGCTAGTTTCAGCGTCCGCTTTCAAGGCAAAGTGCAGCACTGCCAGGTGACGCCTCGCTCGAGCATGACTAAGGGGAGGCCGGACGCAATGAATCCCACCTCGGGGAGCGAGCTACCAGCGGGGTTCGCGCGGTTGACGTGCCGATTCGCGATAATCTTCGTGCGAGAATCGCTCGCGACCGCCCTTTCCGCCACGGCCGCTATTGCTGCCGCGGGTGCTATTTCCGTTGCGGTTGCCGCCATCGCCGCGCGGCGCGAAGCCGGACGGGGGCCTGCTGGGCCGGTCCGACTTGGGTACTGCTTCGTTCACCCTGAGGGCCCGCCCGCCAATCTCTTTACCATTCAGGGCCGTCACGGCGTTGGCCGCTCCGCTATCCTCCGCCATTTCCACAAAGGCGAAGCCGCGGGCTCGGCCAGTTTCCCGGTCCGTGGCTATGTGAACGCGCGTGATCGGCCCAAACGGCTCGAAGAGCGCACGCAACTCGCTTTCCGTGGTCTGAAAACTCAGATTGCCTATGAATAGATTCTTCATCCTGCTTCTCTCCTGTCTACTCTGTCTTTAATCCATTGCAACCAATGCCGGCGGCACCCATTGACCATTCTTGGTTCTCTCGCAGCCGTGTCGATCGGCAGGGCTACCACGCTGCTCGGGCACGTCTCCCCGAGGCGGCCTTGCGCACGAAACGAAGGGCTGGGGCGGTCGGGACCCATTTGGCGCGATAACGCGCCGGAGGCGTCAAGTCGGAAAGTTCCACCAGCATCAGGCTGGTGACAAAGTTCTTCGAGCCATGAGTCTCGAATGCAATAGACGTCTCCGCGTCACTGGAATGTTTAACCAGGCCGAAGCCGTACCGATAGTGCTTTACGTACTGGCCTTTTGGAAGCACGTTCACGACGTTCTCCTTGAGGACTTTGCTTTGCCGCGCAAGGCCCGCCGCAATCGTGGCCGAGCGGCCCTCCATGGCGGCGTCCGAATTTCAGGCGTAGCGCTTTCTTCCATTCACATAGACGGTGAGCGCCGTCAGAACAACGGCCCCGAAGATCGCGCTAAGGGTGGTCGAAACAATCTCATGACGCCCCGGGAAGCCACCGTAGTGCATGAGAAGTCCTCCTGCTAGCGCGCCGGCGACGCCCATGATGACATCCACCCAGGGACCGAATTGATTGCCCTTGAGGACTCTCCCGGTGAACCAACCGACGAGCGCTCCAAGAACGATCCACGACAGGATGTACATATTCTCTTCTTCTCCTTAAGAGGGGCGAACCAACTCCGCCCCGGAACAATAAGCCCGCCTGCGCTAGGCTGCGATGACAGGGACGAGCTTGTGGAAGGTCGAGTTGGATACCTCGAAGGTCTCAATTCGAGCGGTTCCCTCAACCACTCTCGCCAGGATCTTCATCACTACGGGATAGGCTCCGCGGTTATACGATTCCGCGTTCTCCGCTCTTTCCCACAAGCTGATTCCGAATGCCGCCGCTCCCCCCGGGACAACGAACGTGATTTCGTCGTGGAACCCCGCCTGTTTTCGGAGCAGAGGAATGACTTCGTCCTCGATCCTGCGGGTGAACTCAGCAACGCTGTTGGGCTTCAGGTGTATCGACACTTTTCGAGCAAACATATCCATCTCCCTTGCCCGGCTAGGGGGGAATCCAACTAACCAATTGCGGTTAGCCAGCTTTGCGGATCTATCGAGTTCGATTAACTATTCTAGGTGAAGTAACTTGACGTGTCAACAGAAATCTGCGATAATTCATTATCTTAATTAGATCCAGTTAACCGGCTTGGGGGCGCGTGTGGACGTTTGCCTGGTCATCAAACAGCGGCTCGAGGAGCTGGGGGCTGAGCAGAGAGATTTGGCTGCGGCCGCCGAAGTGACGGAATCCTATATTTCCCAGTTGCTTACGCGCAAGAAATTGCCGCCCGCGCCGGACCGAACCGACATTTACGACAAAATGGCGAAGTTCCTGAACCTCCCCAGCGACGAGCTATCGAAGCTGGCCGAGCACCAGCGCAAGGAAGAACTGAAAAGAAGCCTGGGGGACCCGCCCGCGCCGCTGTTGAAAGAGGTTCGAGAGTTGATTCTGCGCAAATGCGCGCCGGATAAAGAGAAGCAAGTCCGCGCGATTTTCGAGAAGCAGCCCTTTGGGGAACTCGAACGCCTGGTCACACAGAGGCTTTTGGACGTCGTCAAGAGGGTCGCCAAAGAGGAATTGGGAAGTGAAAGCTGGCTTCGGCTGGTAGCGCGGATGATCGGCCGGAGTTACGCGCAGATGCGCGTGATCGTCCTGGAGTTCCTGGACACGGACGTTTTCAACCTGTCCGTCGAAAATTGCTATTCGTTCCTGGATCCGCTGATCGAATCCTGGAATATCGACCTCGGGACGTTTGCCATGGAGATCGTGTTGAGCCGCCGGCTGGCCCCCGGGAACCCCAAGAAATTTGAGTATGTGGAAACGGAAGCGGGCCGGCCGCTTGAGGAAGAGCCGGGGCTCAAACGATTCCTGCGCGATCGTTCCCTGAGCGGCGATGCGATCGAAGAAGAAATCGAATTTCTGAAGAGGCTGAAGTTCAACGGAAAACGGCCGACGCCGCTCTATTATTATCGGGAATTGCAGAATCTCAGGGACCCGCTTCATTTTCGAGCGCCCCTGCCCCCCGCTTCGGGGATGGGAACCAACGGTCAGTCCCGGGGGGAACAGTCCGTCGCGCCGACGCAGAAGTATATCGAGGCGAAGGGCATCGAGCAGCAACTCCAGCTTCACGGCAGGAAAAAGGCACTGCAGCGTTGGGCAGGAAACAAGGGCAACCGGGTCAGGAGAGAGAAGGCGAATTCGTAGGGGGCTTCTCTTCGGCCCTTTCCGTTCGGAACGACGGCACAGCTCGTTCTCTAATCCAGGAGGAACCTTTGTCGCT
>Ga0326728_10009010_pt1 | contig 24291 bp, 20 predicted proteins | sample MB3enrmetagenome_FD_207602 | JGI IMG/M metagenome (GOLD analysis project Ga0326728, IMG submission 207602) | Lab enriched peat soil microbial communities from McLean, Ithaca, NY, United States - MB31MN | ecosystem: Environmental > Terrestrial > Soil > Wetlands > Peat | place: USA: New York... | reverse complement strand
ACAGCAGCATGTAGTCCGGGCCGCCCGCCTTGGAATCGGTGCCCGACATGTTGAACCCGCCGAACGGGTGCGCGCCCACCATCGCGCCGGTGCACTTGCGGTTGAAGTAGAGATTGCCGGTGAAGAAACGCGCCTTCGCTTGCTCGATCTTCTCCCGGTTGGTGGTATAGACCGCGCCGGTGAGGCCGTACTCGGAGCGGTTGGCCAGTTCCAGCGCCTCGTCGAAATCCCGCGCCTTGGTCACCGCCAGCACCGGGCCGAAAACCTCCTCCTGAAAGATCCTGGCTTCGGGCGGGATGTCGGCGATCACGGTGGGTCTTATGAAGTAACCGTCGCCCTCGGCCGCTCCGCCGCCCGCCACCAAGCGCCCCTCCTGCTTGCCGATCTCGATGTATTTGAGGATGGAGCGGCGCGCGCCCTCGTTGATCACCGGCCCCATGTAGTTGTCCGGGCTGTCGGCCGGGCCGACCCGTATGGCCTCCACCTTCTTCGCGAGGCGCAGCAGGAATTCGTCGTAGACCGCCTCATCCACGATGGCCCGCGAGCAGGCCGAGCACTTCTGTCCCTGGTACCCGTAGGCGGAGACCAGCACGCCATCCACCGCGCGATCCAGATCGGCTTCGCGGTCCACGATGATGGGATCCTTGCCGCCCATCTCCGCGACCACGCGCTTAATCCAGATCTGGCCCGGCTGCGGCTTGGCCGCCAGCTCGTTGATCCGCAGGCCGACCTCCTTCGAGCCGGTGAACGAGATGAATCGCGTCTTAGGATGCTGAACCAGAACGTCGCCCACCACCGAGCCGCTGCCCGTGAGCAGGCAGAAGCTGCGCTCCGGGAAGCCGGCCTCTAGCAGCACCTCGGCGAACTTGGCCCCAATGGTCGGGGTATCGCTGGAGGGCTTCAGAACCACCGTGTTGCCGGCCACCAGCGCCGCCACCGTCATGCCGATCAGGATGGCGGCCGGGAAATTCCACGGCGGAATCACCACGCCCACGCCCAGCGGAAGGTACACCAGTTCGTCCCTTTCGCCCGGCAGTTGGACCACCGTCTGGGGGCCGTCCAGGCGCAGCATCTCGCGCGCGTAGTACTCGCAGAAATCGATCCCCTCCGAGACGTCCGCCTCAGCCTCGATCCAGGTCTTGCCGGCCTCGTAGACCAGCCAGGCGTCGAATTCCAGTTTGCGCCGGCGCAGGATGGCGGCGGCGCGGAGCAGTGCCGCCACGCGTTCTTCGGCCGGCACGCGGCTCCACTCGGGGAAGAACGAAAACTCGGCCTCCACCGCCTGGCGCGCCAGCTCCGGTGTCGCGCTCTGGTGGATGCCCACGATCTCGCGCGGCCGCGAAGGGTCCCGCGACTCAATCTTCCGTTCGCAGCGTACTCTCTCGCCGCCAATCGATAGTTCGTACTCGCGGCCGAATTCCGAGCGCACCTGGGCGCAGGCGCGCTCCATGGCTGCGCGGTTCTCGGGCCGTGAAAAGTCTGTGTAGGGTTCGTTGAGGAAAGCAGGCAGTGTCTGCATTTCCTCCTAGATTACACCCGAACGCGGTTGAGCACTGCCACGGCTCCCGAGGCCACGTCCGCGCCCTTCCGGTAAACGTCCCGTCCGGTGGCCCGGACTCTCTCGCCGGCCTCGGTCACGCTGTCCTTGATGCGGCCCCCGGTTTCCACCAGCGTATCTTTGGTCTCGTTCGCCGTCTTGTGGATGAGCTTCCGTGTATCTTTGCCCGATTGCGGCGCATAGAGCAGGGCAATGCCCGCCCCGACAGATGCGCCGGCCACAAACCACAGCACCTTCTCGATTGTTCGCATGTAGGGTCCCCTCATCTCTATTGTAGCCCCTGAAAGGCCACTGCAACCTGTTCTATGCTGGAACCATGCCCGAGGATAGCGAACGCGTTCCCGTTTTTCGATCCACCGCTCCGGATGCCCTGGAAAAGGCCGAGGAGATGCAGGACCTGCTGCTTGACGCCGGGTTCTCCGCCGTAATCGTCGATCGCGCGACCGAGGGAGTGCCGCCGGGCGCTTTTGAGGTCCGGGTGCCCTCCTTGCAGCAAGCCGATGCCCAAAAGTTGATCGACACCCAGCCCGTCGTGCCTCCAGCCGAATCGCCCGACCTCTCTCCAGACCTGGACATGGTGCCCGTCTTCGCCTCGGACTCCGCAGATGCGGAGCTCCTCGCGGCCGGGATTTGCAGCATTCTCGAGGGGCAGGGCATCCCGGCCCTGGTGGTCAGCGGGACCATGCTTCCGAGCCTGCCGTTCGAGGTGAAGGTTCCAAGAAACCGCCTCGAGGAGGCCCGCCGCGCGATCACCGAGGCCGAGGAGGCGGGGCCCGCGGCGGCGGACGAGGGCGAACGGGAGTCCGAAGTCGAGAGCGGCGCTTCAGAAAGCGGAGTATAGGCCGCTCGGCTCCGACCAGCGCATGGTCTCAACCTGAAAGCGCCGGCCGTCGCTGCGGATCGTGAGCAGGCCCCACAGGTCCGTTCGCATTACCGAAACGTGGTGCTCTTCCAGCCGCTTGATCACCTCCGGGCTGGGATGGTGGAAGGCGTTCTCGAATCCCGCCGAGATCAAGCCGAACGCCGGTTGCACGGCCTCCACCCAGGCGGCGGTGCTTGAAGTCTTGCTGCCGTGATGGGCTACCTTCAGCACATCCGTCTTCTTCAGCGAGCCTTCGGCGAGCATCTTTCGCTCGACCGGCCGCTCGATGTCCCCGGTCAAAAGGAACGAATGCCGGCCGAAACTGAGGCGCAAGGCCAGCGAGTCGTTGTTGTGCGCGAGCTCTGTCGCCACGTAGTCGGGGAACGGCGCCAATATTTCCACCTCCGTGCCGCCGTAGCGAAACGCCTGGCCAGCCAGCAGCGGGACGATCTTCACGCCGCACCGAAGAGCCGCTTCGCGCAACCGCAGCCACTCCGGACTGTTCCCCATCGCTCCGATCCAGAGTTCTTTGGGACGAAAGTTCTCTATGATCGCCGTGAGCCCGCCGATGTGGTCCGCGTGCGCGTGCGAGAGCGCGACCACGTCCACGCGGCGGATCGAGCGGCTCCACAAGTATGGCGAGACGACGTCCTCCCCGGTGTCCAGCCGCGTGCGCTGGCGCCGCCCGAACGAAGCGATGCCGCCGCCATCCAGCACCATCTCTTTGCCATCCGGAAACGCCACGAACAGGCTGTCTCCCTGCCCCACGTCGATGGCCGTCAGCTCCAGTGCTCCGTGCACTACCCGTGGGGCGAACGGATGCACCACCACCAGCAGCAGCAACCCCGCCCAGGCGCACAGTGCGCACACGAATGCCACCCGGCGGCGGCGCAACACAGCCATCGCGAGCAACGCGGCAGTCAGGCCGATGGCCAGCCACAGCGGCGGATCGGGAATGCGCCAGTCCGGCTCCCAGCGCGCGTGCGCCTGAGCCGCCCAGCGGGAGAAAGACAGCAACCAGCCGGCCAGTCTGGCGGGCGCCCTCAAGTTGGTGAAGATCGCGGTGAAGCCCACCGGCACCAGCGCCGCCATGGGAGGCACGATGAAAACATTCGCGGAAAGGCCGGTCAGCGAGATGCGGTGGAAGTAGACCGCCATCGGCAAAGCCAGGCCGAGCTGCATGCTGATCGAGAGCACGGCCATGTCGTAGGACCAGAACGCCGCTCGCAGCGCGATGCCCATGGCCCTCAGCCACAGCCTCTGCGGGATGCGGGTCCACAGCCAGAAGGTCTCGGCGAGCAGGCGCAGTTCCACGCGGAAGTGAGCCGTGCGCGGCTCCAGCGGCGGGTCCCGGTCGTGCTCCCCGAGGCCGGCCAATCCTTTCGTCAGCGGTCCCGAAGTGCGCTCGATTAGCGGGATGGCGAGCGCGCCGATGATCGCCACCGACATAAACGAGAGCTGGAAGCTGGCTTCGAACATCTGTTCCGGATCGCACACCAGGAAGCCCAGCCCTGTGGCCGCCAGCAGGTTGAGCAGCCGGGGCCGGCGGAACAGGCTGCGCGCCACGGCGAAGAGCGTGAACCCGGCTGCCGCGCGGACCGCCGGGGCGTTCCATCCCGATACCAGTGCGTAGAGCCAGGCCGAGAGCGAAGTGGCCAGCAGGGCGGCCGGCTCGGGGATGAAGCACAGGCGCAGCAGGAACAGGAAGAAGCCCGCCAGCACGGCGACATGCAACCCGGAGATGACCAGCGCATGGTAGGTTCCCGTGCGGCGGAAATCGTCGGTCCAGACCTTTTCCATGTTCGACGTTTCGCCGATCAGCACCGCCTGCATCATGGTGGTCTTGTAGTCGTCGCCTTGGTACAGCCGATCGAGCCGCTCCAGCGCGGCCACGCGCAGGCCGAAAATGGCGTGCCCGAAAGCCGTGCCGCATCCGCCCGGCAACACCTTCACGGGCGCGCCCGCGCGGGCCGAAGCCGTCCAGTAGATGTTCCGGCGCGCCATATAGCCGGCGTAGTCGAAGGAGCCGGGGTTGCGGAAGTTCCGTATGCGGCGCGGCCGCGCCTCGATCTCCACCCTCTGCCCGTAGCGCAGGTCAGGCGGCTGCTGGCCGGGCTTCAAAAACAAATTGATCTGCGCGCGCGCCCCCGGTCCCAGCTCCAGCAGGAACTGCGCGCGGTCCTCCGAGAAGACCGGCGGATTGACCACGCAGCCGCTCAGGATCACCACTTCGCGCGGGGTGGTGTCCAGTTCCGGCGGCGGCCCGGGCCGGTGCGCCACGGCCAGCAGAACGCCGGCCAACAAGAGCGCCACCAGGCACGCCAGCATGGCCACGCGGCGGGTGCTCTTCCACATGGCAACCAGCGTGAGAACGACTAGGACGCCGATGGCCCACAGCAGCTCCCGCGCGCCGAAGACAAAGAATCTTCCGAGCACGAGACCCGCGGCCAAGCCCGCTAGCGGCGCCAGCAGCGGATCGGGCATTTTTCCCCCTTCGCCTATAGTGGGATCTCGCCGGGATTTTTCGCACCTTAAAATGCAACGCCTACCTTCCGTCCTCGCGGCGGCGGGGGACTCCGGGCGGCACAGCTTCGTTCTCGGCTATAGTGAGAGCGCAGCGCGGATGACCATGGCATGGCGTGAGTTGGCGGGACGAAAAGCTGTCGTCGGAGCCGGGTTGGCCCTCGTTCTGTTGGGGCTGAACGCTTACATTACCCTGAAGCTGTTCGGCTGCGAGTATACGCGCAGCTCCCACTCGATCGAAGGGAACTTCATCGCTCAGAGCCGCCTTCGGGCGAAGTATCCGGCGGAGCATGGTTGGTGGCCGTTTTGGAATGCGGGCATGCCCTTCCAGAACTCCTACTATCCGCTGCTGCCGGCCACTGTCGCGACGGAGGCGAAGCTGACGGGCTGGTCGGCGGCGCGATCCTATCACGTGGTTACCGCGTTACTGTACTGCCTGGGGCCGGTAACCATGTTCCTGATGGCCTGGGGGATCTCGCTCAAACCCGGCTACAGCTTCTGGGCGGCGCTGGCCTACTCCCTGGTGTCTCCGGCCACGCTCCTGTTTTCGCCGGCCCGCCAGAACCTCGGGAGCGCTTGGGACGCTGGGTGCCTGCATGCGCTGGTGTACTGGGGTGAAAGCCCGCACATCGCCGCGCTGACCCTGGCACCGCTGGCGTTGCTATCCGTGCATCTGGCGCTGCGCGGCCGGCGGCCGGTCTGGTGCTTGGCAGCGGCCCTATCCATGGCTGCCGTGGCTCTGACCAACTCCTTCGGGACCGTCACCCTGGCCATAGGCGTCCTGTCGTTGGTTTGCACCCAAAACCGCGAGTCGTTCCTCAAAAACCTGGGAATGGTCGCCGCGATCGGGCTCCTGGGCTACGTCTGGATCTCGCCGAGCCTGCCGCCGTCGGTGCTCCACACGCTGTGGGTCAATTCCCCAACCGCGGGCGGGGATTACCGCTTCACCTTGCGGTCCCTGGCGGCTCTTTCGGTCGAGACGGCTCTATTCGCCCTGTTGTGGCTCTGGGCCCGGCGATCGAGACAGCCGGCTCATCTGCGGTTCTTCGTGTTCTTCGCGGTCCTCACGAGCGCCATCCCCCTGCTGGGGGCGTTCGCCAACTGCAACGTCGTACCGCAGCCGCATCGCTACCAGCTCGACATGGAAATGGCCATCTGCTGGGCCGCCGCGTTCGCGTTTCAACCGCTGGCGGACCGCTGGCCGCGCCCGGCCCGGGTCGCGGCGGCGCTGCTGCTCGTGTGCCTGGCGGCGCGTCAGACCATCCTCTACCGGCGTTTCGCCCGCACGCTGATCCAACCGGCCGATGCCGCGCAGATGTTCGAATACCAGACGGCGGCCTGGCTGGACCAGCATCTCCACGGCCGGCGCGTGATGGCCACCGGGAGCTGCTCCCTGTGGCTGAACGCCTTCGTCGATACCCCACAGCTCAGCGGCGGCCACGATCCGTTCGCGCTGAATCGCATGCAGCTCATCGCGGTGTACATTACTTACAGCGCGGACGCCGGCCACCGGGGCGGCGAAATCGCGACGCTGTGGCTCCGGGCTTTCGGCGTGCATGCCATCAACGTTTCGGGTCCGCGCGGCAGGGAGTTCTACAAGCCGGTCGCGAACCCCGGGAAGTTCGAAGGACTGCTGCCCGTCCTGTGGCGCGAGGGCGACGACACCATCTACCAGGTCCCCCAGAGAACGGATTCGCTGGCGCACGTGATACCTGTCTCTGCCGTGGTGCAGCGCGCTCCTCTCCACGGCCTGGACGTGGAGCCGATCCGGCCGTTTGTGGCCGCTCTCGAGGACGCCTCCCTGCCGCCTGCCGAAATCCGGTGGGACAGCCTCTCGTCGGGGCGCATTCGCACGACGTTGCGGCCCGGGCAGGTGGTCTCCCTCCAGATCAACTATCATCCCGGCTGGCACGCCCAGGTGAACGGTGCACCACAGCCGCTCGTCCGCGACGGATTGGGATTGATGATTGTGAAACCGAATTGCTCCGGCCCCTGCACCATCGACCTCCGCTTCGACGGGGGCGCCGAGTACAAGGCGGCGCGCGTGGCAAGCTGGCTGGCGGCGCTGGCCGCGTTGCTGTGGCTGGCGAAAGGCATACCTGGATGGAAGCGGCCACGCCAGTAACAGCTACAATATGAAGTCTGTGGCAATTCCGGAATCGGCGGCCGCGTTTTTGGCCGGACATGTCGAGCGGGTGCGCAGGCAGCAGCCCAAGAAGCGCATAGTGTTTCCGGAAGGCGGCGACCCGCGCATCGTCGGGGCCGCCGAGCGGCTGGTGCGCGAGGGGCTGGTCGAGCCAATTCTGGTCGGCAAGCGGCCGGCGGGCGCTCTGAGCGGGCTCCAGTTCATCGACCCGGAGACCTCGCCGAATACCGCGAAGTACGCCGCGCTCTATTCCCAGCGGCGGCGCGGGCGGGGCCTCACCGAGGCTGAGGCGGTCCGGACGGCTCGGCGCCCACTCTATTTCGCCCCGCTCATGGTGGCGGCCGGGGACGCCGATGGCACCGTCGGGGGCGCCTCGACCACCTCGGCCCATACCGTGCGCGCCGCGCTCCAGACCATCGGCCCCGCTCCGGGCATCCACACCGTCTCCGGCTTCTTCGTCATCGCTTTGCCGGACCGCACTCATGGGCACAATGGCCTGTTGCTCATGGCCGATTGCGCGGTCGTGGTTGACCCCACGGCCACGCAGCTTGCCGACATCGCAATTGCCACCGCCGCCAGCGCCGAGGCGCTGCTGGGCACGAAGCCGGTAGTGGCGCTGCTGTCGTTCTCGACCAAAGGCAGCGCGCGGCACCCGGAGGTAACCAAGGTGGTCGAGGCGTTCAAGCTGGTGCGCGCGCGTGCGCCGCACCTGGAGGTGGACGGCGAATTGCAAGCCGACGCCGCCTTGGTGGAGGCCGTGGGCCGCGCGAAATCGCCCGACTCGCGCGTGCCCGGCCACGCCAACGTTCTGATCTTCCCCAATCTCAACTCGGGAAATACCGGCTACAAACTCACCGAGTGGATGTCGGGCGGCGTGGCCATCGGCCCGCTGCTGCAAGGCCTCGCCAAGCCGGCCAACGATCTCTCCCGCGCCTGCTCGCCCGACGAAATCTACAGCGTCTCGGTGATCACCGCGCTGCAATGCGCCAACGGCCAATGAAGGTCCTGGTTCTCAACAGCGGCAGTTCGACCCTGAAGTACCAGTTGTTCGAAACCAACCTCGAGCTGATGGCTGCCAACCAGGATCGGACGCTGGCCCGCGGCATCGTCGATCGCATCGGCGAAGCCGTCGCCGATCACATCGCGGCGGTTGGCATCGCGTTACGGCGACTAACGGATGGCCCGGTCGGGAATCTCGAAGAGATTGAGGCCGTCGGCCATCGCATCGTGCACGGTGGCGACTATTTCAGTCAGCCTGTGCGCATAGACGCCTCGGTGGTCGAACGAATTCGAGAATGCTCCGTGCTAGCGCCCTTGCACAATCCGCCCAACCTGAGCACCTACGAAGCCTGCCGGGAAAGGATGCCCCACGCTGCGCATGTGGCCGTCTTCGACACCGCCTTCCACCAGACGCTCACGCCCGCGGCCTACACCTACGGGCTGCCGTACGAGGTTTGCGCGCGTTACAAAGTGCGGCGCTACGGCTTCCACGGCACTTCGCACCGCTACGTCGCGCTGCGCTTCGCCCAAATCCAGCGCCGCCCCTTGGAAGAGTTCAAGCTCGTCACCTGCCACCTGGGCAACGGCTGCTCCATGTGCGCCATCGACCGGGGCCGTTCCATCGACACCAGCATGGGACTGACGCCGCTGGAGGGCCTGCTGATGGGCACGCGCGCCGGCGATACCGACCTCGGAGCCGCGCTCTACCTCATGCAGTGGGAGAAGCTGGACGCCGCCCAGATGGATGCCCTCCTCAACCATTCCAGCGGCCTGGCCGGGATTTCCGGCGTCTCAAACGACATGCGGACGCTCCTCGAGAGCGCCGGCCAGGGCAACCCGCGGGCGCGCCTGGCGATTGACGTCTTCTGCTATCGCATCCGCAAGTACATCGGGGCTTACTTCGCCGCGCTCAACGGCGCCGACGCGGTCGTCTTCACCGCGGGCATCGGGGAGAACGCGCCGGCCATCCGCGCCCAGGCTTGCGAATCTCTTGAAGCCTTGGGCATCCGCATCGACGCCGCGCGAAACGCTTCCGCCCGGGGCGTAGAAGCCGAGATCTCCCCCGCCGGCGCGGCCACCGGCGTCTGGGTGATCCCCACCAACGAGGAACTGCTCATCGGCCGCGACACGGTGCGCTGCCTTCAGGCCAGGTAGGATTCCAGCGCCGCCAGCGCCCGCCGGCACACTTCGGCATGCCGCGCGCGCCGGTCGTGACGGAGGCGGTGGCGCGTCTCCTCCTCGAGCGGCGGCAGCAGATCGAAAGTGATGTTGGCGGGCTGGTAGTTGCCCGGATCGGCGCTCGAAATGTAGCGGCATAACGAACCCAGCGCGGTTGCGGCGGGGAACAGACGCGGCTCGCACCCCTGCGCCAGCGCGGCGGCGTTCCGACCGGCAATCAAGCCCGTGGCGATCGATTCGACGTAGCCCTCCACTCCCGAGATCTGCCCCCCAAAGAGGCACGTCTCCCTGTTCCTCAGTTGCAGCGCCGCGTTCAGCATCGCGGGGGCATTGATGTAGGTGTTACGGTGCACCTGGCCGAAGCGGACGAATTCGGCGCCCTCGAGACCCGGGATCATGCGCAGCACCCGCGCCTGCTCGTTGAACCGCATGTGGTTCTGAAAGCCGACCAGGTTGTAGCTCTCGGCTCGCAGGTTCTCCTGGCGCAACTGGACCACTGCGTAGGGGCGGCGCCTGGTCCTCGGGTCGCTCAACCCCATGGGCTTCATGGGCCCGAAGCGCAACGTCTCGCGCCCGCGCCGCGCCAGTTCTTCAATGGGCAGGCAGGCCTCGAAGAACGGAACGTCGCCGGCGATGTGGGCGCTGGCGCTCTCTGCGGCCAGCAACGCGTCCACGAATCGCTCGTACTGCTCCTGGTCGAACGGGCAATTCAGGTAGTCGGCGGTCGCATCCAGCGATTTGCCGTAGCGCGAGGCCCGGAAGGCCACGCCCAAGTCCACCGAATCGGCCTCCACAATCGGGCTGATCGCGTCGTAGAAGAACAGGCTGGTCGCCCCCGTAAGCCGCGCGATTTCCCCCGCCAGAGCGTCGCTCGTCAGCGGGCCGCTGGCGATGACCACGATGCCATCCGGAATGGCGGTAACTTCCTCGCGCCGGATCTCGAGGGCTGGCTCAGCCTCTATCGCGGCCGTGACCCGCTCCGCGAAAACCTCGCGATCGACGGTCAGCGCGTGGCCGCCGGGAACCCGCGCCTCCGCGGCCACACGCAGCAGCAGCGAATCCAGCCGGCGCAACTCCTGCTTGAGCAGCCACGGGGCCGAGCCTTCCTGCTCGGTCTTCAGCGAGTTGCTGCACACCAATTCCCCGAGCCAGCCCGTTTTGTGAGCGGGCGTCAAGTGTGCCGGGCGCATCTCGTAAAGAATGGCCCCGCCACCCGCGCGCGCCACCTGCCAGGCGGCCTCGCAGCCCGCCAGACCGCCGCCCAGGATGTGTATGGGGTGGAGCAAGGTTTGTCACACCATTGTATCCACCCCCTGCGACAGGCTACCCGTGCTGTTGTTGCGTCTTCATCTGCGACCACATGGCCTGGGCGCCTTTCTCCATCTCCTCGGCCGTAACGTCTTTGGTGTGGGTGGCCAGCCCCCAGAAATGGCCGAACGGATCGGTCACTTTGGCGTACCGATCGCCCCAGAACATATCCACCGGCGCCATGTCGGACTTCGCCCCGGCGGCCACTGCCTGTTTGTAGGCGGAATCCACGTCGGGCAAATACACGTATAGGCTGAAGGTGGTTCCGCCCAGAGACATCGGCGAGCGCGCGCCACCCGGAAACTCGTCCCCCAACATGATGCGCGAGTCGCCGATCTGCAATTCCGCGTGGCCGATCTTGCCCCCCGGCCCAGCCATGCGAGATATCTCTTTGGCGCCAAACGCCTGCTTGTAGAACTCGATTGCCTTGGCTGCGTCCCGCACCGTCAAGCCCAGCGTGACGGAGTGGTAGTCTTTTGGTAACCAGTGTGCCATTTTCCCCTCTTTCCGAACGGGTCAAGCCCGTCGCTTACAGTCTAAAATGATTTTGTGCTCCTTGGTATCCAGCCCGAGCAGATCCGAAACCCCATGATCGCCGCGCTCGCGCTCCTCCTGGCGCTTTCGGGCCATGCTCCCTTCTGGGAAGCCAAGGCTCCCGAGCAGTGGACGGATGCGGAAGTGAAGGAGCTTTTCACCAACTCGCCCTGGGCGCAGCAGGCGCTGGACGCGCGAGGGGCGGGAACCCCGGTCTATCTGGCCTCCGCCCGCCCTCTGCGCGAGGCCGAGCTTGAGTTGGCCCGCAGGCAGCCGCCGATTGACGATCCCGACGCCGAGGAGTACCGCGATTTCCTGCGCGAGAACCAGGGCCGGCAGATTATCCTGGCGGTCGTCCTGCCGGATCCCAAGGCGCTCGACGATCCGGCCGAAGTCAAGCGCCTGGAGGATGAATGCGTTCTGAAGGTGGGCCAGAAAAAGTACCTGATGACGGGCCACTTTCCGCCCACCCCGTCGGACCGCATCCTGCGGCTGGTGTTCCCGCGCCCGGCGGTCACCGATGGCAAGAGCCTCCTCTTCAACCTCTATGTGCCCGGCGCGGCGAGCCACTACCGCTCGGCGGAGTTCAGCTTCAAGGATCTGACCTACCGCGGCGCGCCGGAGATGTAGCGGCTACACGCCCATCTTCTCGATCTCGTTGAAGTAGACGCGCCGTCCTTCGTCCATGGCCAGGTTCGAGAGAATCACCATGGTGGAATCGGCCAAGCCCAGTTCGAGATCGGCGAGCGGCTTCTTGCCGGTGCGTGTGGCGTCCAGAAACGCCTCCAGTTGGGTATCCACTGGGTTCTCGTCCTCGCGCGGCATCATGATGCCCTTGCGGTACATCCACAGCCGGGCGAATTTCATCTCGCGCTTCAGGAACGAATCCTGGCCGGTGACCAATTCGCGCGAGAGCATGATGGGCAGGCCCCGCGAGCCCGCTGCGGCCGCCGTCAGAGTGGCGTTGGCGATGGTTGCCTTCTCCTTCTTGTCCCCGGCAGGAGTGGGCTGAGCCGGGCTCGGTTCGACGAACCACAGCGCGATGGGCGGCTCGTTGTCCTTCCCCACCGTGATCTCCACCGTGCCCTCCGTGCCCATGATCAGCTCACCGAATTCCGTGCGCGCCCCGCCGAACAGGCTCAGGTGCCGGTTCGTGCTCACGGCCTGGTACATCATCTTCTGGCCCTTCGGATACTTCAAGATGAGCTGTATGTTATCGAAAACGTCCCGGCCGTCATGGATGAAATCCAGGCCGCCCACGCCGCTCACGAACTCCGGCCGGGCGCCGAACATCCAATCCGCCACATCCACCTGGTGCGAAGCCAGTTCCGCCGCCGCGCCCCCGGAATACTGCCGGAATAGCCGCCAATTCAGCTCTTTCTGGCGCACCGGGTCCGGCTTCATGACCCAGCCCGGATTGCGGTTCCACTGCGCGTTGACGTGCGTCACCTTGCCCAGCAGTCCCTTGTCCACCATCTGCTTCACGGTCTGGTAGAACTGGCTGTAGCGCCGCTGGAGTCCCACTTGCAGGATCTGTTTGGGACGCTCTCCGGCCAGCTTCCGCAGCGCGTGGATCTCCTCCGGCTTGAACACCAGGCTCTTCTCGCAGAAGACGTGCTTGCCGGCCAGCAAGGCGTCCCGCGTGATGCGGAAATGCTCGTACAGCGGCGTGGCGATCAGCACCGCGTCGACATCCCGCCTCCCCAGCAGCTCCCGGTAATCCAGATACGTCTTCGGATTGCCGCCGATCACCGCCGCGCCTTTCCGCAGGTTCGGCTCGTAGATGTCGCAAACCGCCAGGCAGCGGCCCGCATCGATCTTACTGAGGTGCGTGAGCAGGTACTGGCCCCGGCTCCCGGTTCCAATCAAGCCGTAGGAGACCTGGTCGCTGGCCGCCTTCACTTTCTGGATGGTGGGCGCCGTCACGCGCGCGATGGCCCCCGCCGCGGCGACGGCGCCCGCGGTTTTGAGCACATCGCGCCGGGTGGGGTCGGAGGATCTGGCCATGGAATTAGTCCTCTTGGAATCCGAAACCTACAGTATAAGCTACACGATCCCAGCGGAGGCTTCGCTCTGCCGCCGCGCGCGCCGCGCCGCCCATTCCGCTCCAGCCAGGATCACCATCGCGCCCAGGAAGCTCCACAGAATAATCGCGATCGAGTACGAGAACGGACCGTACTCCGCCTTCAGCTTCCTGCTCAACAGCGGCCAGGTAATCAGGTTGATGTACTTCAGCGCCTCCAGCGCGATGCCTACCAGGATGGCCTGCGGCAGCACCGATCGCCAGGGGATGCGCGCGTTCGGCAGCAGCCAGAAAATCAGAAACAGCATCAGGATCGAGACCGGCAGGGCCGCCATTTTGTAGAACACTTCTTCGAGCAGTCGAGCCGGCAGCGAGGCCGTTCCGAGGTGCCTCAGATTCATTCCAGTCAGCACCGTGGAGAGCAGCGACAGGCTGCCGCAGGTGAAGATCAGCCCCAGGCTCACCACCTGGTTCCTGACAAAGCTGCGGTTCTTAGGGATGCCCCAGACCCGGTTCAGCGCGATCTCCATCGGCTCGAAAATGCCATTGGCGGTGAAGAGCAGCAGCAACAGCGAAAGCAGCTGCAAGGAGCCGCGCGAGCCCACCGCCGCTAGTAGGTTGTCCCTCAGGAACCCCACCATCGTTCCGTGCTTGCCCAGCTCGCCGGGAAAGTAGTCGTCCAGAACGAAGCCCACCGCGTCCAGCGCTCCCTGCCAGCCCAGCACGTTGCGGCACACCGACAGGATCACGATGAGAAACGGGAACATTGACAGCAGCACGTTGGCGGCGATCGAGAAGCTGTAGACGTGCACCTCGGTCTGCATCCAGTACCTCAGCGTGGGCCGAAAAGCCCGCGCCACCGTCTTCCACCTCGGCTCGGGCGGCGTGGAGATCACGGGTGCCAGTTCGGGCTCCATCCGTCTCTTAGGGTAGCGCGGGCCGCTCTCGCCCCAGCTCAGTTCGTCTGTTTGTCAGTCACGCTATGTAAATGTTATTTGACACAAGGAACATGTTGCTTTACATTATGATTATGAAACCTGACACCAGCGAAACCCTCTCCTGCTTCCAAAAGTCACGCGCCCAAGTCTTCTGGATCATGGCCACGGCGCTCACCATGACGGGAGGCATAATCCTGATCGCCCTGCTGAAGCCAGCCCTTCCGATCCGCATCTTCGCGGTTGCTTTGCCGCTGGGCTGCGGCGGCGCCTTCACGGTCCGGTTACTCCGTGACTTCGCGCGCTTGGACGAGTTGCAGGCGCGCATACTCCTCGAAGCCTCCGCCACGGCCTGCCTGGGCGTCTTCCTCGCCCTCTTTGTCTATCCCATCTTTCGCTTCGCCGGGTTCGTCGGCGAGCTCCAGCCCTATTACGTGTCGCTCCTGCTGGCCGGCCTGTTCCTGTTCGGCTCGTTCAATGCGAAGCGGAGATACCGATGAGGAACACGCTGCGAGTGCTACGCGCCGAGAGGGAGTGGTCGCAAGCCGACTTGGCCGCGCGCCTCGGCGTCTCCCGCCAGACCGTCAACGCCGTCGAGACCGGCAAGTACGATCCCAGCCTGCCCCTCGCCTTCGGGATCGCGAAGCTTTTTTCCACGCGCATCGAAGAGATCTTCCTGCCCGACGGCCAGGCGGAGGCGCGCTAACAGGTTGATTCTTGCCCGGAACCCGGCGGACAATATTGCCGTACCCATCGAATATGGAGAGAACCATAAGATTCGCGATTCTTGGCGTCCTGATCGCCGCCGCCGCGGCTACCGCGCTGGCGCAACCGGCCTCGCTGGCCGGAGTCAAAGATGAAGGCACGTTCCTGATCTACCAGAACGAAACGCGCCTCGCCACTTCGGACTGCAAGTGGCAGCCCGACGGCTCCCTGGAGATCAAGAGCACCCTCTCCATGGCCGGCCAAAGCGTCACCAGCACCACCAGAATTGCGCTTGGCGAGGGCGGGCTGTGGAGCACCATCACCGATAGCGGCCCGGCCGGAACGGCCACCCTGGTTCGCGACGGCGCCAAGGCCCGGCGCATCATCCAGGATAAGACCGAGATCATCGACATCAAGCCCGGCGCCCGCCTCTTCCACAACTTCGGCCCGGTGCTGATGAGCCAGGCGGTCGTCTTGTACGACAAGGCCAAAGGCGGCAAGCAGACTTTCCCGCTGGTGATCCTTCCGGGCGTGGCCATGGAGGCCTCGCTCGAGTTCAAGGACAAAGTCGAGCGCAGCCTGGGCGGCAAGGACCTCCAGTTCGAGCGCTACACCTACTACCTGCCGGGCGTGGACATCACGGTCTGGGTGGACTCGGCCGGCAAGTTCTACTTCGCCGATGTGCCCGCCCAGCACGCCTTCTACGTCCGCGAGGGCTACGAAGCCCTCGGCAAGCCCGCCGATGCGGATCCCCTGCTCTCCGCGCCCAAGTTCGAAATTAAGGTCGAGCAGGGCGTGGGCGTGCCCATGCGCGACGGCTTGAAGCTCTCCACCGACCTCTATCTGCCGCAGACCCCCGGCCCGGTTCCGGTGATTCTGGTGCGCACGCCCTACAAGAAGGAGATGCTCGAGGTACAGGGGCGCTTCTATGCCCGGCGCGGGTATGCCTACGCCGTCCAGGACTGCCGGGGGCGCTTCAGTTCTCCGGGCGTTTGGGAACCATTCATCAACGAGCCCAAAGACGGCTACGACACCATCGAGTGGCTGGCCGCGCAGCCCTGGTCGTCGGGGAAGGTTGGAATGATTGGCGCCTCTTACGTCGGATGGGTGCAGTGGTGGGCAGCCAGCCTCCGCCCGCCGCACCTGGTCACCATCATCCCCAACGTGGCGCCGCCCGATCCGTTCTACAACATCCCCTACGAGCACGGCGTGTTCTTCATCTTCGGCGCCATCTGGTGGGCGGATATCCTGGAGAGCAACGCCACCGCCGACATCTCGGGCGTCGCCCTCCGCAACATCGGCGAGAAAAAGTACATGCAACTGCTCCGCCCGCTCCCGGTGATCGATCTCGACAAGGCCGTCCTGGGCAAAGAGAACCCCTACTGGCGCAAGTGGATTCAGCATCCGGTGAACGATGACTACTGGGACCAGGCCAACTTCCTCGACCGCCTCAAGGACGTGAACATCCCGGTCTTCCACCAATCCGGCTGGTTCGATGGCGATGGCATCGGCAGCAAGCTCAACTACCTGCGCATGAAGGAATCCGGGCATCCCAACCAGAAGCTCGTGCTGGGCCCCTGGCCGCATACCGATACCGCCATGCGGCGCATCGGCGAGCACGATTTCGGACCGCAGGCCATCATCGACCTCCAACGCGACTACCTGCGCTGGTTCGATTACTGGCTCAAGGGAATCGACAACGGGATCATGAAGGAGCCGCTGGTCAGCATCTTCACCATGGGCTCCAACAAGTGGCTGCACGGAGATGTGTACCCGCTGCCCGAGACGCGCTTCGAAAAGTGGTACCTGGCCAGCGGCGGCAACGCCAACACGACTAAAGGCGATGGCCGCCTGACCACGGCGCTCCAGCCCGCCAACGCGCCCGTCGATCGCTACGTCTACGATCCCGGCGATCCCACCCCCAACCCCGACTACCAGGAGTCGACCGCCGAGCAGGATAAGCAGGTCCGCGAGGCCGAGGACAAGAAGAAGGAGAGCGAGGCCTTCCACAACAAGGTGACCGACGCCCGCCGCGACATTCTGGTCTATGTGAGCGAGCCGTTCAAAGAACCGTTCACCTTCGCCGGGCCGGTCTCCGCGGTGCTCTACGCTTCCTCGTCGGCCCGCGATACCGACTGGTTCGTCAGCCTCTACGACGTGGATAAGGATGGCAAACTTTTCGGCCTCGTCGCCGGCAAGATTCGCGCGCGCTTCCGCCGCTCCACCCAGAACCCGGAGCTGCTGAAGAAGGGCCGGGTCTATGAGTATCAGCTCGACCTGTGGCAGACCGGCATCACGCTCCCGGCCGGCCACCGCCTGCGGGTCGAGGTGGCCTCCGCCACCTTCCCCATGTTCTCGCGCAATCTGAACACCGGCGGCCACAACGAGACCGAGACCAACTACGTCTCCGCCAAGCAGACCATCTACCACAGCCGGCGGTACCCGTCCTACCTGCTGCTGCCCGTGATCTCGAATTAGCGGGCTACCGCAGCGCCGCGGCGAAGGCTTCGAACAGCGCCCGGTCGTGAGCGCCGATATCGATTCGTTCTTCGGGGTGCCATTGGACGGCGATGGCGAAGCGTTTGAGCGGATCCTCCAGCGCCTCGACAATGCCGTCCGGCGCGGTGGCCGAGACGCGCAACCCCGCGCCCACGCGCCCCACCGCCTGATGGTGGCGCGAATTCACCATCCGGGATTCCGTTCCCAGGATCGCGGCCAGCCTGGTGCCCGGGATCACCTCGATCCGATGCACCTCCGCGACGTTCTTCACCCGGTGCAGCTCGGTGTTTTCAAGGTGCTGAATCAGCGTGCCGCCGCGCACCACATTCACCAGTTGCAGGCCGCGGCAGATCGCGAGCAGCGGCAGATCCGTCTCGAACGCCTGCTCAATCAGCGCCGCCTCCATGGCGTCTCGCTCCCGGTCCACGTCGCTGGTAGTCGCGTGAGGCGCCTCGCCGTAGCGCGCCGGGTCGACGTCGCTGCCGCCCGAAATCACCAGCCCGTCCAGCCCGGCGAGCGGCCTGGGCGCCTCGGGGGAAATCAGCACCGGCTCCACGCCGGCCCGCCGCAACGCCTCGGCATACGGCTCGGCCTTCTTGGGAAGGCGAAACGTGAGACCAGCCCTCATCCTTCCAGCTTAACCGGAGCGAGACCCTGCGGCGGCAGCCGATTTCGCGTTACCGTGGTGAATAGAGGCTTCCGTTTGCGGCGCCGCGGCACTTTAGGCGCCTGGAGATGATCTGTACCGATGAGCGAGTATGTTGACGATTTCCGGCGCACCGGCCACGAAGTGGTGGATTGGATCGCCGACTTCCTCGAGAACACCCGAGACTACCCGGTTCTGCCGAAAACCAAGCCCGGCGACCTGATCGACGCCCTGCCCCGCTCCGGGCCGGAGACCGGCGAGAGCTTCGACGTCATCCTCGAGGACTTCCGCAAGCTGATTGTGCCCGCCGCCACGCTGTGGAACCATCCCCGCTTCATGGCCTACTTCCCCAGCGCCAGTTCGACTCCCGCCATCCTCGCCGAAATGCTGGCCGCGGCGCTGAATACCAACGCCATCCACTGGAAGACTTCGCCGGCTTCCACCGAGCTCGAGCAGGTGAGCCTGGCCTGGCTGCGCCAGTGGATGGGCCTGCCCGAGGAGTTCTTCGGCGTGATCTTCGACACCGCCTCCGTGAGCAGCCTGCACGCCATTGCGGCGGCGCGCGAGATGGCCGATCCCGAAACCCGCGAGAACGGCACCCGGCCCGGCCTGGTGGTCTACGCCTCCGACCAGGCGCACTCTTCCATCTCGAAGGATTCCATCGCGCTGGGCATCGGACGCCGAAACGTCCGCATCATCCCCAGCGACGCCGAATTCCGTATGCGCCCAGACGCACTCGAGGCGGCCATCCAGCAGGACCTCGCCGCGGGCCTGAAGCCCATCTGCGTAGTGGCGACGGTGGGCACCACCTCCACCACCAGCATCGATCCCGTCCAATCCATCGCCGACATTGCCGCCCGGCACAGCCTGTGGCTGCACGTGGATGCCGCTTACGGCGGCGCGGCTTGCATTGTGCCCGAATTGCGGCCCCTCTTCGCGGGCATCGAGCGAGCGGATTCGCTCGTCGTCAACGCCCATAAGTGGCTGTTCACCACCATGGATTTGAGCGCCTTCTTCACCCGGCGCCCGGAGATCCTGCGGCGCGCCTTCTCGCTGGTGCCCGAGTATTTGCGCACCGCCCGCGACCCGCGCGCCGTGAACCTCATGGATTACGGCGTTCCGCTAGGCCGGCGCTTCCGCTCCCTCAAGCTGTGGTTCGTCCTGCGGTACTTCGGTCGCCAGGGCTTGATCGAGATGCTGCGCTCGCACGTGCGCTGGGCACAGGAGTTCGCTGCCCTGGTGGACGCCGATCCGCGCTTCGAGCGCGTCGCGCCCGCGCCCCTGTCCACGGTTTGCTTCCGCCTTAAGGGCAGCGACCAGGAGAACCAGGCCCTCCTCGAGCGCCTTAACGCGACCGGCAAGTTCTTCCTCTCGCACACCGTCTTGAACGGCCGGTTTGTCATACGCCTTGCCATCGGCAACCTCGGTACGACCCGTGAGGATGTCCAGTACGCCTGGGAGTTGATTCGCAGCCTATGAAACAGATCGTCGCCACACCGCAAGCGCCCCAAGCCATCGGGCCGTATTCCCAAGCCGTCATTGGGAACAACCTCGCGTTTCTCAGCGGCCAGATTCCACTCGACCCGGCCACCGGCCAGATCGTCGAAGGCGGCATCGCGGTCCAAACCGAGCGGGTGCTCGAAAACCTCAAGGCCGTGCTGGAGGCCGGCGGCTCTTCGCTCGCGCGAGTCCTTAGAACCACTGTCTACTTGAAGGATATGGCCGAGTTCCCAGCCATGAACGAAGTCTACGCCCGCTATTTCCCCGAGAACCCGCCGGCCCGCGCGACCGTCGAAGTATCCCGCCTCCCCCGCGACGTGCGCGTCGAGATCGACGCCATCGCCAGCCTGGAATAGCCTACTCCTGGCTCAACGCCGGCATCGGCCGCTCCGTGGCGCTCTTCACGCTTCCGCCTTCCGCGCCGCCAGGCCGCGTTTCGAGTGAATGACCCGAACCAGATCTTCCAATCGCGCGCTTTCCGCCGCCAGTACCCGCCGCCCCAGCGTCGTCAGCCGGTAGTAGCGCCGCCGCGCGTCATCCAGCTCCGGCACCGGGCGCTGGTCCGATTCCGCGATCAGGTCCTCCTCCATCAGCCGCTTGAGCGTGCCGTACAGCGTCGCCGGCCACAGCCGCACCTTGCCGTCCGTGCGCTCCAGCACCTCCTGCATGATCCCGTAACCGTGCTGCTCCTCGTCCGCCAGCGACAGCAGGACGTGAAACCAATGCGGCTTCAACGGAAGAAAGCTCTCAGGACTTGGCGTTTTCATGTATACCAATCAATATATATACTAGTCGCAGCCGAATGTCAAGGCCACCGGAAAGCTTCCCAACGGCAGCCGGCCCAACCCTCCCGGCCGCACCGTGAAAAGGGGCGACTGAGTATGCTGGAGGTATAACGCTCCCCTTCGCAGGGGCGAACGGAATCCGCAATGACGGCCCGAAAACGGAACTGGATGATCGCGATCGGCATTGTGGTCGCGCTGATGGTGGCCGGCCTGATAATCGTAGCTTCGGTGCTGGCTGCCCACCTGGATCCCTATGCGCGCCAGACTGCAGTTAGCTACCTGAGCCAGCGGTTCGACAGCGACGTGCAGATTCAGTCGCTCCATTTGCGGCTGCCAGGGAGCTCGCCGCTCCGTCTGCTCCTGACGCGCGGCCGCGGTGTCGCGGCGCGCGTGGAGGGACAGGGCCTCTCTATGCGGCTGAAAGGGCGCCCTGATTCCGTTCCTTTGATCCTCATCCAGAAGTTCCGCTGCGACGTAAGTCTGGATTCCCTCCTTCACCCACCGGTGGTCGTCAGCCAAGTTCTTGTGGATGGGATGAGAATCGAAGTTCCGCCGCGCAGCGAGCGCCCGCACCCCACCTCTTCGGCGGGCAAAGAGCCGGGCAGCCCGCCGAGCGCATCCAACCCTCTGGTGACGATCGGGAAGCTGAGCATCCGGCAAGCCGTGTTAGTTCTTCAACCCAGGAATCCCCACAAGGTTGCGCTGTGGTTCGATATCCAGAGTTTGCAGTTGGAATCCGGTGCAGCCGGCGCCCCAATGCAATACGATGCCTCGCTCACCAATGCCGAACCGCCGGGAAAGATTCACGCTACGGGCACATTTGGGCCCTGGAGCGCCGAAGAACCGTCTGAGACTCCCATAACAGGCGATTATCTGTTCGAGAAAGCCGATCTGGGAGTTTTCGCGGGGATCGCCGGCACTTTGCGGTCCAGCGGCCAGTTCGAGGGCAAACTCTCTGCCATTACGGCGCGCGGCCAGGTCTGGGTGCCGAACTTTCGATTGCGCATGGCGGGCAATCCCCTGCCGCTCTTCGCCCGTTTCACCGTGCTGGTGGACGCTACCGACGGCAACACCACTCTCCAGCCGGTCACGGCCACCTTGGGCTCCACGAACTTCACAACCAGCGGCGGAATCATCCGGCATGAAGCCAACCAGCCCCGCGCCATCAGCCTGGATGTGGCGATGCCCAATGGAAATCTGCGCGACGTGCTTCGCCTGGCGATGAAAGGCAATCCCTTCATGGAAGGGAGGCTCGTGCTGAACACGAAGATCGACATTCCGCCGCTGTCGGCTAGAGTGCGCCAGAAGCTGGAGCTGGACGGGCAGTTTGAAGTGCGAGAGGGAAAGTTTCTGCATTCCACGATTCAAGAAAAGATTGACGCACTGAGCGAGCGCGCGCAGGGGCAGCGTGGAAGCTCGGACACCGATCAGGTAGTCTCGCAGATGATGGGGGTGTTTCATCTTGAGAATGCCGACATTCAGTTCGGCAAGTTATCGTTCACAGTTCCGGGGGCGGACATTGATCTGACCGGCAACTATGATCTGGATAGCGATGCCATCGATTTCGCCGGCACGATCAAACTGCAGGCGACCGTATCCCGGCTGGTCACCGGCTGGAAGAGATTAGCCTTGAAACCCGTCGACCGGCTCTTCGAAAAGGACGGTGCGGGAACGTTTCTCCGCACTCGAGTGGAGGGGACCTCCCGGGCGCCTAAGTTCTACGTGACTTTCGCCGGAAAACAATGGGAAGTCGCGGCGCCTAAGCGGTAGACCCATCTGATCCTCGCCGCGCTTGAAGCGCACGCCCCGGAACGTCCTGAATAAGCCTCTCTAAAGTCAAGGCCGCCGGAAAGCCTCCAACGTCCACAGATCCTCCTGCGGATCCTCTATATGCGGACCGGTCGCTGCCCCGCCTGGTACCCCGTATAGCACTCCACCCGTACCGCCGTCCTCACGCCGCTTTGCCTCGCTCCCCCAAGTGGCCCAATACCAACGGTTGATAGAACCCACTCTCCGCCGGCATCAGCCAACGCACCTCCATCAGCCCCGCTTGCTGCATGAAAGCCGTGATCTCCTCCCGCAACACCGCCCGGTAGACCGAGACAAAGTGTCGGCAGTTCCATCCCGTGCCGGTCTCTTGTGTGATGTACAGATGCACCGTGTATTGCCGGCCGTCGCTCCAATCCCAAACCTGATGGTAGATGCGTCGATATCCGCCATCCTGAAAGAACGCCGGCGGCGGTATGGCCGGATGCTCCTGGACGATCTGGTCGTAGTCGCGGATGCTCGCCAAGAACAGTCCCCCCGCCCGCAGCTTGTCGGCCATCTGCCGAACCGCCCGCCGGAGATCCTGTTCGGAAGCCAGGTGTGGGAGAGCGTTATCGACGGCCAACACGCAATCGAACTCGGATTCCGCCACGTTGGACAGATCGCGCATGTCCGCAACTTCAAACCGGACAGCGAGGCTCCGCTGCTCTGCTTCACGCCGGGCTCGGGCGATGGCGGCCCCACTCAGGTCGGTACCCACCAGAATATGCCCCCGCTCGGCCAACCCCAGGGTCTGTGTGCCAATCCCGCAGGCGCAGTCGAGAATACGCAAGCGCCCCGTGGGCATCTCCCGCTCGATGAGGGGACCCAGAACGCCCGCCTGCCGCTGTATGGACCGGGGCCAGTCCTGAAACATCAGGTGGTAGCTCTCCGCTAGGCCGTCGTAGAACGTCCGTGCCGGATCGCCCATAGAAAGATTCTATATGACCCACTTCTGCAAGGCGCGCCGCTCGCCGGTCCCCAAGAAGATCGCCGCCTACGGAAGCCAGCCCTCTGGTGCTACAGTGTTGAGTTTGGCCAATATGCTCAGCTATGCCCGTGGACCCGAATTCCCGATCCTCGAAAAGACCATCGGTGAGGTGCTCGACGACGCGGCCGCCAGCTGCCCCGACGGCGATGCGCTCGTCAGCCGGCACCAGGGCATCCGCCTGACTTGGCGGGACTTGCAGGCCGCCGTCGAGCGCACCGCCCGCGGCCTGTGGGGTCTCGGCATCCGCCCCGGCGACCGCATCGGCATGTGGAGCGCCAGTTGCGTCGAGTGGGTCTACCTGCAGGCCGCCGTGGCCCGCATCGGCGCCATCCTTGTAAATTGTAATCCCGCCTACCGCTCCCACGACCTGGGTTTCGTCCTGCGCCGTTCCCGCATGAAGGCGCTCTTCCTCCACGAGCGGGACACCCGCGTGAACTACCTCGAAGTCCTCGAAGAGGCCCGCCGCACCCAGGACCTCCCGCTCTCGGAAGTGGTCCTGCTCGGCGGCGAAGCCTGGCAGCGCATGTTGGACGCGGGCATCGATCCGCCCGTCGTCGCCGCCACTCCCGACGACGTCGTCAACATCCAGTACACCTCCGGCACCACCGGCTTTCCCAAGGGCGTGCTCCTGACCCATCGCAACCTGGTCAACAACGGCAACCTCATCGGCAAGCGCCTCCGGGCCACCGAGCGCGATCGCATTTGCGCCCCCGTGCCGCTCTACCACTGCTTCGGCTGCGTCATCGGCGTGATGGCGGCCATGACCTCCGGCGCCACGCTGGTTCTGCCCTCCGCCCAGTTCGATCCGCTGGCCACTCTCGAGGCCGTCGAAGCCGAGCGATGCACGGCCCTCTACGGCGTGCCGACCATGTTCATCGCCGAGTTCGATCATCCCGAGTTCCCGCGCTTCGACCTGCGCTCTCTGCGCACCGGCGTGATGGCGGGAGCGCCCTGCCCTATCGAGCTGATGAAGCGCGTGGTGAGCGAGATGCACTGCCGCGAGCTGACCATCTGTTACGGCCAGACCGAGAGTTCCCCGGTCATCACCATGTCGGCCACCGAAGACGACCTGGACGTCCGCGTCTCCACCATCGGCCGGCCGCTTCCCTCGACCGAGGTCAAGATCGTCGACCCGGCCACCGGCGCCACCCTGCCCGCCGGCGAGCAGGGCGAGCTGTGCACGCGCGGCTACCTGGTCATGAAGGGCTACGACGACGACCCGCGCGCCACCGCCCAGGTCATCGACTCCGAGGGCTGGCTGCACACCGGCGACCTGGCCACCATGCGCTCGG
>Ga0326728_10009009_pt1 | contig 24295 bp, 23 predicted proteins | sample MB3enrmetagenome_FD_207602 | JGI IMG/M metagenome (GOLD analysis project Ga0326728, IMG submission 207602) | Lab enriched peat soil microbial communities from McLean, Ithaca, NY, United States - MB31MN | ecosystem: Environmental > Terrestrial > Soil > Wetlands > Peat | place: USA: New York... | reverse complement strand
ACTCTCTTGTCCTCGTTCTTTTTCAACTTTTGGGTCATGGTTCTGCCTTTCTTTTACTGGGTTCTTTTACACACCCCAGTGGCTACCATGACCCTCTTCCTTTTTGCAGAACTTTTAGGACACTACCCCTGCGACCCTTTCTTTCTTGGGCCTTTTGATGCGGGAATGCCTGAAAATGGCTTGCAAATGATGGATTTTCAGGTGATGTTTGCGTGTCCGGCACGTCCCAGCGAAGAAAAAGAAGAAGATTCAGTGTAACTCACTGCCGACTCGTAGATCATGGATCAGAAAAAACCGATTTTGCTGGAAAGAACCGGCGGGCAGGCCGTGGGGTTTACGCTGATCGAGTTGCTGGTGGTGATCGCCATCATCGCCATCCTGGCGGCAATGCTCCTGCCGGCGCTGGCCAAGGCCAAAGAGGAGGCCATCCGCACGGAGTGCAGAAGCAACGAGCGTCAACAAGCGCTGGCCCTGATGATGTACGCCCATGAGAACAAGGATTTTCTGCCGGCGTTGCTTGCCAGTGACATGACCGTCCAGCCGTGGGACCTGCATCGGACCGCCGGCAGTTACCTGGCCACTTTGGGGGCGCCCTACAAAGTGTGGTATGACCCCGGAACGGCGCAGATCTACACCCCACAGGACTATCTCGCGCTTTGGAACAATACGAACATGGAATTTAACCAGCCGGCGCCACGCATTGTCGGGTATGCCGAGACCTTCAGCGGCCCCATGCTTTTCACCAGCAATGCGCCGTGGTATTTCGCCACGAACAGCAATACCAAGTTGACCGACAGCCCCATCGCGTTCCTGGGATCCAACCTGCCGATGCACGTGTCGAGCAGAGTGTTGCTGGCCTGCTCCACCATCACCATGACGGGCAATGCCTCAACCAATTATTCCGTAATGCAGACTTTTCAGTGGACCCAACTTCCCACTTCCCTCGATCCTGACTTGCCGGTGAACAAGCCCTTCACCTCCTCGCACATGCTCAACGGCAGGCTGGCGGCAGGCGGGAACTTGATGATGTTCGACGGCCACGCGGAATGGCGGCGCTTGCAAAACATGGTCCCACGGGCGGGCAGTGACGCCGTGGGTGGATTTGGCCCCAATTTTTATTGGTAAAGAAGCCGGGGCGAACGGCCAGCCAAGGAATGAGGAATGAGGGGTCAAACCGTACTTTTGCACAATGTGTTCCCCTCTGCATTTGTTTTCCTCCTCGCACAAAGAAGGTTTTTCAATGTATTCCGGTGCATCTGCAACCGTAGGCCGAGGGTCAATAGAAATGTGCAAAAGTACGGTTTGACCCCTGTGGCTATGACTATGACGACTCAGATCTGGAAGTCGGCCTTTTTGGAGAGGAAGGTGTGGATGCCGCACTCCACTTTTTTGAAGCCGGTCCAGCGGCCCGCGCGTTCGCCTTCGCCGTTGCCGGTCTGGCGCGTGCAGGTCATGCAGCCAATCGAGCGGTAGCCCTGGTCGTGCAGCGGATTGTAGGGGATTTTGTGCCGGCGGATGTATTCCCAGACGGCTTCGCGCGACCACTGCGCCATCGGATTCAATTTGACGATCTCGCTGCCGGAATTCCGGTCGAGGGTGTAAAGCTCGATGATCCCGATGCCGGCGCGGGTTTCCGATTGGTTGCGGCGCAGGCCGGTGATCCAGCAATCCAGGTCGTGCAACTTGGCCTGGAGTGGCAGGACTTTGCGCATGGTGCAGCAGAGGTCGGGGTCGCGCTCCCACAGCGCCGGCCCCTGGGCCTCGGCCTGCTGTTCCACGGTCAGGTCGGGGCGGACCGATTCTATTTTCCAGCCGTAGAAATCCTCCAGGCGCTTTTGCAATTCGAGCGTTTCCGGGAAGAGCAAACCTGTGTCAAGTGTAAAAACCGGGAAGGACAGGCCGGCTTGTTTGGCCAGGTGCAGCATGACCAGGCCCGCCCCCTGGAAACTCGTCCCAATGCCGGCGCGCTCCCCGAATCGCCGCGCCGCCCAGGCCAGGATTTCCTCCGTGGTTTGCCCGGCAAATTGCCGGTCCAAATCGGACACTTCGCGGACGGTGATGACGGACTCGGCCATGGCGGATTCAGGCTTGCGCGGCGGCCGGCAGCAGCACGCGCTGGCAAAAATCGCCGAACCGTTCCCCGCCAAGACGCTCCCTGGCAAACCGCGTGAACAAGGGTCGCAACTCCGCTGCCAGGTCTTCGTTCTTGACGTTTTCCTTGTAGAGCCGGTTCAGCCGCGTGCTGGAGACGTTGCCGCCCAGGTAAAGCTGGTATTTGCCCGGCGCGCGGCCCACCAACGCCAGTTCCGCCGTGTAAGGGCGGGTGCAGCCGTTGGGGCAGCCGGTCATGCGGACGATGATTTCTTCGTTGGCCAGCCCGATTTCCGCCAGCAATTGCTCGATGCGCGTGACCACGTCGGGCATGACGCGCTCGGATTCGGCCAGGGCCAGGCCGCAAGTCGGGAGGGCCGGGCACGCCATCGAAGCCAGCCGCACCGCGCCCCCCTGGCGCTCCACAGACACGCCGTGCTCGGCCAGCAAACGGCTGATGCCGTCCTTGTCCGCGGCATCGACGTTGATGAGCAAAATATTTTGCGAGGGCGTCAGGCGGAGTTGGGGCTGGAATTGCTCCGCCACGCGGCGCAAGCCAGTTTTCAGCCGGTAATCCCCCGCGTCCTTGATCCGGCCATTCTCGACGAACAGGCCCAGGAAATATTTCCCGTCCACCTGCTCGCGCCAGCCGTAAAGGTCGCCTTGCCGGGTGAATTGGAAGGGGCGCGCGGCTTCCAGCTTGAAGCCGAGGCGCTTTTCCAATTCCTCGCGGAACCACGCCACGCCGCGCTCCTGGATGACGTACTTCAGGCGCGCATGTTTGCGGTTGGTGCGGTCACCGAAATCGCGGTGGATCGTCACCACGCACTTGGCTGTTTCTATCACCTGTTCCGGCTTGATGAATCCGATCACGTCGGCCAGGCGCGGATAAGTCTGGGCGTTGCCGTGGCTCATCCCCATCCCGCCGCCGGCGGCCAAATTGTAGCCCGCCAGCCGGCCGTTTTCCGCAATGGCGATGAAGCCGCAGTCGTTGGTGAAAACATCGATGTCGTTCAGCGGCGGAATGGCGAAGGCGACCTTGAATTTCCGCGGCAGATAGGATTTGCCGTAAAGCGGGTCAACGAATTGCGCGTCCGCTTCAGTCAACTTCAATTCCACGCCTTCCACCCAGATTTGGTGATAGGCGCGGGTCCGGGGCAGCAGCGCCTCGGACACGACCGCCGCCTGCCGTTGAATCTCGTCCACCAACGGGCTGGTGGCCGGGGTCGGCGCCGCCATGACGTTGCGGGTAACGTCGCCGCAGGCAGCCAGGGTCGTCGCCGTGGCGTCATTGAGGCCCTTCATGAATTTGCCCAAATTGCCCTTGGTCACGCCGTGGAATTGAAAGCCCTGCCGCGTCGTGATGCGCAGTGTGTTGTTGCCATATTGCCGGGAAAGCTCGTCAAAGGCCGCATAGACCGACGGTTTGACCGCCCCGCCCGGCAATCGCGCCCGCACCATGTAAATGTATTGTTTGCCGGTCTTGCGCTTGTCGCGATCGTCCTGCTGATAAATGCCGTGGAACTTCAAAAATTCATAATCGTCCTCCGAAAACCGGTCCTTCGAGGGATCCGCCAGCGTCTCGCTGATTGTTCCCGACAAAATGGGATTGTTTGCCTTAAGCCCTTCATTGCGCGACAGTGGCGCAGTTGAATCGGTGTTAATCATAAGTGTCCCGCTCAAGATACTAAACTATAACAGTCTATGCGCGTGTTTCAATTTGTCAACTGGTTTTCCGCCGCCCTGCGCCTATCCTGATGGGAGACATGAGCAAACAAGCCGACAACACCGACTCTCCGCACGTCATTGCCCCTCCGCCCCTGATTTTCGCGGCTGGTTTTGCCGCCGGGGTTGTTCTCAATTGGCTATTGCCGATCCATGCGTTGCCGGCCACGCCATTTAAGATCGCCGGGAGGCTGCTGGCCGTGGCCTCCGGTCTGCTCGCCATTTGGGCTGCCTGGACGATGCGCGGGGCCGGCACGCACATCGATCCGCGCCGTCCGGCAACCGCCCTGGTCACGAACGGGCCGTTCCGTTTCACCCGCAACCCGCTCTATCTTTCGCTCACCCTTTTGTGCCTGGGGTTGGGTCTGTGGTTCGATGTCGATTGGGCGCTGGTCGCCCTTGTCCCCACGATCGTCATCGTCCAGAGAGGCGTCATCCGCCGTGAAGAAACCTATCTCAAAGCCAAATTCGGCAACGCTTATCTGGAATATAAAATGAAGACGCGAAGGTGGCTGTGAACTGCCTCGCGCGGCATTGCAAGGAGAATTCCCGTTGAAACTTCCGTTCGTTTGACTGTAGGATCGCGCAGTGAGTCGTCCGCGCTCCATTCGACGTTTTCCGTGGCCGTGGCGTGTTCTGTGGCCAATGGCCTTTGCCGCAGCCGCCCTGGCGCAGGGGCAGCAGACCAATACCCCAGGCCTGCCGGCAACCAATGTTGCCGCGTCACAGACCAATCCCGTCCCGGCCTCGTCCGATGCCGTCAAGTTTCAGCAAACCAAGGCCCGCGCCGAGAAGGGCGAGGCGGCCGCGCAAAGCGAGCTGGGCCTGATGTACGACCTTGGCCAGGGTGTCGCGCCAGACCGCGCCGCAGCGGTGAAGTGGCTGCGCCAGGCGGCGGAGCAAGGGCAGGCTGGCGCGCAACTGCTTCTTGGCGTGCACTACCAGAACGGCGATGGCGTCCGGCAGGACCACGTCGAGGCGGTGAAGTGGCTGCGCCAGGCGGCGGCCCAGGGCGGGGCGGCGGCGCAATACAGCCTGGGGGTGTGTTACGACCGCGGCTACGGGGTCCGGCAGGATGACGCCGAAGCCGTCAAGTGGTATCGCAAAGCCGCGGCGCAAGGCGACGCCATGGCGCAATACAACCTGGGCGTGTGTTACGCCCGCGGGCGGGGTGTGGCGCAGGATTACATCGAAGCGGCGAAGTGGTATCTCAAAGCCGCCGAACAGGACGTGCTGGCGGCCGAATACAATCTGGGTCTGTGTTTCCATGACGGGCGGGGTGTCACGCGAAGCTACCCCGAAGCGGTGAAGTGGTTCCGCAAAGCGGCGGACCAGGGCGATGCGGCCGCGGAATACGATCTTGGTTTCATGTATGAAGGCGGCCAGGGCGTGCCGCAGGACCGTGTCGAGGCCTACAAATGGTATAACCTCGCCGCCCAAAATGAAACCAACGCCATCCGCAACCGCGACCTCCTATCCCGTTCCATGACGCCGTTGCAGATTGCCGAGGGCCAGCGCTTGTCCCGCGAGTTCGCGGTTCGCAAAGCCAGCGGCCCCGCCAGCCAGGCCGACAGCCAAAACGCCGCCTTGATCGGGACCCTGCCCCGCTTTGCCGGCGCCGGCTTTTTCGTCACCGAAGACGGCTATCTGCTGACCTGCTGGCACACTGTCGAAAACGCGGCGCGGATTGCCGTCAGAACCAAAGCGGGCACCTTCCCCGCCACGCTCGTCAAGGCGGACAAGGTCAACGACGTGGCCTTGTTGCAAGCGGCCGGCAAATTCGACGCCTTGCCGGTTGGCTCCAGCCGCGCCCTGAAGGCGGGCGCGCCAGTCTTCACCGTCGGCTTCCCCGTCATCGATTGGTTGGGGTTCGCCCCGGAGCCGACCAAAGGCCGCATCAGCGCCCTGACCGGGATGCAGGATGACCCGCGTCAGTTTCAGATCAGTCTTGCCGTGCGGCCGGGCAACGTCGGCGGGCCGCTCGTGGACCAACGCGGCAACGTGGTGGGCATGGTCGAGGGTCCCTTGGCGGACAACGCCTCGTTCGAACCCGACGCCGCCAACTCGCAGGATGCCCATTTCGCCATGAAAAGCTCCCTGGCCAACGCCTTGCTGGAAAGCCTGCCGGACCTGCCGGCCAAATTGAAAGAGCCGAACAGCGCGGATAAGAAGTTCGAGGAAGCCGTCCAGCAGGCCCGGAACGCCGTGGCGCTGGTCCTGGTCTATTGAGTTTTCTCCTTTCAAGGTTGAAATGCTCCGCCTGCCAACCTTAGCTTCTGCCATGGTTTCGGAAAAATCCTGGAGCATCGAGGCGGTGGCGCGCCTGTTCCTGGGCGTCATCTTGACGCTCTGCGGCGGCATGTTTCTGGCCGGCCTGCTGGAAAAGGTGAAGCTGGGCCTGAAACCGGACCAGATCCAGTACGCGCAGATGGTCGTTTTGATCGCGTTCTTCCAAGGGGCGGCCTTGATCTGGATCGCTGTGTTTCTGCGCCAGTCGAATCTCTCGTGGCGCTCCGCTTTTGGGCTGCGTCCGGCCTCGCGCGCCAGGGTCGTCGCCGCCGGCCTGGTGGTGGGCCTGCTGGTCCTGCCGTTTGTTTGGCTGTTGCAATGGATGTCAGAAGACGCGATGGAATGGCTGCACCTCAAAGTGGTTGCCCAGGCCGCCGTGACGGAACTGCAAAGCTCCGCCCTCTCTGTTCCGCAAAAGGCTCTGTTCGGCGTCTTCACCATCCTGCTCGCGCCCGCCGCCGAAGAGGCGCTGTTCCGGGGCATCTTGTACCCGACGATCAAGCAGGCCGGGCACCCGCGGTGGGCGTTGTGGGCAACCTCCGTGGTTTTTGCGATCCTGCATTTCAACATGGCCAGCTTTGTGTCGCTGGTGTTCCTGGCGGTGGTGCTGACCTTTCTCTACGAGGCCTCCGACAGCCTGCTCGCGCCCATTGCCACCCACGGCATGTTCAACGCCGCCAACTTTTTCTACCTCCTGTTTGGCGACTCGCTCGGCAAGTGGCTGCATCTCCCATGAACGAATTTGAACTCATCGCCCAATGGACCCGCGCCTTGCCGGGCAACGCCTCCGTCATCGTCGGCGCGGGCGATGATTGCGCGGTGCTGGACTCGGGCCGGCCCGACCGGCGTCTGCTCTTCAAGACGGACGCGGTCGTGCAAGGCGTTCATTTCACCGCCGAAACGGAGCCGGAGCAGATTGGCCACAAGGCGCTGGGGCGCTGCCTGAGCGACATTGCGGCCATGGCGGGCCGGCCGATTGCGGCTTTGGTCACCATGGCCCTGCCCGCCCGGTTCGAGCCAGCCTTCCTCCAACGCATTTACGAGGGCATGAGCCGCCTCGCCCGGCGCCACGGCGTGGCCATTGTCGGCGGGGAAACCACCTCCAACCCGGAGCGCCTGCTCATTTCGGTCTCTCTCCTGGGCGATGTCGCCGCGGACAAATGCATTTTGCGCTCCGGGGCCAAGGCAGGCGACGCCCTGTTTGTCACCGGCGAGCTGGGCGGTTCGCTGGCCGGCAAACATCTGGAGTTCGAGCCGCGCCTGGAGGAAGCGTGCTGGCTGGCCGATCATTTTACCCTCCACGCCATGATCGACATCAGTGACGGTCTGGCGGGCGACTTGCGTCATGTGCTGCGGCTCAGCAACGTCGGCGCGGAAATCCTGGCCCGGGCCATCCCCATCAGCCGGGCCGCGCGCTTGCAGGCCAAGTCCGGCTCTCCCGCCAAGACCCCGCTCCTGGCCGCGCTCAGCGACGGGGAAGACTTCGAATTGCTCTTCACGGTGGCGGGGGGGGAGGCGGTTCCGTTGCTGGACGCCTGGAAGAAACAATTCCCCCACACGCGCCTGAGCTGCATCGGCAAAATCACCGCCGAACCCGGCTTGAAACTCCTCGACGAAACCGGCGCGCATTCCCTCCAGGCCCATGGCTACGTTCATTTCGCATAGTCCGGCCGAAACGGAGTCGCTGGGCGAGCAATGGGGGCGCCAGGCCCAAAGCGGATGGCTCATCGGCCTGAGCGGCGGCCTGGGCGCGGGCAAGACGCAACTGGTCAATGGCCTGGCGCGCGGCCTGGGCGCGGCCGGGCGCGCCTCTTCCCCCAGTTTCGCCCTCGTCCATCAATATCCCGGCGGCCGGCTGCCTCTCTTTCATCTTGACCTCTTTCGCCTCGCCTCCCGCGAACAGATCATCGCCGCCGGCCTGGAACCGTACCTGGTCAGGCCCCGCGGCGTCGCGGTCGTGGAATGGATCGAGCGCTGGCTGGGCGACGACGGCGCGCCGGTGGCCGGGCCGTATCGCCGCGTCTTGTTCAAGACCCTGGACGAGACGGAGCGGGAGATCTTTTATGAAGATTTTGGCGGTTGAATTTTCTTCCGAATGCCGCAGCGCCGCCTTGCTGCAAGACGGCGCCCTGCTCGGCCGCGCCGCCGACACCGGCGGACGGCGCGCCGTCGGCCTGGTCGAGCAGGCCTTGCAACAGGCCGGTTGCGAGCGGGAAGAAGTGGAAACCATCGCGGTCGGGCTTGGCCCCGGTTCCTATACCGGCATTCGCGGCGCGATTGCCCTGGCCCAAGGCTGGCAATTGGGCCGCGCTGTGAATCTCCTCGGACTCAGCAGCGTCGAATGCCTGGCCGCCCAGGCCGAAATGGAAAAATTCCCCGGCCCGGTCAACATTGTGGTGGATGCGCAACGGAATGAGTTTTACCTGGCTCGCTTCGAAATCGCCGCCGGCGCGCGCCGGCAGGTCGAGCCCTTGCGCCTGGCGGCGCTGTCCGAAATCCAAAAGCGGGAAGCCGCCGGAGAGAAGATCATCGGCCCTGACCTTGCCCCCTGGTTTCCGCGCGCCATCAACCTCTATCCCGATGCGGCCGTCTTGGGCAGCTTGGTCGGCGGACGCGCCGATTTCGTGCCCGGCGACAAGCTGGAACCGGTGTATCTGCGGGAAACCGCCTTTAAAAAAGCGCCGCCCTCGCGCATCCTGCGCGGCCCACCATGACCCACCATGCCTGAGCAGCCTCCATTGCGCATCGTGCAGGTGACCCCCGGCGCGGGCCGGATGTTCTGCGGCGCCTGCCTGCGGGACAACGCCCTGGTCACCGCCTTGCGCCGTTTGGGACATGAGGCTGTCATGGTCCCGCTCTACCTGCCGTTGACCCTGGATGAGAAAGACCAAAGCGCCGGCGAACCGGTCTTCTTCAGCGGCATCAACGTCTATCTTGAGCAACAGTCGGCCTTCTTTCGCCATGCCCCGGCTTGGCTGCATCGGGCGCTGGCCTCTCCCGCCCTGCTGAAATGGGTTTCGGGCGCCGCCGCCAAGACGAACCCCTCCGACCTCGGCGCCATCACCCTCTCCATGCTCCGCGGCGAAGAAGGCAACCAGGCGCGCGACTTGGAGGAATTGATCGGCTGGCTCCGCGCCGAGAAACCGGACGTGGTCAGCTTGTCCAACGCCTTGCTGGCCGGCATGGCCCGGCGCATCAAGGCGGAGTTGCGCGTGCCGATCCTCTGCTCTTTGCAAGGGGAAGATTGGTTCCTCGACGCGCTGCCGGCCCCGGACCGCGAACGGGCCTGGCAAACGGTGACGGAACGCGCCGCCGACGTGGACCTGTTCATCGCCCCCAGCCGTTATTACGCGGAGCTGATGCAACGCCGCCTGAATCTCCCGCCCGCAAAGGTGCAAATCCTGCCCAACGGCCTGAATCTCGACGGCTACGCCGCTGCCGACCGCGACCGGTCGCAGCCGCCCGCCCTGGGTTACTTCGCGCGCATGTCCCGCGAAAAGGGCCTGGAAACGCTGGTCAACGCTTTCATCCTCATCAAGGAGCGCGGACGGGTCGCGAACTTGAAACTCCGCATCGGCGGCAGTTGCGGCCCTGCCGACCAGGTCGTGGTGGATGCATTGCGCGCGCGCCTGCAAGGCCGCGGCCTCTTGGGCGACGTCGAGTTTCACCCCAACGTCTCCCGCGCCGACAAGCTGGCCTTTCTCCGCTCCCTGTCCGTGTTTTCCGTGCCCGCCCTTTACGGCGAAGCCTTCGGTTTGTATGTGCTCGAAGCCCTGGCCTGCGGCGTGCCGGTCGTGCAGCCGCGTCACGCCGCCTTTCCGGAATTGATCGAGGCCACCGGCGGCGGGCTGTTGTGCGCCCCCGGTGACGAGCCGGCGCTGGCCGAGGCCATCGAGAGCCTGCTGCTGGCCCCCGACCGCGCGCGCTCGCTGGGTGCGGCGGGCCAGAAGGCCGTCCGGCAACTATTCGACGTCGAAACCATGGCGCGGCGGATGGCGGAACTCTGCCACGAAGTCCGGGTGCGTTGAGCAATCAGACACGTAATCAAACTGCGAACACGAAGCGTTTGACGGTCCCTGCCGCCGGTGGTAATTGATTTTAGTGAACTACACTGTCATTCTGGAAAAGGAATCGGTCGGCGGTTATCATGTATTCTGCCCCGCCTTGAAGGGTTGCCACAGTGAGGGGGAAACCGAAGCGGAGGCCTTGCAGAATATTCGTGAGGCAATCGATGTTTGTCTCGAGAGCCTCGCGGCTCATAATGAGCCAATACCGCAGGAAGACATTGTAATTCGTTCGATTCCAGGGCGTTCGTTGAGGCAGATGCGATCCTGCAATGAAACCGGTTCAGACGCTGTCACAAGTACCGATAAACGTCCCGACGGTGGCGGATGACACAAACATCAATCTTCTTGTCCCAATCATCAATCGAGTAAACGACTCGATAGTCGCCGACGCGCAGCCGCCAAAGGCTTTTTTGACCGCGAAGTTTAATGACCCCGCCGGGGCGCGGATTATCGCGCAACGCTTCAATCTTCGCCAGCACTCGGGCCGCGATGTCGCTGGAAAGCCGTTCCAGTTCCTTGCGGGCGGAACGCGCGAACGAAATCGAATACTCAGCCATTCCGCCTGGATTTTCGCCTCACCCGTTGTCGAACCGATTCCAAGCTCTCGCGCGGTTCATGGGCGCGCGACTCAACCAAAAGTGAATCGTAAAAGTCTTCCCACACCTGTTCGTGCTTTCGCAGGTCAATGACGGCTGCCGTCTTCCGCCCGCGCTCGTCCACCATGAAAGTGATTCCACTCATAAAAATAATTTACCGAAGGGAGCGCGGAAGTAAACCCGGAACTTGAGGAGAAGCTTTGATCGAAGCCGCAACTTTCAGCTGGCGCGGAGAGCAACAGGCCTTATAATTAAAAGCAAAAAGAACTATGTCCAAATCGAAAATTGCGCAGAAGGTCGTCCATGAGCTTGTCCGCCAGTTCAACCAGGAACTGGCCGCCGCGCACTCCTATCTCGCCTTGTCCGTGTGGTGCGATATCAGAAACTTCAAGGGCTTCGGCAAATACTTCGTCAAGCAGGCCGCCGAGGAGCGGTCGCACGCCGAACGCATCCTCAAACACCTCACCGACCGCGGCGTCACGGCCGACGTGGCCGCCCTGCCCGCTCCCAAGCAGGATTTCCGCACGTTGCTCGAAATCGCCCAGCAGGCGCAATCGCAGGAACACGCCAATACCCTCGGCGTCAACGCCGCCTATGAGGCCGCCGTCGAGGCCAAGGACTTTCCCGCCCAGGTCCTCATGCACTGGTTCATCAACGAACAGGTGGAGGAGGAGGATTGGTCCAACGAAATGGTCGAGCGCGTCCAGACCGCCACCTGCGCCGGCAGCACCTCCGACCTCGACCGCCACATCGAACGCTACCTCGAAGAAGATGTCCGCCAGGTGCCCGGCGAAAAATAGTCTTGCCTCGCATTCTGCGGGCCGCAGATTAACTTCCGGGCATGGCTTACGAATTCAAAGCACTCCGCTGCGTGGAATTTGCCGAAACCGACATGGCCGGCATCATGCATTACTCCAACTATTTCGATTTCATGGAGACCACCGAACACGCCTTTTTCCGGTCGCTCGGTTTCTCCATTTATTCCGACAAAACGGAGCCTTGGGAAGGGTGGCCGCGCGTGCATGCGGAATGCGACTTCAAAGCGCCGCTGCGTTTTGAGGACGAGGTGGAAATTCACCTCCTGGTCAGCGAAAAAAAATCCAAGTCCCTGACCTACATTTTCAATTTCCGCAAACTCAACGCCTCCCCGCCCCTGGAAGTGGCGCGGGGCGTGATGACGGTGGTCTATGTCCGCCACCGGCCCGACGGCAAAATGGCCGCCTGCGCCATGCCCCGCTCCGTGGCCGCCAAAATCCAAGTCGCCCCCGCGCCTCTTCTCCATCGTGCGCGCTGACCTGCCAAGGGGTCAGCCAAGGGGTCAGTCCTAGAAAATTGACAATCACCTTTTGGCCTTGCCTGCGGGGTGGCAAAAGTCGCGCCTGATCGTCATTTTCCATAGGTTTTTCGGCCAGAATCTGCACCGACAACGGGCTGCAACACACCCCAGCGCCTCGCGCTACCTCGATGGCCAAGTCAAAAACAAGTCTGTCGTGTTGACTCACTTCATGTCTGCCCATTCCCTCGATTCTACCGAGGGAAAATGCAGAAACTGTCATTTTTCTAGGACTGACCCCTTATCCTTTTTGCGCCGGCAGCCTGCCTCGCTTTGAGATGAATGCAAAACGATGGAAGCGCGCCGATTAACTCCGGCGCGAAGACGCCCCGGCCGGTTCTCTATTTCAGGAGGGCGCCATCCGCGCCATCCATTTCCGCGCTGACCGGCGCTTGCTCCGGCGCCGTCTCCGGCGCTTTGGTCGGGCGCAGCTCCTCGTCGAATAATCGGCGCACGGCCGGATGGGTGAGCACGCGGTACTGCCACAACGTCACCAGCAACACCATGAACAACGGGATGGCGAGCCAATTGGCGGGGACGGTGGAGAGGCGGTGGCTAAAATACTTCTCAGTGGGAGCCGTGGACTGTTCGCAAAGGCAAAAGAAAAGCGCAATGGACAGCGTGATGATGCCGTACCAGGTAAACATCAGGGCGCAGATGCGCCAGACCCGCGAAAACCGCCGCAACCCGGCAAAAATCCCAATACCCAAAATCCCGAAGTAAAAGTGGAAGTACCCCTGAGCAGCATGGATCACCATCAGAATAAGGGCCGTCAGGCCCACCAGGAGAAAAAGATAGGAAACGACCGACAAGGTGCGTTTCACCCGTTGATCATGTCTCATAGAATCTGCACCTCACTTCTAAAAGCGTTAAACCGTTTAAAATCGACGATTCATAGTTTAGGCTCCACCGGGACCGTGATGCAAGCAAAACTTGCGTGTTTTTTTGGAGGCAACCCGTCGTGCCCCATTGCCGGAGGCAATGCTACTTCCCCGATTTGGAGCCATTCGGGACAGACGCCGCCATCAAGCGCGCCGGATCGGGCGGGGGAGTCTGGGGCAAGAGCCCGACATTCTGATCGTGCCGGGACAAATCATGGTTGAACAGCGGCTCCCCGCGAGCCACGCCGGCAAAATTCGAATGGGCGGCGTGTTTGTCCGCCCAGCGCAAGGGGCGGCCGGTTCGCGGTTGTGGCGGCGCCGCAACGGGGAGATCAGGACCCAGGCGCGGCAGCGCGCCGACGGCCGCTTCCCGGTCGGCGGCGCCCGGCCGCAGCGGGTCGCTCTCCGGCGGCAGTTGCGCGCCGGCCGCCGGCCCGATCTTTCGCGCCGGGATTTTGTCCATCCAGCTTTGTGGCGGGCCGGTCCCGGCGGCCGCGAGGGCGGAGCGGCCCGGTCCGCGACTGACAACTTTATTGTTGACTATGGAATAATTGTTCACCGCCACGCTCCGGGAGTAAATCGGCCCGGCCTGGCCCGCCGGGACGACGTCACCGGGCAGGTTCGGGCCAAGGAGATTGCCTTCGCTGACAAACACAAACCAGGCGGGGGGCAGGCCAAAATCGTAATCCGCGGCCACGAGATGGCGATGGAAGGTCAGGCCCGCGGCGGCGAGACCAACGCCGGGCGGAAGCGGCGCCCAGCCCGAGTAGGACAAGGCGATTCTCCACGAGACCCAGGCGGGCCCCCAGACGTTGCCGGGGACCCAAACCCAGCCCAGCCGGCTGTGTTTTAACCAGCGGCCGTAATGGAAAACAATCCGGCCCCAGGAATAGTCCGACTGCCAATACCAGCCGTTGTCGGTGTAGAGCCACTGGCCTTGGTCCACGTAAGGGCGCCAATCCGGATTCAGCGTCTCCGCGGTGGGTTGCCAGCAGGGGCCGTAATCGGGGACTTGCGTCCAAGCGCCGTAAGGCGCCAAGGCGTTGTAAAACGAGTCGGCGTTCGTGTTCTGCCCCGCCGGCGGAGCGCTGGGAGGCGGCGGCCGGGCCAAGGCCACCGGCGCCGGGCCGGCGTCGGCCAGAGCGGGCTGCACAGGCGGTTGTGGGCTGAACAAGGCGGCAATCACGGCTTGGGAAAGGCCCAAGTCGGAGAGATAGAGAATTTCTTCGGCCGCAGGCGAGTAGGTTTGGCTGGAATTGCGAATGAAAGCGAGGATGACACTTTCATCCACATGGCCCTGGGCCAGCTTGATAATGTCGGCCAAGCCAGGCGATAAGTCGGCCGGCCACTCCGGCCGTCCGGCAGATTCAATGGCCGACTCCGCCGGGATGACGGCGGAAAGGGCGGGCGGAGCGCCGACGGGGTCCACGCGGGTAAAGGCGCCCAGCAACAGAACCGTCACCGCCCCGACAGCCAGCAGGGCCGCCGCGCTGCGGGAAATGGGCGCATTCATGCTGAAGACAATAGACGCGCCGGTGCTGAAAGTCTTCAAAAAATCGCGCCAAAAGAAGGGTGAAGATCAAGGTCGCAGCCCCATGGCAACGGCCAGCAAAAGCTGGTCCAGGCTGCAAGGCTTGCCCGGGCTTTTCATCGGGCCGATGTCGATGCGCCGCTGATGCTCGGTGTCCTGTTTGGTGCCGCTGGCGACGATCACCGGCATGACCTGCTCGACCTGCGGCCAGGCAGTGAGGGTTTCCAAGGATTGGCGGGTGCGCTCATCGCCGATGGCGCACCGGCTGGGTCTTGCGCCGGTTCGGACGCAAACTGGCGCCTGCTTCCGTCCAAGCGAAAGTCACCGGGGAGGCCGAGTCCGCGCCGACAGAGGTGGCACGGCCCGCTGTTGGTGAGCGGCGCGTCTTGCCCGGCCGCATCAAGCCCGCCGAAGCGAAACCAGCATCGTCCAAAGCGCCCGGCGCGCAATCCACATTGAGCGCGCTTCGCGAAGCCCGGGAACGAGCTAACCGCCCTACTGGTTAGGAGGGACCCTCCAAGACATGTCCCGTTGCATTTCGATCTGAATTCCACTTTTCGCTCACTTCTTTCCCAGTCTTCGGTCACTCGCAGAAGATTTTGAATTAGTGCCCGTTTTAGTGCCCGTCCGAATATGTGGCGTCTTAATGATACGTGGGGTCGAATCCCACCCCTTCCGCCATTCTTTTTGTCATTTCCTTGCCAGTGGTCTGCCCCGGTGGAGATGGAGCCATTGGGCTTATCCACCGTCCGCGGCAATCACGATCATGGAATAAATCCGCATCGGCGGAGCCGTGAAGCTCACTGCATCCCCGGTCGCGTCAAACTTCAAGGGCATCGGGTCGTCCGCGTCTGGCGAAAAAATCGTCACGGACTTCACATTGCCTGGGAATTGCTTCCGCACCGTCACTTTAAATGGCGACAGCGGATGTTGCCGGTCAAAGTTCACAAAATGGACAAGGGTCTCGCGTGTCTCGGGGCGCGTCAACAGCTCCGCCACAGTGGTGAGCGGCGCATCGCACCTCAGCGAAAGCCCCCCCGGCAGGTTGCCGGTGATCGCGTCGCTAATCTGCTGGTGGTTTTTCGGCAGCACCCATTGCGCCGGCGACAGCCTCGGGGTGCGCCTGGACACGGCTCCCGGCTCCGCGTCTTCGGTTCCTGCCAGCCCCTTCTCCGCGGAAAGGTCAGCGCGCTGGATTTGAGGAATGCAGACGATGCGCCCCTGGCCCTCGTTTCTTGCGGGCAAAAATGGGTTCTGGCGCCGCTTCTCCCGCCACTGGTTGAATTCGCCGGTGTTATCGCTGATCACCAGCGTCCCGCCGCCACGGACGTAATCCAGCAGCAACCGCGTTTGCGCGTCCGAAACACATTCCTGGCCTGCCAGAATGACGGCGCCGTAGCGGTTGAGCTTGGTCAGTTGCTCGTCAAAGAGCAGGTCAAACGGGATTTTGTGTTGAATCAACACCTGCTCCATGAGCGTGGCCGGCACATAAGCGGCGTTGATGCTATAGGCCATGGACGGCCAGTTGCGAAGCACAGCCACGTCCGCCACGTTGGTCGTGCCCGTGTAATAGCGGAGATGATAGTGGCGGAAAAACTCCAGGATCGGCGTCGTCGCGGCGCGGGCCGACATCCACGGAGCGCCGGCATAACCGGGCACGGGCGTTTCATAGCCGAACGCCATGTGCTGCGCGGCCAGCAATTCATCGCCCAGGGGAGCCTGGCAACTGGCGCCGATCCGCCGCGCCATTTTGTATGAGCGGATTTGCGAAACCAGCGCGCCGGTCGCGGCATCCAGCCTCGCGTCATAACCGCCCGTGTCGAAGGCGAGGATATCCACGTGGCCGGCATAAAGCGGGTGATAGACGGCGTTGGCCCAATATCGGTTCCAACTGTAAACGCCCTTGATGTTCGCCAGCACAGCCACGCCCGGCTTGAGACTCTTGACGTAATCGGCAAGGTCATCGGTATAATTCGCCAGCGACTCGCAGCGGAAACGCACCCACTCCTGCAACACCGGATCGTTCAGCGCGGCCAGGTTGTCCGGCTGCGCCGGGTTGTCCCACTCGTTGACTTTGATCCAGTCCACGTCCGGCAAACCGAACCGGCGCAGGACGGCTTCCTTGGTTGGATATTTGCGCCGCAGAAAATCGTGAAACGCCTTGAGGCAACGCGGGCAACGGCAGGAATCCGGCTCCGGCTGCAGCATGATGTTGTCGAAAACGATTTGGTCCGCGTGAAAATCCTTCACGCCAATTTTCAGGATGCGCTTGAGATAATCGCGATAGGCCGGCTCATTCGGGCAGGCGTAATGCCGGAAGGTTTGCAGGCCGTAGGGAACCCAATGATTGTCCTGGTTGCGCTGCTCCCAGTTCTGCGCCTGGGGGAGTTCATGGTAAAGCGTTTCCGTGAACAGGGTCCCGCCGATGTAGAGGCCCACCTTGATGCCGTGGCGGTGCAGTTCCCCGGCCAGCCGTTTCGATTGCTCCATCGAAGCGCGCTCGTATTCGAGACCGAAGCCCTTGTAAAAATAAATCGTCGCGTAGCCCACACCGGCGGCGGCCATCCGCTGGATGTTTTCCGGATCGGCCATCCGCGCGTAGCGCTCCGGCTCGTCATCGAAGTGATCACCGCGCCGCAACAGGAAATCCAGCGGCTCATGCGTCAGCCCGGTGACATTCTCCATCAGCTTCTGGTTCTCGCGGGCGCCTCGCTCCCAGCGGGTCAATGGCGCGGGGCCGTGGACCAGAGCCGGGTCAACATCGGCTTTGACAACCGCAGGTGAAGTGTCCGGTAAAACCCTGGCCGGCCCAGCCAGCCCATCCCACTGAATCAGCAGCGACAGCGCCGACAAAAGCCCGAAGCCGGTTCTCATGTCAATTCAGAGTGCCGATCAAAACGAATCTACAGTTTGGCTCCGTACAGCGGACCGAAATTGGCGCAGGCGCGGAAATCGGCGCTTTCCAGGTCCGCCGTTCCGAACGCGTTCCAGGCGCTGGGACGACAGACCTTTTCCTCAGCCACGTTGTGCATATAGACGGGAATGCGCAGCATCGAGGCCAGGGTGATGAGTTCCGCGCCAATGTGCCCGTAACTCAACGCGCAGTGGTTGGCGCCCCAGTTGTTCATCACCGAATAAACATCCCGAAAGGCGCGCTGCCCGGTCAGGCGCGGCGCGAACCACGTCGTCGGCCAGGTGGGATTGGTGCGTTCATCCAATGTGGCATGGACATTTTCCGGCAAATCCACGGTCTGGCCTTCGGCAATTTGCAACGCCGGCCCAAGTCCTTTGACCAGATTCAGGCGGCAGATGGTGCAGGGCATGCCGCCGCGGGTGCGAAAGCGACTGGACCAGCCGCCGCCGGGGAAATATTCCGTGATGGAAGGGTGCCAGGTCGTGGCCGCCAGGCATTTCCCGGCTTCCTCATCGGTGATTTCCCAAAACGGTTTCATGGCCGGTTGGCCCTCCATGCTTTGCTCTCCCGTGCCATCCAGCGCGGCGGGGCCGGAATTAATAAGATGCAGGAAGCCGTGGGCTGCCGCGCCGGTCAGACGGTGGCCCGTCACGCGCCGGACGGCCTCGGGACTCCAGTAGGTCCTGACGTCGGCAAAGATCTGCGCGGCGTTGCTGAGGAGATGGCCGAACAACATGGAGGCGCCGTTGAGCGAATCATTTTCCGTCGCAACAATGTAAGGGGCGCGCCGGCCATTCCAGTCGAAGGAGCTGTTGAGAATGGCTTCCATGAAATCGCCATTGGGGAAATGGTCCGTCCATTGCCGCTGCCCTTGAAAACCGGAGGCGATGGCGTGATGACCGAGGGCCTGTTCGCCATAGCCCGCTTTGGCCAGGGCGGGATTGCCCACCATCAAATCGCGCGCAATCAATGCCATCTTGACGGAGATTTCCCAGTCGCGGTTGAGCTGCGCGCGGGAGCGCGTGTTCTTGCGCGAATTGTAATCCTTGCCTTCCGGGCAATGCTTTTTCACCCACTTGGCCGCTCTCTTGTATTCCACGGTGTCGAGGATGTCCCGATCCATGCGCCGGATGAATTCGCTCATGTCCACCGACTCGATTCTCATGCCGAGGTAACTTTCAAAAAAGTCCGGGTCCACAATGGAACCGGCGATGCCCATGGAAGTCCCCCCCATCGCCAGATACGATTTGCCCCGCATCAAGGCCACGGCCATTCCAGCGCGGCAGAAGCGCAGGATTTTTTCCTGAACATCGCCCGGAATGGTCTTGTCGCCGGCGTCTTGAACGTCCCGCCCATAAATGCCAAAAGCGGGCAGGCCTTTTTGCGTGTACCCCGCCAGCACCGCGGCCAGATAGACGGCGCCGGGCCGCTCGGTGCCGTTGAATCCCCAGACGGCTTTTGGAATGGTGGCGTCCATGTCCATGGTTTCGCTGCCATAACACCAGCAGGGCGTCACCGTCAGCGAAAGGCCGACCCCTTCGCGCGCGAACTTCTCCGCGCACGCGGCGGCCTCGGCCACACCGCCGATGCAAACGTCGGCAACAACCGACTCGACCGGCTGGCCGTTGGGTTGGCGGAGTCTGTCCGCAAGGAGTCTGGCCACCGATTTGGCCATGTTCATGGTTTGGGCTTCAAGCGATTCACGGACGCCGCGCCGGCGTCCATCAATGGCGGGACGAATACCTATCTTGGGTAACTTTTTGAATAATGGATTGCTCATAAATTCTACGGCAACGCTTCGCCGCCCTGGACGACGTTGCTCTTGTCAAAGAGGCGGGTGCCCAGCGTGATATGCTTGGGCGCCGGCGGACCGTTCAAAATCTTGAGGGCGGCGTCGATCGCCTCCGCGCCGCCGGTCGGATAACGGAAGGTTGCGTCAAGGATTCCTTGCCTGACGTAAGCCACGCCTTCCTGCGGCAACGCGTCGATGCCCACAAAAATGATGTTGTCGCGCCCGGCCGCCTTGGCCGCCAGGTAGGCGCCGTGCGCGCCGGGATCGTTGTGGGCGTAAACCAGGTCAATAGTGTCAAACCGGGCGAGGGCCGATTCCATTTCCTTGCGCGCCTCCGGTTCCAGCCACTTCATGTCCGCCTCAAAAATGACGTCGATGGCGCTCCCGGCAATGGCGTCGCGAAAACCCGCATGACGGTCCTGGCCGGGGGTCGAGGTCATCAGGCCCATCAATTCGATGACCTTGCCCTTGCCGCCGAGCTTTTTGACGATCCAATCCCCGGCGGCGTGGCCGATCTTCCTGTTGTCCGCGCCGATGAAGCAGGTGAATTTGTCGCCCAGGAGGGCGCGGTCCAGGACGATGACCGGGATGCCGGCGTCCATGGCGCGGGCCACGGGCTCGGTCAGCGGCTGGGCCTCTTTCGGGCTGACAATGATCAGATTGACTTTGGAACTGACGAATTCCTCGATGTGGGAACGTTGTTTGAGCGTGTCGTTCTGCGCATCCTTGAAAACAACGCTCAATTCGGGATGCTGGGCGGCGGCCGTGCGGATGTCTTCATTCATCTGCACGCGCCACGGCTCGCCGAGGTTGCATTGGGACATGCCGAGGGTGAAGTGGCGCGCCGGAGTCGCGGCCGGGGCCGCGGTCGGCGCGGCCCGCCCGGAAGGTTTGCACCCGGTCAACGCGGCAAGAAGAGCAAGGATCCAAAGGGCGAATAAATTGCGCATACTCATTCAAGTTCGATAGCGTCGCTGGGTCATGACAGCGGCGACAATTATGACGCCGGTCAGAACGAGGCGCCCCGCCTCGGGCACGGCATTAATGCTGAGAATCTTGTCCAGGTAGCCAATAGTCAGGACCCCCAGCAAAGTCAACCCAATCCCACCGCGGCCGCCCATCAGGCTGGTGCCCCCGATGACCACCATGGCGATGGCGAACAATTCGTAGCCGGCCCCGGCTTCGGGATCTCCCTGTTGCTCCTGGGCGGCCTGGCAAAGCCCCGCCACGGCCGCGAACAACCCGGAGGCGGCGTAAGCGGCCACCTTGGCCCCAACCACGGGCACGCCCGACAGGCGGGCCGCTTCTTCATTGCCGCCAATCGCATAAAGGTAGCGGCCCCACCGATGTTTGGACAATGCCAGCCACGACAGCGCCACGCACAAAAGGAATATGACCGTCACAATCGATAGGTTGCCGCCCAGAATCTGGCGGTCGATGGCGGTGAACAACGGCGGCACCAGCACGTAATGATACGAGCCGTCGGCATTTTGCACGGCCGTGGACACTTTCATGCCGCCGGACGCGTATTTGGCCAGGCCCCGCGCCAAGACCATCATGGCGAGCGTGGCGATGAACGGTTGCACACGCCAGCCGGCGGTGATCCATCCGGCAATCGATCCGCAAAGAGCGCCGAGGGCGAGACTGGCCGGGACGACCTGCCAGGCCGGCCAATTCCAATGGATGGCCATCGTCGCGGAACAGACGGCCGTCAGCGCGACCAGACTCCCGACCGCCAGGTCGATGCCGGCGGAGATAATGACGAGGGTCATGCCGCAGGCCAGAATGCCATAGACCGACGCCTGCCGCAGGGTGTCGCGATGCGTGCCGATTTTAAAAAACGCCCCGTCGGCGTTGAAGGCGACGCCCGCCGCCAGGACCAATAGCAGCGCCAGCAAGGCGCGACCCGCCGCGCTGCCGAAAAAGGATTTCCAACTGGAAGAGCCGTTCATGAGGATTGGCCGGTTCGGCCCATGGCGGCGGCCAGGACGGCTTCCGGCGTGGCCTTGTCCCGCGCCAGTTCGGCCGTGAGGCGCCCGCGGTGCAGGACGATGACGCGGTCGCTCAGAGTCAATAACTCGGGCATTTCCGAGGTGATCAGCAGGATGGCGATCCCTTGGGCCGTCCATTCGTCCACCAGTTGGTAGATTTCCCTTTTTGCGCCGACATCGATGCCGCGCGTGGGTTCGTCCAGCAAGAGAAGACGCGGCTGGGTTTGCAACGATTTGGCCAAGGCCACTTTCTGTTGGTTGCCGCCGGAAAGCGCTCCGACCTCCATCTCCAGCGACGCCGCGCGCAGCCGCATTGGGCCGGTGATTTTTTCCGTGGCCGCGCGTTCGCGGGCCGGGCTGCGCCAGCCCCCCGGTGACAGAGCCGGCAAACCCGCCAAGGTGGCGTTGGCGATCACGGATAAGGACAGCACCAGCCCCGTGGCTTTTCGCTCATTGGTCAACAGAGCGGCCCCGCGGCGGATGGCCTGGCGCGGCGAGGTGAAGCGGCCGGGTTCCCCGTCGAGTTGCATGGCCCCGCTGGTGCGGGAACCATAGGCGCCGAACAAGCCGAGCAACAGCTCGCTCGCGCCGGAGCCTTGCAGGCCGCCAATCCCGACCACTTCCCCGGCGCAGGCTGAAAGAGAAATATTGCTGACAGCAGGGCGGGAGGCGAAGCCGCGCGGGAAAACGCTGAAATTTTCCAGGCGCAGCCGCTCCCGGCCCGGGCACGGGATGCGGCGCGGGAATTGCTCGCCCAACTGCCGGCCGACCATCCATTCCACCAGTCTGGGCGCGGGCAATTCGGCCGCCGGCGCCGTGCCGATCCATTGGCCGTCGCGCAGCACCGTGATGCGATCCGCGATGCGTTCGATTTCCTCCATCTTGTGCGTGATATAGACGATGGCGCAGCCGCGGGCCTTGAGGAGCTCGATCAGGTTGAAGAGGCGCTCCACTTCCGGCGCGTTCAGGGCGCTGGTGGGCTCATCCATGACAATGATGCGGGCATTCTGGCTGAGGGCTTTGGCGATTTCGATGAGCTGCTGGATCGCGGTGGAATACTCCTCCACCGGGCGACGCACGTCGATGTCAAGGCCGAGCCGCCGGATGATTTCCAGCGCGGATTGGACCTGACCCCGGTTCCGGACAAAGCCGCAGCGGGTTGGAGCGCGGCCCAGGAAGATGTTATCGGCCACGCTCATCTGCCCGACGAGCGAGAGTTCCTGGTGAATCACGGCCACGGTTTCTCCGGCGTTGATCTGGCGGCGGCCTTGGAAATCGCTGTAAATGCCCGCGAGAATTTTGATCAACGTGCTTTTGCCGGCGCCGTTTTCACCGGCCAGAACATGGACCTCGCCGGCGCGACAGTCGAATTCCACATCGCGCAACACGGTCACCGGCCCGAACTTCTTGCTAATTCCGGAAAGCCGCGCCAGCGGTGGTGAATGGGCGTCAGGACCGGCCATTCAATGCAACTCCAGTTCGTCGCGGCCGGGGAAGGCCGGGAATTTTTTATGCGGCTCGGTTTGATACCAGAAGGCCACGGACGCAATGTCGTCCTGCTGCAACAGGTAGCGATCACCCGACTGCCAGCCCAGCGATTGGAGGGTCACCTTGAGATTGTGCTCGAAGCGGACCGGATCGGGGATGTGCCAGCGATAAAGGCTGAATCGCTGTTGCGAATCGTATAATCCATCCGGCCGGATGACTTGGGCCAGTCCTGAGTAGGGATGGGTGAATTCGGTATAGTTGGTCCGGCCATCAGGGGTTTGGCCTTCGAAGTCGTAGGAACCACAAAAATAGTCTTCCGTTCCAGTGCCGCAGATGGTGGGAAACGGGTCATCGCCGTCGATGAAGAATTTCACTTCGCCCTCGCCCCACCAGCCGGTATTGCGGGTGCCATAAGCGATATACGTGCCGACGTATTGGCCGCTGCCCTCAACCCCATCAACAATCGTGTAAGTTCCCTTGGTGCGGAGCGGGTTCTCGCGCCGAAACTGGGCGTGGAAATAGGCGGCGTTGGCCGGCACTTCCCCCAAGCCGTAGTTGATCTGGTAATAGAGCGTCATTTTGTCGTCGGCCAGGTTTTGCATGGTGATCCGGCATCTTTTGCGGAACGGCATCGGCCAGTAGCAATTGAACCCGCAGCGCGGATTCACGCAGACCGGGCTGGAGTTAATCAGCGGGCAGCGGTCCCACTTGGCCCAGCCGCTGGCGAAAAAGTCCGCCACCGGCACTTCCACCGACGGCTCCTGTTCGTCATCCCAGTAGAAGCGCAGGATGGACCAGCGCCAGTTGCCGGTCGGCGTCATCCAGATGCTGCGAATGCTGCCCGGGCCGGTAATTTCGGCGAGGGTGAAGGTGCTTTTTCCCTGGATGCCAACGCAGGGGGACATTTTCCAGCCCTGGCCCAACTCGCGGGCGGCCCGTTGGCCGGTGCCGTTGGTCGCCATGCCGCCCTGGCCCTTGGCGCCGCTGAAATTTTCCGGGCTGATCGAGCGCGACTGCACATTGCAAAGAAGGTCGATGTTGTCCAGGGAAGGATTCAAGCCGTCGGCGTAAAGCACGGCCTGCCAGGCACATAGACTGATAACAATCCATTTTTTCATATATGATAACTAAGGTTAAATTCTCAGCCTGTGTTGTCGGCGGCACAACGGAAACCGATCGTCCCACAGCGATCCAGCCCCGGCCAGGCCAGCAGGAATTTCTCCGCAAAGTCCACCGGGCGGGGGCCGCCGTCGGCGTACCAACCGGAACCTTGGGCCTGATAAAAGGAACCGCCGCGGATGATGCAGAATCGGGTGCGGCCGTCGCTGCGTTCACTGTCCGTCCATTCCCAGACATTGCCGCACATGTCGTAACAACCAAAGGGGGAACGGCCCCGGGGGAAGGCTTTGACCGGTGTGGTCGCGCCGGTGGACCCGTCATTGCAGCGGCCCGTTTCCATCTGCTTTCCCCACGGAAATTTGCGGCCGTCGGTCCCCTGGGCGGCGTATTGCCATTCTTCCTCGGTGGGCAGCCGCTTGCCGGCCCATTGGGCGTAGGCGCGGGCGTCGTCGGGATCGACATAGACCACGGGATGGTC
>Ga0326728_10009008_pt1 | contig 24300 bp, 16 predicted proteins | sample MB3enrmetagenome_FD_207602 | JGI IMG/M metagenome (GOLD analysis project Ga0326728, IMG submission 207602) | Lab enriched peat soil microbial communities from McLean, Ithaca, NY, United States - MB31MN | ecosystem: Environmental > Terrestrial > Soil > Wetlands > Peat | place: USA: New York... | reverse complement strand
TGAGGCCGGGAAATGTCGCCACCACCCGGTCGTTGCCATCGACGATGGCGTAGAACGGGATGGCCACCGTGCCAAACCTGCGGCTTTCCATATCCTGATTGCTGGTGGACGCAGCGTCGGTTCCGTCGGTGTAGAGCTCCAGAAGAACAAAGTCGTCCAGCAGCGGGCGGATCTCCGGACGCGGGAACATGTTCGCGCGCATCCAGTGGCAGTTGGTGCAGGCGTAGCCGGTGAAGTTGATCAGCACCAGCTTGTTCGACTGCCGGGCCTTTGCCAGGGCATCGGCGTAGTTGTTAGTGATCCAGGGAAGCTCGGCCGATGCCGAAGAACCAACCGTAAACGTGCCCGCCGGCACCCACGCGTCCAGCTCTCCCAGATGCGCGCCGAACATGCCCGGCACCAGGCTGAGCGCGAACATCAGAAACACCGCGCCGATCAGCGCGCGGCCCACGCTCAGGCGCTCGTCCGGCTCGATCCCCTCAAGCCGAACCAGGCCCAGCAGGTAGAGTCCCGCGAGAGCGAACAGAACCACCCAGGCGGCAAGAAATCGCTCGCGGGTCAGAATGCCGAAGTGGAACTGCTGGTCGATGACGCTCAGGTATTTCAGCGATGCCGCGAGAATCACGAAGCCAAACACCACCTTCACGCGCATCATCCAGCCGCCGCTGCGCGGGAGCCGCCGCAACCACGAGGGGAAAAGCGCCAGCACGAAGAACGGCGCGGCGAGTCCGGAAGAAAACGCAATCATGCCCAGCACCGGTTGCAGACTGCCGCCCTGCACCGACGCCACCAGCAGCGGACCGACGAACGGCCCGACGCAGGCGAACGCGGTGAGTGAGAATGTCAGGCCCATGATCAGCGTGCCCAGATAGCCGCCGCGCCGCGAGGCGGTGTCGGCGCGGGTGAGGATGGAAGAGGGGAGAGTCAGCTCGAACGCGCCCAGAAGGCTGAGGCCGAACACGATGAAGATCAGCGCGATGAATCCGTTCACCCACGGACTTGCGCCCAGCCGCACCACGCCGATGGGACCGGCGATCGCTTTGGCGGCGAGGCCCAGCACTGTGAACAGCACCACGATGCCCGCCGAGTAGACCACGGCATGCGCCACGCTCTGTCCGCGTTTCCCGCTGTGCTGGTTCAGGAAGAACGACACGGTGATGGGGATCATCGGGAAGACGCAGGGCGTGAAAATGGCCGCGAGGCCGAACGCGAAGGCTACCAGCACGAAGCGGCCGAGACCCTCCGGGGCCGGTTGCGCAGCAGCCGCTGGTTTTGAGGGGGCCTGGCCTGGGTCGGCGATATCGGTGTAGCCGGCCGGAATCGCCGTGGCGACGGCCGGTGCGCTCGCGTCCACAGTGATGCTCGCGGTGGCCGTCTTGCGTTTCGGCGGCAGGCAGAGCTTGTCGTTACACGACTGGTAGCGCACCTGTGCGGTGAGATCGACGGGGCCGGCCGGCGCATCCTTCTTTATGTCGATGGCCAGAAGGAAGACCACTTCGCTCTGGTAGGTTTCGGTGTCGAGCTGGAAGTTCGGATCGAAGCGCCGCTCCGGCGTCGGCTCGTATATGTGAACCGAGGCGACGGCAGGCGAATCGGCGAGGCCGAGGCTGGCGGGAATCGGGCCGCCTTTTGGCGTGGTGGGCGAGTAGAGATGCCAGCCCGGTTCGAGCGTGGCGGTGAGGCGTGCGAGAACGGTCCCGCTGGGAGCGACGGCGGTCTTCTCGGGAGTGAGCGACCACTGGACGGGGTCCTGCGCGGCATGGGAAGCCACGGCCAGTGCGGCCAGCGCGATCAGCCCGACTGAGCCGCGACCGGAGGGAGCGGTTCGTACTGCGCGCATCAGATCTGCACGGTGGCGAACTCCGCCAGCTCGGCCTCAATCTTCTCGTTGATGCGGCCCTGGGCAAAACCGGCGGCCACGCGAATGGCATTCTTAATGGCGTTGCCGTTGGAGCGGCCATGGCAGATGATGCAAACCCCGCGCACGCCCAGCAGCGGCGCGCCGCCGTATTCGGTGTAGTCGATGCGTTTCTTGAAATCCTGGAAAGCGGCTCGCGAGAGCAGGTAGCCGACTTTGCGCGTCACCGTGGCGCGGAGGGATTCCTGCAGGAGAGTGCGGAACATCTCCGCCAGTCCCTCGCTCACCTTCAGGGCGACGTTGCCGATGAAGCCGTCGCAGACGATCACGTCGGCCTTGCCGCTGTACAGATCGCGGCCTTCCACGTTGCCGATGAAGGTAATGGGCAGGGCGCGCAGCAGCGGTGTGGTGGCGCGGGTCAGGTCGTTCCCCTTGTGCTCCTCCTCGCCGATGGAGAGCAGGCCGACGCGCGGGTCGGAGTTATCGAAAATGACGCGCGAGTAGATATGTCCCATGACGGCAAACTGCGCCAGCATGCGCGGGGTGCAATCGACATTCGCGCCGAGATCCATCAGCACGACGGGTTTGGCGACGGCCGTGGGGAATGCGCTGGCCAGCGCCGGCCGGTCCACTCCCGGAACCATGCCCTGCACGAGCTTGGCGGTGGCCATCACCGCGCCGGTGTTTCCGGCGGAGACCAGCCCCTGCGCCTCGCCGTCGTGCACCAGCCGGGAGGCCACGCGGATGGAGCTGTCGCGCTTGGTGCGGAAGGCTTTCGCGCTGTCCTCCATGGTGACGACGTCGCGCGCATGGCGAATCTCGATCAGTTCGCGCCACTCGTACGCGCCGTCGCGCCGGCGCAGTTCGCGGCGCAGCACATCCTCGTGACCGACCAGGATCACGCGGACATTCTCCAGCCTGCGCACCGCTTCGATGGCGCCGTCGATTTCGGCTTTCGGGGCGGAATCGCCGCCCATTGCGTCAACCGCGATCGTTATCATGGATCACGCCGCACATTCACCGCCGCGGCTATTCTGCGGCGACTTCGATGACTTCGCGGCCCTTGTAGCGGCCGCAATGCGGGCAGGCGCGATGCGGCAGTTTCGGCTCGTGACAGTTGGGGCACTCGGCCATGGCTGCCGGCGGCAGCGCGTCGTGAGTACGCCGGGCGGAGGTCCGCCTTTTGGAGTGTCGGCGTTTCGGATTCGGCATGGTGATTCCTTTTCCTTACTTTTTGAAGTTCCTGAGCGCGGTCCAGCGATCGTCCACCGGTACCTCGCTGCACGCGCACGCGCGAACGTTGCGATTCTGCCCGCACACCGGACAGATCCCCAGACAGCTCTCGCGGCAGACACGCTGCATGGGCATCGAAAGCAGGATATGCTCGCGCAAAATCTCTTTCAGCTCCACGCCGCCGCCCACATAGAAACCGATCTCGGTTTCGGCGTCCGAAATCGCCACCTCGTCGCCGCTCGGTCCGGTCTCGGCGGGCCGGTAGAACAAATCGAATTCCGAATCGATCGGGAAAGCCGCCTTTTCGAGGCAGCGGTCGCACTCGGCTTCCATCGCCACCTTCAGGCGGCCCTTCACCCGAATCTCCCCGAGCGTATTTCCCAGCAGTTCGGCGGTTCCTTCCGCCTGCAGAGGGCCGACCTGCCTGAGCCCTTCCACGTAGTCGATTTCACCGGCCGAAATCGCCACGTCGAAATGGGCTTTGCGGACCTCCAGGTCCCTGACGCTAAAGAACACACGCACCTCTGCGAGCCGCAGCGGACAAACAAAAACATCAGTATAGCAGCCGGGTGGGCGCTTGGTCCGCCCATGTTAACTTCCATTCACAACGGCAACCGCGGGGACGATCCAGTCGTCTCCCGATTCGAGACGGCGCACTAGGGACGTGCCGGGTGCGGAGGCGGGCGCATTGATCCGCAAGGCGCTTGTAACGCGCAGTTAGTAGATGTATGATTCGCGAAAGGCGGTGCTACCTTGAAAACTCTGCATATTTCCATCTCTCTCCTCGTTCTTGCGGGCGCGGTTCTGTTAAGTGCCGACGACAAGAAGACCACCAAGCCACCACCCCCGCCAAGGAAAGCGGCGGTGACCAAAGCGGCGCCGGCTGTGAGCGCGCCGCCGACACGGACGAATCCCGCGCCAGCGGTGAAACCTCCGGCCAGCGTCTCAACGCCCCCGCCATCTACGGGGCAGCCATCGGGCAAGCGCGTTTACAGTCCAACGGTGACCACGCCCCCGCCATCTACGGGGCAGCCAACGGGCAAGCGCGTTTACAGTCCAACGGTGACCACGCCCCCGCCATCTACGGGGCAGCCATCGGGCAAGCGCGTTTACAGTCCAACGGTGACCACGCCCCCGCCATCTACGGGGCAGCCAACGGGCAAGCGAGTTTATAATCCAACGGTCGCGGCTCCGCCGCCGACCGGCTCGGGAGGCCCCATCACGCACCTCCCAACGAAGCCGCTGCCTAACTCCGGCAAGCCGACGATCTACCAGCCGCCGGTGGGCGTCACGCGCGGGTCGAATGGCCGGCTGGCCACGTTCCGGAGCCCGAACGGAAATCAGGCGCGGTTTGGCGCCGACGGCCATGTGCGCAGCGTGCATACACACGACATGACGATAGTCCACCCGCCGAACGGCGGCCGCCAGGTGGTGGTGGAGCGGATGGATCACACCAGGATTGTCACCAACGGCGCGGGTCACGGATACGTGCAGAAGCCGTTCACGTATCGCGGGCACGAGTACGCCAGCCGGACCTATTACTATAACGGCCGGCCGTACGTTCACTACTATCGCTCCTACACGTATCGCGGCGTTTATCTGGTAGGGTACACGCCGGTGCGCTACTACTCACCGGTCTTTTACGGGTGGGCATACCATCCGTGGGGACGGCCGGTGGTTTACGCGTGGGGCTGGGGTGGCTCGCCGTGGTATGGGTATTACGGCGGCTATTTCGCCCCTTATCCTAACTATCCGAGCGCGTCATTCTGGCTGACCGACTATATAATCGCCACGAATCTGCAGCTCGCGTATCAGCAGCAACTGGACGCCCAGGCGCAGATGCAGCCGGCGTACGGGGGCGGACCGGTGGCTCTCACGCCGGAAGTGAAGCAGGCCATCGCCGACGAGGTGCAGCGCCAGCTCGCGCTGGAGAATTCCGAGGGCCAGCAGGCGGCGCGGAATGTCGATACGGATCCGCAATCGAGCGGCCTGCCGCGGATGCTCGCCGACGGTGAATCGCACGTGTTCGTCGCTTCGAACGCGCTCGATGTGACCGATGCCCAGGGGCAGTCCTGTGTGGTGACCGAAGGCGATGTGCTGCAGCTCCAGACCCCGCCGCCGCAGGACGCCAGCGCGGGATTCCTGAATGTGCTGGCCAGCAAAGGGCAGGATTGTCCGAAGGGCGATGTGGTGACGATTGCGTTCTCCGATCTTCAGGAGATGCAGAACAACATGCGCGCCGGCATCGACGGCGGGCTGCAGCAACTGCAGCAGCAGGCCGGCCAGCAGGGCTTGCCGCAGGCGCCTCCGGGAGCGAATGCCGCGCCGGTGCAGTCGGCTTTCGCGCCGATCGCTCCGCCGCCCGATCCGAACGTGAGCGGCGAACTCGGCCAGCAGGCGCAGGCGTCGAACCAGGCCGAGCAGCAGGTGATCAGCGAAGCGGGCGCCGCGGGGGGAAGCCAGTAGGAAAACGAACGCGTCAGGGCAACAGGATGACCTCGCAGAACGACAGGGCGCCGGGCAGGGCACCGGACATTGAGGCCGGCGGAATCGATGTGAACGTACCGATGGGGTCAAATCGGAGACCCAGCAGAGCGATTCCGCCGTTTGGCGAAAGCAATCCCGAAAAATAGCCGGGCGCATCGCTAAATCCCACGATCCCGCGTTTCCCCGCGGTCACCGGCATTCGGTCCGCCAGCACAAAGGATGTGTGCCCGTTTCCAGGAATGGCGATGGTCTGCTGGCCAAGAAGAGCGCCGCTCTCATCCCACGCGACGCCGGTGATGTTGACCGCTGTCAGAGAAAGATTCGCCAGCGCCACACCCGTGGCGAGGCCGTTTGTATTGTCATATGGCAAGGCCTGTCCCTGGCTCTGAATGGGGACGGTGCCCGACGAAGGCGGAGCCGTCTGAGAAGTCTGGCGGAGGATCGCATAGCCCTGCACTGGGCCGGTACTGGTCAGATCGCCCCATCCGACTGACATGGGCATGGACGTCGCTCCGCTGGTGGAGATGGTGACCGTGGCGTTCGGGTTGATGGCCCGGTCCACGAAGGCGCCGGACACATTCTCTGAAACTCCGTTCTGACTGACGGTGAGATTCAGCGTCAGAGGAGCGCCGTTATCGCCATAGAAGGCGAGCCGGCTGGAGACGGAGGCACCCCCCAGGTTGAGCAGCGTGATCGTGGTGTCCCAGCCGCCTCCGGAAACGATCTGCGCCAGCGCACCGACGCGAGAGGGCACCTCGAATCGTACGATCTGGTTGGCTGCGGGGGCCGCATACCACATTGCCCCATCCGGTCCTGAGGTGATCCCGCTCCCCATGGCGGGCGCATCGAAAAGCGTCACACTTCCTGCCAACGTGATCCGCCCGATCTGGTTGCTGGTCTGACTGGTGAACCAGATGTTTCCATCGCGTCCGACGGCCAGCCCACCGGCGGTCACTCCTACCGGATACTCGGTGAGTGTTCCGTTCGTCGTGATGCGGCCGATGCTCAGGTTCCCATCGGCGAACCAGAGAGCAAGGTCGCGGCCCTCAACAATGCTCGCATTTCCAGCGGCGGTGGCAAGGTTGGGAACGGGAAACTCGGTGACGATGCCATCCGTGGTGATGCGCCCGATCGAGCGATTCAGGGCGTCAACGAACCAGAGCGCTTCGTCGGGTCCCAGGGCAATGCCGCGAATCCCGGGCTGCACGGCGCCGGGAGCATTGGGCAATGGGAACTCTGTGATCTGCCCGTCAGGGGTGATCCGGCCAACCGCCACAGTTCCCGTGTCGGTGAACCACATGTTCCCGTCGGCGCCGCGGGCAATGAATGAGGCGAAATTGCTGGCTCCGCCCGGGCTCCCGAAATCCGTTATCGATCCGGACGAAGCGCGGTGATCGATTCCGCCCTGCAGCGTGAACCACACGGTGGAGTCGGGGCCCGCCGCTATGTATTGCGGGTCGGCGGCACTCGCTGTCATGTGGGGCACGGGGGTTTCGCTGATCGCGGCCGTGGCGCCGAGCAACGGCGGGCCGATGTGCCCGATCTGGAACGAGCCTGGCTCGGTGAACCAGATGGCTGCACCGGCCGACGCGATTCCCTGGGGACGGCTGTTTGCCGTGGGTACCTGATACTCGGTGAATGTGAGCGATTGGGCGACGGCAATCGCAGAAATGGCTGTGAGCACAGCGAACCGCGAAATGCTCAGCATGTCGTCGGAGATCCACCCGTATGCTCTCACAGGTGGGGGCGGGATTGCATCCAGCGGCCGATTCTCAATCGGCCAGACCTACTGGCCGGTGACGCTACGCAGCTTCTTGCGCATGTAATCGGCGCGAGTCAGCGCTTCGCTGGCCTTGTCGAACTGACCGGCGCGAATCAGGCCGGCGGCATCATCGAGGAAACCCTGCATCATGAGCGCCGCGGCGGCGTCCTGTGGGTTCACGGTGATGTTGGGTCCCTGTTGCGCGAGACGAGCGGCAAGCTGCGCCATCAGCGTGCGCGCTTCCTGCACCTTCGGCGCCACGGTCACAAATCGATCGCGGGCGTCGGTCCACTGGGCCTTTTGCTGTTCGTCCAGCTTGCTCTCATCCACTTGTGGAAGCGGCGTTGCAGGGATGTCCTCGGGTGGCGGAGGAGGAGCGGCCTCTCCCGGCGGGGGCTGGCCGGGAGCGCAGGCCTCCTGCTGCAGAGAGCCGAGGGCAGCCCAGCTCATGGCGGTACGTTCGAGATCGCGCTCGAAGGAACGGCCGCGGCCAGGATCGAGCACCAGCCCGCGGGCGAGGCTGTTGCTGCACGAATAGGCCATCATCGCGCCCGCCGGGTAGAAGGTTCCGTAGTTGCGGTAGAAATCGCCGATCACGCCGTAGGTGTTCATCAGGGATTGCGAAACGGCGGGGTCGGCGGCGTACATCGCGCGGGCGCGAGCGAGCCAGGCGAAGGCATCGCGGGCCAGCTCGCGATTGCGCTGGTAGTCGTCCTGGCTGAAGCCGCCGACAGAAGACCCGAGACCGGTGAAGCCGGCGGCGAGACGATCGGAATCGGCGATCACCCGCTGGCCGCTGGGCTGGCCGTTGTTCAACCGCGAATTCATGCCGCCGAGCATGGCCTGCAAGGCGAGCTGGCGAGCGTTTTGCGCGTGCAGGGCGACGCCGAGGAAACAACAAGCCAGTAACGCGCTACGCATGTTCGCCTCCTACTTGCGAACGACGTCTCCCGCTCGGGCGGGCCCGCCAGTGTAAGTCCCGGTGGCGATGCGGTCGCGGACGCTGGTGATAGTGAGAGTGCCGATCTGATCCACCTGAACGTCGAGCACTTCTCCGGTGGCCGGGTCCTTGATCTCCTTGCCCTTGTGATAGACGGTGAGCTGATCGCCGATGTGCACGCCCGCCTGCGACCCGGCATTGATGGTCATGGAAGAACCGCTCACGTCAGCCACTAACGCGTCGATCTCCACTTCCTTCTGCGAAGAAGCGATGTCGCCGCCGCGCTGGGCAAGATCCTGGGCCAGGTGATCGCAGGCGTCCATGACGGCTTCGCCGATGATGGTCTGGCCGAAGTTGGTGGCGTTCGAGCCGAATCCGCCGCCAACCAGGACGCCGCCGACGAACATTCCACCGAAGCCGCCCTTGCTTTCGCGCTGCGATTCGCCGCGCGCTTCGCCGGAGGCGACAATCTCCGAGGACTCGTTGTCCACCAGCCGGTAGTCGAGAACCACGACGGCCTTGCCGGTGCTCTTGTGTCCGCCGCCACCGATGCCCACGCCCCCTACGCCGATGCCACCACCTCCGCCGTTGCGGCGGTCGTCGCGGCCGAAGACGACGATGTCGCCCATGAGCGTGAAGTCCGCGCCACGCACCTGGCCGATGCGAGCGCCGGAGCCCTTCTTCACGCGATTGCTGGCGTCGAAATCCTGCTCATGGAGAACCGTCGCGATCTTGGCGCGCTCCACCACCGTGAACTGATTGTCGGTGGCGATGCGCTTCACCATGAGCGACTGGATGCCGCGGCCGACATCGACGTTGGTGCCGAAGATGGCCGACACCTCCGATTGCACGGTCGAGAAATCGAACTGCTCGACGGCCATGGTCCGCTTGCCCTGGGCAAAGCAGGCGACTGACACGAGAGCGAGAAACACCGCGATTTTCTTCATATGGAACCTCCGAGAATGCTTGTTTGTGCCGATTCAAAGTCGGCCGCAGGCTACAAGCCCGCCCTGCACCTACTGCAGAAGCTTGCGAGCGACGAAGTTCTGTACCGCGACCCGGCCGCCCGAATATTGTCCGATGGCGATGCGGTCGCGCACCGAGGTAATCACCAGATCGCCCGCCTTTTCGACCTTGCTGTCGAGCACTTCGCCGCTGACCGGATCCTTGATCTCGGAAATGACGTGGAACACTTCGAAGCGGTCGCCGACCTGGATGCCGTCGTTGCCGCCCGCGGCGAGGGTCACAACACTGCCGCTCACGTCGGCGATGCGCGCTTCGATATCGAGCTGCTTCTTCGGCAGGCCGGGGATCTTGGAGTTCATAATGTCGGCGAGCTGATCGCAGGCCGCGATGGTGGCCTCGCCGATGATGGTCTGGCCGAAGTTGCTGCTGCTCATGTCCACGCCGCCGCCACCGGCGCCCGCGCCGGTAATTCCGAACATGCCGCCGACGCCTTTGCTCTCGCGCTTGCTCTCGCCGCGCGCTTCGCCGCTGTCGATGATTTCACTGGTCTCGGCATCCACCAGCCGGTAGTCGATCACCACCACGGCTTTCGATGAGCTCTTGCCCACGTGGAGGTGGCCGAACGGCCCGGGAACTCCGAGCGCGCCGGCGTTCACGCTGGTCTTGCGGTCGTCGCGGCCGAAGGCCACGATGTCGCCCATCAGGTACACGTCGGCGCCGATGATCTGGCCAATGCGCGCGTTGGTGCCTTTCTTCACGCGATTGCCGGCGCCGAAATCCTGCTCTTTCATCACCGTGTTTACTTTGGCGCGCTCCACCACGCGGATCTTGCCCGCCTGCTGCAGGCGCGTTGTGAGCAGCGCGCGAATGCCCTTGCCGATATCCACCTGGGTGTTGAAGACGGCTTGCACCGAGCTCTTCACCGTGCTGAAGTCGAACTCGTCGATGGCCGCGCGGCGAAGCTGCGACCGCGCGTCGGGAGCCACCGTCGGTAGCGGGGCCGAGCTGGCCATCGGGGCCGCGGGCTGGCTCCCGGGAGGAACCGGCGGCGGTTCGATGGGGGCCATGGCTGGCTCGGGTGAGGGGGCCGCTGCCGGGGCGGACGCGCTGCCCACCGACGACGGGTCCATGACGGCGGAGATGACGCGGTCCGACGCGCCGGCCTCCTTCAGCCGGATCATGTCGTCGGAGGTCAGGTCGGCCTTCAGATTCTCCTTGACGATCTCTTTCACGACCAGGTCCTCGCCGAGCCCGGATTTCAACATTTTCACGACTTTGTCCACCGGCGTGGCAGGTTTAGGCTTCGCGGCGGACGCCTTCTTCGGTGCGGTCCCCTGAGCCGCCAGCGTTCCGTTCATCACGACCAAACCGCCCGCAAGCAACGGCAGGCTGAGAATCCCCGCAATCCTGGCTATCGAGATCATTGCTGTTTCACCTCCGGAAAAGATCAATCCATGATAATGCGAAATCGCTCCGTGGGCCAGCACACAAACGGGCGGGGTGTTAAGCTTATTCGCCTGCTTCGCGGAAGACCTTGCGCAGCTCTCAGGTGGTTTTGCGGATTTCGTCTTCGGCGGCGTCCGGATTGTTGTTGCTGAGAGCGGTGTGCGCCTGGCGGAGGAACGAATCGGCTTCGGCCATGGAAGCGGTGGCGCCGGCGTTCACGCGCGGGCCATGGGATCGGCGGCGACAGCGGGGGCCGGAAAGCGGCGGCTTGTTGCGGAAGCGGCGGAGGAGCCGGTGGCGGATGGGTCACCGTCGGCGTCTGACCGTTGAGCAGGGCCATCATCTCGGCGCGGACGGATTCCTCGCCGGGAGTGGCGGCCTACAACGCATGCCCTGGCTCCGATGGGGGTAGTAGACGGCGCGGAGGCATTGGTATTGCTCCGGGGAAAACCGGCGGGGGCTCTTGCGGATACTCGCCGGTAGACATATACTAAAGATAGTTGATATAGAGACACTCATATATGGCGGTAGATTTCAATCGCTTCACCGAGAAGATGCAGGAGGCTGTCCGCGAAGCCCAGTCCCTCGCCGTCCAGCATGGCAATCAGCAGATCGATGTCGAGCATCTGCTCCTGGCCCTGATCAATCAGGAGGGCGGGCTCGTCCCCTCCATCCTCAACAAAGCGGACATCAATGCGGACGCGCTGCGCCGGCGGCTGGAGCAGGAGATTGAGCGATTTCCGAAGGTCTCCGGGCCGGCGGCGTCGCCGGATCAGATTTACATTACCCCAAGGCTGCAGAAGGTACTGGCCCAGTCTGAGGAAGAGGCTAAGCGGCTGCACGACGACTACATCTCGGTCGAGCATGCGCTGCTGGCGATGTCCGAAGAGCGGGGCGCGGCGGGCAGGCTGTTCAACGAATTCGGACTGACGCGCGACCGGTTCATGTCGGCTTTGCAGGAAGTACGCGGCAATCAGCGCGTGACCACGCAGAATCCGGAAGCCACCTACGAGTCGCTGGAGAAGTATGGGCGAGACCTGACGCAGATGGCCAGCCAGGGGAAGCTGGACCCGGTGATCGGCCGGGACAACGAAATTCGCCGGGTGATTCAGGTGCTCTCGCGGCGCACGAAGAACAACCCGGTGCTCATCGGCGAGCCGGGCGTGGGCAAAACGGCGATTGTGGAGGGCCTCGCGCAGCGCATTGTGCGCGGCGACGTTCCCGAGGGGCTGAAGGAAAAGCGCGTGGTGGGGCTGGACATGGGCGCGCTCATCGCCGGGGCGAAGTTCCGCGGCGAATTCGAAGAGCGGCTGAAGGCCGTGCTGAAGGAGGTGCAGTCGTCCGAGGGCGGCATCATTCTGTTCATCGACGAACTGCACACGGTGGTGGGCGCGGGTAAGGCCGAAGGCGCCATGGACGCCGGCAATTTGCTGAAGCCCATGCTGGCGCGCGGGGAGCTGCACTGCATCGGCGCGACCACACTGGACGAATACCACAAATACATCGAAAAAGACGCGGCGCTGGAGCGGCGCTTCCAGACGGTACTGGTGGATCAGCCGTCCGTTGAGGACACCATTTCCATTCTGCGCGGCCTGCGCGAGCGCTACGAGCTGCATCACGGCGTGCGCATCAAGGACTCGGCGCTGGTGGCCGCGGCTGTACTGTCCAACCGGTATATCAGCGACCGTTTCCTGCCGGACAAAGCGATCGATCTGGTGGATGAGGCGGCGGCGAAGCTGCGCACCGAGATCGATTCGATGCCGGCGGAGCTGGACGAGATCTCGCGCCGCAGCATGCAGCTCGAAATCGAGCGCGAGGCGCTGAAAAAGGAATCGGACGCGGCGTCGAAGGAGCGGCTGGCAAAGATCGAGAAAGAGCTGGCCGAGCTGAAGACGCGGTCTGGCGCGCTGCAGGCGCAGTGGCAGGCGGAAAAAGAGGCCGTCGCGCGAATGCGGGCGCTTCGCGAGCAGCTCGAAATCACGCGCAAGGAGATCGAACAGGCCGAGCGGAACTACGATCTCAACAAGGCCGCGGAACTGAAATACGGGAAGCTTACCGGGCTGCAAAAGCAACTGGAGGAGGCCGAACAACGGCTGCAGCAGAAACAGTCCGGGGTGCGTCTTCTTAAAGAGGAGGTGGACGAGCAGGATATCGCCGACGTGGTGAGCCGCTGGACGGGTATCCCGGTGTCGCGGCTGCTGGAAGGCGAGATGAAGAAACTGCTCGGCCTCGAGGACGAGCTGCACAAGCGCGTGGTGGGCCAGGAGGAAGCGGTGGAGGCGGTGGCCGAAGCGGTGCTGCGGGCGCGTTCCGGATTAAAGGATCCTAACCGGCCGATCGGCAGTTTCATCTTTCTGGGGCCGACCGGGGTGGGGAAAACGGAGCTGGCGCGGGCGCTGGCCGCGTTCCTGTTCGACGACGAGAAAGCGATGATTCGCATCGACATGTCGGAGTATCAGGAAAAGCACGCGGTGGCCCGGCTGATCGGCGCGCCTCCCGGATATGTGGGATACGAGGAAGGCGGGCAACTAACGGAAGCGGTGCGGCGTCGTCCTTATTGTGTAGTGCTTTTTGACGAGATCGAGAAGGCGCATGGCGACGTCTTCAACGCCATGCTGCAGATTCTCGACGACGGACGCCTGACCGACGGACAGGGCCGCACCGTCGATTTCCGGAACACCATCATCATCATGACCTCGAACATCGGCAGCCATCGCATTCTCGAATACCGGGGCGATTTCGGCGGCGCCAACTACGAGCGCATGAAAGACGCGGTGCTGGAAGAAATGCGCAGGCATTTCCGGCCCGAGTTCCTGAACCGCGTGGACGAGACCATCGTGTTCCATGCGCTCACGGAAGAGCATCTCAAGAAGATCGTCGATATCCAACTGGAGTCGCTGCGCAGGCGGCTGGCCGAGCGGCATATCGATCTGGAGCTTTCGGACGAGGCGCGCACGCACCTGGTGCGCAGCGGGTACGATCCGAATTACGGCGCGCGGCCCCTGAAGCGCGCCATACAGCGGGAAATTGAAACGCCGCTGGCGCGCCGCATACTCGGCGGCGAAGTGCACGACGGAGAGAAACTGTTTCTGGACGTGGACCGCGCGGGGCAACTGAGTTTTGAAAAAGCTAAGGTGTGAGAGGCACGACAGACAAAATGTCCAGGATAATGCAGATTCGCAGATCGACGGCGATTTTCGTGATGATTATCGCGGCGCTGACCGGCGCGCTGGCCTATAGCTGGGTCAGCGGCGGTCATCGCGTCCCCATTTTCGTGAGTACGGCTCAGGCGGCTAATGCGCCACAGGCGTTCGAGCAGGGAAGTTTCGCGCCGGTGGTGCACAAGGCCATGCCGGCCGTGGTGAACGTCTCGACGACTTCGCGGGTGAAGGTGCAGCAGGGCTTCGGCGGTCCGGAAGGCAGTCCCTTCGACGACTTCTTCCGCCAGTTCTTCGGCGGACGGGTGCCGCAGCAGACGCCGCGCGAGCAGGTCTCGCATGCGCTCGGCTCGGGCGTGATCGTGAGCCCGGACGGATACATCCTCACCAACAACCATGTGGTCCAGGGCGCCACCGATATCAAGGTTTCCTTCTCCAACCAACGGGAGATTCCGGCGAAGGTGATCGGCACCGACGCGGCCAGCGATCTGGCGGTGATCAAGGTGGATCAGAAGGATCTGCCGACGCTGCCGCTGGGGAATTCCGCGGGCACGCAGGTGGGCGACATCGTGCTGGCCATCGGCAACCCGTTCGGTCTCGGCCAGACGGTGACCATGGGCATCGTCAGCGCGAAGGGTCGCTCGAACCTGGGTATTGAGGCGGTGGAAGACTTCATCCAGACCGACGCGGCGATTAATCCGGGCAATTCCGGCGGCGCGCTGATTAATACGCGCGGCGAGCTGGTGGGGATCAACACCGCGATCGTCGGCGGGCAGACCGGCGGGAACGTGGGCATCGGCTTCGCGATTCCGGCGAACATGGCGCGCAACGTGATGGAGCAGCTCATCAAGACCGGCAAGGTGACGCGCGGCTTCATCGGCATTATGCCCAACGGCATCACGCCGGGCGAGGAGCAGGCTTACGGACTGAAGCCGGGGCAGCAGGGCGTGGCCATCAGCCAGGTGGATCCGAATTCTCCGGGCGCCAAGGCCGGGCTGCAGGTGGGCGATGTGATTGTCGCGGTGAACGGCACGGCGGTGACGGATGAGAATTCGTTCCGCATCCAGATTGCGGGCATGCCGCCGGGGAGCAAAGTTGACCTGCGCATCGTGCGTAACGGTTCGGAGCAGACGGTCCCGGTGACGCTGGGCGAGAATCGCGAATATGCGAAGGCGCTGGAACGGGGCGGCCGGGGTCACGGTCAGGACGGCGAAGAGGGCGGCGCGGCGAGCGCGCTGGCCGGTGTGCAGGTGGACAACCTATCGCAGGACATTCAGGAGAAGCTGCGGCTGCCGTCGCACGTGACCGGCGTGGTGGTGACCGACGTGGACGAAGGCTCGGCGGCTGCCGAAGCCGGATTGCGGGAAGGCGACGTGATCGAGCTGGTGAATCACCGGAAGGTGACGAGCCCGGCCGAGTTCGACGCTGCGGTGAAAGCTACGGGCGGCCACCAGTTGCTGCTGCTGGTCTACAAGAGCGACGGGCAGGGCAACGGCGCCAGCCGGTTCATTGTCGTGCCCAACGGCGGGAAGTAGACGAGGCCGCGGAAGCGGCTTGTATTGTCGAGCCCGGCGGGGCTGTGCCGATCCGAAAGGAGGGCGCTGTTTCGCCGGGCTTTTTGTCTTCACCTCTGGTAGGATGTTAGGGCATCATCACAAGGGGCGGTTGTTCGGGGACCGCCGTAATCCGGCTCAGATCCTGAATTTGCCAATATATGGTTGACCTAAAGTTCTCGCTTCTGCGCGGCATTTGCCAAATGCCCGCATATGTGGCCCACGAAAAGGGGTTCTTTGAGCAGAATGGCATCCGTGCGGATCTGGATATAGCGGCCACCGCCTGGCTCATCCCACAAAAGCTGGCCAGCGGTCAGAGCCAGTTTTCAGTGATGCCGTGGACACGCGTCGCGGCGGCCGAAGAGGAGGGACTCGGCCTGGTGCTGCTGGCCGGATCGGGATGCGAAGAGGCGGCCATTGTCCTGCGCACCGGCGTTGCCGTGGATCAGGTCCGCAAAGTCGCGGTCCCCCAGCGCGGCGGAATCAAGGACCTCACCGCCATGGGATTGATCGAATCGCTGGGGTGGAAAGACGTCGAACTAATGCGCCAGCCTTCCGGCGACGGAGCGATCCTTGCACTCGTGGGACAAGGCGCGGACGCCGCCTCCATGGTTGAGCCGTACGCCACCATGCTGGAGAGCCTGGGTATCGGAACGGTGATTCGCAGGACGGCGGATTTGTGGCCGCACTCGCCCGGTTGTTCGCTCACCACCAACGTACGCATGATTCGGGAAGCGCCCGAACTGGTTGAAAGCGTCGTTAGCGCCTTCTGCCGGGGCAGCCAATACGTGGAGGAGAACCCCGCGGAAGCATCCGAAATCGCCTCCCATTACATCGGTGTGAGCGCCGCGTTCATCCGCAAGGCACTCAATCACAATCGGCCCAATGTCGCCGCGCTGCGCGCCCGTGCGGCCATGGACGACATTCTGCGGCTCATGCTGCAGCTCGACTATATCAGGCAACTGCCCAGCAATTACATGAATCTGAGCTTCCTGGACCGGGTGACTGGGCGCGCCGGAACTGCGGCATGAATCTCGGCAGGGCCGCACAACTGGCCCGGCTCGCGTACGGCTTTCGGGATTTCCTGCGGCATCCGGTTGGCTACGTGGAAGCTCGCAGCGCCGCGAAACAACGCCTGGAGCAACGCGAGAGCCGCTTCCTCGACGTCGCTCGCCGGCTGATCTATGAGGTTCCCGAGAGCCCTTACCGGCAGCTTCTGTTATGGGCAGGCTGCACCTGGAGCGATCTGGCCGCGAGCACAAAAGCGCACGGAATCGAGAGAACGCTCGAAGATCTGCGCGACGCGGGAGTTTATCTCACATTGGAGGAATTCAAAGCGCGGGAGCCCATCGTCCGGCGCGGATTGACCATCGAAACCGGGGAAGCGGATTTCGACTATCCGGGGACCGGGCAGGCAGGCGCGGGCAGCGCGGCGTGCAATCCGGGCGTGATCGCGGGACAGAGCAGCGGCAGCCGCGGCAAGAGCACGCGGGTCGCGTACAACTGGGAGTTCATCGCCGAAGAAGCTGCCAACGAGCTCCTGCTGTACACTATGCACGGCCTGGAGAATGCGCCCACGGCCATCTGGTATCCGATGCCGCCCGGCATTGCGGGCCTTCATAATCTGCTGATGAACGTGGGCTGGGGCAAGCCGCCCGAGAAATGGTTCACGCATTCGCGGCCGAACGATGTGGCCACTTCCGCCGAGGCGCGGATGGCGCTGCAGTTCCTGTATTGGAGCGCTCGTGTGCTTGGACGCCCGATTCCGCGGCCCGAATTCGCCGATCTGGACGATGCCACCGGCGTCGTTCGCTGGGCTGCCGGCGCACGCCAGCGCCACGGAGCCAGCGTGGTCAGAACGTTTGGAAGCTCCGCCATCCGCATCGCGCGAACGGCAATCGCCGAGGGAATCGATTTGCGGGGAGTCACTCTGTTTGTGGGCGGAGAGCCGCTGACCGAGCATCGGCGATCATTCATCGAATCGGCCGGCCTGAGGGTGCATCCACGTTATGTGGTCACGGAGACGGGGCTGGTAGCGGCCGGCTGCCCGTGCCCCGAAACCGCCGACGACATGCACGTCTACACCGACCGCCTGGCGCTGATCTCGTCACCGTCCGGCGCGCTTCTCTTCACCGGCCTCACGCCGCATACCGGCAAAGTGGTTTTCAACGCGTCGCTGGGCGACTGTGGCGAGCTCAGGAAGCGGCGCTGCCGCTGCGCCTTCGGCGACCTCGGGTTCCATACGCACGTGTCGGGCGTGCGCGGTCTCGACAAACTGACCGTCGAAGGCATGACCTTGCTCACGTCGGAATTGCACTCCATCGTGGGGTCCGTGCTACGGGAAGCGGGCGGCGATCCGGATTCCTTTCAATTTCGCGAAGTACATGCCGGCAACGGCCTGGCCACGCTGCTGATTGCGATCAGTCCGGATATTGAGGGAATCGACGAGCAACGGTTTATTCGCGCCGTACTGCAACGATTGGAACAAGCGGGGCCGCGCTCTTTGCTCGCTTCGCATTTCCTGCGAAGGGCCGAATCCATTCAGATTGTTCGCGAACAGCCGCGGCAAACCGCCGGCCATAAAACGCCGGCCGTGGCCAGGGATCCCGAATGGCCTGCGAGAGCGCTGAACTGACCACGGACTTCGATGCGCGGGAGTGGGATCGTGTCTACAGTGACCCGGCCAGCCCGGCCATCAACTTTATTTTCCGGCGCTCGGCGGAAACAGCGCTCGAGCTTTGCCGGCCGCTGATTCGCCCGGGAGACCCCTGGCTGGATGCAGGCTGCGGCACGGGCAGGCTGGCCATCGCCCTCGAACAGATGGGCGCCCGCTTGTTTGCGGCGGATCACGACCACCGCATGCTGGTATTTGCACGGGAACATTCGGCTCAGCTTTCGACGTCGTTACTGGTCGCCCGCGCCGAAAAACTTCCCTTTGCTGACGCCAGCCTGCAGGGTGTGGTGGCTACCTCGCTGGCCGGATGCCTGCCGTCGCTCACAGAATTCCTCGCCGAGATTTGCCGCGTGCTCCGCCCGGAGGGCCACGCCGTAATCACATTCACGAACCGGACAAGCTTGTTGCTCAGGCTGAATCACGTTGTCACCAGTCCGCAAAGTAAGAGCGAAAGATATCAGTTGTACAGCGCCCCCGTGGTCGTGCGCGAGCTGAAGAGGATCGGCTTCCGTATCGAGCAAGTGAAGTTCTACAACTTCGTCCTGCACGCAGGCCGGCGACTGCTGCCTCCGGCATCCATCGCCAGACGTACAGACACACTGTGCGGGAACCGGGTCGGGCAGTGGTTAGGCAGAAACTTCGCCGTTGTGGCCCGCCGGGCGCGGTGATAAGCGAGGGCGAGCGCCCGAGGACCCACCGAACTGCTTACTGTTTTGCTGTTCTCGCGCGGATGCCTTCACCAATCTGCGGGCCTTCGTAGCGGAGCTTGGCGTTGAGCCAGACGGTCATGTCGTGCTCCCAGTCGGGGACGTCGGGGAGGGTGTGCCAGGAGCCTGTCGCGTGCGGACCGCCGGGGATGCGGATGAGGTCGCACTCATCGCCGGCGTCGCGCAGCGCTCGGCGCAGATTCGTCGACGCGGCGAAGGGCACTGACTCGTCTTTGTCGCCGTGGATGAGCAGGAACGGCGGCGCGCCTTTGTGAACATAGGTAATCGGGGACGCTTCGGCGAGCGCGGCTTCCTGACCCTTCGCCCTGATGAGCGGGTCGAGCAGCGCGTGCACGTGTTCGTTGAGCGGGACGCTGCGGAAATCGCTGGGCCCGAACAACGTCACCACGGCCTGCACGGCGGCGCTTTCACGATCCACCGGGTCTTTAGCATTCGGGTCGCCGGGCGCGCCGATCAGCCCGGCCATGTTGCTGAGCCATCCTCCCGCCGAGCCCCCCACCAGCGCGATCTTGTTGCGGTTCACGTTCCACTCGTCGGCGTGATAGCGGATGTAGCGGATGGCGCGCTCCACGTCCTGGAGCATGTCGGGATACGGATACCGCGGGGCCAGCCGATATTCGATGGAAAAAACAGCGTAGCCCGCGGGCGCGAGGAACTCCGCGCAATACGCCTCGCTGCCATTCCTGCTGTTGCCGCCGATGAACCCGCCGCCGTGAATGACGATGGCCGCGGGATGCGGGCCGGTGCCGGAAGGCGCGTAGTAATCCATGGTCAGCTTTTCGCCATCGACTTCGCTATATGTGATCACGTCGGTGATGAACTTCGAGCAACACGGAGTTTGGACGGGCTTCGGCTCCATCAGCTCGGCGCGCGTGAGATTCGGGTCGTAGAGGTTGAGCTGCCATTTGCCGTCGCGGCCGATCTTGGGTTTTTCGGGATTCAGGCCGCGCGCGACCACGGTCTTGTAGCCGGCCTCGGCGCTGGGGACGCCGAGCGCGACGTGATTCATGATGCCGCGAACGCGCGCGGAGGTGTCGTGCACGTTGCACATGTACTCGAGCCAGTCGGTCCCGTCGGGGACGCGCATGTCGATCCAGTCGGCGGCGGTGTCTTTCATGCCGCCGTGCCAGGTTTCGCGGAAGCCGAGAATGTCGTGATAAAAGCGGTCTTCGGCGGCGCGGTCCTTCACGATGAAGCCGGAGTGGATGATGCGCTCGGAGACGCGCGTGGCGGCGAGGTCTTTGCCGAAATCGCGCCCGTGCACGGAGCCGGGAAGGTACTGGACGAAGGCGATCTGGTGGCCGTCGGGATCGGTGAGCTGAAACGCCAGGTCGCCGTCGGCATCGGGGCTCACTCGATCCGGTACCTTGACTCCGCGGCTGGCGAGATAGTCGCGAAGCTGCTTCACGTCGGTAGTTTCGAAGGCGACCTCGATGAGGCGGTCCTGCTCGTCGCTGGTCAGCGTGGGATAAATCTCGATGTACTGGTGGTCGTTGACCTTGAAACAGGCGTCGCCGGCGACGTCGCAGGGCTCGGCAAAGCCCAGCGCGTGCCCGTAGAAATCCCGCGCGGCGGCGAGGTCATTGGTGCGGAGGACAACCTCGGCGACGCCGACGATGGGCGGGCGTTCCACTGCAGCCTGCGCAGCGGGCCAACACAAGAGAAGCAGCGACAGGTAGCGCATGAGAATTCCTAATGGACCATCGTCTGGAGGTTCAAACGCAGGTCGCGGGACGATGCGCCGACGTGCACGACGCGCGGCCCGGTGGCCAGCACCCATTTATCCTGCGCCGTGGACCAGTATTGCAGGCTGCGAAGAGGCACATGGAGGTTTACTTCCAGCGACTGACCCGCCGCGAGGCGGATGCGATCGAAGGCCGCCAGCGCGCGCGGCGCGAACTGTACGCCGTCGGGAGCTTGCCGGGGCGCGGCCAGATACACCTGGGGGACCTCGTCGCTTGCGACGTCGCCGCTGTTGCGCAGGCGGAAGAGCACGTCGAGGCCGCCATCCCTGGCGCGGAAGACCTTAAGATCGGAATACTCGAACCTCGTGTACGAGAGGCCGTAGCCGAACGGGAACAGTGGATCGAGCTTGTTCTTGTCGAACCAGCGATAGCCGACATTCACACCCTCGGCGTAAGTGGTTTTGCCCTGCGCACCCCTGGAAGATCGCTCGGGGTGCTTCGGGTCGTTGGCGGGCGCCTGGTCCAGTGTCTTCATCCAGGTGAAGGGCAGGCGTCCGGCGGGACTGACGCGGCCGAGGAGGACATCGGCCGTGGACCAGCCGCCTTCGTCGCCGGGGAACCACATCTGAAGAACGCCCCTCACCTTGTCGAGCCACGGCAGCGCGACAGGCTGGCTGACGTTGAGCACCACGATGGTATTCGGATTCACCGCTGCAACATCTTCCACGAGTTTGTTCTGATCGCCGGGAATGCCAAACACCGGCCGGCCTCGCGCCCAGACGAACACAATCGCGGTATTCGCCCGCTTCGCTGCGGCGATGGCGTCGGCATAGTCGGATTTCTGCTTCGCGGGCGTGACCCAGCTCAGGCGCACCTGCACGGGATTGCCGGATACGTCGGCCGTGGTGGAGACGCTGACGGTATGCGCGCCCACGGTGAGATCCACCTTTCGGCGCATGTTGTCGAGGCCGTCGGGGGTGGGCACGATGTTATGCTCGCCGGCGTGCAGGATATTGCCGTGCATGTTCCCCATGTGATTGCCGGTGTGGCTGACGCGCTTGCCGTCGATGGTGAGCGTGCCGACGGTGCCCATGAGCTGGAGGTTGATGAGGTACGAGCCGGCGGCGGGGACGGTCAGCGTGCCGGTCCATTTCCAGGACGAGCCGGCGGGCAGAGCTTTGCCATTCGATTTCGTGAAGTCGATCTGCGCGTCGGTTTGGCCGTCGCCGCGCAACAGACCCGGCTTGCCGTCATGCGAGAAGGCTGAGGCAGGAATGGGAACGCCGGTCATGTCGTCGGCTGGCGCGTAGGTGATGTGTGCGTTGGTGGACGTGAGCTCGCGCAGCGCCTGGACGGTTCCGATCTGCCGCCAGGGAAGCCCGAGGGATTTCTCGCCCGGCTCGCCCACGGCAATCGTCTGACCCGCGCCCGGACCAATCAGCACGAGCGAAGAGAGTTCGGGACGGGTGAGCGGCAGGATATCGCCCTGATTCTTCAGCAGGACCGCGGCATCGTCGCCGGTCTTGCGCACCACCTCCGCGTCGTCGTCTTCAGGTACTGGCGTGACGTCATGCTTGCCGTGGCCGTCGAGCAGTCCGAACTTGTCCATCTGAACCAGGATTCGGCCGATAGCGTGATCGATGGTCTCTTCTTTCACCAGGCCGCTTTTCACGGCATTGAGCATGCCGAACACGGGCGGGGGTTTGGGGAAGTTGAAATGGAACGGCGGAGGCACCGGCTCCTCGGGGAGGTCGGCGCCGAACCCGGCGTCGCCGAAATCGAAACCAGCGGGCGGCTTGTAGGGGGGCGGCGGTTCAGGCAGGAAGTAAGTCGGCGTAAAGCCCCAGCCGGGCATTTCGAGATCGAGTCCGTCATTGATGAAGTCGGTGCCGTGCGCGGCGCCCCAATCGGAGGTGACAAAACCCTGGAATCCGATTTCCCGCTTGAGGATCTTGTTCAGCGTGTCGGGGTTGCCGCAGGCGTACGGACCGTTCACCTTGTTGTAGGAGCACATGATGGACGACACGCCGACGGCCACCGCGTCGGCGAACGGCGCGACATAAATCTCGTGCAGGGCCTGCGGATCGACGAAGTCGTCGCCGGCGCCATCGTAAGCGACGTAGTGTTTGGCCTGGGCCATTATGCCCTGGCTCTGCACGCCGCGAATCTCCGCCGCGCCGATCTGGCCGGTGAGCACGGGATCCTCGCCAAAGGTGTTGTAGCCGCGGCCAAACGTGATGTCGCGGTCGATATTGATGAACGGCTGCAGCACGACGTCGATGCCCTGGGCGCGCGCGTCGCGGCCGATGACCACGCCATTCTGCTCGGCGTCCGCGCGGCTGAACGTGGCGGCCACTCCCATGGTGCAGGTTTCGCCGGTGGAGGGAATGCGGGTCAGCACGCCGGGAGGCCCGTCGGCCATGCGCAGTGAAGGAATGCCGAGGCGCGGAATGCCGGGAAGGAATCCTGGCTGACCCTGATCGGTGGCGCCAGGCTCCTGCGCGCCGTGGATCATGGCGATCTTCTCATCCAGCGTCATCTGGCTGAGAAGTTTGTCCACGCGCGCGTTGCCGGTAACGGTGGGCACGCTGTTCTGTGCGGCAACTGAAGCAATGAAAAGAAACGACAGCAGGCAGGATGAGATCTTCATGGAGTCACTCCCGGGGACTCGTGGCGCGGGACTAACGCTGTTGCAACGCGCAAACATGTAATCTATCATTCTTCCGCTTGCGCCGGGCCGGACGGACATAGTAGCCTGGCAGGTGCGCATGACCACAATCACCGCCGAATGGACCAGCTTCTTCGGCGCGGAGGCCAGCGCCGCGGCAGCTCTCGCGGGGCTTGTATTTGTCGCCGTGTCCATCAACCTGGAAAGAATTCTGGAGTTCCCGCAATTGCCTCTGCGTGTGTTCGAAGCCCTGATAACGCTGCTTTCCGTGCTCGTGGTGGCGTCCTTCGCTCTGATTCCGTGGCAGCCCGCTTATGCGTACGGGCTGGAAATCGGATGCACCGGTCTGGTGGTGTGGGCGGCAAAGACGTGGGCGCTGTTGCGCAGCAGGCACCCGAGGCCTGTCGGCCGCCGACGCCGTGTGGCACGGCTTCTGGTGAATCAGACCGCGCCGCTGCCGTACGTCATCGGGGGCGCAATGCTGGTGGCCGGGAACGCGGCGGGATTGTACTGGGTGGTTGCCGGCACATTGCTCTCGTTCATGGCCGGCATGTTCGATGCATGGGTACTGCTGATCGAGATCAAGCGCTAAGCGCGTCGCGCAGCAGCAGGGCCGCGTGACTACGCCGTATCTGCGGCCGATCGGCAATGCGCAGACCCGCCGCAGCCGCGGCCTCGAGCTCCCTCTCGAAGTCGGGCGTCTTTACGTGCCCCAACGGTTCGGCCAGCAGAAGAGATCCGCCCGCCCGAAGCGTCGCGGCTGCTTCTCGGAAGAAGCTGGCGGCATCGGGCAACTCGTGCACCATGGCGAAGGCGAGGACGAAATCCACCGTTCCGCTCAGGTCGGCCACGCCCAGCGATTCCGGCGCGACCAGGCGCACGTCCACGCGATCGAGCAGACCGCGCTTCGCCAGCCTCCGCCTGAGGGACGCAAGCATCTTCGGCTGAATGTCCACAGCCACGACGCGGCCGGACGCGCCCACCATGCGGGCGAGCTCCACGGTGAAGAATCCCATGCCCGGACCGGGTTCGAGCACGATCATGCCTTCATGCACGTAAGGAGAAAGGACCGCGACGGGGTCCTGAGCGAGGCGCCGCAACGGGCTGGCCAGGAAATAACCCAGCCACCAGGGACAGACTGC
>Ga0326728_10009007_pt1 | contig 24301 bp, 20 predicted proteins | sample MB3enrmetagenome_FD_207602 | JGI IMG/M metagenome (GOLD analysis project Ga0326728, IMG submission 207602) | Lab enriched peat soil microbial communities from McLean, Ithaca, NY, United States - MB31MN | ecosystem: Environmental > Terrestrial > Soil > Wetlands > Peat | place: USA: New York... | reverse complement strand
CTCAAACTTCTTTCGGGCCCCTCCCAGAAAGCAGACCTTCGGCACTTGGGAGCCGGGCCCACTCGCTAAGCTCCGCCCAGTGTGACCCGAGCAACAACGGGCGAATTCAACAAACGGAGACACTCTCATGTACCAGAACAAAGTAACCCTCATCGGCTTTCTCGGCAGCAACCCAGAAGTTCGCACCGCCAACAATGGCAGCTTCACGACACTCTCGCTGGCGACCAAGTCCTCGTACAAGAAGGATGACAAGTACATCTCGCACACCGAATGGCACCGTTGCGTGGTCTTCGGCAAGCTCTCGGAGTTCGCCAAGACGCTCACCAAGGGCGCACATATCCAGGTGGAAGGCGAGCTGCGCAGCCGGGAGTACGACAGCAAGAAGACGGACTCGAAGCGGCGCGTCTGGGAAATCCGGGTTGCCTCGATCCTAAAGCTGGACCGCGCCGAAAAGGCCGCCCCGGAAGATCAGGATCACGAGGAAGTGCCCCAGGAGGAAACGGCCGCATAAGCCCTTGCTCTTCACTCTCGGAAGCCCGGCTATCCGCTGGGCTTCCATCACTCTGAGGTTCCCACTATGAGCTTCGAATTGATCCTTCCATTCCTTCGGCCCATCGAGACGCTGTTGCTCGACGAGAACGTCAGCGAGATCATGGGCAATCCCGACGCCTCGTGGTGGTACGAGCGCGACGGCATCATGTTCCAAGAGCAGAGCATTTCGTTCGATGCCGGCAAGCTACAAACAGGCCTCGAAGTTATTGCTAATCAACTGGGTAAGAAGCTCGACGAGGACAACCCACTTCTGCACGCACAACTCCCGGATGGGAGTCGGTTGGCGGCAGTCATCCCGCCGGTCGTGCGCTGTACCCCAGCACTTATCATCAGGAAATTCACCAGCCGCCATTACACAGTTGATGATCTGATCGCTCGCGGCACGCTGACGCGGGCGCTTGCGGACTTCTTAGCCGAGCAGATTCGCAGCGGTAAGACGCTCCTTATCAGTGGCGGAACCGGTACCGGCAAGACCACGCTATTGCGGATACTGGCAGACTTTATTCCCGAACAAGATCGCCTCGTCGTCATCGAGGACACCTCCGAACTTCAGATCCAGAAGCCGAACATTCTGCCGACGGAATGCCAGACTGATACGTTCAAGGCCAAGATAACGTTCGACGATCTTCTAAAGTCCGCTCTCCGTTGGCGACCGGACCGCATCATTCTCGGGGAAGTCCGCGGAATCGAGGCACGAACGCTGCTCGATTCCTTCAACACGGGCCACGCGGGTTCAATGGCTACGATCCACGCCAACTCGGCGGAGAAAGCTCTTCACCGTTTCGCCAATCTCGTGATGCGCAGTCACGCGCAAAGCACGTTCGCCGATACCGAAGCCGAGATCGCAGAAGCTGTCGATTTTGTCGTCCATGTTGAACGTCAGCCAGGCCGCCGCGTTGTCCGCGAGGTGCTTGCGCTTCGCGGCTATGACCGCGACGCGAAACGCTTCCTTATTGAGCCCGTCTTCGAGGTACAACATGCCACAGAATCGGCACGAACTCCGACGCCAATTGCTGCTGATTTGCTAACCAATTCTGCACATAACGATTCCTTGATTCCACTACCTATAAAGGAGAACCAACATGCCACTGCTTGAGATCAACCAGAGCCGCCACATCTGTGCTTCTGTCCGACTCGATGAGGTGACCGCCACGCAGGTCGATCAGTATGCCGCCTTTATCCACGCATCCGCCGACGATGTTGTGGACAAGGCGCTCAACTATGTCTTCTCAAAGGACCGCGACTTCCAGGACTTCCTGAAGACGGCACACGCCAAGCAGGTTGCCCCCGCTTTGCGTGTGCGAAAAGGCCCGAGCAATGGTGCGACGGACCAGCCGACAAAGAAGCTACAAGCCGGGGTCGAGTCCACGGCTTCTGTGCGAGCAGTGAAGGCATGATCGTCCCTTCAATTTCGTGGTGGTGCAAGAACGGTGCTTCGCACCGGAAGAATTTTGACACTCCACCCCTTCGAGGGTCGTGCAGGTATACCACGGTAAACGTGCACATAACGGAACACTTATGAGATGCGGGTATACGTCGGTATACCGCACTGGAGGCACTCCAGATGCCCTTACTAGCCCAACATAACGACTCGCAAAGAACACAGAGGAAGACTGTTTTCCGGAATGCAACGGTATGCCTCAAGTTGACTCAACAAGAGGTTCAGCTCCTCGATCAGATCGCGATTGCGAAAGGCATGGCACGGAGCGAATGGATGCGAGATGTAATCCTCCGCGAGCTGCGCGGAGACTCGGCCAACGATCCATCTCTCGCGGAGATTCTTGGGGTTCGCTTACTCCTGGTAAACGTGTTGCGGCCTCTGGCCGCAGGCCAGAGACTCACGCCGGAGGCGTTCGACAAATTGCTCGACGAGATCAGCGAGGCCAAGCACGCCCTCGCTGGAAAGCTGGCCGCTTCCGCAGGAAGGAAATAGCAATGTCAATGACAAAGTGGGGACGCAAGGAATCCATCATCTGGCCGCCGCACAGCCCGATTTATACGTACGGGACGGTATTCATGGCGCTCATTCTTACCGGACTTTTTCTTTACTGTCGGTTCACCTTCGGCAACAGCCCCTTACAGAGGTTCTACACGCCCACCTACATCCGATCGAGCGTTGCAGGAGCAATCGGAACGAGACGCCGAGACAACTACCGGATGCTCATGGTGGGCGCTCGCGGAATTCAACCGCGTCTGGCGACGAACACCGACGTGACAGACGGCACGACGGCGCAACCGGGCGGCAAAGCCATACCGCTGGCGCTCTCGCAGGCTGCTTTACAGCACGGCTACACGGTTCTTTACCTCGGACCGCAGCAGGGCTATATCGACATGTCCTTGAGCGCCTATCTCAAGAGTACGGTTTTCGGTGGCGACAGCCTTTTCGACCTCTACAAGCTCCCGCTGCTTTTCGGTCTGCTATCACTGGTTATCCAGCTCCCGTTTTCCATTGCCAAGGATGTTCGACGCCGCAAGGCACTGAGATACGGACGACGACTGAAAGGCCCCGAGATGATGACTCCGAGGGAGTTCAACGACAGGGTCGCAGGGGATGGCATAGGCATCAAGGCAAACGAAATGAAGGCAATGATCCGCATACCGCAACGTGCGGAGGCCCAGCACATGCAGATCATCGGAGATACCGGAGCGGGCAAGACTATGATCATGCTCCAAATTCTTCGGCAGATAAAACATCGTGGCGATTCCGCGATCGTCTACGACCCCGCACGAGAGTTCGTCAAACGCTTTTACGACCGGAAAAACGGCGACGTTATCCTGAATCCGCTCGACAAACGTTGCCCGTATTGGGGACCCGCGGAAGAACTCCGCCGACGCTCCGAAGCGAAGGCTCTGGCGGTGTCCCTGTTCCAGCCGCCGCAGGACAAGAAAGGTGAGTTTTTCATCGAGTCTCCGCAGAAGATCTTCGCCTTCCTGATGGCCTATGGCCCCACGCCAGAGGAGTTGGTCAAGTGGATGTCGGACGCGCAGGAGATCGACCGGAGGCTGAAAGGAACAGAGCATGCCCACCTAATTGATCCGAGGGCGCACCAACAGCGTGCCGGAGTTCTTGGCTCGCTTGGACTCGTCGCCGACAGCCTCCGTCTCTTGCCGAACAAGGGCGCCGGCAATGGCGAGTGGTCGGCCACAGAGTGGGCCGAGACGCGGCAGGGCTGGATCTTCATTACTTCACTCCCGGCAGAACGTGAGGCACTTCGACCGCTTCAAAGTCTATGGATCGACCTGCTCGTCTTGCGTCTGCTAAATGAGCCAAAGCAGGGGCAGAAGCGGGCGTGGTTCGTGATCGACGAGTTGGCGAGTTTGCAAAAGCTCCCACAGCTCCATACCGCAATTACGGAAAATCGAAAGAGCAATAATCCAGTAATTCTCGGCTTCCAGGGTAAGGCCCAGCTGGAATACCTATACGGCCACCTGGCTGAGGTCATGCTGTCCCAACCGGCAACCAGCATCTGGCTGAAGACGAAGGAGCCAACCGCTGGAGAGTGGGTCAGCAAGTTCATTGGAAAGGTCGAGATCGAACGGCTGCGCGAGACCCACTTCGACGGCTCCCGCGCTGGACGAAACTTCGCGCTCGACCGGCAGATTGAACCGCTGGTAATGGAGTCCGAAATCTCCGGACTCCCGGACCTCCACGCTTATATGAAATACGAGAACTTTGTGACGCGATTCTCATTCCCGTACTTCGATATGCCGGTTGTCGCGGGTGACTTCGATCCCCGCGATACGCCCGAAGACAAACTCCCCTACGATCCAAGAAACATAGGGGCAGCTAAGCCCGAGTTACGTCCGAATGAACTGAAGCCGGACGCAAATGTGCCGACGCCGCCGCGAAAATCGCCACGGACCGCGACGGAGATCGTGCCCCAGGAGACAGAGGCTGAGAGGAACGTCAACGCCCAACGGAGCCTCAATCTTCGAGGCTAGTAACTGCCATGCTGACGATTTCAAAACCGCTCTCCGCTGGCCAGGCGCAGACCTACCACCAAAAGGAGTTCACCTCGAAAGAGCAGAACTATTGGTCGCAACGCGGCGTCATCGCGGGCGAATGGCAAGGGCGACTGGCCGAACAGTTCGGCCTTGCCGGGACCGTTTCCGCCGAGAACTTCGCGAAACTCAGCCAGGGCCAGCATCCACAGACCGGCGAACAGCTGGTGCGGCAACGAGCGTCCTATGAATATCAGGATGCCGACGGCAAAACCATCAAGACGATGGAGCACCGAGCCGGGTGGGATGCGACCTTTTCCGCGCCGAAATCTGTCTCGCTCACCGCGCTAGTCGGCGGCGATGAGCGCGTCCGCGAGGCGCATCGGGAGAGCGTAAGCGTTGCCCTCGACCAGCTCGAACACTACACGCAGGCCCGCATTGGCGGGAATCACCCGCCAGAAACTACAGGTAGGTTTATCGCCGCTAAGTTTGAACACGATACCGCCCGCCCGGTCGATGGCTATGTCGCGCCACAACTGCACACACACGCGGTCGTTTTCAATGTCACGGAGCGCGACAATGGCCAGCCGCGCGCGATTCAGCCACAGAGCCTCTTCGCCTCGCAACAATTTGCCACCGCCATCTATCAATCAGAGTTGACGTATCGCCTCCGACAACTTGGTTACGAAATTACGACGGGGCGGAGCGGCGCCCCGGAGATTAAGGGATACACACAGGAATACCTCGACGCATCCAGCCCGCGGAGCCAACAAATTCGTGAGTACCTCGAACGCACGGGCCGCTCGGGGAAAGAAGCTGCCGAGATCGCTGCGCACTCGACGCGGGACCGCAAGGAGATCCATTCGCCGGGAGAGGTGATGGCCGCGCACCGGAAGCTGGCGGCAGACTTTGGGCACCAAGCCGACGCTGTTGTACGCGCAGCGCTTGAACGGTCTCACCATCAGCAGAAGCCCGTCAACTCGCTTGAGCGAGTTCGAGAATCTCTCACCTTTTCCCGTGACAAAAACTTCGAGCGCGAGGCGGTTGTGGATGAACGCGCGCTGATCCGCGACGGGCTCCGTCGCGGCATGGGGGAGATCACTCACGCCCAGGTCCGCGCCAACCTTGACGCCCGATTGGCCTCCGGAGAATTTCAAATCGTCGAGCGCTCTCATAGCATTCCTGGCCGCCAGCTCACCACCGCTAAAACTATCGAGGCCGAACATGAGATTATCCGTAGGGTTCGTGAGGGACAGAACGATATCGAGCCGGTTCTTCCGCGGCCGCAGGCCATAGCCTTTGCCGATCAGCACCGGCACCTCAACCCAGCCCAAAAGACCGTCGTGGAGGACGTGCTCAGCTCGCCGGACCGGATTCAAGGTATCCAAGGGTTTGCCGGCTCCGGCAAGACGACGACCCTGACAGCCATCCGCAGTGCCGCGGAAAGCCGGGGCTATCACGTTGAGGGCTTCGCCCCGACCTCCCGCGCCGCGCGACAACTGAATGAGGCCGGAATTGAAGCCCGAACTTTGCAAAGCTTCCTCGCCCGCACCGTAGATCCAGACGCAGGAGAGCGAAAGCACTTCTACCTTGTCGATGAATCCAGCCTTGCCAGTACCAATCAGATGCGCGAGTTTCTTGAACGACTTCCTCCCGATGACCGCGTGCTTCTGATTGGCGATGTCCGCCAGCATCAGGGCGTGGAAGCAGGCCGACCCTTCGAGCAACTGCAGGAGGCGGGAATGCGCGTAGCGACACTGGACGAGATCGTTCGGCAGAAAGACCCGGCTCTGAAATCTACGGTGGAACTGCTGGCGACGGGCCAAGTCTCCGCCGCATTAGACGCACTCCAGCAGCAGGGCCGTGTGAAGGAGATTCCCAATGCGGAAGAACGTGTCCGCACCATCGCAAAGAGTTACGTCGAATCCCCGGAAAACACCCTCATCGTCTCACCGGACAATGCTTCCCGCCGCGAGCTGAACGTCGCTGTTCGCCAGGAGTTGAAGGCCAACGGGGTCCTTGCTCCGGAAGATCATGCTTTTCGGGTCTTGGTTCAGCGTCAGGACATGACCGGGGCCGAACGATCCTGGGCAAGCCACTACGAGATCGGAGACATAGTTCGCTATACACGTGGCAGCAAAGCCATCGGAATCGAGGCCTCCGCCTACGCGTCGGTCGTAGCGATCAATCCCGGCGCGAACCAACTCACGGTCGAGAAGGCGAACGGAGAACTTGCGACCTACGATCCTCGCCGCCTCACCGGCGTCAGCGTCTACCAAGAGATCGAACGCGAGCTTTCCGTAGGCGACCGCATCCAGTTTACTGCCCCCGACAAGTCACTCGCCGTTGCAAATCGCGACATGGCCGCGATCAAGGCAATCCACCCCGATGGTCGCTTGTCCGTCCGCCTCGACAACAACCGCCAAATCGAATTCAACCCCACCGAGCATCCTCATCTCGACCACGGCTACGCCGTCACCAGTCACAGTTCCCAGGGTCTCACCGCCGAACGCGTCCTCGTTCACGCCGATACCAGTGTCCACCCAGACCTGCTCAACTCCCGCTTCGGCTACGTCTCGATCTCGCGCGCAAGCCACGAGGCTCAGATTTACACCAATGACGCTACCGATCTTCAGCAAAAGTTGAATGGCGAAGTTTCCAAGACTTCTGCTGTAGAGATTTCTCACTCGACAGCTAACCCGATGACCGATCTCAGCCTGGGGCAGGGTATTTGAGGTATGTCTGTAGTTTGTTGCAAAACGTCACTAGTTATCTATGAGTAATGACGTTTTGAGACATTTGCCGTGACAAAACGTCTCAGTTTCACGATGCTGTAAAGCTGATTTTCTCGCCCGATTCGACCGGCCCCTTCAAATCTCGGAGATTTCCGACGAAGATGCGGTTTTCCTGATCACGAAAGAAAAAGTTGGCTCCGTCACTGCCAGCGAATATTCCAGCATACGTCTGTCCCGGGGTCGTCGTGGCAAGATAGATATCGTTCCAGTTGAATCCGTTCTTATCAAAATGGCTGATCACCTTTGCCAACGGTTGGATGCGCTCCGTATCCGTGATCTCGTCTAGCAAACGCTCCATCAAGGTTATGTCCCCTTTGGACGAAACAATGCTGGCTTGGATGAATCGCTCTTTACTCACTACCCCAAAATGCAGTTTGTGGCCCAGGCTCTCGGCTAGCTGTCGCACAAACTGCCGTTGCGCTCGCCCATTTCCTTCCCTGAATGGATGGATGCGATTTATCTCAGACAGCAGGGCAGCGACTTTGCGCGCGAATTCTTTTCGTTGCAGCCCTGCGAAATAATGTTCCTCGGCCAATTGACGAAATACCTTCTCCAATTCCTCGTCGATCAACTCTGGCAGCGTAAATCTGGTTAATTGGCTACCGTGAACGTAATCAGCTTTCGCCAGCGGGACGGTCCGGAATTGACCAGCCCAGTCGTACACGTCCCGAAAAAGATGCCAATGAATCTGCTTAAGATGTTCTGAATCGAAATTTCCGCCCAGGGGGTTAAGCTGGAGTAAGGTTGAGCGAACCAAAACGGAATTAGCTTCTGCCCGGTCAAGCGCCTGTTGATTGGTCAAACCAAACTTGTTCCGGAGAACCCCAGAAAGAGGGTCGAGGTAGGGATCGCTCATCGAGCGAGGACGGTTCTCACCAGTTGCTCTTCGCTGAGCTCACCCTGAACGAATTGTTCCAGGAGGAGCCGCACATCGGTAGTGGCAGCAAGACCTTCCAAGCGAAGATCGGCCATTGCGTTCTCAACGGCCTCGCGCCGGAGAAGACCTTCGGAAACCGTGATGGCTCTGGGTGCCGCAGCAGTAGACATTTACGCAATGAGTATACCATATCGAGCAGCCCAATTTGCAGGTTAATGTTACCTCAGGAACGCGGTTAACTCATTTACTATGAAGCGTTTAACTGAGCATCAGGTCTAGGTTAACACTACGCGAACATCAAATGATCGCGTGGCCTACCCAAAATGCCTCTGCGTGCACAACTTGACGGGAATTCGATAAACGCAGCGCTCCTGACCGAAACTCAGTGGGAGGCCCTCAAGGGATCCCGATCGCTTCGGATGCCCTGTTGTCACGCTCTTGCCTACCGGCGCACAAGTCGGTTAGGAACTCGACACTTCGCTCATTCGCCAGGAAGCCATTGTGGCGCTGAAGGGGAATCTGCGGAACACCTTGCGGGCAACTTCGCCAAAGAGCAACTACAGCAAGGCGACGATATGATCCGCAACGCCGATCACCTCATGGCAGAAGCGATTCGCGTGGTCGCCGGTCTCTATAAGGACGGAGTGCTTGAGAAGCCGAAAAACTACAGCTACGCCTTTCCAAACCTTCTGACCTTCCACGATGCGCCCACCGTGGTCGAGCAGAAGCTTTTCGTCATGTACCTGGAACATCGGATGCGAACCTTCCAGGATACGTTCCATGCCAGTCCGGACGATGCGATGTGGTATGGCTGGAGCGAGATGCAGCGCGACCTTACGGAAATTCGAGAACTGGCTGCCGAAATGAGGCGAAATCACATAACGGCAACGGGCAAGTCAGGGGAATAGCCGTCCTGGCACGCAAATCTTCGCTTCTGAGTAAGAGTGCGATCCACTTCATCAAGTCGCTAGAACTGCAGCTTGAGCGCGAGTTGGATCGAGCGCGGGCCGCCGATCTGGTGCAGCGGATTGAGGCCTCCGTTCGCGTCGCCTGTTCCGAGGCTGTTCGCCAGCGTTTGCGTCGAATATCCAAAAAGCGGACTACTTACAGAATTGTTGGGAGAGCCGAAATTAGGATGGTTGAAGAGGTCAAAGAACTCGCCGAAAAAGCGGAGGTTTAATTTCTCGGTCACTTTGAAATGTCGCTGCAGGGCAAAACGACTTGGGATGCGCCGAAGCAGCGAAGGTAGTTGCGCGGGAAGTTACCCTGGGTACCTTTCGGCGGTGTCGTGAAAACGATTCTATTGAAGCTCTTGCCACCAGGATACTGCGAGCCATGCAGTTCGAGCGGCACCTCGGGCGGGTCGGCGGAGAGATTGAACGCATCGCCGTCGGGCTACGGCCCGAGAATACGCTAGCGAGTGCTTGGATGCGCCCACGCATAATGCGTATGTTATTAGGCAATATGCGTAAACAGCGAGTTCTGTTTATTTCCGTGCTTCAGTGTCGCTTATGAGATGTGCTGCGCCCCTGTGACAGTTCAGCAAGAACCGAAGCCCGCAGCAGAGCTACATTTCGTAAATAGTACAGAAGTGTTGTAGTTCACATTTGCTGCGTCATCTTTGGCGTACAGAGTCCTTGAGGATTAGAATGGGCCTGCTCCTGACGACTCGATGAACATGGCAAAAGGCTCGCACCAACACTGCTGTACTGACTGTTGCCGCGCGACCAGAAAGGTAATGTTGTGCATCGTTCTCTCCTACCTATCATTAGGGGCAAATCCAGCTCACGCCCTCGATCCCAACAAGCGCGTCACCCAGTATCTACACACTTCTTGGCGAATACAGGATGGTTCTATTCCGAAGGGCATGCATTCGATCACCCAAACAGCGGATGGCTTCCTCTGGCTCTCCGCCTCCACTTCGGAAATCTATAGATTTGACGGTGTTCGGTTTCTTCCGCGCACGATTTCAGTGAATGGGAAAACGATTAGCTCTGTCACGCGGGTCTATGGCGACCGCTCCGGCGGGCTATGGGTGTTCGGAATGCATGACCTTGTCCGCCTTGAAGTCGGGAAGGTGGTCTCACATTTCGACTTCGACATTCTCACGGACCGCAATGTCAGCGAAGATCCTGACGGTTCTTTGTGGTTAATCAGGGGCCCTGGAACCGCTATGAACGGGCCACTTTGTCATGTTTCGCGCCAGGGCGTCAAATGTTTCGGGGAAGCTGAAGGGCAACCGATCCCGGTGGCAGCTTCTTTTCTACGCGACCGAGACGGAGGTTTCTGGATTGGGGGGCCGCGAGCGCTTGCGCATTGGCATGACGGGATTTCGGAGGTGTACTCGATCGAAGCGTTGAAAAATATTACCGGAGGAACACCATTGATGGCGTTGGCGCGAACGCCCGATGGTTCCCTCTGGGCGGGTGCCTTGGAAACTCCGCCCGGGCTGGCGAGGCTCACCGAAGGCGAACTGAAATCATTTGTGACCCGCAGTTTCGACGGGAGCAAAATCCCGGTCACAACCATGCTCGTTGACCGCGATGGCAATCTTTGGGTTGGCAGTGTGGGCCAAGGCCTCTTTCGCATACGAGGAGATCGAGTGGAACATTATGGCCGGGCGGACGGCTTGTCCAACGACAATGTTGATGCACTTTTTGAAGACAAAGAAGGAATTCTTTGGGCCGCCACTCCGAGTGGAATTGACAGCTTTCGCAATCCACCCGTCACTACCTTTTCGAGTTTGGAAGGCTTGGGGATGGACCTAGCCATGGGCGTCCTTGCCAGCAGGGATGGCACGATCTGGGTCGCCAATGGGAATTCGCTCGATCACATCGCAGGCGAAACAGTCACGTCGATTCGCCAGGGGCATGGTCTGCCGGGTGAACAGGCCACTGCCGTGCTCGAAGATTCCGCCGGCAATTTCTGGGTGGGAGTGGATGACGACCTCTATTTGTTAAAGAACGGGCATTTTCAGCGGATCCCTGGTCCTGGCCACAAGTCGCTTGGAATGGTGTTTGGCCTCGCCGAAGATCACGAGGGAAATATATGGGCGGTGTGCAGCGCCAAGCTTGTGCGCATCCGAGACTTTCGGGTGCGGGAAGAGTTTCTTGTACCGCCATTTCCGCGGCTTCGTAAGATCGCGGCGGATCCACACGACGGAATTTGGTTGGTGAGTTCTGCGGGGGATCTTATGCTTTTTCGCCATGGCGCTCTGCAGAAGCATGCCCTAAACGTCAGCGGCACGACCATCGATCAAGTTGTTACCCGAGCAGACGGGTCCGTTCTGGTATCCACGCCGGACGGGTTGCGGGTATTGCGGCAGGATAAGCTGGAGTTGATGTCATCGAAGAATGGACTACCGTGTGATGCTGTGATCTCTGCCGTTGAGGACAAAGACAACCGTTGGTGGCTCTTCATGGATTGCGGTATCGTCGAGATGCCAAATTCGGAGCTTGAGCGCTGGTGGGCTAATCCGCAAACGATGGTCCAGGCTCGGGTCTACGATGCACTCGACGGCGTCCGTACGGGACCCCATGCGGCTTTCAACAACGCGGCGACTTTGTCTTCCGATGGGCGGGTCTGGTTTGCCACGGGAAATGTCGTGCAGCTGGTAGACCCGTCGATGCTATCGCAGAAAGCGGGTCCGGCGCAGACCTATGTCGAATCACTGGCCGCTGACCGAAAGCGATTCGAAGCAACCTCCGGCCTCAGACTCCCGCCGAATCCAAGAGACTTACAAATCGATTACACGTCTCCCAACCTTGCAGTTCCGCAGAAGGTGAAGTTTCGCTATCGTCTCGAGGGGTATGACCGGGAATGGCGCGACGCCGGTACGCGCCGGCAGGCTTTCTACACGGATTTGCCGCCTCGCAAATATTCCTTTCAGGTGGTCGCATGTAACAATGACGGCGTCTGCAACGATACTCCAGCCACGCTTGAATTCTTTGTAGCCCCGGCCTACTACCAAACGAACTGGTTTCGCGTCTTCTGTGCAGCCCTCCTCTTGGTTTTGTTGTGGACAGCTTACCAATGGCGTGTCCGTCAGCTGGCGCGTCAATTCGATCTGGCCTTGGACGCGCGAGTAGCCGAGCGCACACGTATTGCCCGCGAACTGCACGACACTTTGCTGCAGAGTTTCCAGGCACTCTTGCCACTTTTTCAAGTTGGGATTAAGAAGTTGCCCGACGGTGCGGTCGACTCTCGCAAGACACTGCAATTAGCACTCGATCGGGCATCCGAAGCGATCGGTGAAGGGAGGGACGCAATAAAAGGGCTGCGCATGTCCACCATCGAGAAAAATGACCTTGCGATGGCCATTCGGACGATTGGCGAAGAATTCGCAGCTGGTGAAAACGGGCAAAATTCCATCTCATTTCAGCTACTGGTGGAAGGCACGCCACGAGAGCTGCATCCTATCTTGCGGGATGAAATTTACCGGCTTGCGACGGAGGCGCTGCGCAATATCTTTCGGCACGCGGACGCGAAGAACGTGGAAGTGGAAATTCGTTATGACGAAAAGTATTTCCGGTTGCGCGTTCGCGACGACGGAAAAGGGATTCCCTCCGACGTGCTCAGCCAAGACGGTCGCGAAGGGCACTACGGTTTGCCGGGGATGAGGGAGCGCGCCAAACTTGTAGGCGGCAAGCTGACTATCTGGACGGAAGTGGATAGCGGCACGGAAATCGAGCTTGTGATTCCAGGAGCGAAAGCGTATGTGAAATCGGCGCGGCCTTTCTGGTATTTTGGGAAGCGCTCCTCGGCAGAAACGGATGAGAAGGAGACCGTAGAACGTGAGTGATGGCTCAGCTCGAATCCGGGTTCTTGCAGTTGACGATCATGTTCTCATCAGGGAAGGCATAGCTGTCCTGCTCGGCGACGAACCAGATATGACTTTGGTCGCGGAAGCTTCGAATGGGCGCGAGGCGATCCAGCAATTCCGCACGCATCGACCGGATGTCACGATTATGGACCTGCAAATGCCGGAGATGAACGGCCTCGATGCGATCACCGCGATTCGGGGAGAATTTCGGGACGCGAAGATCATTGTGCTGACGACCTACAAAGGCGATGTACAGATTCTTCGGGCGCTCAAAGCGGGAGCGCAAGGTTATCTGCTGAAGAATACGATTCACAAAGAACTGGTAGACACGATCAGAGCGGTTCACGCGGGGAAAAAGGCGCTTTCTCCCGAAGCGTCGTACGAAATCGCCGAGCATGCAACCGATGATGCCCTAACACCAGCCGAAATCACCGTGCTCCGCTTGATCGCGGCCGGAAATGCCAACAAGCAGATCGCCGATCAACTTTCTATCACCGAGGAGACCGTCAAGGGTCGAGTCAAGAACATCCTTTCAAAATTGGGCGCCAGCGACCGAACGCAGGCGGCGATGATTGGCTTGAAACGAGGCATTATCGAGCTGTAGCTGACCCACCAAGTAACCTGGCAGTCCCAATCCCAAAGCTCTAAAGAGTAATAATCTGCCCCTTTTTGGGCTTCCGCCGCGCTTGCAGAACAGCCGAGAATGGTTATGTAGTGTGGAAAGTGCGTTCTTTTGCGACGCCTTTATTCAACTTTCGCTGGCGGTTGGCCCGGGACAGGGTTGCTCCTGATGCGTGTGGTTGCGGGCTCCGCCCTGCTCGTGCGTGCCGGCTTCACGCTGCGGAGCGATCCGCCACCCATGAATGTCACGATTCCCGCTATCCTCTTGTTGGGAGCGGGAATACTGTTAATCGCAGGCTTATGGACACCCGTCGCCGGAGCCTCGGTAGCCCTCATTGAAGTCTGGAAGATGCTCATGCTACCCGGCGACAAGTCGCTTTGGCTCATGCTGGGAACCGCCGGCGCCGCCCTGGCAATGTTAGGACCGGGGCTTTGGTCCGTCGATGCTCGCCTTTATGGCTGGAAGCGCTTCGAACCCACACCCCGCAAAAAGAATTCTGAACTCAAAAACAGTCCAAAGAAGTAGGTTTCTTTAGCTCAAAAGTAGGATCTGCTTTGCCTCCAAAAGAGTTTCCAGCTTCCCCGAAATGGGGTTTCGCAAAATCGCACCGAGTTGCACAATGGCTCACGATCAGAACCAAGGAGGCGGGTTATGGCGGCAGCGACAGTTGCTTTTACAGACCTCGGTCGGTTCGCAGCGACAAGTTTCTCCAGCGCGAGCAGGTTCGATGCCGATCAGTTCTATTTCGAACCAGAGGTCAGCTCTGAGGACTGCTTCGAAGGCATTGTTGGAAAGAGCCCCGCGCTGCGAAAAGTTCTCGAACATGTCGCGATCGTTGCGCCGACGGATTCCACTGTGCTGCTTCATGGTGAGACGGGGACGGGGAAAGAGCTGGTCGCACGCGCCATTCACAATTTGAGCTCCCGCCGCGATCGTCCCTATGTGCGCATGAACTGCGCCGCCATCCCCTCGGGACTCCTGGAAAGCGAACTATTCGGGCACGAGCGGGGAGCTTTCACGGGGGCTCTGATGCAAAGAAAAGGGCGATTCGAGCTGGCAGACAGAGGCACGCTCTTTCTGGATGAGATTGGCGACATCAGCCTGGAGCTGCAGCCGAAATTGTTGCGCGCCGTTCAGGAGCAGGAGTTCGAGCGCTTGGGAAGTGCCGCGACGATCCAAGTGAATGTTCGGATGATCGCGGCGACCCATCGTGATCTCCGGGCCATGATTCAGGAGGAGAAGTTTCGCGAGGATCTGTTCTACCGTTTCAATGTTTTTCCGATCGAGATCCCACCCCTGCGCGAGCGGCGCGAAGACATTCCCCTGCTGGTGAGCTATTTTGTTTCGAAGCTGTCGCAACGCATGCGAAAACAGATCACATCTGTATCAAGGCAGACCATGGACGTTCTGACGAACCATTCGTGGAGAGGGAATGTTCGGGAGCTGGCGAACCTTATCGAACGCGCCGTCATCGTGACACGCGGCGATGAGCTTGAAGTCCCAGCTGCAATGCTTCCCACTGCTTCTGAGACGGTTGTCGCTGTCAGCTCACCTTCTAGTTTCAGACAGGCGGAATCCAGCGTGATCATCGACGCATTGCGAGCTGCGGCGGGGCGAATCGCGGGGCGAGGAGGAGCCGCCGAGCGGCTCGGATTGAAGCGTACGACTCTGCAGAACAAGATTCGCCGCCTCGGGATCGCAAAAGCACAATATCAGACCTAGCAGTTGACTCAGCGTGCACTACGGATGAGTGGCATTAAATCGAGCGTTTTTGATGCTCTTCTGGGGTAGATCTCATGACGCACAAAAAGGATAGAGACCGAGTGATGGCCGAAATCACACTTCCTCACCTGTTCCGACTGGCCAACGAACATGGATGCCCTGTGAGCCGGGAGCAAGCTCTCGCATTTCTAAATCAACGCGGACGCGCGTACGAGATGTGGAAGCACATGATGCAGGCGGGCGAGGACTTCATTGCACGGAGCTTATGGGGAGCTGATGCCTTACCCCCGAGTGATACTCTGGCGGCAGCCTATCGATGGCCGCGCACGGGCCCGCCTGCGATTCCTGCTTTAGTAGGCAGCATTCACGATCCTTCTCGCAATCCGCGACCAGTTCCTGCAGGTGCTCGTGGACAGATTCAGGCAAGTGACGAAATGCAGCCCCGGCTCAGGACACTCAAGGTCTCAGAGCGTCCGATCACATCGAGGCGTGACGGGGATCACAGCGTCGGGATCAGCAGAGGATCAGATTCATTTGGTCAATATCCGAGCGTGGTGGGCACTTAAGATGCTCGGCAAGTGCGCCAATCCTTCGTGTGCGGCTTCCTTTCGCTATCTGGGAGAGGGGATGCTCTTTCGACTGGAGCCTGACCCGGCTCTCAGATCGTCCACTCCCCAAACTCCAGAGTATTACTGGTTGTGCCCTACCTGCTCGACAGCTATGACACTGCATATCAACGCACAGAGAACAGTGGTGACAGCGCCACTTCCGGCGGGGATTCAGGGCCGTTGCCCTGATGTTGAACCGATGTTGGTTCGTCAAGAGGGATTGTTACTGCGTAATGTTCGCTGTCGTTCGCGCGAACCGAACGAGGATCGGATGGCAGACCGGCCGAAAGAAGCACATCATGCCTCATGACTGGAAGAGACGCGAGGATGTAGTGGCAGCAGGAACAAGCTGTCCGATGCCCAACTGCGGTGCGTTGACGATTGCTTACAGATCAGCAGACGACCTGCAGTATGACGACACCGCCCAGTGGGAGTTCACTTGCTCCCGCTGTGGAATTGAGTTTATCGTGCCAAAAGACGATTTGGTTTTTCGGTCCGTGCCCACACAGTGGCTCTTTGCTGATGTTGAGGCGGCACAGCAGTAGGCGGCATAAAGAGATTGACGATGGCTATCGAGAATGACCCGGAAGGAGTAAACATCACCATGAAGCGTCCCCCCACAATTCCTAGTCGGACAACGACGATCAACCAAACCACTGAATGCAGCGCTGAGGTTAACGACCGAATCCGCTGCCGTGCTTACGAACTCTACGAGCAACGCGGAAGAGAAGATGGACACGATTTGGAGGACTGGTTGCGAGCAGAATCGGAGGTGACTCAGAAGGAAGCGAAGGCTGCCGCTGCATAGAACACCACTCACGCAGGCTCACTCCCTTCTAAGAGGCTCACCGAGAGGTGATTTCGTCAACGCCAAGACCACAACTTCGGCGGCCTCGCTCACGAAAGTTTGAGGACGGTCAAGAAGCACCTTTCCGAGAGACTTTCAAGTTAGGTGCGAACGATCGGCACACGCCGTTACCATGTCTCTACAGCGACGCTATCTGTTGCGACTAGCCAACGAGCATTGCTGCTCTGTAAGCCAGCAACAAGCTGCCGCATTTCTCAACCAGGAAGGGCATGCGTACGAGATGTGGGAAGCGCATGATGCAAGCTAGTGAAGAGTTCATCGCGTCGAGCTTATTGCGGGGTGGATCAAGACAGAGGCTTACCACTGGAGTGACCATGTCGTAGCTGGCGAGCTCGCGAATCGTGATGCGCTGCGGAGCAGCCAGGTTCAGGTTATCCCTGCTCACTCCCGGGCAAAATGACTTCGCAGGGTCAGGAGGGTAGGCACAACTTGCCATTCGATGAGAACGCCTAAGGCCCTCCAAAGCTGTCGCGGATTTTAGAAACCTGCCTTGCTCGCGTCGGTCTCGAACAAAGCGGCTTTGTACAGAGAAGGATTTCGGGGGGCTGTAACAACGGTCACAGCCGGTCGCCGCCGCAGCGGGTATAATTACGGGCCGAAGGAGCTGCTTATGGGATCGAATTTTTTCTGGGCTATTCGGATTCTACTTAGTGTGAGCCTTCTTTTTCCGGTTCTGGCGGCTCGCACCATCTCCGCGCAGACCGCTACTGCGGCGCAGTGCGTCGACTGCCACAGCAAAGTCACGCCCAACATCGTCTCCGATTGGAAGCTCAGCAAGCACAGCGGAGTCGAGGTTACGTGCGTGACTTGTCACGGCGACCAACACACATCTGCAAGCGACGTGGCGAAAGTGAAGATCCCCACGCCGGAAACTTGCGCCCAGTGCCACGAGACGCAGGTCACACAATTCCGGAAGGGCAAACACGCCATGGCGTGGGCGTCGATGAAGGCCATGCCGACCATTCACTGGCAGCCCATGGCCATGACTCAGGGCGAGAAGGGTTGCGGCGGATGCCACAAGATCGGGGATAAGACTCTGGCGGAGGTGGCCGAACTCCGCCAAAACGGCGCAGGCGCCGAATTCGGAGCGGCGCAGTGCGATGCGTGCCATACCCGTCACACTTTCTCCGCCGAAGAAGCCCGCTCTCCGCAGGCCTGCGAGACCTGCCACATGGGATTCGACCATCCCCAGTGGGAAATGTACTCGGCGTCGAAGCATGGAGTCAGGAACGATCTGAAGCAGAAACACGTGTTGCCTGCCGACGCAGCGGCGCCGACGTGCCAAACCTGCCACATGCAGGACGGCAATCACGAGGTGCGCACGGCCTGGGGATTCCTAGCTGTTCGCCTGCCCCTGCCGGAAGACAAGACTTGGGCGGCTGACCGGGCGACGATTCTTGAGGCGCTGGGCGTTCTCGATCCGCAGGGGCAGCCGACGGCGCTGGTCGCCACGGTGAAGGCCGCCGACCTTGCCCGCCTCACCCAGGAAGACTGGCAGCGCGAGCGCGACAAGATGATCAAGACCTGCAATCAGTGCCATTCGGTAAACTTCGCCAAACAGCAACTGGAGCAGGGCGACGACATGATCAAGAATGCCGATCATCTGATGGCCGAAGCGATCAGGATCGTTGCCGATCTTTATAAGGACGGTGTGTTGGCCAAGCCGGCGAACTACGCCTACCCGTTTCCTAACCTGCTGACGTTCCACGACGCGCCCACGGTAATCGAGCAGAAGTTGTTCGTCATGTATCTCGAACACCGGATGCGGACGTTTCAGGGAACGTTTCACGCGAGCCCAGATTACGCGCTGTGGTATGGCTGGAGCGAGATGCAGCGGGACCTGACGGAGATTAAGGAACTGGCGGTGCAGATGCGGCGCGAAAGGCAAGGAGCCACACTGAAACCGGCGGTGAGATAGAGCCCGGCGCAACCGGAGTAGCGAGCGTCAGCCCGCGGGCTTCTCCACAACGGGTGCCCACATTCGGCGATTGCCTGCCCCCTGAAGTGCCGAAACGGCGGCCTTTTTGCCGCTGACGGCACGACTCCGCTCTTCGTTCGCCCAGTTGCCATGCTTTTGGAAGGGCACGTGCTTCTGGTCATTCTGTCATGCGGACGAGTGTGTGAATTCAGATGAAACGACGAGCTAACGACAAATCCGGCGAAGAGCAGATCGGGAAAGATCCAGAATGAACGATGACAAGCTTCCTCTGCCGGCACCACAGCGTGCTCCCATACTTGTGCTGCTCACCAGCCACTGGGTGAGCAGGCTGGGCGTCGCGCTGGTAACCACGGCTGGATTCTCCTGGCTGTTCGTTCTGCCAACTGAGCTTCGAGGCCACACCAGCAATCCCTACATCGGAATCCTCGTCTTTATTCTGATCCCGGTTATCTTCGTCCTCGGACTGGTCTTGATCGCGCTCGGGATGTTCCTTGCCCGTCGGCGCATCCTCCGCGCCGAACAGGATTTGTTTACAGCGGGAGACCGCCAAACCTATATTCGGAAGCTTGCCATCTTCTTCGCCGTAACTACGGCCGCAAACATCGTCATCGGGACACAAGGCACCTACCGCGCTGTTGAGCACATGGAAACGCCACAATTCTGCGGCCAGAGTTGTCACGTCATGAAACCGGAATTCACCACCCATGAGAACTCTCCCCATGCGAGAGTCCGATGCGTGGATTGCCACGTTGCGCCGGGTGCAACCGGTTGGGTGGAGAGTAAGAAGGCCGGTACCCGGCAGTTGATTGACACGGTTTTCAGACGCGTTCATTACCCGATTGAATCGGCCATGGAAAGCAACCGCCTGGTTCCAGCTCGCGAAACTTGCGAAGGGTGCCACTGGCCCCAAATGTTCGACGCCGTAAAGCTGCGCGTAATTTTTCATTTTAAGGACGACGAGGCTAACACGCAGACGCAGACCGTCCTGATGATGCTCACGGGAGGCGGAAATCTTGGCGGCATTCACGGCAAACATATGGGCCCTGGAGTCGAGATCCAGTACGCGGCCGCCGATCCCAAACGTCAGACCATCCCATGGGTGGAATACCGAAATCGGAGTACCGGCGAGACGCGAACCTTCTTAGCGGATGGCTCGACCGCGCAATCGGTTGCCAGTCTGCGTCGCCATGAGATGCAATGTGTGGACTGTCACAACCGTCCGACCCACACGTTCGAGCTTCCGGAACGCGCGGTGGATAAGGCCATGGGCCTGGGGCGAATTTCCACTACCCTACCCTTCATCGAGAAAAAAGCGGTCGAGCTGCTCAAAGCGAATTATTCGAGCAACGAAGAGGCCTCGCATGCTATTCCGGACGCGTTAGCTCGCTACTATCAGCAAAACTATCCGGCCCTCTCATCCCAGCGTTCCCAGGACATCGCAAATGCCGGCAGCCAGATCGCCGCAATCTATAACCGGAATGTATTTCCGGACCTGAAGGTCACCTGGGGCACGTATCCCAACAATCTCGGCCATACCGACTTCCCGGGGTGCTTTCGCTGTCATGACGGATCGCACTCCACGTCGGATAAGAAGCTAACTATTGTGCAGGATTGCAACGTGTGCCACGAGCCGCTCGCCATTGAAGAAGCGTCTCCTGGGGTATTGAAAACCCTGGGTCTCCAGGACCGCATTGCTAGGCTGCAAAAACAGTGAGGCCAAAAGACTCCAAGCTCTTCTAACGCTAGATTCGCTGATAGTACCGCCTGCAAATCCAGATTCAACTTTATTGGCGACAAGGTTCTCTCTCAAATCCGGCGGCCACTGCGGATTCTCGACCCGGCGCAAGCGGTGTTCGATCCGGACCAGAATGGCACAACAATTGCGAAAAGAACAATTGAGCAATTTTTTCTATGAGGCTCAGTCGAAGCTGCCGCATTTCTCAACCAGGAAGGGTGCGCGTACGAGATGTGGAAACACATGATGCGCGCAGGTGAGGAATTCGTCGCATCCAGCCTACTTCAACGATGAATTAGCCCTTACGCTACTCGGTGCATGATCGAAAGCCCATATACGGTCACACCGGCTACGGAGTGCCCGCCTCTGGGCTGATTTCTCCAGCTGCACAGCCATTGTCGTGACCCTAGAGGTGTCCCAGCTGGCAAGGGAATTGCAAATAGGCATGGAACAGCCGCGCTAATCGCGATTGGGGCGCGATAAAAGTTAGCCCGGCAGCGCATATCAATCGCAAGCTCCAGAGTGGGGCGGAGTTGGTAGACGGGGAATTCAGACGGGCGGCCGTGCGGGCCGTAAAAACTGAGTGGGAATCAAATCGAGGATTGATCAATGGCCTACAAGAAGCTTTGGATCACGCTGGGCGTGGTCATGCTCGCGTCATTTGCCGTACTTGGTGGTGTTGGATACAAAGCGATCAACGCTGGACCACCGATCCCATCGAAGGTCACGACTGCCGATGGTCAAGTGTTGTTCACAGGGGAAACAATCCGTGATGGGCAAAATGTCTGGCAGTCCACAGGTGGCCAGGAAATCGGCACAATCTGGGGGCATGGGGCCTATGTCGCTCCCGATTGGAGTGCAGACTATCTGCATCGGCAATCGGTGATCGTTCTCAACGATTGGGCGCGCGAACAGGGCGCGGCGAATTATGCCGCTCTGCCTGCGGAGTCCCGTGCGGCGCTTCAAGGGCGCTTGACCGAACTGACTCGGCACAACACCTACGATCCTCGAACGGACACGATTGTGCTCGACACAGAACGTGCGAAGGCATTCGACGAATTGGCAAAGTATTACGCTGACGTCTATGGACAAGGACGAAACGAGTACGCCATTCCTGCCGGCGCACTGACCGATCCCGCTAAACAACATCAGATGGCAGCATTTTTCTGGTGGACCGCGTGGGCCGCCAGCACGAATCGGCCGGGTGAGGAAGTCAGCTACACCCAGAATTGGCCACATGAAGAACTCATCGGCAATCGCCCCACGGGAGAGATCATTGTTTGGAGTGTAATCAGTTTCGTGCTTCTCCTCGCCGGTGTCGGTGGGATGGTGTGGTATTTCGGATCTCAGCAGCACAATGCTTCCTCGGGAGCCATGCCTCATAGCGATCCTCTCCTGGGGCTGAAGCCCACTCCCTCACAAAAAGCGACTGTGAAGTATTTCTTCGTGGTGGCAGCGCTCTGGGTAGTGCAGGTTGCATTGGGCGCAATTGTCGCCCATTACGGCGTCGAAGGAGGAGGATTCTACGGAATCCCGCTCGCGAAGTGGTTGCCGTATTCCGTGGCACGAACCTGGCACTTGCAGATCGGCCTCTTCTGGATTGCCACTTCTTGGCTTGCCACGGGCTTGTACATCGTGCCTGCCGTGAGTGGCATCGAGCCGAAGGGCCAACGATTCGGTGTTAATGCTTTATTCGTGGCGCTAGTCGCAGTGGTTGTTGGTTCGCTCGCCGGCGAGTGGATGGGAATTGAGCAGAAACTCGGGAACCTCTGGTTCTGGTTCGGATCGCAGGGCTATGAATACGTTGACCTCGGTCGTGTGTGGCAGATTCTACTCTTCGCCGGCCTCACGTTCTGGCTCTGGCTTATGTGGCGCGGCATTAAGCCGGCACTCGCGCGGCGCGACGAGAATCTCTCGTTGCTCATGTTGTTCCTGGCAGCAAGCATTGCCATTCCTTTGTTCTATGGGGCTGGGTTGATGTACGGCCAGCGGAGCCCGCTTATACAGGCTGAATACTGGCGCTGGTGGGTGGTTCACCTCTGGGTAGAAGGTTTCTTTGAGGTCTTTGCGACCGTCGTAATCGCGTTTCTGTTCACGCGTCTGAAATTGCTGTCGGTCTCGTCGGCAACCCGCGCGGTTCTTTTCTCTACGGTTGTGTTTCTGTCGGGCGGCATTATTGGAACATTCCACCATTTGTATTTCACGGGAGTACCGAGTGCCGTGCTAGCGCTGGGATCGGTGTTCAGTGCACTGGAAGTAGTCCCACTCGTTCTCGTTGGGTTCGAGGCTTGGGAGAATATTCGACTCTCCCGCGGCACAGCGGACAGCCCTTGGGTCAGCGCGTACAGATGGCCAATCTACTTCTTTGTCGCAGTCGCATTCTGGAACTTTGTCGGAGCTGGACTCTTCGGATTCATGATCAATCCTCCAATCGCTTTGTACTACGTGCAGGGACTGAACCTCACTCCCGTACACGCCCACACGGCCCTGTTCGGAGTGTATGGCATGCTCGGTCTGGGGCTGATGTTGTTCTGCCTGCGTGCGCTAAAACCGGGGCGGCAGTGGAAGGAGCGTCCACTCGCTATTGCTTTCTGGTCGATTAACTTGGGCTTGGCTGCGATGGTCCTGTTAAGCATGTTGCCTGTGGGACTCATGCAAGCCTGGGCTTCGGTTGAATTCGGTACCTGGTACGCACGATCAGCAGAATTTCTTCAGACACCTCTGCTGACTCATCTGCGCTGGATGAGGATGTTCGGTGACTCTTTGTTTGCGTTAGGGGCGATGGTGCTGGGATGGTTCGTCCTTGGACTTGTGACCGGGCACTCTTTTGAAAAACGAGAGTCCATCAAACTGGCGGACCCGGCACGCAAACTTGCCACCCAGTCTGGGGACTAGTCACTTTAAGACTGTGCCCATCAGAGCTTCGGATCTAGTGACCCAGATGACTAATTCAAACAACTGAACCAGCGGGAAAAGGAAGGATTCATGCCCGATAAAGACTACACGTTTGTACCTGACTTGCTTCAAGAGGTCGCGCCACCGGACACGGGAATGACAAGCTGTGTGTTGCATAAAGACGAGCGATTCAACATCACCCTATTTGGTTTTGCCGCAGGGCACGAGTTGAAAACCCATTCAGTTCCCATCCCGACCCTGATCTTCGTAGTCGAAGGAGAAGGCGAGTTCGACCTGGGCAGTGAGACAGTCCAGGTCAAATCCGGTTCCTTCATTCGCATGGAACCGCTTCTCCCACATGCCGTGAGAGCGAAGACTCCGTTTCGGATGTTGTTGGTCCAAGTGAAGGACCGCAGCATCCAGAAATAGTACCGCTTTCACCTGAAATTCGGTCCTGGCATCTTAGCTCTGCCTCGAAGCTCGCCAGCAAAACCATACTGGGGTTCGACCGTCGATGATGAGGCGCAGAACACTTGGTGAAAAACCAGGTGCTCATCCCGTTTCAGTCTGGCTCCGTATTGGGAGGAAAACCGCATCTATTCGGGAGCCAGTAAGCTAGCATGTAGCCGATCTCGCGTTTCCACTGGTAGTTGTGTGGAGTGGATAAATTAGGTTCGGCCACAAGCATGATTTCTCGCATCTGATTGCTGAGATGGAAAGCAATGGCTGTTCGCCGTTTTGCTCCAAAGAGTTGCGATGTTCAGAACGATGTGCTGACCGATACTGGTGCGTTCCTGTAAACGGTGGATTCTGCAGCTAGACGCTCTCTCGATACAGCCCCACGTGAATCCATCTGACCATCGATTACCCTCTGAGAACCGGGATATAATTCCTTACACTCGTGCTCATCGGGATCATTGGTGA
>Ga0326728_10009005_pt1 | contig 24303 bp, 26 predicted proteins | sample MB3enrmetagenome_FD_207602 | JGI IMG/M metagenome (GOLD analysis project Ga0326728, IMG submission 207602) | Lab enriched peat soil microbial communities from McLean, Ithaca, NY, United States - MB31MN | ecosystem: Environmental > Terrestrial > Soil > Wetlands > Peat | place: USA: New York... | reverse complement strand
CGGATTTGAGCGGATAGGCTGTTTCCGGCAAGTCCCTATGCCGGGTGGCGCCAAGGCTATAAAAGAACCCTGGCGCATGGCCTTCAGTTACCTGTGGAGCATCGATCCGGATAGCGCCGAAAGCAGATACGCAGACGTGCTGGAATCGGGTGTCGGACGCCCGTCGGCGGATTGCGGGGCAAACCGGGAAGTGAAAATAATCGAGCAGATGCTTTCACGAAGGTTGAACTGCCCGCTCACATCCTCCTGCGGCAGGCTCTTCGACGCCGCAGCCGTTCTTAGTGGAATACGCCTGTGCGTTAACTATGAGGGGCAGGCGGCAATCGAACTCGAACAGGCCGTCGAAACCGATGACGGATACTATGAAGCCGGATTGGAAACCGGCGGTGGCCTTATTTTGATCGATCAATTTCCGATCATAGAGGCGCTGGTCGAAGATATGAGGCGCAGGGTCGCTCGGGGCGTAATCGCCGCGCGATTCCACAACGGCTTGATTCGAATTCTGGGCAAAGCCGCTGTTGAAGCTGCCGAAAGGACCGGCATCAACAGGGTGGCGCTTAGCGGAGGAGTTTTTCAGAACGCTTATCTCTCCGAGCGGCTGGAAAGAGATCTTTCCAGGATGGGTCTGGAAGTCTACGCTCATATTGAAGTGCCTGCAAACGACGCATGTATTTCGCTCGGCCAGGCATGGATCGGCGCGCGGCGGATTATCGCCGGGCTCGATCCGGATTGAGTTTGTCAGTCTTAAAGTCTTAGAGACAATGGTTTTTGAAGGAACTTTTCAAAATGAAATACCTTGAGGAATACAGGGACCCTCTTCTTGCCAGGAGCCTTATCGAAAGGCTTCGGCGAAAGGCTCCCGACAGGCAGGTAAGGCTGATGGAAATCTGCGGCACGCATACGGTCGCAATTTTCAGGTCCGGAATGAGACAGCTCTTGCCGCCGCAGATAAAACTAATCAGCGGTCCTGGCTGTCCAGTATGTGTTACGGCAAGTGAAGACATAGACAGGGCGATATGGCTTGCACAGCAGCCCGGAGTGATCGTCACGACCTTCGGGGATTTGGTGCGGGTGCCTGGTTCGTCCTCTTCGCTTCATTTCGAGAGGAGTAAAGGGGCAGACGTCAGAATCGTTTACGCGACCCTCGATGCACTGCAGATCGCTCGCGACAACCCGGAGCGGCAGGTCGTATTCATAGGCATAGGGTTCGAGACGACGGCCCCGACAATAGCCGCCGCGATCCTGGAGGCCTCCAGGCTGGGTGTGAATAACTTCTCCGTATTTTCCGCGCACAAACTCCTTCCGCCGGCGATGAGGGCGCTGCTTGAAGCTCATGAGGTCAATCTGGATGGATTTCTGTGCCCCGGCCATGTCAGCACCGTAATAGGCGCGGGCGCATACCAGGAAGTTGTAGACAATTATAAGGTTCCCTGTGTGGTTACAGGTTTCGAGCCTCTTGACATCCTGCAGGGTATCTCGCTTCTGATAGACCAGATCGAGAGCGGAAGGGCCGAAGTCGAAAACCAATACCGCCGGGCTGTGACCCGGGAAGGTAACTCTGCTGCGCGCAAGCTCATAGAAGAGATCTTCGAACCCGCCGATTCAACTTGGCGCGGAATAGGCACTATTGCTAAAAGCGGGCTGGCTTTTCGTTCCGAGTGGAAGGGGTTCGACGCGGCACAGCGATTTTTGATGCCGGAGATAACCGTGAAGGAGCATCCGGGGTGCAGGTGCGGAGAGGTTCTCCGTGGGGTCATGACCCCGCCTGAATGCGGCCTTTTCCGGAAGGTCTGCTCTCCTCAGGACCCGAAGGGGCCGTGCATGGTGTCGGCTGAAGGGACCTGCGGAGCATACTATAGATACAGTGAGTAGTGAACAGTGAGCAGTCGGGAATGAGCAAGACCGCGATGGAGTCATAAAATGGACCCTGGACTTATTCAGCTTGACCAGGGAAGCGGTGGGCGTGCAATGCACGAACTGATCGATACCCTGTTCGTAAGCGCCTTCAACAACCCGCTTCTCGCGGAAAGAAACGACAGCGCCGTTATTGAGATCCGGGGTGAACGCTTGGCAATGACCACGGATTCCTACGTGGTCGATCCTATTTTCTTCCCCGGAGGCAACATCGGAAGCCTCGCAGTGCATGGGACGGTGAACGACCTTTCGATGCTGGGTGCAAAGCCTCTCTATATCACTTCCGGGTTCATCCTGGAAGAAGGACTCGCCTGCGGAGATCTGGAAAAAGTAGTCATGTCGATGGCGCAGGCCGCTCGGGAAGCTGGCGTGCTGGTGGTTGCAGGCGATACCAAGGTGGTCCCGAGAGGAAAGGCCGACAAACTGTTTATCAACACCAGCGGAATCGGGATATTGCCCCCCGGAATCGATATCAGCGGCAGGAATGCCCGGCCTGGAGACCAGGTGCTCATTAACGGCACGATCGGCGATCACGGGATGGCCGTACTTTGCAAAAGGGAAGGTCTCGCATTCGAAAACGAGATCCAAAGCGACGCTGCAAGCCTTAACGGTCTGATCGCGCTGATGCTGGACGCCTTTGCCGGAATTCACGTTCTTAGGGATCCTACCAGGGGCGGTGTTGCGACGACCCTTAATGAGATAGCCGAGCATTCAGGGGTGGGCATCAGGTTGTTTGAGGAGGCGCTTCCCGTCCGGGGAGACGTTCTCGGAGCTTGTGAGCTTCTTGGACTCGACCCGCTTTATGTCGCCAATGAGGGGAAGGTCCTTGCGATAGTGCCGGCGCAAGGCGCTGACGCCGTTTTTTCGGCCATGAAATCCCATCCGCTCGGTCGGGCTGCATGCAGGATAGGGGAGGTAGTTTCGAATGATCCCGGCAGGGTTTTTTTACGCACTCGGATTGGAGGCCACCGCCTCGTGGACATGCTTCGTGGCGAACAACTCCCGCGTATCTGTTAATTGGAATGACCGATGCTCATAAAGGGAGAAGCCTTATCAGGCAAGAAAGGGGACAAATGCCTTCTGTGCCATGATGTTTTGGAAGACATTTCCAGGTGCATAGGGATTTGCCCGTCCTGCGTCAGAAATCGTCCCGATGAGAGCAGGGAACGCATCGAGCAGGTTCACGCGGAATCCAGGCAAATGTTCGGCCTCCCGACCCGCCCGGCGGCTAATCCCGATGGAATTGAATGCAAGCTTTGTTTCTTGCGCTGTAAGCCGGGAGAAAACCAGAAAGGATACTGCGGGGTCAGGCTGGGGAATAAATCAAGTATGCGAAAAGACGGCCGGTCGCGTGGCCTGGTCTCCTTTTACCACGATCCTCTCCCCACTAACTGCGTGGCCGACTGGGTTTGCGCCGGCGGGACCGGCGCGGGATATCCGCTTTTCGCCCACGATCGCGGCACGGAAGTGGGTTTCTATAATCTGGCCGTTTTTTTCGAAGTCTGCAACCTCAATTGCCTCTACTGTCAGAATTGGTCGTTCAAGGCGTCCCATCTTTCGCCCAGATGGTCCGGGATTCAAGCCCTGGAAAATGAGGTGAACCATTTAACGAGCTGTATATGCTTTTTCGGGGGCGACCCCGGTCCGCAACTTCCTTACGCCGTTCGCCTCAGTCATGCGGCGCGGAAGAAAAACCCCGGAGGAATTCTTCGTATCTGTTGGGAGACAAACGGAGCTATGCATTCTTCCGGCCTCAAGGAGATGATAAAGCTCTCCCTGCAGTCCGGGGGCTGCGTGAAAATAGATCTGAAGGCCTGGCGTCCGGGAACGCACCGAGCTCTTTGCGGCTTTGAAAACTCAAAAATACTTGATAATTTTACGAAAGCAGCCGAGTGGTCTTCAGTGCGCGAGTCTCCACCAGCTCTGGTTGCCAGCACACCCCTGATTCCGGGATACGTGGATGAAGATGAGGTGTACGGGCTGGCTTCATTTATCGCTGCAATAAATCCCGATATACCTTACGCTCTTCTAGCTTCCGCCCCCCAGTTCCTGATGGATGGCTCTCCAACTACCTCGACCGCTCAGGCTAACGCCTGTTTGGAAGCCGCAAAACTGGCCGGTCTTACCCGCGTTCGGCTCGGCAACGCACATTTGCTTGGTTGAAACAGTTCCTCTCCCTTGACAAGACAGACCGCCGATAACTATGTTCCGCTATGTTTTGGGGCATCCAGTTTTACAGACGTGCCAACCTGGGTCAACATTGTCCTTTTCTGATTGAAGCACCATTTTCATTCACCTGCTGCGCCTTACCGAAGAGAAGGGGGGGAAATAACCGGCATCCATTGCGCCATACAACAGCGAGAGTGTGAAATACAAACATGGTTGTCTTGTTTTTCGTGAACATTAACAAGGAGGATTACAATGAAAGGTCGCAATTTCGCAATTTGTTTAGTGGTATTTCTCTCAATCGGAATTTTCGCCGCCGTGGGATCTTTACAAGCCGCAGAAACTGCTTCGCCGTACCAGGCCATAGCGGATGGCGCAAAGCAGATGATGGACGCAAATAAGAGGATAATGGACATAATGTCGAAGAAAGGCATGGTGGACGCAGACCTTAAGGCCGCCGACAAGATGATGGAGGATGGCTTTGCCATGATAATGAAAGGCGAGGCTATGATGGCGACCGACAAGGCTCAAGCTCAGTCCATGGCGTCGCAGGGCGGAAAAATGATGTTGCAAGCCCATAAGAAGGTTGCAGCCGAAGTGGAGAAGAAAGGAATGACGCAGGAGTGCAAGATCGATCTTTCCGACTGCACCATGGCAGAGAAGAAGATAAAGGAAGGGGCGTTGGAGTGGTTCTTCGGTAGCGGCGTCTAGGAAGGAAACCGCCCGCTAGGCCGAATTTACTCCTTCCAGGAATTCAAAGTTAATGGATAAAGTTTGACACTTCGAAGGGAGCCTGCCTGCTGCGGCGCCGCAGGGGCGCAAAGCTCCCTTCGGCAGGTCCCATAGGACCTTGTCAGGGCCTATGGGACCTATTGCCTTCATCCTCCACCCGTCCATCATCCCGGTTGCAGAGACTATTTCTTTTCCACAGGGTACTGGCTCAGTACCCATTCATTCCATCCGCCTTTAAGTACTTCAATTTTCTTAAACCCTGCGCTTGCAAGTTGTTGCGCCACACGGGCGCTGGTGGCCTCGTTGAGTCAGGCGCAGTACAAGACAATGGTCTTGTCCTTTGGATAGTTCTTCATCCATTCTTGGGTGTCGGGAGGCGACTGCCGCTGCGCGCCCTGAATTTTCCACTCAGAGGAATCCCAGTCATGCGAAGCGCGAACGTCGATTACGATCACGTCCGGCGAGGTCAGTTCCGCCTTTAATTGATCCTTGTCGATCAAAGTAATTCCTTCGGCCGCGCCGGCCAAAGATGTTGCTAAAATTACGATCAGGAATGCCGGAAGCAGGTACTTGAACCTTGAGATTCGCATTTCGTTCTCCTTTCGGAAGGTTTGGAATCAGATTGAAAAGGCAGAAATCAGAGTCCGCCGTCAATGCATGTCGATAATACTTCTGTTCGAACTGTCAAGGGAACGGGGCATATTAACCGGATTGTCCGGCTTCCCCGGATGCAAGAGGCGTCGATTTGCGTGGAATCACGGAGAAAAAAGCTGAAGACAGGCAGCAGCGACCGCGGGCCGGGCGCCGCAAACCCGGGCGACAAGTTGAATTTAATGGAATACCTGGCGCACTACGGTTCAGTATGTCCGCAGCAACTCACTTTTCACTGTTTCTAAAGCGCTCTCATCCATTCCGGCTTTAGCGCTGTTTCTCCATTTAGTGCTGAGTCTAGCAGTTGTATAGCCTTATCCTTGTCCGCAGGCATTCTGAGTCTTAGCGGCAGATAATTCGAAGCGTGGTTGGCGAAGAAAAGGCCGCGCGTAATGTTGGTGTTGACCAGCATCTCGCGCAGTTCTTCAAGCATTTCGCGGGGGGTAAGCAACTCGAATCGACCCTCTTCCAACTGCGTCTCTAAGGAAGTGCCGGGGCAAATCATTAGCGTCAGGACGCCAACGTAATTGGGATCGATTGCTGAAAGCGCTTGGCCCGTTGCGCGCGCGTGTTCGAGCGATCTTTGGCGCCCGGCGATCCCGAGGATGACCATTACGGAGAGTTTCATTCCGGCAGCCCGGATTTTCCGTCCGGCCTCTATCATTCGCTCCGGGGTGTGTCCCTTTCGCACGTCTTTCAATACCTGCGCGTCTCCGCTCTCCAGGCCATAATAAACAATTTCCAACCCAAGGTTGCGCAACGTTGCCAGTTCCTCATCGGTTTTGCCCAGAATTCCCTTGGCGTTTGCGTAAGTCCCCACACGTTGAACCCGGGGCATCTTTTCCCTTATTCGGGACAGTATCCGCTCGAGTCTTTTCTGCGGGATGATAAGAGCGTCGCCGTCGATCAGGAAGACTCTCCGCAGAAACTGCAGATTTTTGGCGGCATAATCGATATCTGCGTCTATTGTGGCGTCGTCTTTTATATTGAACCGCTTTTCCTTATAGGTGCCGCAAAAGGTGCACTTGTTATGCGAGCACCCGAGCGTAACCTGGAGCAATATACTGTCCGCTTCGCTGGGAGGCCGAATGATAAAGCCTTCATAGTGCATTCCGTCCATGTTCACTCTCCACGTGGTAGATCGAAATTGAGATAATATAACTCATTTCGAGAAATTGGGCAGGCTTATTGCGACAACTGCGAGTTGGCGCTTTTTTCCCATAACTTGGCATATTTAAGTATAGTATAATATGCATAGAGAAGCGACAGGATCAATCCGACTTTGCCGTCAAGGAAGCCCATCTTTTGAAAATACATGCGCCAGAACGTGGCTGCCGGGTGTGTCAGGATTTGCCAGATATGGAATCTGGCGCCTTCCCTGACCATATCCTCCGCGCGCAGCGTCGAGTAGCGGTCCATTTTTTTTAAGAACTGGTCAAGATTAAGAAATGGAAACTGAATTATATGTTCCTTGAGGCGGGCCGTTTTACCTGAGACCTCAAAACCTTCATGCACGAGTTGTTCACGGTATTTCATTTTACGTCTGTCGAACAACTGCGGCTGCCGGTAATCCGGATACCATCCGCAATGGCGCACCCAGTAGTTGAGAAAGTGGCTTTTACGCGGGATGAAATAGGCATCGGCGTCGGGTGCGCCGGCTAATTTCGCCAGGATTTCTTCGCGCAACTCGGGTGTCGCCCGTTCGTCGGCATCCATACTGAGAATCCAGTCGTTTGCGCACTGTTCGACGGCAAAATTGCGCAGCTTCCCGAAACCCTGGAATTCCTTTTCAAGGATTTTGTTTGTGTAATTTTGACATATTTGCACTGTGCGGTCGGTGCTGAAAGAATCAACTACTACAATTTCATCGGCCCAAACGACGGATTCGAGGCAATCGCGTATTTTGGCTTCCTCATTGTAAGTGAGGACGTAAACGGATAGTTTCCGCCTCTGCATTTATCCTCCAAAGAATGTTCCACTTGGGAAGCTCCTGGCCGCTATAGTCGCCTGATGCCGGCCGGAATCTGAAAACGAGTGCTCAAAACCTCTATGGTCCGGTCCGGATCATCGCCGTCGAAAATTGCCGAAATGGAGGCGACCGTGCAGCTTAGCGACAGCAGAGGAATGTTTCCGTCTCTCACGGTCGATGCGAGAGCGTCGGCAATTCCGTAGCGATCGCCAAAATGCGGGCCATGTGCAAAGAGGGCAAAAACCGGGCCTCGACAAAGATAGCCATTGCCGGGGAGATTTCTGTCGAAAGCCAGCTTTGCCGTTTCACGCCTGTCTCCTGCCAGGACGAACGAAACATGGTTGTCCTGTTCGCCGCAGGCGGAGCTTGAAATAAAGAAAGGCAGTTTAAAGTCAAGTTTATCCAATTCCAGCAGGAACGCCCCAAAACCATCCATCTGTTCACGAGGCAGTGAAACGTTCCACAGGTCAAGACCTGTCTGACGAGTAAACCCGTAAATGCCGATTATATGCTTATCATACAAGAACTTGACCTCACCTGAATCCCGATCGTCCATCCGGCAGGCGGCCCGCCAATTTTCGAACGAGGCTCTGGAGGGAAGAGCAAAGCAGTGAAAAATGTTTTGCATGGCTGTTTGGAAATCCGATGACGAAACGACCACCGTAAGGGCGGACGGAGAGCTGCCGATCGCGTACGGTTTGATCGCGCCCGCACCCAGGCTTGCGATTATTAAAGCCATTATTCCAGGTCTTTGGTCATGTGGGAAGATGGATATCGAACAGGCGTCTCGGGCTATTTTCGACGTACAATCATCCCTTCCGTCCGCATCGAGTAAAAATCGGGAAAAATGATCAACGCTTTTTGCGCCCGCAGTAGTTATAGATTCGCCGACTCCGTTGTCGGCCGCATGGGTCAGCATGCCCATGTTTATCCGCTCAGCCGTCAAAATCGAGCAAAGTCTCCCAAGCGGATCCACACCTTGTCTGCATGATAAGTAGAGGCTGGCCCGATTTTCAAGGGTTTTGACGCCATCGAGTTTGATCTTGGATATCTGTTCCATTTATCCCATTTCGCAGAGTTCCTCGGAGCCTACGGGCTCTCCAAAATACTATCACCTGAAAAGAAATGTCCACCAAATAATCGACGGGGATCAAGCTGAAATGATGGAAGAGGAGGTAGCGCATATGCAATCTTATTCCAAGATAAAAAAGATGTTTGGCATATTGAAATCTTTGAGTTATTATGGACATTGGTGGGGGGCAGCCGTAAGCTTCTTGCATTTCCTATTGGTTTTTCCAAGCGCACGTTTTCAGAACTCAACGCCCCAGATCCATTCGCAAAAGCTGGTATTTCCACTTGTCCGCCGACGCCGGACCGGGATTGGAACGGTCTATCCGGTCGAAGTCGGGCACACAATGATGTCTAAATCGATGGTCTGATGCTTTAAGAAGGAGTACGTGCATGACGACAGTCCTGGAATTCAGACCTGACCAAGCCTCCTCGCTGGCTGCGGAGGTCATGGCCAGGTCGGGTCAAAACCTCAATGCCTGTTATCAATGTAGACGCTGCGCATCAGGGTGCCCGGTAGGTGAAGAAACCGGCTACGTGACCCCCGACCGACTGATCCGGATGATCGTTCTTGGCAAAAAGGAAGCTGCTCTCGATAACCCTCTGGTTTGGAAATGCGTATCGTGCCTGACCTGCGGTACTCGATGTCCCAATGACATTATGACCGCCCGGATCGTAGACACTCTCAAGAAAATGGCCAAGGACGCCCATGTTCCTCCCTTGTCCCCGAAGGTGGCCGCCTTTCACAGCAGTTTTGTCGCCGCCGCCAAGCGCTTGGGACGGTTGAACGAGCTGGAGTTCATGGGGCGTTACGAATGGAAAAATACCTTGCAGGCTTTAACGAAATTCAAGTTTCACGAGGCGTTCGAAGAGCACAAAAGTCAGGCCGGGCTGGGCCTCGCCATGCTGCGGAAGGGGAGAATGCACTTCCGGATTCAAAAGATCAGAGGCAAACAGGAATTTAGGCGGCTAATAAAGAGGGGCGGCGAGCAGTTGGCAAAGTCCCCGGCATCGCAGGAGTAGAACATGGAGCTAGCTTATTACCCCGGTTGCTCGCTGAGGGCCTCGAGTGAGATTTACGATTTGCAGTGCAAACGGGTTCTGCCGGCCATTGGAATTAACCTGCACGAACTCGATGACTGGAACTGCTGTGGAGCCACATCAGCGAGCAAGATGGACGATTTTCTGGCCATTGCCATGCCGGCGCGCAACCTGGGAATCGCCGACGCATCGGGATACGCCGAGTTGGTTATCCCCTGTTCGGCTTGCTACAGTCGAATGCTGGTTGTCCAGAAGGTGCTCGAGTCAGAGAAAGGCATTTTAAATGAGATCAATGGGGAATTGTCCAAGAAGGTCATTGGAAAGACTCGAATTTTGAGCATTTTGGAGGCCATTGGACCTGTGGCAAGTTCCGGAGAGTTGGCCAAAAGCGTTGTCAGGAAGCTGGAAGGCCTGAAGCCCGCCTGCTACTACGGATGTATGCTGACACGCTTTCCATATGGAGTGCCGGTGCCGGACAGTGTGGAAAATCCCCAAGGTATGGAGACGATCCTGAAAATTCTGGGGGCGACCCCTCTGGATTGGAGCTACAAAACGGACTGCTGTGGCGCCTCTGCAGCGGTGAACGACAATGAGACCTCTATCAAGCTCATGTCCAAGATCATGAAGGATGCCATCGCGCGGGAGGCCAACTGTTTTGTTACCACCTGCCCTATGTGCCAGTTAAACTTGGACGCATATCAGGAAAAGGTCAAAGCCGCTTACGGTATCGACCGGAGCATGCCCGTTTATTTCATCACCGAGCTGATCGGCGTCGCCGTCGGGCTGTCTCCTGCAGATCTTGGAGTGGGTCGGCATTTCGTGGACGCTATGGCTTTGTTAAGGGAGTTGAACCTCTATGAATGAGACATCCTCTGCGGGAAGTCGGAAGCGCGGGTCGGTGGTAATAGTAGGGGGGGGTATCGGCGGAATGCAGGCTGCCCTCGACCTTGCCGAGAGCGGTTACAAAGTGCACATGCTAACAAAAGAATCGTCCATTGGCGGCACCATGGCCATGCTCGACAAGACTTTCCCTACCGGTGACTGCTCCATGTGCATGATCTCACCCAAACTAGTGGAGGTAGGCCGTCACCCGGATATCAACGTCATTCCTCTTGCGGAGGTTACCTCTGTCGGTGGGGAAGCCGGAGATTTTTCGGTGAAGGTGAAGCAGCACCCCCGGTATGTAGACACTGAGAAGTGTACGGGCTGCGGTGAATGCGCAAATGTATGCCCGGTTGTGCGCAAGAACGAATACGACCAGGAGATCAGTGAACGCCGGGCGATATATCGCCGGTACGCGCAGGCAGTTCCGGGGTCGTTTGCTATTGAGAGGCGCGGCACATCTCCATGCAAATCAACCTGCCCGGCTCATATCTCGGTCCAGGGATATGTGGCCTTGACTGCTCAGGGCAGATTCCAGGACGCCCTGAAACTTATCAAGGAAGAAAACCCTTTGCCCGCCATCTGCGGGCGCGTCTGCCATCATCCCTGCGAGAGCGCCTGCATGAGAGGGGAATTTGACGAACCGGTGGCTATCGATTCGATCAAGCGCTTCCTGGCCGACCTGGATCTAAACGCCGAAACCAGGTTCGTCCCGCAGATCAAAGAGAAAAGGGAAGAGAAGGTCGCAATTATAGGTTCCGGTCCGGCTGGCTTGTCATGCGCATACTATCTGGCTGTCGAAGGATACCAGGTAACCGTATTTGAAAAACTGCCGGTGCTTGGAGGCATGCTGACCGTGGGCATTCCTTCCTACAGGCTCCCGAAGAACGTTATCGAAGCCGAGATTCAGGTAATCCGGGATATGGGCGTAGAGTTCAAAACTGGAGTCGACATCGGCAAAGATGTTACGATCGCTCAACTCAGGTCCCAAGGATATAAAGCTTTCTTCATGGGGATAGGCGCCATGGAATGCAAAGCGCTCGGCATTTCTGGTGAAGATCTTGAAGGGGTGTTCCCCGGAGTTCAATATTTAAGAGACATAAGTCTCGGTAAGAAAATCCCCCTGGGCGATCGCGTCGCGGTTATCGGCGGCGGAAACGTAGCCATGGATACCGTCCGAACCGCCCTCAGAAGCGGATCGAAAAAGCCTTTCATCATATATCGGCGAAGCGAGCAGGAAATGCCCGCCAACGAGGAAGAGATCCACGAATGCCGCGAAGAAGGCATCGAGATAATGACGCTTACCAACCCGAGGCGGATCATTGGTGAGAACGGGCGGGTAAAGGCTGTCGAATGTTTGAAAATGGAACTCGGAGAGCCGGACGCAAGCGGACGAAGACGACCGGTGCCTGTTGAAGGGTCCGAGTTCGTGATGGAAGTGGACGCAGTCGTTCCGGCCATCGGCCAGGAATCCGACTGGGCGTGCCTTACAGAGGAGTGTGCCTGCCAGTTGACCGATTGGGGCACGATGAGAATTGACCCGCTGACTTTGCAATCTCATGATCCTGATATATTTGCAGGCGGCGACGCCGTGACGGGACCCAGGACGGTGATCGAAGCAATTGCAGCGGGTAAACAGGCGGCGATTTCGATCTGCAGGTTCATCCGGGGCGAAGACCTTGCCGCCGGGCGCGAAAGGGAATGGCCGGCAGTCGAATATGTTCCCACGGAAGGCTATGACAGAATTCCGCGCGCGCATATGCCCGTTCTGTCTCCTGAAATCCGCACCGGTAACTTCGATGAAGTCCAGTTGGGGTTCACCGAGGAACAGGTAAAGGCCGAAGCGGCGCGCTGTCTCAGTTGCGGAGGGTGCAGCGAGTGCTACTCATGTGTCAAAGTCTGTCCGGCCAATGCCGTCAATTTAGAAGACACCGCCAAGGAGACGGATCTCAACATCGGGGCCATCATCCTCTCTCCGGGTCTCAGGCTCTACGACGCCAAAGTACGGGGTGAACTCGGTTTCGGCCGCTGGCCGAACGTGGTTACCTCCATTCAGTTCGAACGCATCCTCTCGGCCTCGGGACCATATAAGGGTGTCATTCAACGTCCCGGAGACATGCGGCACCCCCGCAAAGTGGCCTGGATTCAGTGCGTCGGTTCTCGCGATCCCCACAATGCAAATCCGTGGTGCTCCTCCGTGTGCTGTATGTACGCGACAAAGCAGGCGGTCATAGCCAGAGAGCACGATCGCAACGTGGAGCCAACTATTTTTTATATGGAAATGAGGGCCTTCGGCAAGGATTTCGACAAATACGTAGCCAGGGCGCAGAACGAGTACGGAGTCCGGTACCTGCGCGCTATGGTTTCAATGATAAGGGAGGAACCCGGGACGGGAAATCTGATCCTCAGATATACCGGTCAAGATCAGGTGCTGGTGGACGAAATCTTCGACATGGCGGTGCTCTCCGTCGGTTTTCAACCTCACGATGATGCTGCTGAATTTGCAAAGACATTTGGCATCGAGACTACGGAATACCTGTTCCCGAAGACGTCCGAATCTGCACCGGTAGAGTCTTCCCGACCGGGCGTTTACGTTACCGGCATCTATCAGGGCCCCAAAGACATTCCGGAGACGGTTGTCCAGGGAAGCGCCGTTGCGGGCAAGGTCATGGCTTTTCTGGCAGAGGCTCGGCGTACGGAGACAACTGTCAAGGAACTGCCGCCGGAACGCGATGTGTCCGGCGAAGATCCGAGGATAGGCCTTTTCGTCTGCCACTGCGGCATTAACATCGCTCAAACTGTTGACGTGGAAGCGGTCGTTAATGCTTTTAAGGACGTCCCCAATGTGGTCCATGCCGAGAACGTGCTCTATGCCTGCTCACAGGATAATCAGGAGAGAATGAAAAGCCTTGTTGAGGATAAGCAGCTCAACCGGGTGCTGGTGGCCTCCTGTACTCCTCGAACCCATTCGCCCCTTTTTCAGGAGACTATCCGGGACGCCGGCCTTAACAAGTACCTCTTCGAACTGGCCGACATCCGGGAACAATGCTCCTGGTGCCATATGGGACTTAAGGAAGAAGCAACACGGAAAGCGATACAGATCGTAAAAATGAACCTGGCGAAAGTCAGGAACCTCGAACCGGTCCATACGGAATCGGTGGGCGTGACGCCTGCGGCTCTGATCATCGGAGGCGGCATTGCCGGAATGACCGCGGCCATCGCCATTGCTGACCAGGGCTACCATACTCACCTGGTGGAAAGAGAAAATTCGCTAGGAGGCCTTATCAGAGGGTTGCGCTGGACCTCGGGCATAAGCGACGTTCAGAGTCTTCTCAAGGATCGGATCGCTACGGTACAGGCGCATCCCGGTATCACCGTTCACACCGGTGTGGAACTGAAGAGCACGGACGGTTTTGTGGGTAATTTCAGGACGACGCTCACTGATGGAACGCAGCTTGAACATGGTGTGGTTGTCGTCGCCACGGGAGGGAATGAATATCGCCCGAACGAATATCTGTACGGAGAAAACGACCGGGTGTTGACTCAGAGGGAACTGGAGCATCGCATAGATGAAGGCCGAGTTCTCCCTGGCGAGAGCTACGTGATGATACAGTGCGTCGGATCTCGGGAGGAGCCCCACAATTATTGCTCCAGGATCTGCTGCCAGGATGCCGTCAAAAACGCCATCGCCATCAAGGAGCGAGACCCCGCCAGCCCGGTGATCATACTTTACAGGGACATCCGGACCTACGGCCTGCGAGAGGATAATTACAGGAAAGCCAGGAATCTGGGCGTTGTGTTTATCCATTACGAAACGGAGAGTAAACCCCTGGTTGAGGCGGCAGGGCAGAAAATCGCGGTGAAAGCCTTCGATGCAATGTTAAATGAAGACGTCACCTTCGAGACAGACTACCTGGTGCTGAGCACCGGTTTAAGGCCCGATCCCGCAGCCGCCAATATAGGCCGTATGTATAAGCTGACCTTGAATCAGGACGGCTATTTTCTGGAAGCTCACGTCAAACTGCGCCCCGTTGACTTCCCCTCCGAAGGAATCTTCCTGTGCGGGCTGGCGCATGCGCCGAAAAACCTGGATGAGACCATAGGCCAGGCATTGGCCGCCGCCGGCCGTGCAGGCGTTGTTCTCTCCCATGAACGTCTGGGAGTTTCCGGCATAGTCTCCAGGCACAACCGAGATATATGCATGTCTTGCCTGACCTGCCTGAGGCTCTGCCCGTTCGATTCACCGTACATAGACGATGACGGAAGGATCAGTCATAATCAGGTCAAATGCATGGGGTGCGGCATCTGCGCCAGCGTTTGTCCGGCTAAAGCCTTCCAGGTAAACTGTTTCAGGGATGATCAGATCTTGCCCATGATTGATGCTCTTACAGAGAATGCGTGATGCCAGTCAGGAACATTTCAGAAGAGAGGATGAGTGCATGACCGAACAGCTTGCGGCAGCTGACAGTAAGGTCGCTGAAATAGAAAGGGTGCAGGAGGCCCCGCCGGGCTGGGAGCCAAATATTCTGGCCTTTGCGTGCCATTATTGTGCTTTTGCGGCGGCAGATCTGGCAGGGGTGATGAGGCTTTCCTATCCCACAAACGTCAAGATCATTCGGCTTCCCTGTACGGGGAAACTAGACCCTTACTATGTGCTAAGGGCTCTTGAGCGTGGGATCGACGGCGTTTTTGTGGCTGGTTGACTGCCAGGACAATGCCATTTCCTGGAAGGAAATCTAAACGCGAAAAAGAGAGTCCAATACCTCAAAACTCTCGTTCCCGAGGTTGGGATCAGTTCGGAACGCATTGAGATGTTCAACCTTTCTGCGGCCGAAGGGCCAAGATGGGCTGAAATTTGTGCTGAATTTACTGGAAGAATAAAGCAACTCGGTCCATCCCCCATCTGGCTGGCGGACCGCAAGCGGGTCGGGAAGGAGTAACTGGCATGATCGTCGGCAAACAGAAGCCACTTGAAGAAATTTGGGACATGGTCAAAGGATATCGGAAGCTTCTCGTTTTCGGCTGCAACACCTGTGTAGCTGTATGTCACGAGGGCGGAAACAGAGAATCCGAAATCCTTGGGTCTCTCCTGCGCATGAAGGCCAAGCAGGAGGGAGTGGATATAGTGATTAAAGACGGTGGAATCGAGCGGCAGTGCGAACACGAGTACTTTGAAAAGGCTGCCGGGGAGATCGAAGAATCTGATGCCGTTCTCTCCTTGGCATGCGGCGCCGGGGTGCAGTTCCTGGGCGAAAAGTTTCCCGGCAAGACCGTCATGCCCGGTCTCAATACGACCTTTATCGGAGTCGTGGACGCTCCAGGGGAGTTCAGCGAGCGCTGCACAATGTGCGGAGACTGCATTCTTCACCTTACTGGCGGTATCTGCCCCATCACGCGCTGCTCGAAATCGATCCTGAATGGTCCCTGCGGTGGAAGCAACAAGGGCTGCTGTGAGATCAGCCCTGATACTCCCTGTGGATGGCATCTGATCCATGAGCGCCTCAAGGCCCAGGGCCGCCTGAGTCTCATCCAGGCTTACATCCCTGCCAAGAACTGGATCACGTCCAGGGACGGCGGGCCGCGCAAGCAGGTGAGGGAAGATATGAAAATGGAAAGGGAGACCGCCGCGGGCTAGGCAGGGGCGGTGTGAGAGAATTCACTTTCATTCATGGTAACAGAGAGGAAGGCCTGGGATGAGTGAGTTGAAGTCCGGAAGCAATTTGGAAAAGGTTCTCAAGGCAGGACATTTTGCCTTTACCGGCGAGTGCGGCCCACCTAAAGGAGCCAATATAGAGCATCTTAGGGAAAAAGGTTCCCCGCTGGTCGGTATGGTCGACTGCGTAAACGTTACGGATAATCAGACGGCAGTAGTGCGTATGTCGAGTTGGGCGGCTTCATTGCTCCTTATACAAATGGGGATTGAGCCTAATTTTCAGATGGTCTGCCGGGATCGCAATCGTCTAGCCATGCAAAGCGACATCCTGGGTGTATATGCCCATGGGGTCCGGAATATGCTTTGCCTCTCGGGGGATCATCAAAGATTCGGAAACCACCCCGGGTCAAAGAATGTCTTTGACTTGGACTCTATGCAATTGATCAATATGGTCAAAACAATGAGGGAAGAGGGCACGTTCTTAAACGGCGAGGAGATCGACGAAAGGCCGAAGCTTTTCATCGGCGCCGCCGAGAACCCGTTCGCCGAACCCTGTGAGTTCAGAGTGCATCGTTTGGCTAAGAAAATTGCGGCAGGGGCTGATTTTATTCAGACCCAGTGCATTTACAATATGGAAAGATTCCGGGAATTCATGAAGCAGGTCGTGGACATGGGTCTTCACGAAAAATGCTACATTCTGGCCGGCGTGACGCCGATGAAAAGCCTCGGTATGGCGCGATACATGGCCAAATCCGTTCCCGGTATGGATGTTCCGGATTCCCTTATCAAGAGGCTTGAGGGAGCAGGCAAAGGAAAAGTTGCAGAGGTCGGGATTGAAATAGCCCTGGAACAAATTGAGGAATTCAAGTCGCTGAAGGGCGTCGCAGGCGTCCACCTCATGGCTATTGAATGGGAACACAAGGTTCCGGAGATCGCCGAACGGGCCAAAATGCTGCCGAGGCCCAAGGTTTGATGGTCTCAGGTTAGATGAGAATTCGGCGGAATCAACTCCCTGATTCCGCTCTCCCCATCGGGAAAGAAAAGTCTGCCGCCACGAGCCCGTTTGAGACCGGGCAGCGGGCGAGTGTGACTTCGTGCGCCTCGATGCTGCGAATATCGGCCGGCCTCGGGCCGGGCACGCCTGTTGCCACCAATCAAAAGAAAGAGTGCATTTTTTCTGCGAATGCATCCCGTCTTCGCAAAACGTACACAATTCATGGGTCCGTTCCTCACACGTCCGTCCAAAGGTTTTTGAGGGAAAGGGGCAATGATGTGAAGAAAAGCGTTTACTATTTTGCATTTTCATGAGCAAATTTAAACGTGGGTATGCATAAAATTCAGGATCAGGAATCCAGAGGAATTTTAGGATGAAAGAGCCCATTCGATTCGTCGGTGCAGGCCCCGGCGACCCCGAGCTCATTACGGTTAAAGGGATGCGGCTTTTGCAGGAGGCGGACAGGGTTGTTTACACCGGCTCCCTGGTTCCGGAAACGCTGCTCCGGTATTGCAAAGCTACTGCCGATATCTATGACAGTTCCTCTTTGACCCTTGAGCAGACCCACGCTATTCTCAGGCAGGGGTACGAGGCCGGAAAAAGAGTGGTTCGGCTTCATACAGGGGACCCGAGTCTGTACGGCGCCATCAATGAACAAATTGCACTGCTGGATCGCGACGGGATCGCCTATGAGGTGACGCCTGGCGTGTCGGCGGCGTTTGCGGCCGCCGCGGCAATCAGCCAGGAACTCACGATTCCAGGGGTCTCCCAAACCGTGATCCTTACCAGGCTTGGCGGAAGAACCTCCGTGCCGGATGGGGAGAAACTCGCGTCCCTTGCTTCGCACCGCGCCACCCTGGTCATTTACCTTAGCGTACAAAGTATCGAAGAAGTTGTCGCCCAACTGAAGGCTCATTATCCGGCCGGCACCCCGGCGGTAATCGTATACCGTGTGGGCTGGCCTGAGCAGAAGCTGATCCGGGGGATCCTTGATAATATAGCCGAGAAGGTGCGTGAGGCCAAAATCGAACGCCAGGCGGTCATCTTTGTTGGTGAGGTATTCAGGGCCAAGGGCCGGGCAGGCGAAGAAATCAAAAGGTCCAGACTCTATGACGAAACGTTCGGCCATCGCTTCAGGGAAGCAAAAAACGAGTGAAGAGATAACGGCTATTTTCGCCATAACGCGAAAGGGTGCTGAGCTGGCGGCTCGGATCAGCGCGCAAATGCCCGGCAGTATCTGTTTCTGCAATTACCGCTACGCTCTGCCGGGAATGACTCTCTTTGCCAGTATTTCCGACGTGTTCCCATCAGTGTGGCGGGACTGTGATTCGATCGTATGCGTAATGAGTTGCGGAATCGCAGTCCGAATGATTTCACCTCTTCTCGAGAATAAGACGGTGGACCCCGCCGTTGTCGTTGTGGACCAGGATGGCCGGTTTGCGATAAGTCTGGTTTCGGGCCATATCGGCGGCGCCAACAGTCTGGCCAGAAAGGTGGCTTCTATTACCGGCGGTCAGGCGGTTATTACGACGGCCTCCGACCTCCAGGACAAGCCCGCAATCGACCTCGCTGCAAAGAAAGCGGGCCTTCGGATCGAAAACAGAGGGGCTCTGAGCAGAATTCAGGCGGCTATCCTCGATGAAGAGCCGCTATGGATATTTGACCCCGGTGGGCTTCTTTTGACGCAACTACCTGAGAACCATGGTTTGCAGGTTATTGGCTCAGAGGGAAATCCGGACGATTTTCGGCATAGTCTGGGGATATGGGTTTCCGAGTTGCTTACCCACCGAAGTGTGAAGTGCCTCAAACTCCGGCCGGCAAACCTCGTAGTCGGAATCGGATGCAATAGAGGGACTGCTTCCGAGGAAATCGTCGAATTTGTCGGCAGGAAACTGAAGGAAAGCAGGCTCACACCTCTTTCGATAAGGAATTTCGCCAGCCTGGATATAAAGTCGGACGAACGCGGGCTTTTGGATGCCGCCGAGACTTTCGACAGGCCGATTCATTTTTGCGCCCGCCATGAGATAGAGGGCATTTTGGTTCCGAACCCATCGGAAACGGTTGCCCGGCACGTAGGAGCGAAAAGCGTATGCGAAGCAAGCGCCCTTTGGAGCGCGGGGACGCGAGAGTTGCTGGTAACCAAACGCAAAGCGCGGAACTGCACTCTTGCGATCGCCAGGGTAAGCTCTCCGTAATCAGCCTGGGACCGGGACACCGGTCCTATATACCCCGGCAAGCGCTCGATGCGCTCGAGTCGGCGGAAACCGTATTCGGATATAAGACCTACCTGGACCTCATTGCCGATCTGCTACAAAATAAAACAGTCTTTTCCAGCGGAATGCGAAAAGAGGTGGAGCGTTGCCGTGGAGCAATCGAACAGGCTCTTAACGGCCTGAATGTCGCCTTGATCTCCAGCGGCGATGCCGGGATTTACGGCATGGCCGGCCTTGTTTTGGATATCTGCAAAGAAATGCAAATCAAAGTGCTCGGATGGGATGAAGAAGATCCTGGCGGGGCGCCCGGTTTTCTTTTGAGGGTGATTCCCGGGATTGCCGCTTTCAACGCGGCTGCTTCTCTTTTAGGCGCTCCGCTCATGCACGATTTTGCCTCCGTTAGCCTCAGCGACTACCTTACCCCATGGGACCTGATCGAAAGAAGACTCTCCGCGGCGGCAGAAGCGGATTTCGTTCTTGCCATATACAACCCCCGGAGCAGGAGCAGGCCGGATTTGCTCGAAAAGGCGCGCCAGATCGTTCTGCGCCATCGCCCTCCGGAAACTCCTGCGGCTGTCGTGCGGCGCGCGATGCGCCGCGGGCAGTGGAAGCACCTGACCACAATAGGGTTCCTCCCGGTTGAGGAGGTGGACATGCAGTCCGTAGTGATCGTTGGAAACAGCCGGACCTATGTATGGAATGGCTGGATGGTTACGCCCAGGGGCTATCTGGACAAATACTCGGTTCTTGGTTAGAGACTGCCCGTGTTTTCCGCTTCCAGGGCCTTCTTCACTGCCGAAAGGATATTTTCAATTGCAGCCGGACGTAACCCTAGCATCTTGGCGCTTTTCATCTCGTTGAGGTCCAGGTCCGGTGTGCGCGTTGGACCAACTGAGAGTTTATGGCACATAGAATTTGCCAGGCTCACGATTTGAGGGAGCTTCGCGGTAGAGTCGGGCTGATGATGGTTCGCTATAGCTTCTTCGATATCCTTGGAAAAACGCCATTTATCGGCCACTATTCCGCCGACGTCGGCGTGATTGAAACCCAGTCTTATCTGCTCGACATCAAAGAAATAGACGCGATCGTTATAGACTTCCTCCATGATTTCTCGCATTACGGCAGGCGCTTTCAAGAAGAGCACAGCCTTGCCGACGTCGTGCATCAGCCCGGCAATGTATGCCTCCTCGCGCCCCCTGAAGCCCACTTCATCACCAATTCTTCGTGCTGCCAGACCGCAACCGATCGCATGTTCCCAGAGGAGCTTCTCTGCAAGCCCCACACTCGCAAACAGGCTTTTGAGGACCGCCGCCATGATTAGAGATCTAACCGAGTCGAACCCCATGAACATTACGGCGTCACGCAAAGTTGAAATAGACCGGGAAGCCCCGTAATATGGTGAATTGGCAACCTTTAAAACCCTGGCGGCAAGCGCCTGGTCTCTTATAAGAAGCTCATGAATTTGCTTAGGCGTTGAGTCTTCGTCCGCGAGCTTCTCAATGACCTGGGCCGCAATATGGGGCATTGGCGGCAGATCTCCGGTCACCTCGACGATCCTGGCTGCCTTGGGCAGACTGCATCCGGGGAGAGCTACAACCCCTTCCGGCGCAGCATCATTCGCTGTGGTCATTCCCAATTTCATAGCCATGCTTCCTCATTTTTGACCGATGATTATGTCATTTACAATGATTCGGCATGAAAGCATATGAACTTCAACGGAAATGACTTTAATCCTTTTTTTCAGCTACAGATTCTTGTCCCGCAGGTGAGGCGGCCTCACCAGTGGCCGCGGGCCCGCTGCAGATTACGCTGACTTGCTCTTGCAGCGTCTTTTTCTCCTTCCGTTCACGCTTGAGCAGGCGGCGGGTTCTGATATGAGGTCTGAACAGGATTGCTAAACCTGCAAGAAATCCGATCAGAGCAGAAAGTAAAATCACCATATATTGTGCCACATCTTTGGTGTCGTGCCCCTCGTTGAAATATAGATTTAACTTCAAGGGGACGAGTTGCTTCCATGTTTCCATGTTTTGATAGATGAAAAGTCCAATGAAGCAAATGATGATAAGAATAACGAGCGTCTTAAACAGCCTCATCAGCGCTCTCCTTCCTGAAGTCGGGTAAAAGTTTGGAGTATGATTGCTGTATGTGTTCGGGAACACTGCGGATATCGGCGAGGGCAGCCATGAAATTCGTGTCGCCCCGCCACCTGGGCACGATATGAAAGTGTAGATGTTCCGCGTAACCTGCACCGGCTTCCCGCCCGAGATTTAAGCCGATATTGAATCCATCCGGGCGCATTACCTTTTGCAGTATACGTGTGGATCTCTTGACCAAACTCATGAGGTCCTTTTCCTCATCTGCGGTTAATTCGTCGAGACTTGATATGTGGCGCCAGGGAGAAACAAGTAAGTGGCCGTTGTTGTAGGGAAACTTGTTCATCATCACCATTACCAGGTCGCCCCTGTAAAGAATGAGGCGCTGTTCGTCGGATTGATCGTAATATCGGGGGCAAAAGATACAGCCCGGCTTTTTTTTGCCTACGATATACTCAACACGCCATGGCGCCCAGAGATTACGCACTGCCTTCTCCTAAACCCTTAAGCACCTAAGTTATTTATATCTCTAATATTGCGGCATCAATTTCATTTTGAATAGTCAATATGCCGATAGTTTTGCCGGAAGATTGCCGCCCCGGGGACAGGGACCCCGGATTAAACCATAGCAACCCGTTTTCCCTAAGAATCAATGGTTCATGAGTGTGGCCGAAAAGAACGGCATCGACTCCGGTGAACTCCCTGGCGAGCCTCCCGCGTATTCCTGAAGGCGATCCCCACCCATGTACGATCCCCAGGTAAAAGGGGCCGGCCTTAACGATCTTTCGAGCCGGGAGCCGTCGCTGGATGAAATAATCGTCCATATTTCCGGCAACGGCTTGAAGGGGATAGCGCTCCAGGTAATTCAACACTTCTGCGCTAACCCAGTCCCCCAAATGAATAACCATGTCGGCGCCGTCACAGAATTTGGAGCACAAAGCCTCGAATTCGTCTGTGACTTTGCCAAGGTGGGTATCGGACATTACGACTATCTTCATTGCGCCCCTCCCGGCAAGGCCGCCCCGGATGATTTGCGAGCGACGAAAGCGCGGCACGGCGCCCTGGCCACATCCGCAGATGCCACTATAGCGAAGAACTCTGAAAAAACAAGCATCTTCAAACCTCTTGAGCGGAGCTGGGCGCCCAATGGTCTAATTTTCCGATGTTCGATGCCTTGGGGCAAGGACGGCCGCCATCAGCACGGCGACGATTCCCGTCAAGAATATTCCGTCGAATGTTCCCGCTCCTCCTATCGAAACTATCGGTGCTCCAAGCCCCCGGACCTTGTCCAGATTTAACAGGTCAGCGCCAATGATGGTTCCCAGGGTTCCGGAGACGTAGGCAAGCGCGGGAGCGGACTTCAGGGATAATATCAGGCCGGCCGCTGCGGCGGCGAGAGGGGGGACGAAAATAGGCTCCGCAATCCCAAGCCCCTTGACAGGGGTGGCCACCATGTGAACGATGATGGTGACCACAATTGTCCCGGCAATGGCCCTTCCATAGAATTTATTTTTCAGCAGCAGATATAATGACAGCAGCACGGGGACTACAGCTCCCCCGATATTTACTGCGACTGTAGTTTCCTGTTGCTGCCTTACCATCGGAATGACATAGCGCATGCCGAAATAATCGATATGAGCGTCGGAAATAACTTGCTCGCCGGATAATTGATACACGGGTATATTGAAGTAAGTACCCATGAGCGAGGCGAACAGCAGCAGGAAGACATAGCGCCGGTTGATTCCCATCAATGTGTATGCGTAGCTTAGAACACGCACTTCGATCAGCACGATCAGGAAGATGAAAAGAAGGATGAGAAAGAGCATAGCAGCAAATGTAATCGGGAAATAGTGCATTCGTTGCGCCCTCCATGATTTGAAAGATGATTTCTTTTTGTCCCTAAATATTAATCACTGCTCTGAGATTTGTGAAAATTAGTCACAGTGAGTTTTCAGAGTCGGAGGCGGGCCATAAAATCGGATGACACATGAGTGTTTGTCCTCACAAAAAAAGGGGGCGCCGATACCTTCCTTGCAGGTGCGGGTGTGGCCCCTTTTTTCTGAAGGCAAAATAGCTTCGATCCTGAAATCAACGGATGAAGTTGGCTAGTTCCAATGCATCCTTGCGCTTAGTCTGCAACGGTTCCCCGCCGGGTCTGCCAAGGCATACGAGGGCGACAACCACTTTCCCCGGTTGTAGACCCAGGATGGATCGCATAGCTTCAGGCCGGTATAAAGTAAACCATAGACTTCCAAGTCCGATGGCATGTGCCGCAAGGAGCATGTTCTGAACGGCCGCCGCACAGGAGTCCCGGTAAGTCATCCCCCCGCCTTCCAGGAACATGTCCGCGCCGGCTCGGTCGGGGTTTCCGACTACAGCTATAATCACGGGCGCCGATGGGAGAAAATCGACCTGATAGCGCTCCAGCCATTTCCAGCCGCTTTTTTCGATGGCGATCTTCTTGCATTCCTCTGCCTCGGCTTGGATTTTCTCCTTTAATTCCTGGTTTGTAATCACAGTGAATTCCCAGGGCTGTGCATTTTTTGCCGAAGGAGCCCATACGGCCGCCTTCAAAATCGTCATAATCGCTTCATCACCCACTTGTTCCGGCAAGAAACTACGGCAACTACGTCTTTCCTTGATGGTCGTGAAGAGATCCATTGTAGGCTCCTTCCGCAAAGGGTGAAAAAGAATTCCCGATTCCAATGCCGGCAAAAACCATACTGTTTCTTAATTGACTTCGCAAGTTCCAAATAAAATGCGCAGAAACGGCGTGCATTTCCTTGACCTTGAGAAATCCTCAATCGGATGTGCTTTCAAACTCTACCGAAACAGAGCCTGAGAGGCATCCCGGAATACAATCGAAATGCCTGTGACGGTAATAAGTTGCCGTGATGTCGCCGGTGGTTACCATTTTAGTAGATGAT